>Ga0182745_1005722_pt1 | contig 10100 bp, 8 predicted proteins | sample eDN3rd30CKraftBY_FD_128523 | JGI IMG/M metagenome (GOLD analysis project Ga0182745, IMG submission 128523) | Enriched backyard soil microbial communities from Emeryville, California, USA - eDNA 3rd pass 30_C Kraft BY (version 2) (version 2) | ecosystem: Environmental > Terrestrial > Soil >... | reverse complement strand
GAGTTGTTCGCGCCCGCGCCGATGATGGCTTGCGCCGAGGCGCCGTAAGCGCCGGGGCAATCAAACAGCACGGAGTTCATTTGCGGCGCCAGGGTCGTGTTCGCGCCGTCGGTGTGCAGGCACGTGGTCGAGCCGGTCACCACGCCATTGTAGTAGCGGCCCGAGCTGCCCGGGGTGCCGCCGGTCGAGTTCATCTCGATGCCGCGGATCGCCGAGTTGGTGCTGTTCACCGGCAGGCCGACCATCGTGAAGTTCGAGATCGCCGGGTTGGTGAAGAGCGCATCGCCCGTCGAAGAAACGCGCAGATTGCTCGCTTCGACCATGCGGTCCGGCCCGCCGACCATGGCCGATTGGCTGATGACGAGGAATTGGAGGGCGCCCGCCCAGCCCGCGTCATAGTCGAGCGAATCGTCCAGCGCGCCGGTGATGACGACGTGCTTGAGGTTCACCGTGCCGCCGAACAGCTCGATGCCGTCATCGCCGGAATTGTGAACTTGCACATGGCTGATCGTGGTGCCCGAGCCGACGCCGCCGAGCGTGAGGCCGTTCAGGTCGTCGCCCGCCGCAGCCGAGGTCAAGAACGCGCCGGGATAGCGGATTTGCACGTATTGGAACGCGCCGCTGTTGTCGTTGGAGGTCGCGCCGCCGTAGAGCGCTTGGCTGCCGGTGGCGGCGGTCACGCCTTCCACCGCGTTTTCGCACTGCACGGTCGCTTGCGCCACCGCGGCGTTGCAATTGCGGATCGGCGCGCGGCCGAGAATGATCACCCCGCCCCATTGACGGGTCGAGGTGGCCGGATCGTTGGAGCCTTGCAGGTCGGCGCGGCTGGTGAAGATGATCGGCTGCGAGCTGCTGCCGACCGCCTGGATGCGCGAGCCGCGATTGATGATGAGCATATCGCCGGCGGAATCGGCCATCAGCGTGACGCCGGGCTCGATGGTCAGCGTAGCCGACACGCCCGAGCCGCCCGCGGCGCCGACGTCAGTCCCGACATCCACGCGCCCGTCGATCTCATAAACGCGCCCGGCGACAGCGCTCAACGTGACATTGCCCGCGCGCGTCGCCGCCGCGTCAATCCGCACGATTTCCGTGACCGGCGCCCCGCTCGGAAGCGTGAGCCCGGTGGGCGCGCCGCCATTGCCGCCGCCCGGAGGAGTCGTCGGCCCTGTGCCCCCTGGTGAAGCGATGTTCGAACCGCCGCCGCCGCAACTTGCGACGCCTAGCGCCAGCGCAAGCAAAAGCCCGCGCACTTTGCTCTGAGAGGCCATGTATTCCCCCGCATCCCAACAAATAAAGAAACGCGGCGGGACTCATCGCCCCGCCATGCCGGGTGCGCTTACGGGGCGGGCTTAACCCTTTCATGCCAGTTCGATGATAGTTCGATGAAGGCTGCGGAAATTTCGTCTCGCGTGTCGCACCAACGCGCGCGCCCGCACTACTTGGCGGACAAGCAGGCTGCCTGCGCTAGGCGAGCAAAGCCGCGGAATGTCGGCGTGTTTTCTAGTGCGAGAGTTCGCGCTGTGAAGGAATGGTGGAGCCTAGCGGGATCGAACCGCTGACCTCCTGCATGCCATGCAGGCGCTCTCCCAGCTGAGCTAAGGCCCCATCTTTCACCGGCCGCATCGGCCGGTTTGGGAGGGCGGAACTTAGGCTCCGCCCGCGTTCGGTTCAAGCCGCGTCAGCGGTTTGAATCATCATCTTCGCTTTCGCCGCCGATATCGCCGATCTCGTCTTCCGGGAACTCCTCATCGTCTTCGATCAGGGGCACCGAATCGTCGTCGGCGGCATCGTCTTCTAGCTCCGGGTCGCTTTCGGAGAAGCCTTCGGGGAGGTCGTCCCCGCCGGCGCCGGAATCGTCGTCATCGTCGCTATCGAGCAAGGGCTCGGAATCGGCTTCGAGATCGGCTTCGGCGACGTCCTCGGATTCTTCATCCTCGTCGTCCTCGCCTTTGCCTTTGGCCTTGTTTTCGAGCTCTTCCTCGTCCTCGTAGCCCGCATCGTGAGCGGCCACGCGGCCCCGGCCGCGGCGCACGCGCACGCCCTCTTCCGAGGGGTCGAACGCGGTGGCGCATTTTGGGCAGGTCGCAGGGCGCTTGCGCAGATCATAGAATTTCGCCCCGCAATTGGGACAAAGCTGCTTTTCGCCCAAATCGGTCTTGGCCAAAAACCTCTCCTTGGCTACGCGGGGCGCTCGCTTGCCACCATCGGGCGCCCCTGTCAAAAGCTTTGTCGCCACAGCCTGCGCCTGGCGCTAATTCGAGTACTCCCATGCGTTTGAAGGCGCGTTCCGCCGGGCCCCTGAAGGGGCGTGTCCGCCCCCCGGGCGACAAGTCCATCTCCCACCGGGCGCTGATTTTCGGCGCCCTGGCGCAGGGGGATACCGAGGTCGAGGGGCTTTTGGGCTCCGAGGACGTGCTCAACACCGCCGCCGCCGTGCGGGCGCTGGGGGCCAGCGCCGAACAGGGCGCGGACGGGCGCTGGCGGGTGAAGGGCGCGGGGGGCTTGCGCCAACCCACCGAAACGATCGAATGCGGCAATTCGGGCACCGCCGCGCGGCTCTTGATGGGGGCGGCCGCCGCCTACCCGCTGAGCGCGCGCTTTGACGGGGACCAATCCCTGCGCAAGCGCCCGATGAACCGGATCATCGCCCCGCTGACGCAAATGGGCGCGCGCTTCGACGCCGCAACCGGGCGGATGCCGCTGATCATGCATGGCGGGAAGCTGAAGGGGATCACCTATCGCTCGCCAGTATCCTCGGCGCAGGTGAAGTCCGCGGTGCTGCTGGCCGGCCTTGGCGCGGAGGGCGACACCGTGCTGATCGAGCCCGAGCGCTCGCGCGATCACACCGAGCGCATGCTGGGCGTATTCGGCGCCGATATCGGCCAGGTCGAGATCGAGGGCGCGCCGCACCCGCGCGTGCGCGCAAGCAGGCTGCACGGCGCGCGCGTTTATGTGCCGTCTGATCCCTCTTCCGCGGCGTTTCCGGCGGCGGCGGCTTTGATCTGCGGCAAGTCGGAGGTCGTGATCGAGGATGTGCTGATCAATCCTTTGCGGCTAGGGCTTTACGAGACGCTGCTGGAAATGGGCGCGAAGCTTTCGTTTGAGGAAACGCGCGATCCGATCGGCGAGCCGATCGCCAATCTGGTGGTGCGCGCCAGCGAATTGAGCGGCGTGGCGCCGCCGGCCAAGCGCGCGCCGGCTATGATCGACGAATTTCCGATCCTCTCGGTGATCGCCGCGTTCGCCGATGGCGAAACCCGCATCACCGGCGCGGCCGAGCTGCGCGTGAAGGAGAGCGACCGGATCACTTTGATGGTGGACGGCCTCAAGGCCTGCGGCGTGGACGCCGAAGAGCTGGAGGATGGCCTGATCGTGCGCGGGCGCGGGCCGAAAAGCGTGCGCGGGGGCGCGGAAATCCGCACCCTGGGCGACCATCGCGTGGCGATGAGCTTCCTGGTGCTGGGCATGGCGGCGAAAGAGCCGGTGATCGTCGATGAAGGCGAGATGATCGCCACCAGCTTCCCGGGCTTTGCGGACATGATGCGCGCGCTGGGCGCGAAGGTGGAAGAAGTTTAGGCCGCACAGCGCGCGGCGCTTGCGGGTTTGCTTCAGCTTCTCTCCCGATCGGGAGAGCGGGACGCGCCAGGCGCGGCGCGCAAATATAAAATTGTGGTGGTGCGCGTGGCGCGTCCCACACGGTTTGTTTTGCAGCCGGCGCATGCGTGCAGCGTTCAGAGGCGCCCTGGGGGGCCATACGTTGATAAGACAGCGAACGGCGAGGTCTCCTCCCTCTGACGATCTTGCGATCGCCGCCGTGCTGCGACGCTGGGGTTCCAGGCGCGCTTAGCGCCTTGCATGTGTTCCCGGCTCGCGCGCGGTGGAAGCACCATACTTCCACACGGACCTTCGGCTTTCCTGTTTCTCACCGAAGCAACGATCTTGGATGTCGCCACCTTCGATCGCATCACGCTCAAACCGCATCTCGATTGCTTTGGCTTGGTGCACCATCGCCTCCCACATCGAGACGCGGGCATGATCGCATGGGCTGAAGCCGGTCGGATAAATCTCCACCTATCCCCGGGGCGATGCGCAGCATTGAGCCCGGGGCCCATATGCGCGAACAGCGCGGATTTGCTTGATGCGCCTAAGGTTATGGGTCCCGGACTGCGCTTCGCGCATCCGGGAATGGGTGAGACGCGGCGCCGCGACGTGTTGGATAGCGCCGCCCTCTATCCCCCTATCGTCATCCCGGGAGAGCGGAGCGAGCCCCGGGATCCAGGAGCAGCGAGCGCCGCGCTTGTCATCCCTGGGTCCCGGATCACGCCTGCGGCGTGTCCGAGATGACGCTAAACTGAATAGTCCGCTTTTCGCCGATAGCGGACATTGGTTTAGTCGTGCTCGCTCGCGATCTGTCGAAGGGTAGCAACCGGGTCGATGGCAAATTTTAGTGCGCGAGAGTGAGAAATTTCGCGAGATAACTTGCCGTAGTCGGGAGCTATGATCCGACCAGTCTCACCCATGACCAGCATCAGATCGGCGCGCGAGGCGAGCATCACCACCCCGCGCGCCACCGCTTCGTTGTATCGGCGAATATCCAGGCGGACGCGGAAGTCGTCATCCCACAACTCAATGTCATCAGCCTTGTCGTCGCCAAACATAAGGCCGTCGGAACTCCAGGACTGGCGGGCGGGCAGTAGTGCGCCGACATCATCCGCATAAGACTTCGGCGAACTACCTTCCCAGTAGTTTGGCCACTCAGCGTTTTCGTCAAACGTCTCCAAGTCCACAGGCTTGAATGCGGCTATCGTGAGCGCTGACACTCCGTCGATCCGCTCGATGGCATTTCGCGGCACCGGGTAAAACGTGAACTGCCAAATCGCCATGATGCCACGTTGAATTGAGCCATCGCGCTCGGCAAGCCCAATGTCCGTATCGGCCCTATTCCGTTGAAAAAGGCCGGGCTGGATCGGAGCTGGGCCGGCCCAAAGTCGGGTGTGATCCGCCCGCCGGAGCGGCGCCGTCAGGCCGGCAAGAGCTTGGCCATCTTTCTGAGGTTCTGGGCGGTCGCTGCGAGGAGAAATTCGTCGCTCGCGCCGCTCGGGCCACGCAATCGCAGCCGATCCATTTTCAATATCCGCTTGAGATGAGCGAACGCCATCTCAACCTTCTTTCTCTCGCAGCGTGAGACTTTATATTCAGGCGTGGCCGCAATCGCGCGGGCGACGTCACGCGCCTCTTCGTGGATGCTGCGCATGAGCTTTTTGCTCGGCGTCTCAGGACAACACCGCGGTTTTAGCAGACATGCGCTGCAGTCCTGCTTTCGTGCGAAGTATCGATAAAGGTCGTCCTTGGGCGGCTTCGCTTTCGCTGCGCGAGAAGCTCTCCAATATTGCTGCAGCGGTTTGCCAGCTGGACAAATGTATCGATCCGCCTCGGCGTCATAGGTAAATTCGCTGCGAGACAAGCGATCCTCGCCGCGTTCGCCCTTGTCGAAAACGGGGACGTGCGGCTCGATGCCTTTCGTGTGGACAAGCCATTCGAGGTTCTTCGCCGCGCCATAAGCGGTGTCGCCGATGAGCTTGCGCGGCTTGATTTTGAAGCGATCCTCCACCCGGTCGATCATGCGCCGCGTCGCTTCTATTTCAGCTTGACGGATTGCGCTTGAGCCCTCGACATCGACAATGACCGCATTGGCGACATCGACGGCATAATTGATCGAATAGGCGTAGATCGCCGGCGCATGATGCGCCGCAGTCCATCGCGCTGCAGGATCGGACGGCGATAAAAATCGCGGCGACGCGCTGGAAGCTCCGCCGAAAGCTGCGTCATCCAGCGTGTCGAAATATTCGCGGATCGCCCGGCTGGTCTTAGCTGGATCGAGCCCTTCGGATGCCGGGCCGCCTTCAGTCCGGTTGGCGTCAGCGCTGATAAGGCTGGCATCGACGGCGAAGCCGTCGCCGCCCACAAGGCCAGCGTCGATGCATCGGCGCAGCACCATCTCGAACACATGGCGCAACAAGCCGCTCTCGCGGAAGCGGCCGTGGCGATTTTTGGAGAAGGTCGAATGATCCGGGACATCGCCGCCAAGCCCCAGCTTGCAGAACCAGCGATAGGCCAGATTGAGATGCACCTCCTCGCATAGCCGCCGCTCGGAGCGGATGCCGAAACAATAGCCCACAACCAGCATGCGGATCATCAATTCCGGATCGACCGAGGGCCGGCCTGTAGCGCTGTAGAACGGCGCAAGGTGGATGCGGACATCAGAGAAATCCATCAGCGCATCGATCCGGCGCAGCAAATGGCGCTCAGGAACATGACCCTCCAGCGAAAATTCGTAGAACAGCTCCTCCTGCATCACCTGCCGCGGACCCAGCATCATCGCCTCCATCTGCCCGAACAGATGGAATCAGCGTTCGCCCTAACGGCCAATCACCGGGTGTTTTTCAACACAATCGGCCCGAAGCGGACCTATTTCATAAAGCCGACATAAGCGATCAGGCCCTCGGTGCTTGTCGGCAAAACACCCTGAGTTTCGAGGGCGCCGAGCCCTGCCTTGCCTTTCCGAGCGCGTTCGGTCCGTGTCGATAGCAAGTGCTGGGCGGTAGCCGTCAGCCATGCATTGAGCATCGCGGGTCCGGCGGGAAATGGCTCGACCCGTTCGACAACCACGAGCTTATCTCGAAGGCCCAGAGTTGCTTTTTGTCCCGTGCCCGTCAGCGCCAGATGTACCACGTCGCCGACATACCAGTGCTCTAGCTGCCGACCGACATCGCCCTCGCTCCGATAGATTTGAACGTCGCCAGCGATTTTGGGATCGCTGCTCTCATTCACGACGACCACGTCATCGAGCCAATTTGGCGTGTCGTTCATAACGGGTGCATTGTATCGCGAGCGGAGGTGTATGTCTGCCTTCGGCGAAAAGCAGACGCCCCAAAACAACAAAGGCCCGGATTGCTCCGGGCCTTTAGCGTGTTTCGTTTCGCATCTCGGTTACGCCACCATTTGCGCCGCTTGGCTCAGCATCGACATCGCGAACGGCGCGAACAGCGCGGCGGCGGCGATCAGGCTGTACATCTTCATCATCTTCCATTCTCCCTCAACTCGGCGGATCAGCGCGACCCGATGAGGAGAAGATAGATGCGCCCCGCGCGGGCCGATGTGACGCCGGTCACGGGCCGGCAGGCGGGGTCGGCAGGCGGCGGACTTCGGAGATGAAGCAGCTCCGGTGCGCGCCGCCGGCGGATTCGGTGAAGTGAATCTGGCCGAGATTGCCGCGCCCGGCGCAAATCCATTCGGAGGGGCGCGCCTCCAGCGCGATGTTCTCGGTCCAGTCGAGGCTGTTGCAGCCGGGGCCCTGCACGTCGAGCTCATAAGCGCGCGAGGCGCCGGCGCTGACGCGCACGGTATCCCCGTCCACAGCGTTGAAGCCGGAGACGGCGTTGACGTTGAAGCAATCGCGCGCCGCATCGGGCGCTGCCGCGCCTTGCTCTCCGCCGGCGGCGCAGGCGCCGAGCGCGGCAAGCGCGGCGATGGCGGCGGCGCGCAATGAGGTGATGGGCATCAAGCTCTCCTGATCCTGGTGCGCTGAGCCTGCGCCGCGCGGCGCGCGCGGTCGAGTGACTTGTGCGAGAGCAGCCGACAAAAGGTTAATGCGCGTGCTCCTCCCGCGACGGGAGAAACAACGAGGCTTAACGCTGCAGATGCGAAAAGCTGCGGCCGCGCTAAAGTCTGGCGCAAGCTTTGCGGAAGCTGGCCCGGGCGGCGCCCGGCCAGGGGTGGATCATGGAAAAAACCCGCGTCGATTGGGTCGATTACGCCAAGGGCGTCTGCATGTTCCTGGTCGTGATGTTCCATTGCATCACGAGCTATGACGTGCTGACCGGCTATGAGCGCGGCTTCCTGCACGAAGTGATGGATTTCGCGCTGCCGTTCCGCATGCCGGATTTCTTCCTGATCTCGGGGCTGTTTCTTTCGCGCACGATCAATGCGCCGCTGCGCGACTACATCGATAAGAAGATCGTCCACTTCATCTATTTTTACGTGCTGTGGCTGCTGATCCAAACGGCGATCGTCGATGCGAACCTGCTGATCGATAATCCGATGCAGTGGGTGCAAAACTATTTCATCTACTTCGTCGATCCGTACCAGACGATGTGGTTCGTCCACATGCTGGCGATCTTCTTTGCGGTGACGCGCCTGATCCGCAAAGTGCCGGCGTGGATTGTGCTGGTGGTCGCGGGCGCGCTGCAGGCGCTCTATCACGCGGAAATCCTGGTCACGAACTGGACCGTCGCGGATCGTTTCTTCGATCGCTATATCTATTTCTTCATCGGCTACGTGGCCGCGCCTTACGTGTTCAAGTTCGCCGATTTCATGCGCGGGCATTGGCGCTTTGCGATTGTTGCGCTGCTGGTTTGGGGGGTGGCGAATTATTGGGGCGTGAAATTCTTCCTGCATTTCCAGCCGATCACCAGCCTCGTCATGGGCGTGGTGGGGGCGGGTGCGGTTGTTACGGTGTCGGTGTTGTTCGCGCGCTTCCGCATCGGCGAGTATTTCCGCTACATGGGGCAGCATTCCATCGTGGTTTATCTGACTTTCGTCATCCCGATGAAGGTGATGCACAAAGCGTTGCTTGCCTGGAACTTCATTCCCGACAAGGGATACGCGGATTTGGCGACGACGATGTTTGCCGCCACCGCGCCTTTGGTGTTCTACATGCTGATCAAGAACACGCCGCTCATCTTCCTCTACGAGCGCCCCAAGCAATTCCGCCTCGCGCCCGAGAAGGGCCGCGCGCAACCTGCGGGAATTTGACACGAGCGCGAAACGCAAAGAAACCGGTCCCTAGTTGCGAACGCACCTGGGGAGGCGGTTTTGCGCGATATGTACGGTGAGCGGCTGACCGGCCAAGCCGCGCTCGATACATTGATGGAGGCGGTTGAGCGGCTCGCGGGCGCGTCAGATGAAAAGGCGGTGGCCGCGATCGTGCGCACCGCCGCGCGCCGTCTCACCGGCGCGGACGGCGTGTCGGTGGTGCTGCGCAAGGACGATCGCGTTCATTACATCGATGAAGACGCGGTCTCGCCGCTGTGGAAGGGCCAGGACTTCCCGATCGAAGCGTGCATTTCCGGCTGGGCGATCATGCATCGGCAAACGGTGGTGATCTCCGACATCACCGGCGATCCGCGCATTCCGTTGGCTGCGTATCGGCCCACTTTCGTGAAGAGCCTGGTGATGGCGCCCGTCGGCATGCCGGACCCGTACGCCTCGATCGGCGCCTATTGGGCCGCCAAGCGCCGGCCGACGGACGAAGAGGTGCATGCGCTTGAAACCATCGCGCGCGCGGCTTCGGTGGCGATGCAGAACGCGCGCTTGCGCCGCGAGCTCACGGAAGCGCTGGCGCGCACCGAAGCGGCCGAGCGCGCGCAGGCGATTTTCTTCGCGCAGATGAGCCGCAACATCCGCGTGCCGCTGACGGGCCTGGCCACCATGGCCGAATTGCTCGAGCGCGGGCAAAGCGAACCGCGCCAGCAGCAACTGGCGGCCTCGCTGCGCACCAGCGCCGATGACGTGGCGCATCTGGTGGAAGGCGTGCTCGATTTTGCGCAAGCCGAGGGCGCGCGCGGGGCGCGCTTTCCAGCGCCGTTCCACCTGGAGGCGGCGGTGCGCGTGGCGGCGGCCCCGCACGTCACGGAGGCCTCGCGCCGCGGGCTTGGCTTCGCCATCGAGATCGCGCCCGAAGCGGCGGAGATTTTCGTCGGCGACGGCGCGCACGTGCAGAAGCTGGCGGACCTGATGGTCGATTACGCGGTGAAGAATACGGAAAGCGGCGCCGTCACCGTGCGCATCGCGCAGCGCGAGCGGGTGGGCGTGCGGTCTCTGTTCGAGCTTTCGGTTGATGTCGCGGGGGCGTGCTTCGCGGCGGCGGCGGCGCGCTATGCGGCGGGCGAACGCGCGCATGCGGCGCTCGATCTGGCCATCGCCGAAGCGATCGCGCGCGCCATGGGCGGGGCGCTGGACGTGACGGCGGCCGAACGCCAGGGCGGGGCGCTCAGCGTGCGCTTCCCGCTGGACATGCCGATGGATGAGCTGACCGAGCG
>Ga0182745_1005718_pt1 | contig 10103 bp, 10 predicted proteins | sample eDN3rd30CKraftBY_FD_128523 | JGI IMG/M metagenome (GOLD analysis project Ga0182745, IMG submission 128523) | Enriched backyard soil microbial communities from Emeryville, California, USA - eDNA 3rd pass 30_C Kraft BY (version 2) (version 2) | ecosystem: Environmental > Terrestrial > Soil >... | reverse complement strand
GCACATACATGCCGTCACGATCAGACACCTTGTACATTTTCTCTTTTGGTTTCAATCAGTTGAGTTCTGCGTCGGTCAACATTTCGGGCCTCCTTGCGGAAAAGTACCGTCACGCGGTTTTTGGAGGTCAATGACGATTAAAACGATTATATTTCAGTGCGTTAATTCGAAAAAAGTACCGTCATCGGCCTCGTCTGACCTGACGGTACTTTCGTTTTTCCGGTTGATTAATGGGGACGAGGCCCGTCAGCGAGGCCGCCGGACATGATCTATGCTCACTGATAGATGCCGATAACTACTGGATATATTTATTTTTGTTTTCAGTACCTTAGATCGTACCGCAGCGTAAAATCGACGGCGTTCGGATGGGTCTGAATCATTCCCACTCAATCGTGCCCGGCGGCTTGGCGGTTATGTCGTAGGTGACGCGGTTGATGCCTTTTACCTCGTTGACGATGCGGGTGGAGACCTGGCCGAGGAATTTCATGTCGAACGGGTAGAAGTCCGCCGTCATGCCGTCCACCGAGGTGACCGCGCGCAGGGCGCAGACGTAGTCGTAGGTGCGGCCGTCGCCCATGACGCCGACGCTGCGCACCGGCAGCAACACCACGAACGCCTGCCAGATGTCATCGTAGAGGCCGGCCTTGCGGATCTCGTCGATATAGATGGCGTCGGCCTGGCGCAGGATGTCGCACTTCTCGCGGGTCACTTCGCCCGGGCAGCGGATGGCGAGGCCAGGCCCAGGGAACGGGTGGCGACCGATGAAGGCGTCGGGCAGGCCGCCGACGTTGTGGTGGCTCTTGATGGTGTGCGCGCCCTTCTTGCCCTTGCCTGCGCTTTCGATCACGTCCGGATAGATGGTGCCCTGGGCCAGCCATTTGGCGTTCTTGCGCTTGCCGGACTCGACCTGGAACACTTCGACGAATTCCCTGCCGATGACCTTGCGCTTGGCTTCGGGGTCGGTGACGCCGGCGAGCTTGTCCATGAATTGGCGGTTGGCGTCGACGTGCACGACGTTGACGCCCAGATTGCGTGCGAACATGTCCAGCACCATCTTGCCTTCGTCCAGGCGCAGCAGGCCATGGTCGACGAAGACGCAGGTGAGCTGGTCGCCGATGGCGCGATGGATCAGGGCGGCGGCGACGCTGCTGTCGACCCCACCGGAGAGGCCGAGTATGACTTCGTCCTGGCCGACCTTGGCGCGGATGGCTTCCACCGCTTCGGCGATGTAGTCGGGCATGTTCCAGTCCGATTTGCAGCCGCAGATGTCGTGCACGAAGCGCCCGAGTATGGCCTTGCCTTGCACGGTGTGGGTGACTTCCGGGTGGAATTGCACGCCGTAGAAGCGGCGCTCCTCGTCGGCCATGCCGGCGATCGGGCAGTTGTCGGTCGAGGCCATGAGCTTGAAGCCCGGCGGCAGTTGCTCGACCTTGTCACCATGGCTCATCCAGACCTTGAGCATGCCGTGCCCTTCCGCGGTGACGCTGTCGCAGATGTCGCGCAGGAGCGTGCTGTGGCCGCGCGCGCGCACTTCGGCGTAGCCGAATTCGCGCAGCTTGCCGTTCTCGACCTGGCCGCCCAGTTGCTCGGCCATGACTTGCATGCCGTAGCAAATGCCCAGTACCGGCACACCCAGCTCGAACAGCGCTTGCGCCACACGCGGGGTGTCGCCTTCGATGACCGAGCTGGGGCCGCCGGAAAGGATGATGCCGGCAGCGCCGAATTCGCGCAGGAAGCTTTCCGATACGTCGTAGGGATGGACTTCGGAATAGACGCCGGCTTCGCGCACACGGCGCGCGATCAGCTGGGTGACCTGGGAACCGAAGTCAAGGATGAGGATCTTGGCGTGATGCATAAATGGGAGGCTTCTCAATGCTTTAAAAGTCAGTCGGCGCGGTAGTTCGGCGCTTCCTTGGTGATCTGCACATCGTGCACGTGCGATTCGCGCATGCCGGCGGAAGTGATCTCGACGAACTCGGCGTTCTGCTGCATCTCTTCGATGGTGGCACAGCCGCAATAGCCCATGGAGGAACGTACCCCGCCCACCAGTTGATAGAGGATGGCGACCACGCTGCCTTTGTAGGGCACGCGGCCTTCGATGCCTTCCGGGACGTATTTTTCGACGTTGCTGGCCGATTCCTGGAAATAGCGGTCGGCCGAGCCATCCGACATCGCGCCCAGGCTGCCCATGCCGCGATAGGACTTGTAGCTGCGGCCCTGGAACAGGATGACTTCGCCCGGTGCTTCCTCGGTGCCGGCGAACATGCTGCCCATCATGACCGAGGATGCGCCGGCGGCCAGCGCCTTGGCGATGTCGCCCGAGTAGCGGATGCCGCCGTCGGCGATGCAGGGTACGCCGGTGCCGCGCAGGGCTTCGGCGACGTTGCTGATGGCCGTGATCTGCGGCACGCCCACGCCGGCGACGATGCGCGTGGTGCAGATCGATCCCGGGCCGATGCCGACCTTGACGCCGTCTGCGCCCTGGTCGACCAGGGCCTTGGCGGCCGCGGCGGTGGCGATATTGCCGCCGATGATTTCCACGTTCGGGTAGTTCTGCTTGATCCAGCGGATCCGGTGCAGCACGCCGGCCGAATGGCCATGCGCGGTGTCTACCACCAGCACGTCGACGCCGGCCTTGACCAGCAGTTCGATTCTTTCGTCGTTGTCAGGACCGACTCCAACCGCGGCGCCCACGCGCAACTGGCCGTCGGCGTCCTTGGACGAGAACGGATGCTCGGTGGATTTCTGGATGTCCTTGACGGTGATCAGTCCGCGCAATTCGAAGTCGTCGTTGACGACGATCACGCGTTCCAGGCGGTGCCGGTTCATGAGGCGCTTGGCGTCGGCAAGATCGGTACCTTCCTGCACCACCACCAGCTTGTCGCGCGGGGTCATCTTGTCGCGCACTTCGGCGTCCAGTTCTTCCTCGAAGCGCAGGTCGCGGTTGGTGATGATGCCCACCACGCGCTTGCCTTCGACCACCGGAAATCCGCTGATGCCGTGCTGTTGTGACAAGGCCATGACGTCGCGGATGCGCATGGTCGGCGGAATCGTGATCGGGTCGCGCAGCACGCCCGACTCGTAGCGCTTGACGCGGGAGACTTCGCGGGCCTGGTTGGCCGGGGTCAGGTTCTTGTGGATGATGCCGATACCGCCTTCCTGGGCCATGGCGATCGCCAGCCGGGATTCTGTCACGGTATCCATGGCGGCCGAAACCAGCGGCATGGACAGCGGAATGTTGCGGGTCAACTGGGTTTTGAGGGTGGTGTCCTTGGGCAGAATTTCGGAGTAGGCCGGGACGAGCAGCACGTCATCGAAAGTGAGTGCTTTTTGGACAGAGCGTCGCATGGTAATTCCTATAGGCGCAAAATCGAATTATACAGAAATCCCGATTAAGTAACGTTGGATGCCACATTTTTGCGCACCGGGCGGGAATTTTGCGCGCCTGTTGTTGCTTGCGATTGACAGAAAAGATAAAGCGTGGCGACAATCGCCGCATAGTCACCATCGAGGAAAGCAATGACCGCACTCCAATGGCATCCCCAATGGCATCCCCTTTACCGCCAGGCTGCGCTGGCCGTTCTGGCACTGGCCACGGCGCTGTTTTGCCAGGCAGCCCTGGCGCAGTATGTGTGGGTAGGCGAGAGCGGTGTGCGCCAGTATTCGGATACGCCGCCGCCCGCGTCGGTACCGGCCAACCGCATCCTGAAGGCACCGGGCATGCGCTCCGCGCCTGCCGCATCGCCCGACTCTCCGCCTACTGACGCCGCTGCGCCAGCCAACGGCGCCCAGCCCGCCGCGGGCCAGCCGGCGAACGCGGCGCCGACGCTGGCGCAACGCAACGCCGAATTCAACAAGCGCCGCATCGAGCAGCAGGAACAGGCGGCCAAGACCGCCGAGGAAAACCAGCAGGCCGCGAATCGCGCGCGCAGCTGCCAGCATGCCCGCTCTTACATGAACACCTTGAACTCGGGCATGCGCGTGGCGCGCGTGGATGACAGGGGCGAGCGCATTTTCCTGACCGACAGCGAGCGCGCGCGCGAGGTGGATGCCACCAGGCGCCTGCTCAGTCAGTGCGATTGAAGTTGTTCAGGGCGGGTTTGAAACCCGCCCCTACGGAACAGGAATCAGGAATCGGTTGAACCGAGCCCACCCGCCCGGCGCGCCCGCTTCTTGCCAGGAGCGGCAGCCACGCGCCGCCGGCGCGCATCTTTAGGATCGGCGCTCAAGGGCCGGTAGATTTCCACCCGGTCGCCTGCGCGCAAGAGCGTGTCCAGGGTCTTGAGCTTGCCGTAAATCCCCACCCGCAAGTGCGCGAGGTCGATCTCTTCGGCCTGTTCGAGCAGGCCGCTCGCGCGAATCGCCTGTTCCAGGGTGGCGCCGGATGCAACCTGCAGGGTTTGCAGGAACTGCAGCCCAGGGCGGGCATAGCAGACCTGTACCGTGATGGTGGCAGCGGGTTCAGCCATAGACGGCTTCGGCGCGGCGCGAGAAGGCGTCGATGAAATTGTTGGCAATCTTGCTAAAGACGGGACCGATCAGTTGCTCCAGCAGGCGGCTGGAGAATTCATAGTGCAAATCGAATTCGACCTTGCAGGCGTCGTCGCGCAGCGGCTTGAAGCGCCAGTTGCCGTCCAGATGACGGAACGGCCCATCGACCAGTTCCATGCGCATGGCGCTGTACGGGGTATTGGTATTTTCGGTGGTGAAGCTGTGCTTGACGCCGTGATAGTTGATCTTCAAGGTGGCGACCAACCTGTCGCCCTCCCTCTCCTTGACTTCCACACCGCCGCACCAGGGCAGGAACTTGGGGTAATCCTCGACCTGCTCCACCAGCGCGTACATTTGTTCCGCGCTGTAGCCGATCAATACCGATTTGTGCACAACTGCCATTGCCAGATAACCGTTTGATAGAATGCGAAGTCAAAATTCTAACCGACTGGTCCACATTCCCATGAGCATTGTTGATAATAAAAAGGCTTTTTTCGATTATTTCATCGAGGAACGCTTCGAAGCAGGCATGGTGCTCGAGGGCTGGGAGGTCAAGGCGATACGGGCCAACCGGGTGCAGTTGAAGGAAGCGTACGTGATGGTGCGCAATGCCGAAATCTACCTGATCGGCGCCCATATCAGCCCCTTGCCCACCGCTTCGACCCACGTGAATCCGGACCCGGTCCGGACCCGCAAGCTGCTGTTGCACGGCGACGAGATCAAAAAGCTGATCGGCAAGGTGGAACGCGCCGGCTATACCATGGTGCCGCTGAACCTGCATTACTCGAAGGGCAAGGTGAAGTGCGAGATCGGCCTGGCCAAGGGCAAGAAACAGCACGATAAGCGCGATACCCAGAAAGAGCGCGACACCCAGCGCGAACTCCAATCCATCATGAAGCAGCACCGCCGCTGATTCGCGCCGCCATACCTGGCCGCCCCTGGCGCGGCGCTATTTTTCGAAGCGGATGCGCTGGCGCGGCGTGCTCGGCTCGGTCACATGCTCCAGCGGCAAGACGTGGGTGTGCTTGATCTGTTGCAGGGCGATGCTGGATTTGACGCTGTTGACCCCCGGCAGGCGCAGCAGATGCTGGGTCATGAATTCCGAGAAGCTGGCGAGATCCGGAGTCACGATGCGCACCATGTAGTCGGCCTCGCCGGTGACAGCATGGCATTCCAGCACTTGCGGCAGCAGCGCGATGGCGGCTTCGAACTTCTCCGCGCTGGCGCTGCCGTGGCGGTCCAGGCTGATCATGGTGAAGGCCATCACGCCCAGCCCAATCGCGGCCGGATCCAGGATCGCGGCGTAATGGTCGATGACGCCGGCCTCCTCCAGCCGCTGTACGCGCCGGCTGACCTGCGAAGTGGACAGATGCACCTGCTCCCCCAGGGCGCTGTTGGTGGCGTGGCCATCGCGCTGCAAGGCATGCAACAGCTCCAGGTCATGCCGGTCTACGCTGATCATGATCATTTTTTCCTCTGAATTATTAATTCGTGCATGTTTCGTGCGAATAATATCAGTATTAGCGCATCATTCGGGCACATCATGCGTCCATCCGGCGTTACACTTTTCTGCACCAACGATATTCAGATCCAGCAGGAGGCCATATGCAAGCGCTTTGGGACAACCCGATGGGAACCGCGGGCTTCGAGTTCATCGAATTCGCCGCGCCCGATCCGGTGGCGATGGGCAGGATTTTCGAGGCCCTGGGCTTTACGGCGATCGCGCGCCACCGCCACAAGAACGTCACGCTGTACCGCCAGGGCCAGATCAACTTCATCATCAACGCCGAGCCCGGCTCGTTCGGGCAGCGTTTTGCGCGCCTGCACGGGCCGTCGATCTGCGCCATGGCCTTCCGCGTGCAGGATGCGCGCCTGGCCTACCAGCGCGCCCTGGAACTGGGTGCGTGGGGGTTCGACAACCAGGGCGGCCCGATGGAATTGAACATCCCCGCCATCAAGGGCATCGGCGACTCCCTGCTCTACCTGGTGGACCGCTGGCGCGGCAAGAATGGCGCCGAGAATGGCCAGATCGGCCAGATCGGCGACATCAGCATCTACGACGTCGACTTCGAACCGATACCGGGCGCCAGCGCCAATCCGGTCGGGCATGGCTTGACCCATATCGATCACCTGACCCACAACGTGCACCGCGGCCGCATGAAGGAATGGGCCGAGTTCTACGAGCGCCTGTTCAATTTCCGCGAGATCCGCTATTTCGATATCGAAGGCCAGGTCACGGGGATCAAGTCCAAGGCCATGACCAGCCCGTGCGGCAATATCCGCATTCCGATCAACGAGGAAGGCACGGAAATGCCGGGGCAGATCCAGGAATACCTGGACAGCTACCACGGCGAAGGCGTGCAGCACATCGCCCTGGCCAGCAATGACCTGCCCGCCAGCGTGGACGGCTTGCGCGCCGCCGGGGTGAAGCTGCTCGACACCATCGATACCTATTACGACCTGATCGACAGCCGCATTCCCGAGCACGGCGAATCGGTGGCCGAACTGAAGAAGCGCAAGATCCTGATCGACGGCACGCCCGGGGAATTGCTGCTGCAGATCTTTTCCGAGAACCAGTTCGGCCCGGTATTTTTCGAGTTCATCCAGCGCAAGGGCAACCAGGGCTTTGGCGAAGGGAATTTCAAGGCCTTGTTCGAGTCGATCGAGCTCGACCAGATGCGGCGCGGGGTGTTGGAATCCAAGCCAGATCAAGGGCGGGTTTGAAACCCGCCCCTACGGGATACCGACTAACCGATTCCTGATCGTCAGGGCTGCTTCTGCGACTTGACCACCTGCATGGCGGTGGCGATCAGGCCGCTGATGTCGCTCACATTGGCCGGGACGATGATCGAGTTGTTGGTCTTGGCCAGCTTGGCGAAGGCATCCACGTATTGCTCGGCGACCTTCAGGTTGACAGCGTCGGTGCCGCCGGGCTCGCGGATCGCGGCGGCCATCTTGCGGATCGCCTCGGCGCTGGCCACGGCGATCGACAGGATGGCTGAGGCCTCGCCCTGGGCGCGGTTGATGGCGGCCTGCTTATCCCCTTCGGAACGAGCGATCTGCGCTTCGCGTTCGCCGGTGGCGATGTTGATCTGTTCCTGCTTGCGCCCTTCCGAAGCCGCGATCAGGGCGCGCTTCTCGCGCTCGGCGGTGATCTGCGCCTGCATCGCTTGCAGGATCTCGCGCGGCGGGGTCAGGTCCTTGATCTCGTAGCGCAATACCTTCACGCCCCAATTGGCCGACGATTCGTCGACCGCGCCCACCACGCTGTGGTTGATCGATTCGCGTTCTTCGAAGGTGCGGTCGAGTTCCATCTTGCCAATCTCTGAGCGCAGCGTGGTCTGGGCCAGTTGGGAGATCGCCGCGATGTAGTTGGAGGAACCGTATGAGGCCAGCATCGGATCGGTGACCTGGAAGTACAGGATGCCATCGACCTCGAGCTGAGTGTTGTCGCGGGTGATGCAGACTTGCATCGGCACGTCGAGCGGAATTTCCTTGAGCGAGTGCTTGTAGGCGATGCGGTCGATGAAGGGCAGGACGATGTTCAGCCCGGGACCGAGCGTGCCATGATATTTCCCCAGCCGCTCGACCACCCAGGCGTGCTGCTGCGGTACCACGTGTATGGTCTTGATGATGAAGACCACGGCGACGATCAGGATGACGATACTGAATGTACCAAACATGTATAACTCCCTTATGTGGGTGATGCGATGGAAGCTGGCTTAACGGTGATTGACGACGATCAGGCGGTTGCCCTTGACTTCATGGATGATGAATTCGCCCGGTTCCGGCGCGCAGCCTGGCGCCAGCTCCACATCCCACAGGGCGCCGCGATAACGCACGCGGGCGCGGTTGACGCTATCGTTGATTTCCCAATGGTCCACCGTCAGGGTATTGCCGATATCCAGGTTGATATTGCGATTGCGCCGGGCTTCGACGCGGCGGCCAGCACCGGGACGCATGCGCCGCAACAGGAACACGCCGGAAGCGCCGACCAGGGCGGCCACCAGGAACTGCCAGGGCAGATCCAGCCCGAGCAAGGCCACCAGGCCGCCGGCCGCCAGCGCAATGCCCAGCACCAGCAAATAGAATGTCCCGGAAAACATTTCCAGGATCACCAGCGCTGCCGCGAGCGCCATCCAGTTCATCCAGACCGCCATGCATCCTCCACAAGTTCATGACGCAGAAACAAAAGCCCTCGGCAACCGTGAGGCTGCCAAGGGCTAAATACCAGCATTGCGACTATTGATCATCGTTATTAAGTGCGCCGGTACAGATTAAACCAAAATTACCGATCGTCAAGAACAACTCTCTTTGACTGTGCCCTCAACGCAACGCCAGACCCGCCGGCCGGCGGGCCGGCGCCGTCTTTATTTCGACCCCTTGTCCAGGGCGCCGAGCTTTTGCCAGGTCTCGACGATGGAATCGGGATTGAGCGAAATCGAGCCTATGCCCTCCTTCATCAGCCACTCGGCAAAATCGGGGTGGTCGGACGGACCCTGGCCGCAAATCCCGACGTACTTGCCCTGCGCCCGGCAAGCGCTGATCGCGCGCGACAACAGGGCGCGCACCGCCAGGTCGCGTTCGTCGAAATCCTGCGCCAGCAGCTCCATCCCCGAATCGCGGTCCAGTCCCAGGGTCAATTGGGTCAGGTCGTTCGAGCCGATCGAGAAGCCGTCGAAATGCTCCAGGAATTGTTCGGCCAGGATGGCGTTGGAAGGGATCTCGCACATCATGATCAAGCGCAGGCCGTTCTCGCCGCGGCGCAAGCCGTTCTGTGCCAGCAACTCGACCACCCTCTGCGCCTGCGACAGCGTGCGCACGAAGGGCACCATGATTTCGACGTTGGTCAAACCCATCTCTTCGCGCACGCGCTTCATGGCCAGGCATTCCATCTCGAAGGCTTCGGCAAATTCCGGCGCCAGGTAGCGGGCCACGCCGCGGAAGCCCAGCATCGGGTTTTCCTCGTCGGGTTCGTAACGCGATCCGCCGATCAGCTTCTTGTATTCGTTGGATTTGAAGTCGGACAGGCGCACGATCACCGGCTTGGGCCAGAACGCCGCGGCGATGGTCGCCACGCCTTCGGCCAGCTTGTCGACATAGAAAGCACGCGGCGACGCATGGCCGCGCGCCACCGACTCCACCGCCTTCTTCAGGTCGGAATCGATGTTGGGGTATTCCAGGATCGCTTTCGGATGCACGCCGATGTTGTTGTTGATGATGAATTCCAGGCGTGCCAGCCCGACCCCGTGGTTGGGGATGGACTGGAAGTCGAAGGCGAGCTGCGGATTGCCGACGTTCATGGTGATCTTCACCGGCAGTTCCGGCAAGGCGCCCATCTGGACCTCGGTCACTTCGGTTTCCAGCAGGCCGTCGTAGATCTTGCCTTCGTCGCCCTCGGCGCAGGACACCGTCACCAGCGCGCCATCCTTCAGGATCTCGGTGGCTTCGCCGCAGCCGACCACGGCCGGCACGCCCAATTCACGCGCGATGATCGCCGCGTGGCAGGTGCGCCCGCCGCGATTGGTGACGATGGCGGCGGCGCGCTTCATCACCGGTTCCCAGTTGGGGTCGGTCATGTCGGCGACCAGCACGTCGCCCGGCTGCACTCT
>Ga0182745_1005716_pt1 | contig 10106 bp, 10 predicted proteins | sample eDN3rd30CKraftBY_FD_128523 | JGI IMG/M metagenome (GOLD analysis project Ga0182745, IMG submission 128523) | Enriched backyard soil microbial communities from Emeryville, California, USA - eDNA 3rd pass 30_C Kraft BY (version 2) (version 2) | ecosystem: Environmental > Terrestrial > Soil >... | reverse complement strand
GGGAAGGCGCTCACGAGGGTCTGATGGAGTTTCTCGAAACTCAATACATTTCAGTGGAGTGGTAGCGGACGCCTAGCTGTCCGGCCATGCCTGCTCATGCCTGCTATCGGGAGGATGAATATTCCCCCCGAAGCAGTTGGGATGTCCCTGTTAAGTTTCCGGCGGATTCCTGTCGCTTTTGCGGGGGCCGTTGTGTGCAGATCTTGGCCGACGTCGGATATGACCGGCGCGGCTTAGCGAAATCCACTGTCCGCAGGCCAAGAGGTCACAGCGACGTCATAGGGCGTTGGCCGGACGCATGATGGTCCGCCACATATGAGATGCCGGCGTATTGTCGTTCCCCAGGCCCTCTTTCGGCTGTTTGAAGTGCCGGCCGATCACATCCTCGAACTCATCGACAGTCACTACAACCGAGGGGTCGAACGAATAAAGATCATTCAGGCAGATCATCCGGGCAGACATGTACCATTTATGATTGCGCGCCCGTTCGTAATCCTTCTGGATATATTCGGGTAGCTGATAATCGGCGCCGAACATATCGAGATAGGCTTGGGGATATTCATAGCCTACCGACTCGTCGGGATAGAAACGCAGGCTCTGATGCATGCGGATGGCCCAGCTCACCTCCTCGTCAACGTAGGGCTCAATCAGTTGAGCGCCCCAATAGCCGTGGTCGGCGCGAATGAATCCGGCGACCGCAATGTCATGGAGAAGGCAGGCAAGAACGATCTTTTCGTCCAGTCCATTCTTCTGGGCAAGCTTGGCGCTTTGCAGAAGGTGCTGGAGCGGGCCCAACGCAAAGCGATATTTGAAGAAGTCGGTCAGGGTTGGCGCGGCGGGCATCTTCGGCAGCCGCGGATCTTCGCCCATGAGCAGAATTTTGCCGGATTTCTGGCCGTGGGTGAGCGAGCGCTCGCCATCGTTGAGATTGTAAAACACGGACTTGGCGATCAGCCGATCGCCCAATTCCTGCATATGCCGATGTTCAAGTTCGTCAGCGGCATCATCCAGCGTCAGCACCAGAAATCTCCTTCGGATTGCGCGGTCTGATCAAGGGCGATCAATCGCATTGATGGGCCGGATAACTTCTTGATGTCAATAACAAATCATCAGCGGGCCGAAGTCGCCACTGCCGCAATGCCACCCAATGCAAACTGAACCAGATGCCGCTCCAGCGTCGCCGGATCGCTCTGCTTGAGCGAGGGGAGCAGTTGGCTAAGTGATTCCTGGTTTATCATCAGCAGCATCCCGCATGGCGCAACGATACTGAAGAAGCATCGCGTCACGAGCGGATCATCCTTCGGCACGTCCGCGAGTTCGGCGACGAGATCGAGAATCAGCGACTTCTTTGGATCCAGCGCCTTTTCCCGCAGCACCGCCAGATAGGGCGATGGCGACAGAAACTCGCGGCTGATTACTCGTATGGCCCAGGATGAGGAGTCCGGCCCGGCGAACAGCGCCACCACGATGGTCATGAGGCGTTCAAGCTTCTCCCGGGCGGAAAGCCCATCGACCATCAGGTCCTGTAGCTGACGCAGGCTGATCAACTCGTCGTGCGCTTTGACCAGCACGGCTTCGTAGAGGCGCTCAATGCCCCCGAAGTGATAGTTGACGGAGGCTGCATTCGTCCCGGCGGCTTCTGCGATCTCCTTGGCGGTCGCCCTGTCGAAGCCTTTCCGCGCAAAAACGATCCCCGCCGCTTCGAGTAGCTGCGAGCGCGTCGCGGCTCCGTTCCCGCGGGAGCCTCGGGCGTTTTTTCCAGAAGCTGAAGGGGTTCGGGATCGCATGATAATCTTCTGCCAAGCGGTTATCGAATAGTCAAATCAGAATTTCAAATTATGATTTGACTAGCTGAACAGTCACACCTAGATTTTGCGGCATTCGTACACGGCGGGCCCGATGCCAAAACGTCTCATCCTTGTCGCTCTTCTGCTTGCCGGCGCTGTTGCCGGGGCGTGGTGGTACATGCGCGACCGGGGCGCGCCGGACGAACTCAGGCTGGTCGGCAATGTCGATTTCAGGCAGGTGACCCTCGCTTTCAACGGCAGCGAACGGATTGCCGAGGTGTTGGTCGAGGAGGGCGCGACGGTTCACAAGGGGCAGGTTGTGGCGCGCCTGGACACCGCCCGGTTGCAGCCGCAGGTCGATCAGGTGAATGCGCAGGTCGCCGCGCAGCAGGCGAATCTCGATCGTCTTCGCAATGGCAATCGTCCCGAGGAAATCGCGCAGGGACAGGCGAGCCTGACGTCGGCACAGGCGCAGGAGAGAGACGCGCAACTGCGCTATGAAAGGCAGGTTGCTCTCCTGGAGAAGAGCGTCACAAGCCGACAGGCCTATGATGAGTCGAAGGTGGCGCTCGATGTCGCGCAGGCGAAGGTCGAGGCCACCCAGAAGGCTCTCGATCTGCTTGTCGCGGGTTCGCGGAAGGAGGACATCGCGCAAGCCGAGGCACAGGTCCGTGCCAGCAAGGCGCAGCTTGCTTTGCTCAGGGAGCAGTTGGCCGATGCCGAGCTGAAATCGCCGGTCGATGGCATCGTCAGCTCGCGGCTCATGGAGCCGGGTGAAATGGCCTCCACGACGCGACCTGTCTTTTCGCTTGCGGTGTCCGATCCGAAATGGGTGCGGGCCTATGTGTCGGAGCCGCAGCTTCGCCGTGTCCGTCCCGGCATGGCGGCCCGGGTGACCATCGACAGCATGCCGGATGAGCCGTTCGAAGGCTGGGTCGGGTTCATATCGCCCGTAGCTGAATTCACGCCCAAGACGGTTCAGACCGAAGACCTGCGCACCAGCCTGGTTTATGAAGTCCGCGTTTTCGCCCGGGACCCGGAGAACATCCTGCGTCTGGGCATGCCCGCAACCGTCAGGCTGCTTCCCGCTCCACCAAACGAGGCTCAATCGAAAGCCGTTCCCTAATGGACGATCTCCGGGCTGCACCCGTCAACGGGCAGAACCTGCGTAAGATGTTCCGGCGCGAGACGGGGGAAGCCGTGACCGCGCTGGATGGCGTCTCGTTCGCGGTGCAGCCCGGCTCCCTGACAGCAGTCGTGGGGCCGGACGGTGCCGGAAAGACCACGCTGCTGCGCGTCATCTGCGGCCTCGTGATGCCGGATGAGGGGACGATGACGGTGCTGGGAACGGATGTTGGCTCCTCGCCGCAAACGGTGCAGGACCGGATCGGCTACATGCCCCAGAAGTTTGGCCTGTATGAGGATTTGAGCGTTCAGGAAAATCTCGATCTCTATGCCGACCTTCACGGGGTCAGCGCGGCCGAGCGCCGCGAGGTCTATCCGCGCCTCATGGAGATGACGCAACTCGGATCGTTCACCCAGCGCCTTGCCGGAAAGCTTTCAGGCGGCATGAAGCAGAAGCTCGGCCTCGCCTGCACGCTTGTCCGCACGCCCAGCCTTCTCCTGCTCGACGAGCCGACCGTCGGCGTCGATCCGCTGTCCCGGCGCGAATTGTGGGAGATCGTGTTCAAGCTTGTGAAGGACGATGCTCTGACAGTTGTTGTCAGCACTTCTTACCTGGACGATGCCGAGCGCTGTCAGCATGCGGTGGTCATGCATGCGGGCAAGGTTCTGGCACAGGGCTCTCCGGATGACATTACCGCTCAGGCGGCAGGGCGGACTTTCATGGCGACCGCGCCTGCTGGAATGTCGCCGCGCTCGTTGCAGGCGCGCCTGTTTGCGCTGCCGGGCATCATCGATGCGGTTCCGGAGTCCGGGCAGGTTCGAGTTGTGCGCGAGACGGCTGACGATTCGGCTGTGTCCGTCGATGAATCCGAAGTGTTTTTGTCCCCGGTTGCTCCCCGGTTCGAAGACGGGTTCATGGTCCTGTTCGCGCGAGTCGCCGGCGAACGTGCGCGCAACACCATCACCGTGGCGGATATGTCTGTCGGCGATGATATTGCGGTGGAAGTGCATGACCTTGTGCGCACCTTCGGTGACTTCGTGGCCGTCGATCATGTCAGTTTCGAGGTCCGCCGCGGCGAGATATATGGTCTGCTCGGCCCGAACGGCGCAGGTAAAAGCACGACGTTCCGGATGCTGTGCGGCCTGTTGCCCGCCAGCGCGGGCACACTCCGCGTCGCAGGCGCCGATCTGCGAACGGCGCGGGCGCAGGCGCGCGAAAGGCTCGGATATGTCGCGCAGAAATTCTCGCTCTATGCCGACCTCAGCATCGACGACAATCTTGAGTTTTTCGCAAGTGCTTACGGCCTCGGCAGACAGAAGAAGCGCGAACGGATCGAATGGGCGAAGGAGCAGTTCGAACTCGGACCGTTCTCGGCCCTGCCGAGCGGCCGGTTGCCGGGAGGATTCAAGCAGCGTCTGGCCATGGCGGCGGCGCTCCTGCATGAACCCGAAATCCTGTTTCTTGACGAAGCCACAAGCGGAGCCGATCCGCTGGCGCGGCGCGAATTCTGGGGCCGCATCACCGCCCTGTCCGAACACGGCGTCACCGTCATCGTGACGACTCACTTCATGGAGGAGGCCGAATATTGCGACCGGATCATCATCCTCGATGCCGGGCGCAATCTTGCCGAAGGCACACCAGCCGAGGTCCGCGCCAAGGGCGGGACGGATGGCATGGCAGCCGCTACGATGGAGGAGGCCTTCATCGCCATCGTCGAGCGGGCCCGCAATAGCAAGCACGAAACCCGACCGAAGAGCGCCGCATGACCGATGCCCGGCAGGCCGGTTCACGGACGGCAAGTGCAACACGGATAGCCGCCCTGATCCGCAAGGAGACCTGGCAGTTGCTGCGTGACCCCAGCAGCATCGTCATCGGCATCGTCATGCCGCTCGCCCTGCTGTTGCTGTTCGGCTACGGCCTCAATCTCGACGTCAAGAATGTCCCTGTCGCCATCGTGATGGAGGAGGTATCTGACGATGCCAGGGGGGTCGCTTCCGGATTCGAGTTGTCGGATTATTTCAGGGTGGTTCACGTCAAGACCATGGCGGAAGCCCAGAAGCTCCTGCTGGAGCATACCGTCAGCGCGATCGTTCGTATTCCTCCCGGCTTCGCCCGCCGGGTCCAGACTAGCGACGCCGAGATCCAGGTGATCGTTCACGGCGCGGATGCGAACACGGCACGCATCTCCCTCGGATATGCCCAGGGAGCCATCGGCACATGGATAGCCCGGGAGGCGGCCAGGGGGCGTATGCTGGCGGCCGCGTCGGTCTCGCTGGAAAGCCGCCTTTGGTTTAACGAAGCCAACGAGAGTACCTATTTTCTGGTGCCGGGCCTGATCGTCCTTGTCGTGACGCTGATCGGAACATTACTCACCGCGCTCGTCGTCGCGCGCGAATGGGAGAGAGGCACCTTCGAAGCCCTGTTCGTCACGCCGGCACGCTCGTCCGAAATTCTTCTCGGCAAGGCCGTGCCCTATTTTATTCTCGGCATGATCGGCTTTGCGCTCTCGGTTGGCGGGGGTCTGTTGCTGTTCGGTGTTCCGTTCCGGGGGTCGTTTCTTGTTCTGACGGCCGTGTCCATGCTTTATCTGCTGGTGGCGCTCGGCATTGGCCTGGCTGTCTCGTCGGCGACGAAGAGCCAGTTCCTCGCCAGCCAGATGAGCATGACGCTCACTTTTCTGCCGGCCATGATGCTTTCCGGCTTCGTATTCGATATCCGGAGCATGCCATGGATCATACAGGTCGTGACCTATGTGTTTCCGGCTCGCTATTTCGTCAGCCTGCTCCAGACCATCTTCCTGGCGGGAAATGTCTGGAGCGTCATCATACCCAATGCCGCGGTCCTTGCCGTCATGGCCTTTGTGCTTCTCGCGCTGTCCGTTCGCCTTAATCGCAAGATCATCGGATAACGGTAATGTGGAATTCGTTCAGGCGAACTCTGGCCTTGATGCACAAGGAGTTCCTGGTGATCCTGAAGGATCCGCGCAGCCGTGTTCTTCTTTTTCTTCCGCCCATTCTCCAGTGCCTGATCTTTGGCTATGCGGCGACATATGACCTGAACACCGTCCCTTACGCCCTTGTGGATCAGGATCGAAGCGCCGCATCGCGGGCTTTCGCAGCGCGGCTGGATGGTTCCGGCATCTTCACCCGCGTCGCCTCGACGCAGACGACGGAAGCGGCTGCGGATTATCTGCTCCGCGGCCGCGCGGTGCTCATTGTCACGATCGCTGCCGATTTCGAGAAGCGTCTGGTCTCAAGCCAGGCCGGGCGGATACAGGTCCTCGCCGATGGCCGCAATTCCAATACCGCCGGTGTGGCGCAAGGATACGTAGCCTCCATCGCGACGGCTTTCGGTCAGGATTGGCGCGCCTCGCACGGTCTGGCCAATCAGGCTGTTCAGGTGACAACGCGCGCCTGGTACAATCCATCGCTTGAGACGCGCTGGAACATGATTCCGTCGCTGATCGGCGCCATCACCATGATGATGACCATGATGCTGACGGCCATGTCGGTCGCCCGCGAGCGGGAGGAGGGAACATTCGATCAGCTCCTGGTTGCGCCGTTCAGGCCCACCGAAATCATGATCGGAAAGGCCGTTCCGTCCATGGCGGTCGGCCTGCTTCAGTCCTCGCTGATCTTCCTGGTCGCGCTGTTCTGGTTCCGGATTCCCTTCGCAGGTTCCTATGCCGTGTTCTATCTCGGTCTGGTCCTGTTCCTCGCGGCCGCCATCGGCATGGGACTGTTCCTGTCCTCGATTGCAAGGAACATGCAGCAGGCCATGATCCTGTCATTCGTTTTGCTCATGCCGTTCATGCTGCTGTCGGGATTGATGGCTCCGACAGAGAATATGCCCACAATTCTGCGCTATTTCACGAAGATCAACCCGTTGCAATATGCAATCACCATCACGCGCCGGGTCTATCTCGAAGGTGCCACCCTGGGTCAGCTCCTGCCCGATCTGTCCGCCCTGGTCGTCATTGCGGCGGTCACGATGCCCATAGCGGCATGGTTTTTCCGCAATCGTCTTGCGTGAGGAGCGGCCGCCTGCGTGTCTTCCTGCACATATTCCAGAGCGGCGGTCTGCCGCATCCGGCAGTTGCAGGGGCGTTTCTCTTGTATCCGGTTGGTGCTAGAAGCAGGGTTGAGATCCGGAATAGGCTTTCTGCGCCATAACAACGGGTGGGTCGTGCGACCGCTGCTGTCTGTGATTGTCGCTTATTGTCTGGCGATGCAGCTTGTTCTGGCAGCCATGTTCGGAGCCATGGCGGCGCAACAGGCCATTGCCACCGATGGTGCGCCCGTCGTGTGTTACGGAGGCGCGGCGCCGGACACGGACGATGACACCGGACACGTTCGCGACCATCTCGCTGCTTGCGTGCTGTGTGCCTGTCCCGCGCTCGGAAGTGGCGATATGCCTGCTGCCGTGCTGCCGGATTTGCGCCCCGCGTTTCATGGTGTGAATCATCTCTCCGGCTCGCAGCGGACCGGCTTTGCCCGGTTTCATTCGCCCTGCATGCCGCGAGGGCCTCCTGCCGCCTGACGCCGGTCGCCTTCGCCCCCTTCGCATGCCGGATGTCGTCGGGCTGGAAGGTGGCGCGTATCGGCGGCCGCGTTCCGAACATGCTTCAGATGAAAGCCAGCTTCAGGCCGGGATGGCAGGCAAAGCCGCATCCCGAAATCAGAATTCCCAGCTATTTCAGGAGCCTCTATCATGATCACGTGGACGCGAACTTTCTCGATGGCCGCGCTGGCGCTTGCGGCATGGATGCATCATCCGGCAGCGGCAGGTGTGCCCGACCTTCGAGCTACGGGCCAAGCCGCCGCAAATCCGGAGCAGCTTATGACGATGGAGACTGGCGGGCGACATCATCCGCAGGTGCGACATGCGCAAGCGTCCGGCGTCGTCGCGCAGGCTCCCGCCGGCCACGGCCCTGTTCATGAGCAGGGAGAGCAGGGGCATGGCGCAGCGCATTCCGCTGAAGTCTATCGCGTCGGCGCGCTCGTCATCGAGGGGCCGTGGCTGCGCGCGACGCCAAAGGGGGCGAGGGTGGCCGGCGGCTATATGAGGATCGTCAACACCGGAAAGGAGGCGGATCGGCTGGTCGGGGGCTCGCTCGATCAAGTCGGGCGCGTTGAGATTCATGAGATGTCGATGGAAAATGATATCATGCGGATGCGTCCGCTTCCGAACGGTCTTGAGATCAAGCCAGGCGAGACCGTGGAACTGAAGCCGGGCGGCTTTCACATCATGGGAATCGGACTCAGCGGCAGTTTCACCGAAGGCGAGACGGTGAAAGGCACGCTCACTTTCGAGCATGCGGGCAGTCTCAGTGTTGAGTATCGCGTGGGGCCGATTGCAGGTGGCGCGGGCCACGGTGCTCACCACTGATCGGCGATCCGGTGGGAGCGGCGCGCCGCGGGTCTTGCCGCTCCATCGGTCCCGCATGCGGGAAGAACCGGCGCGACATCCAGCGCGCGCCTGTCGCATTCATGCATTCGAGATCCGGCCGAGATCCTTGCGCAACGCATCGGGGTCGTGGATGGCTGCCTCCACGGCGGCGTGTGTCCGCTCCCAGATCGGTACTGCCTTTCGCAGCACGTTGCGTCCGGCGGCGGTGAGCGTCAGCAGTCGCGAGCGTTTGTCGTCGGGATTGGCATGAATTTCCACATAGCCCTGGCGTTCAAGCGGTTTCAGATTTGCCGTCAGCGTCGTTCTGTCCATTGCGAGCAGGTCTGCGACGCTGCCAAGCCCGGGTGGTTTGGCGCGGTTCAGCGCCATCAGCAATGAAAACTGGCCGCTGGTGATGCCGATTTCCTTGAAGGCGTTGTCAAACCGGCGCGCCAGGGCGCGCGCAGCGCGCTGGCTGTGCAGACAGAGGCAGGCATCGCGGACGTGAAGAGTGGTTTCGTGGGACGGGTCGGAAATGCGGGTGTTCATGGGACGGCAGGGATAGGGATGGAAGCGGAATATAGCGGAATATAGAGCTTGGGTTGGAATGAGCCATTGACGAGTTTCCGGTGGATATGTTGATATCAACGTATATCGAGAGCGTCAATGGTGCGCGCCCGGGTGGTCGAAGGGAGAGATCCATATGCGATACGTCGAAGGATTTGTCGGCGCAGTGCCTGCCGCCAACAAGGAGGCTTTCCGCAAGCATGCAGCGGAGGCTGCGCCCATCTTCAAGGAATTTGGCGTGACGCGCCATGTCGAATGCTGGGGCGACGATGTGCCGGACGGCAAAACCACCGACTTTCGCCGCAGCGTGAAGGCGGAGGCGGACGAGGTCGTGGTGTTCTCATGGCTCGAATATCCGTCGAAAGAGGCCCGCAATGCCGCCAACGAGAAGATGATGAGCGACCCGCGTATGAGGGACATGGAAAAGGCCATGCCTTTCGACGGCAAGCGCATGATTTACGGCGGCTTCCTCCCTATTCTGGATGAAGGCAAGGGCGGCCGGATGGGCTATGCGGACGGCATGCTCGCCGCCGTGCCGACAGAGAACAGGGACAGCTACCAGCGGTTCAGCGAAACCTTTTCCAGCCTCATGGTCGAATTCGGCGCGATGCGGATCGTCGACACTTGGGGCGACGATCTCCCGGACGGCAAGGTGACCGACTACAGGCGGGCGGTGCAGGCAGCGGACAACGAAACGGTGGTCTATTCGTGGATCGAGTGGCCCTCCCGGCAGGTGCGGGACGCGGGATGGGGCAAGCTTCAGGCCGACCCGCGTATGGCGGACGTCACGATGCCGTTCGACGGCAGGCGTCTGATCTATGGTGGCTTTGTCCCGATCCTCGACGTCTGACGATCGGCGGGCCGGGTTGCGCGGAGCAGGGCCGAGCCGCCTTGCTCTGCCGCTTTACTCCGCCGCGTTGCTGTGGGTGTCGGTCCGGTTGCGGTGGACCGGGTGGCGGGGAGGCTTAAGATCGACCCGAATCCTTGTGGAGTCGGGCATGCTTCCGGACCAATCCCTGTTCGTCACCCAGCTTCTGACGCTGTGGGCGGTGCTCGATCCTGTCGGCCATCTGCCGCTGTTCATGGGCGCGACCGCGAGTCTCGAGGCCCGCGAACGGCGGCGGGCGGCGGTTATCGCCGTGCTGCTGGCGTTCGGCATTCTCACGGCCTTCGGCTTCGTCGGCCAGTATCTGCTGCATGCGATGGGAATCTCGCTGCTGTCCTTCCAGATCGCGGGC
>Ga0182745_1005710_pt1 | contig 10112 bp, 8 predicted proteins | sample eDN3rd30CKraftBY_FD_128523 | JGI IMG/M metagenome (GOLD analysis project Ga0182745, IMG submission 128523) | Enriched backyard soil microbial communities from Emeryville, California, USA - eDNA 3rd pass 30_C Kraft BY (version 2) (version 2) | ecosystem: Environmental > Terrestrial > Soil >... | reverse complement strand
CCGTCCGGAGATGGGCCCCTGCCTTCGCAGGGGCACGCGGCATTTTAAGATCGCTTAGATCTTGCCGACGAGGTCGAGCGAGGGAGCCAGCGTTTCGGCGCCCTCTTCCCACTTCGCGGGGCAAACTTCACCGGGGTGGCTGACCCAATATTGCAGCGCCTTGATCTTGCGCAGCAGTTCGGCAGCGTTGCGGCCCACGCCCTCGGGCGTGATTTCGAGGAGCTGGATTTCGCCCTCGGGATCGAGGACGAAGGTGCCGCGGTCGGCAAGGCCCACGCCCTGGCGAAGAACCTCGAAATTGTTCGAGATGTTGTGGTTCTGGTCGCCGACCATGTAATAGTTGATCTTGCCGATCGCCGGCGAGGTGTCGTGCCACGCCTTGTGGCAGAAATGCGTGTCGGTCGACACGGCATAGACTTCGACGCCCATCTTCTGCAGCTGCGGGTAGATGTCGGCGAGATCTTCGAGCTCGGTCGGGCAGACGAAGGTGAAGTCGGCGGGATAGAAGAAGAAGACCGCCCACTTGCCCTTGACGTCGGCATCGCTGATGTCGACGAACTTGCCATCCTTGTAGGCGGTGGCATTGAAAGGCTTGAGGGTCGTGTTCAGAACGGACATTCGGGAGAGCTCCTTGGTTGGTGGAGCCCTCCCCTAGCCATGTTTGTTGCAATGCGGAAAGTGAAAATACCGGCCCCTTTGATCGAAAATTTCGATCATGTTTTCTGCCCCGCGACCTGACCCGATTCGGGAAAAAGCGCCGAATTGCGTTAGGTCTTTTGTGACGGGGTCGTGATAATTGCCCCCGAATGGACCAGATTCGCGATTCTATCTATTATGAACAGCTCGCGCGCGTCGCGCGGCTGAAAGCGAATGCGTCCGACGACCCCTTTCTCGCGCGCCGCCTGCGCGAGGCGGCAGTCCGGCACGAGCAAAAGGCGCGCAAGCTCAAGCGCGCCGAGCAAGCGCCCGAGTAATTTCGACCGCCCGTTCGGGGAACAATGGGCCGCGCGACAGGACCCCTTGTTTCTCCGTTGAGCCGGCCATGCGAAGGACGAGGCAAGAGCGGTTCGATCGGGAAAAGCGGGTGCGGGCGGAAAAGAAGTGGAAGATCGCTGCAACCCTCGCAGGGCTGCCTCGTTGATATCGTGGAACCGCACCGCGATATCGAACGCCTAGCTGTCGCGCAGTTCCAGGCGCCGCAATCTCCACCGGGCGCGACGACGGGAAGCAGAATATGCAACCGAAACCCGCTGTCCGGGCAATGGACGTCTTCCTGCGCAAGCTCCTCAGCCACAGCCTGCTGTCCACCGACGATCAGGCAGCGATCGCTGCCATGCCGCACAGTTCGCGCCACTATGATGCCAATGATTATATCCTGCGCGAGGGCGACCGTTCGGATATCTGCCCGATCCTCCGATCGGGCTTCGCTTATCGGCAGAAGGCGACCGACGAAGGTGGCCGGCAAATCGTCGCGCTCAAGATTCCAGGCGATGCGCTCGACTTCCAGTCGATGTATGTTCGCACCGTCGATCATAACCTCCAGGCGCTTACACCGGTCGACCTGACCATCGTCGTGCTCGCGGATTTCGAAAAGCTCGTACAGTCGCGTCCGGCCATCGCCCGCGCGGTCATCGTCGACATATTGCTCGAAGCATCGATCGGCCGCGAATGGCTGCTCAACGTCGGGCGGCGTAACGCACTCGCCCGGCTCGCGCATCTTCTCTGCGAGATACATTACCGCCTGCTCGACACGCGCGCCAGCGGGCTCGACCTTCGCGACGTGCCGATGACGCAGGAGCAGTTGGCCGATCTTCTGGGGCTGACGCCCGTCCATATCAACCGCACGCTCAAGGAACTCGAACGACGCGGCGCGGTTGCGCGAAACGGCCGCGGCGTCCGGATCGGCGACATCGCCGTCCTGCGCGCTCTGGCAGATTTTTCAGATACTTATCTCCACCGGAACAATCACGCCGGTTGAGGGTCAAGCCATTGGAGACGGATGATGACGCGCTATTTCTTTCATCCGAGCGACGGAACGCGCGAACCAACATAGGTTAAGCCGGAACTGCTCCTTCGCGTCGGCCACAGACACGCGCGCCGCTGCGATGGAGCCATGGCCGCGAGCATCCGGACCGCCAGATTAACCTGCGATAAGATCGGCCGCAAAAAGTCGGCGAAACCCGCTCGCCTGCGCAACTCCGGCCATCGCCGTCCGTTGCCCTGGAACAAGGAGACGGACGATGCGAAGCTCGGTGACAGGAAAAATACTCGGTCTGATGACCTTGGGCGGGCTTTTCTGGTTTGTGCGACGCCCTGCCCGGGCGCCCAAATCCGAAGGGCATTCGGCGGCCTTCGCCGATGGCGAAACCCACCCCGAAAACTTCGACCAGACCCGATCGGCGGGCCCCGACGCGATGCGCGATGATGTGAAGCGGCCCTGGGAACGCGTCGATCAGGCCGTCGATGAATCCTTCCCCGCCAGCGATCCACCGGCGTATTGACGCGACTGGTCAGACCATCAGGCGGAGCAGATCGGGCACGGTCGTGGTGGCGAATCCGATCGCGCTGTCGGAGATGCCATAGGGGATAAAAAGCTCCTCCCCGATTTTCATCGCGCCACAGGTATAGACGACGTTCGGGACATAACCCTCGCGGTCGCTCTCGGCGGCGGTCAGGATCGGGCAGGCTGTCCGGCCAAGGACGCGCGACGGATCCGCCTTGTCGAGCAGCGCCGCGCCAAGGCTGTATTTGCGCATCGCGCCGACCCCGTGGGTCAGCAATATCCACCCCTCGTCGCATTCGATCGGGCTGCCGCAATTGCCCATCTGGATGAACTCCCAAGGGAAAGCGGGGCCGAGCAGCGGCCGGCCCTCGTCGTCCCAGTCGGACAGGCTGTCGGAGGACAGGAGCGTGATATTCTTTCCGTCCTGCCGCCCTATCATCAGGAAGCGGCCGCCGATCCTGCGCGGAAACAGCGCCATCCCCTTGTTGCGCGCGGCGCGGCCCGCGAGCGGTTCGAGGCAGAAGCTCACGAAATCGCTCGTCCGTAAAATCTCCGAACGGATCGAATGCCCCGAATAGGCGGTATAGGTGCCAAGATATTCCTTGCGGCCGTCGTCGTGCGTGAATTGCACCAGCCGCAAATCCTCCAGCCCGTTGCGCTGCGCCTCGGTCACCGGAAAGAGCACGCTGTTCGAGATCGGGCTATCGGGCTGACGGTGCACCGTCACCGCGTCATAGGGTTCGATATGGTGCCGATCGTCGGCGACCGCCGCCATCGCCGGGCCCGATTGCGGCCACAGGCTGAAATCGCCGTCGGGGCCGATGATGCCCTCGCGAAAGGCGACCGAACTGATATGTCCCTCGCCGACCGCGCGCATCGACATGACGAAGCGCTGCTGCTGCGGGCCGAGTCCGCTCTGGTCGGGATGCGGCACGATGCTGGGGTTCATCAGCGCCGCCGCGGCATAGCTGTATTCATGGCAGAAATAGGCGCCGATCAGTCGGCGCTTGACCGGCGGCACCGCCCCCGCATCCAGCCGCAAATCCTCAGCGATCTCGGCGAAGCGCTCGTCGAAAATGCGTCCGATCTGCCAATGCCGCTCCGAAAAATCCTTCCAGACCAGATCGAGTTCCAGTTCGGCCTGATCGGTATCGAGCCGCAATATGTCGTCGACGAGCTGCGCGGCACGCGACGGTTCGGACACGCTCGCCTGCCAGGCGAGGTGAAACGGCCGCAGCACCACCCGCGACGGATCGGCGCTCAGTTTCTCGCCCAGAATCCGCAGCGGCGATTGGTCAGGTCGGCAATTGAGCATGGACGGCCGGCCGATCCTCTCTGGCGCCCCCGGCCCAGAATAGGGTGGCCATCGCGCGATAGGCAAGATGAAATGCCAGGACCGACTCCGCTCCGACATTCGTGTTGACGCCCCGCGGGGTCAATCCGTCGCAGCATCGCCCTGTCGTCGGGTCGGCGAGCGGCAACCCGCGATCATTATCGCCAAGGAACCAGCGCCAGGCCGTCTCGGCATGGCGGCGCCACACATCCGCGCCCGTCGAACGATGCGCCGCGCCGCAGGCCGCGATCGTCGCCCAGGCTTCGAGCGGCTGCTGGTCGAACGGCAGGCTGTCGCCGGCAAGGCCGAAACCGTTCGACCCCACCGGGCGAAAATGACCGCCGGTCGCGGTCTGCCGGTCGCAAAGCCATTCGAGCGCGCGCAGCCCCATCCGCTCCCATTCACCGCGCTCCAGCGCGTAACCGGCGCGGATCAGCGCCTCGGGCAGCCGCGCATTGTCATAGGCAAGCGTCGGCTCAAGCCACGGCCATTCGGCCGTGCCCGTTCCGTCCCACAGCGTCTGGAGCGTCGCGGCGCCGCGTTCGAGCAGCGACCGCGCGCGCTCGTCGGACGGGAAACGCGCGAGCAGTTCGTCAGCGCCGAGCATCGCGAAAGCAAGAGCGCGCGGAGATGACACATCGCCGAACGACCGCGCGGCGAGATCGAACCAACGCCGCGCCCAGGCCGAAAGCTCGTTCGAGCGCGCGTGCGCGGCGCAATGGCCGAGCGCCCAGACCGCGCGCCCATTGCTGTCGTCCGAACCACGATCCTCGAGCCATCGCCGGTCGTAGCCCATGAAATTGCGGAAGGCGCCGATGTCCGCATTCCAGGCGTGCTGGATGAAGCCCGCGAAGCGGAGGATCTGCGCATCGCGCACCGGCTCGCCGGGCAAGCTGCCGAAGAGCATCAGCGCCCGCACATTGTCGTCGAGGCAATAGCCGTGATTGCGATCGGGGACGATGCCGCAACCGTGCTGCAGCATCCCCACATCGTCGCATAAGGCCCAGACGCCCGCCAGCGACGGCTCGGTCCGCGCCGTCTTGCAGGGATCGAACGAAGGCGGCACCACATCGGCGATGAGCGACGCGCTCTGGCGGACGATGTTCGGCCAGGCCGTCCGGCGCCCGCGCCGATAGGCGCGCGCCTGCAGGGCGTGCATCGCGGCGGGCGATGCCAGCAGATCGAGCACCGCCGCCGCGATCGCGCTGCTGTCCTTTTCGGGAACCAGAATACCGACGTCGTCCGCCAGCAGCTCGCGCGCATGGACGAACGGTGTCGATACGACCGCGCGGCCGAGCGCCACGGCATAGGCCAGCGTCCCCGACGTCACCTGCGCCAGATTGGGATAGGGCGCGAGATAGATGTCGCAGAGCTCAATCTGGTCGAGCAGTTCGTCGGTGTCGAGGAAGCGGTTCTCCCACGCGATGTTCGCGGCGACACCCAGGCTCTCGGCCAACGTTTCGAGGCTTTGGCGATAGGCTTCGCCTTCGGCGGCGATCAGGTTGGGATGCGTCGCCCCGACGATGCGATAAAGGATATCGGGACGCACGGCGACGATGGCCGGCAGCGCACGGATCGCGGTCTCCAGCCCCTTGCCCGGCCCGAGCAGCCCGAAGGTCGACAGCACCGGGCGGTCGCCGATGCCGAGCGCCGCGCGAAGCGGCGAACGCCGGACGAACGGACGGTCTGGCGTCCCATGCTCGATCAGCGCGACCGAGCCGGGCGGCGCGCCATAGGTCTCGACAAGCGTCCGACGGCCGAAGTCGCTCATCACGATCAGCCGCGACGCGCGCGCGACGATATGCTCCATCACGCCCCGCTGATCCGCCGTCGGTTCGGCCAGCACGGTGTGCAGCGTCACGATCAGCGGCGCGGCGATCCGGTCGACGAGATCGAGCACCATATCGCCCGCGGCGCCTCCGAAAATTCCGAACTCATGTTGAAGCCACACGGCGTCGGCCCCGCTCGTATTGATCGCGTCCGCTGCCAGGCGATAGGAGGCGCGGTCGCCCGCCTCGATAGTGGCCGCGACGGCATCGTCGCTTGCCTGCTCCGCATCCGCACGCATCGCATAGACATCGACGCCGATTTCGGGATGGGCGCGCCCCAGATGATCGAAGATATCGGCCGTATAGGTCGCGATGCCGCATTGGCGCGGGCGGAAGCAGCCGACGAGCGCGATACGCATACGCCGGACGGCAGCGTCGCGCGCGTCGGCGGATGCGATACCGCTGTCCTCGTCGGGGACGATAAACCGGTCTTCGAGATCATATTTCATGTGGGCCTCTATTTCCTTGCCCCCAGTCGATTATCGCCCCTTCCCGACGGCCTCGCCGCGCGCGCGGACAGTCAACCAATCGACCCTTCGCGCGCCGGTGAGTTCCACGGCTCTGCGGCGAAACGGCGGTTTTTTGCTACAACATCAACCTAGGTTATGTCGGCCGCCCGCCTCTTGATCATGATCAGGTTAGACCGAAACACCGTCTTCCTTATCTCGTCATCCCGGCGAAGGCCGGGATCTCGCCGGTGCGTCAGGTCGAGGCGGTGAGACCCCGGCCTTCGCCGGGATGACGATTTAGTCAAAAATGATCATGCTCTACGCATCAGGCAACTGCTGCGAGGCAAAGCCCCATCCCTTCAGCTCCGCGCCGGCAGCGCGCTCCAGCAGGTCGGCGGCATCCTTGATCGTCCAGGCGCCCGCCTTCCCGATATCGCCCAACTCCTCCCAGCCGACCGGCACCGCGACCGGCGCATTGTCCCGCGCGCGCGCCGAATAGGGCATGATCGCAGTGCTGCCGCGCTGATTGCGCAGCCAGTCGATGAAGATCTTTCCCTTGCGCTTCGCCTTGCTCATCGTCGCGATGAAGCGGTCGGGCTCGGTCAGGCTCAGCGCCTCGGCAAAGCGCTTCGCGAAATCCTTGTGCGCGTCCCAGCCATGGCCGGGATCGAGCGGGGCGACGACATGCACGCCCTTGCCGCCCGAGAGCATCGCGAAGCTGACGAGCCCGATGTCGGCGAGCTGGCGGCGAATATCGAGCGCGGCTTTCTTCACGTCGCCAAAGCCCAGCCCGACGTCGGGGTCGAGGTCGAACACCATGCGGTCGGGCTGTTCGAGCGTATCGACATGGCTGTCCCAGCCGTGGAACTCGATCGTCCCCATCTGGACGCAGGCGAGGATGCCGTCGGCGTCCTCGACATAGAGATAATCCTCATGCCCGCCGTCCTTTTCGCGGATCGGCACATGATGGACGTGATCGCCGAAGCTGCCGCTGTCATGCTTCTGGAAAAAGCATTTCTTCGCGCGCCCCTGCGGGCAGCGGACGAGGCTGACCGGGCGCCGCGCCATGTGCGGCAGCATGATCGGCGCGACGGCCGCATAATAATCGGCAAGGTCGCCCTTCGTCGCCTTCGCCTCGGGAAAGAGGATGCGGTCGCGGCTGCTGATGACGACGTCGCTGGCCGGTTCGGGCGCGGGCTGGCGGATTTCGGGAGTCACGTCCTTCGCCTCCTTGTCGCTTCTGAGGCCGAGAAAGCTGGCGTGGCGGACCGAGCCCCCGGCCGTATATTCAGCGAAGGCGATTTCGGCGACGAGTTCGGGCTTCAGCCAGCGAACCTTGCGCGCCGACGCCGCCTCGACGTCGAGCGGGGCGGCCTTGGCTTCGAGCCGGGCGAATCTCTTCGCCAGATCGGCCATCGTCCCGGTGTCGAAACCGGTCCCGACATTGCCCTTATGGACCAGGCGGCCGCCCTCGCGCTGCGCGAGGAGCAGCGAGGCGAACGGGCGCAACTTGGTCGACGAGGGTTTCCAGCCGACGATGACGAATTCCTGCCGCCGCGTGCATTTGACCTTCACCCAATTCTTCGTGCGGCGTCCCGCATAGGGCGCGTCGGCGCGCTTCGCGATGATGCCTTCCTGCCCCGCGCCGCACATCGCGGTATAGAGCGTCTCGCCTGCCCCGATCACATGATCGGCGACCGCGACCGGCGTCCTGGCGTCGCGGAGCAGCGCTTCCAGCCGTTCCTTGCGTTCGAGATTGCCGAGCTTGACGAGCGACTTACCGCTTTCCTCGAGCAGGTCGAAGGCAAAGAAATGCAGCGCCGTCGCCTCGTCCTGCGCGCCGTGCCCGCGTTTCAACACCGCTTGCAGCGCCGAAAAATCGGGATTGCCGTCCTTGTCATAGGCGACGATCTCGCCATCGATCAGGCACGGCGGCAGATCGAGCGCCGCGATATGCCGGACCAGCGGCGCGAACTTGTCGGTCCAGTCGAGCCCGTTGCGCGTGTAGACGCGGACGTCCGATCCCGATGCCGCGATCTCTGCGCGGTAGCCGTCATATTTGATTTCGTGGAACCAGCCGTTTCCGGCGGGCACCGCGTCGACGAGCGTCGCGAGCTGGAGGGGACGGAATTTGGGCGGCTTCGTGTTCGGTTTCGCCTTGGCGACCTTGCGGTTGTGCGCGGCGGCCGCGGCCATCTTCTTCGTGAAGGCGGCGCCCTTGGCGCCCTTCAGCGACTGCTCGCCGCCTTCGTCGCCGGCGATTTCGGCCATGGTGCGGCCCGTGAGCACGCTGGTGAGCCGGCGCCCGACGAGGTCGTCGGTGCCGCCCGCGAAGGCATCGTCAACCTTGCGGAGCAACCAATTCTCGCGTTTCTCGCCCGGACGCGGCTTCATGCGGACGAGCAGCCATTCGCCCTTCATCCGTTCACCGTCGAGGATGAAGTGGAGGTGGCCCTTTTCGATATCCTTCGCGCTCTTGCCTTCGACCGGCACCCAGGTCCCGCTGTCCCACAGCATCACCGTGCCGCCGCCATATTCCCCCTTGGGGATCACCCCCTCGAACGCGGCATAGCTCATCGGATGATCCTCGGTGCGTACCGCGAGCCGCTTGTCGGCGGGGTCGGCGCTCGGCCCCCTGGTGACCGCCCAACTCTTGAGCACACCGTCGGCTTCGAGGCGGAAATCATAATGGAGGCGCGTCGCGTCATGCTTCTGGACGATGAAGCGGTTGCCCGTCCCCTTCTCGACCTGCCCCGCGGGTTCGGGGGTCAGCGCGAAATCGCGCTTGGCCTTATATTGGGCCAGAGGATCGGCGCGCGCCATGTCATGCGCGCTTTCGGGTCGCAGGTTTCCTTGCCGAGGCTTTCTTGCCGTCGACCGACGCCTTGAGCGCCGCCATCAGGTCGATGACGTTCGATCCCGATTTCACCGGCCCCGGCTCCTCGACATCCTCCAGCACGCGCTTGCCCTTCGCCTTGGCCTTCTTGGCGATCAGGCGCTTGAGCGCGTCGATATAATGATTGTGATAATCCGACGCGTCGAACGGACCGCTCTTCTTGTCGATCAGCGTCTCGGCAAGGTCGAGCAGATCGGCGTCGGGCTTGGCATCGTCGACATCGCGGAAGTAATTCGCGGCCTTGTTCACCTCGTCGGCGTAGCGCAGCACTTCGAGCACCAGCCCGCGGCCGCACGGGCGAAGCGCGACAAGCTGCTCCTGTCCGCGCACCGCAAGCTGGCCGAGCCCGACCTTCTTCGTGCGCCGCAGCGCCTCGCGCAGGACGATATAGGCCTCTTCGGCCAATTCGTCGGCCGGGACGACATAATAAGGCTTGGTATAATAGAGGATGTCGATGTCGCCCGCGTCGACGAACTGGAGCAGTTCAAGCGTGCGCTTGCTCTCGAGCTTGACCGCCTCGATCTCTTCCTCGTCGAGCAGGACATACTGGCCCTTCGACATTTCATAGCCCTTGACGATGTCGTCGGTGTCGATCGGTCCGATGCCGGGCACGACCTTTTCATATTTGACCGGCTTGCCGCTCGGCTCGTGAATCTGGCGAAAACTGATCGCCGCGCCGGATTTGGTCGCCGGGTAGATTTCGACCGGGATCGACACCAGAGCGAGCCGGATCTGCCCCTTCCAATAGGCGCGTGCAGCCATCGACGCTCTCTCTTTCCATGGGGAAAATGCTCAAGCCGGATTAACGTTCCTTGTGAAGGGGACCCACGGCGAGGTCAGAGATTGGCCGCTTTCGATCCGTCGTCTGTTGCGCAAGGCAGCGGAGATGCTGCGAATGCGGACGTTCGCTTTGTCGCCATGGAAGAGCTTATTTCTCAAGCAACAGGGTAAACCACGCCCGCAGTTCTCTTTTTTGTTCGAGAATGGCGCGCCCGGCAGGATTCGAACCTGCGACCACCCGCTTAGAAGGCGGGTGCTCTATCCAGCTGAGCTACGGGCGCGCGGCACGGCTGTGCCCGGGGGCGAATAGCGTGGTTTGCGT
>Ga0182745_1005709_pt1 | contig 10113 bp, 9 predicted proteins | sample eDN3rd30CKraftBY_FD_128523 | JGI IMG/M metagenome (GOLD analysis project Ga0182745, IMG submission 128523) | Enriched backyard soil microbial communities from Emeryville, California, USA - eDNA 3rd pass 30_C Kraft BY (version 2) (version 2) | ecosystem: Environmental > Terrestrial > Soil >... | reverse complement strand
GCCCGGGCCAGGCTGGCATCGGCCAGTTCGATGCTGAGCAGGCCATTGCTGCCCCTGAAGTCCCGGCACCACAGGGCATGGCCCGGATGCTGCGGCAACGCCGGGTGATACACCCGCGCCACGTCCTCGCGGGCCTGCAGCCAGTGGGCGATTTCCAGGCCCTGGCGCTCGTGCACCGCCATGCGGCTGGCCAGGCTGCGCGCACCGCGCAACACCAGCCAGGCATCGTCCGGGCTGACCGTGCAACCGCAGGTATCGCTGCTGCGGGACAATGCGGCGAAGGCCTCGCGGGTGGTGCAGACGCTGCCCATCATCACGTCGCTGTGCCCGCCCAGGTATTTGGTCAGGGCCATCACTGAAATGTCCGCGCCCAGGGCCAGTGGCTGGTGCAGGTAGCCCGAACCCCAGGTATTGTCGACCGCCAGCAGAATGCCGCGGGGCTTGCACAGTGCGGCCATCGCTGGCAGGTCGTTGAGCTCGTACAGCAACGAACTCGGGCTTTCGCTATAGACCATGCGCGTGTTCGGCCGCAGTGCGGCCTCCAGGCCCAGGCCGTCTGCGGCAAAATAGCTTACTTGCACGCCGAACGGCTGCAGCAGCTCGCGCGCCAGGCGCCGCACCGGGCCATACACACCATCGCTGAGCAGCACATGGTCGCCGGGGCGCAGGTAGGCCAGAAACGTCTGGGCGATGGCCTGCAGCCCGGTGGCGAACAGCTTGGTGCGGTAGCCGCCTTCCAGTTCGCTGACCAAGTCTTCCAGGGCAAAGGCCGTGGGGTTGCCACGGGCGCCGTAGCTGAGCACCCGTTGCTGGTCGCGGCGGCTGCGCGCCTCACGCTGGTCGGCGACGCTGTCGAACAGCACCGTGCTCAGGCGGCTGACTGGCGGATTGACCCCATGGCCCCCCTGGCCCGGCGCACCTCGCCCGGCGTGCACCAGCCGCGTGGCCACCGGGTCGGCGTGCGTCAAGGGCGTAAAGCTGGCGACCTCGGCTGCGCTCATCTGCGCGATCAGCCCGGTTTCCCAGGCCAGGTAGCGGCGTGCCGCCTCCTTGTTGCCGGCGTGACGGTCGTGTACGAAGAACAGGTAGTCGATGCAGGCGGCGTCTGCCAGCGAGGCGTCGTCTTCAACCTGCGGCCACTCGGCCAGCAAAGCCTGAGGGAACAGGCGCGCCGCCTGGCGTTGTGCATCGGGTAGTTCGCTGACGGCCAGCTCGGCGACGCGAGGGTCATCGGCAATCAACACCAGGCGCCGGGGTTGCGCGCGCACCTGCTCGGCCAGGCGCGGGCGGATCGCCCACTGCGCACCATGCAGGTGGCGCTTGCGGTAGGCCGTGCTCGAGCGCAGGTCCAGCAGCAAGGCGCCATCGAGTTCTTCGGCGCCGGCCTCGGCCAGGGTCACCGCCAGCCGTGCTGCGACCGGCAATGCCAGGCCACTGCCCAGGCCGCCTTCGAGCACGTAGGCTTCATGCCCCATCTGCTTCAGCCAGCTGGCCACCACCGGGGCACGCACGCCGTCGTCGTCGAACAGCACCACACGCGCCTTGCGCACGCCAATGTACAGGTCGGTGCCCTGGACCAGTTGCCCGCCCGGGCAATGTTGCGCGCCGGGCAGGCTGCCTGCAGCAAACTCCTCCGGGGTGCGCACGTCACACAGGAACAGCGAGCGCTGCGCGTCCTGCTGCCAGGCCTGCACCTGCCCCGCCGCCACCCACTGCACCCCCGCCTTGCGCGCCAACGCCACGGCCCGCGCCCGCTGCTGCTGCAGCGCCTGGCCACTGTGGGGTGGATAGCCGCGCTGCCCACCGTGCTCCAGTGGCAGGTCTACCAGGTACCAGCCCTGGGTGCCGTTCTCCAGGGCGTAGACCGGGTTGTCGATGCCAAGGTTGATCAAGGTCTGCGCGCCGATGATGCTGCGAGTACGCCCTGCGCAGTTGATTACCACCGGTGTGTGCGGGTCATGCACCAGGTCTTCCAGGCGATAGCCCAGCTCGCCGTTGGGGCAGCAGGTGGCGCCGGGGATGTTCATCTTGGCGAACTCATCCAGCGGCCGACCGTCGAGCAAGACCAGCGGCTTGCCCTGGCGCTGCCATTCGGCCAGCTCCAGGGCGCTGATGCGCGGGGTGTGGCAAGCATGTTCGACCAACTCGCCAAAGGCCTTCGACGGCAGGTGCACGCCGGCGAACAGTTCGAAGCCCGCGGCCTGCTAGCCCAGGCTGCCGCCCTCGAGCCAATGCACCGCCGTGTAACCCAGCGCCTGCAGGCGCCGGGCACCACGCTGCGCCAGCTCGCCGCCGGTTGCGTCATAGACCACCAGGCGCACCGCCGGGTTGGGCGCCAGGCGTGGGGCCTCGATTTCCAGCCGGCTGTACGGCAGGTTCACGGCGTAGAACAGGTGCGCTTCGCCGTACTGGCCGTGTTCGCGCAGGTCGAACAGGGCGATCTCCTGGCCGTCGAACAGCCAGTCATGCAAGTGCGCGGGGGTGATGCTGGGGATCATGGGACGCAGTCCGTGGTCGATTGGGTTGAAAAATGCTGTGCCTGTACCGGCCCTTTCGCGGGTAAACCCGCTCCCACAGGTGCTGCACAGGCTCAGAGCATGGCGCTTTCCTGTGATGGCCTCTTCGCGGGCTTGCCCGCTCCCACAGGTACGGCACCCCGTTTACGGCCTGCGCAGCACCTGTGGGAGCGGGTTCACCCGCGAAAGGGCCGGCACAGGCAACGCACATCAAAGGCCATAAGCCTCGATCGAAGGCGCCATCTGTGACTTGTTGTAATTCACCACACTGCCGTCATCCTTGACGCCATACCGGTTCTCCAGCGACTCCAGCGGGCGGCCGTAAAGGTGGAAGTGCAAGGTCGGGCGGTCGCCTTCGACGCGAATGCCATGCAGGTCCTCCCCCAGGAAGGCCACCGAGGTCCCCGGCTGCACCACGATCTCGCGCTCCAGCGCCAGGCTGGCGTGGGCCGGGTCGCTGCCATCATCTTCGCGGCGATACACCCGGTTCAGTTCCTGCCCCTCGACGGCGACGATGATCGCCCAGGTCTCGTGGTTGTGCGGCAGGGTGGCCTTGCCCGGCAGCAGCGAGTTGACGTACAGGGTCGGCGACTCGCCGTCGTCGTTCAGGCGGTAGCGGAACTGGGTCTCGCCGGTGGCGGCATCCGGTGCCGGAAAGCGCGCGAAGTTGAACAGCTCGCGGCGCTGGGCCAGGCCTTCGAGCAAAACGACGATCTGCTGCAACGCAACGCGGTCGACACCACGCGCATGGATAGCGCGCACTTGCGCCAGAAACGGCTGGATCACGGAATCACGGGGCATTATTGGTCTCTCTTCTTCAGTAGCTGAGGTCATACGCTGAGGCTGTAACGCCCCAGGTTGCTGAACACATCGGGGGCCGGGCGGCTCGGGCGTTGGCCGCCCTCGCCCAGCGCATGCTGCAAAAAGGCACGGGTGCGCTCGTGGTGCGGGGCGCGGAACAGCTGTTCGGCGCTGCCGTGCTCGACGATGCGGCCATGCTCGGTGAAATACACCCGGTCACTGATCTCCTCGGCAAAGCGCATTTCATGGGTGACCAGCACGCAGGTCATGCCCTCCTCGGTCAGCTCGCGGATCACCGCCAGCACTTCACCGACCATTTCCGGGTCGAGCGCCGAGGTCACTTCATCGAACAAGATCAGCCGGGGCCGCATCGCCAGGGCGCGAGCGATGGCCACCCGCTGCTGCTGGCCACCCGACAGCTCGCCCGGGAAGGCCGAAGCCTTGTGGCCCAGGCGTACCTTGTCGAGCAACGCCAGGGCCTGCTCACGGGCCTCGCCACGGTCGCGGCCCAGCACCTTGGTCGGGGCGATCAGCAGGTTGTCCAGCACGCTCAGGTGTGGAAACAGGTTGTACTGCTGGAAAACGAAACCCACCTGCTTGCGCAGGGCAATCAGCTCGGCCTCGCCACGCAGCCGCTCGACCTGGGTGCCCTCGATGCGGATGCTGCCCCGCTGCGGCCGCAGCAGGCCGGTCATGCAGCGCAGGATGGTCGACTTGCCGGAACCGGAGGGGCCGATGATCGACACCGCCTGCCCGGCCTGCACGTCGAGGTCGATACCGCGCAGCACCGGGTTGTCGCCAAAGGCCAGGTGCACGTCGCGCAGTTGGATCAAAGGTTCAGAAGGCATAGCGACGCTCCAGGCGTTGGGTCAGGCGGGCAATCGGGTAACAGTAGGCGAAGAACAGCGCCAGCACGCTGAAGTACACCAGCACGGTGAAGCCGCTGCGGTTGACGGTGTTGGCGGCGATCTGCGCGCTGTCGATCAGGTCATGCACGCCCACCAGCGAAGCCAGGGCGGTGCCCATGGTCACCACCGCGTACAGGTTCATCCACGGCGGCAGCATGCGCCGCAGGCACTGCGGCAGAATGATCGAGCGGAAGATCTGCGCGCGGCTGAAGGCCAGCGAGCGCGCAGCCTCCCACTGGGTGGCCGGGATCGAGGCGACTGCGCCACGGAAAATTTCGGCAACGTTGGCACTGGCCGGCAGCGCCAGGCCGATGGTGACCTTCAGCCAGTCGGGGAAGGCCAGCCAGGTACCGGCAACCTGGATGTCGAAGGGGAACACGTACGAGGTGAAGTAGATCAGCGCCAGCCAGGGCGCGTTGCGAAACACCTGCACCCACAGCCGCGCCACCCCACGCAGGGGCGTCAGCGGCGACAGCAGCAGGATGCCCACCAGCAACCCCAGCAGCGTGCCCAGCCCAATGGCACCGACGCTGATCTGGATGTTCTGCAACAGGCCCGCACCCAGGGTCGGTGACCAGTGCCACAGCGTGGCGAGGTTCTCAGTGGCCATAGCCAGGCATCCTCAGGCGCGCTTCCAGGGCGCGACCGGCACAGTTGACGGCGAAGCTGAGCAGGCCGTAGAAGGCCAGGATCAGGATCATCAGTTCGATGACGTTGTCGCCCTGGGTCCAGATCATGATCGAGGCGTAGGTGATGTCATTGACGGCAATCGCCGAGGCCACGGCGGTCATCTTCACCAGGTCGATCAGGTTGTTGATCAGCGCCGGCAAGGCAAAGCGCACGGCCAACGGCAGTTGCACCTGCAGCAGTTGCTGGCGGCGGCTGAAGGCCAGCGAACTGGCCGCCTCCAGGGTCACTGCCGGCACCGCCTCGATGCCGGCGCGCAAGGCCTCGGCGTGGAAGGCGCCCTTGTGCAGGGAAATCACCAGCACCACCCAGGCGAAGGGGGTCATGGGGTTGGCGCTGCCCAGGCTCTGGTTGATCAGCATGTTTAGCACCAGGAACGCGCAGTACAGCTGCACCAGCGTCGGGGTGTTGCGCGTCACTTCGATGAAGGCCCGCGCCGGCCAGGCCAGCCAACGGCGCCCGGAGGTGAGCGCCGCGGCCAGCAGTACACCGACCAGCAGGCTGCCGGCCGCGCTGAACAGGCACAGCCAGACGGTGGTCAGCGCACCCTCGAGCAGCTTGCCGCTGGCGTAGCCGTCGAGCAGGAAGCTGTAGTTCAAGCCAACCCGGGCAAGCTGCCCGACCAGCCAATGCAAAGCCTCGCTCATCAGGCGCCTTCGCCCTGCAGCTTGGCGCGCAGTTCCACCAGTGCAGGCGAGGCCGGGGTGATGTGGTTGGCCTGCTCACGCTCGATCAGCCAGCCGCTGCGGTGCCATTGCTTGACGAACGGGTCCAGGCGCTGCTGGGTGTCGGTCTCGCCCAGGCGCGTCCAGATTACCGACGGCGCCGGGTTGAGCTCGGGTGTCAGGGCGCGGTAGCCGCTCCACTCGCCGCCCTTGGCCAGCAACGGGTTGATCAACGTGGCATCGTGCACCGCGGCCACGCAGTTGTTGCCACGCAGGGCCAGCAGCGATTCGGCGGACGTCTTGAAGGCCTTGAGGTCGGCACCCAGGTCGAGCAACGGCTGGGTGTAGCTGCTGCCCTGGGAGGTGCACACCGGCTGGCCCTTGAGCTCGGCCCAGGTCTTGATCGGGCTGTCCTTGGCCAGCGCCGCGGTGCCGCCCACACGGTAGAACGGCGTAGGTACGTGACCCAGCAGCTTGTCGCGTTCGGGCGTCCACTCCATGTTGGCGATCAGCAGGTCGACCTTGCCCTGCTGCAGGAACTGCACGCGGTTGGCCGGCTGCACGGCGACCAGGTCGACCGCCACGCCCAGCTGGCGCGCCAGGTCACGGGCCAGGTCGACGCTGAAACCAATCGGTTCGCGGGTGGCCGGGTCGATGGCACCGAACGGGCCACCGGAAAGCACCACCCCCACCGCCAACTTGTGGCGTTGCTGGACCTTGTCCAGGGTGGCATCGGCCTGGGCCAGGCTGCTGGCGGCCAGCGTAGTGGTGGCGAGCAGCGTGGCGAACAGGCCGCGACGGGCAACGGTGGACAATGACATGGTGGGGGCTCCTCATCCCGGCAGCCGGAACACCCGGCCAGTGAGGGCGCATCCTAGGAAGTTGCAGGGACAAGGGGAAATTCAAATATTGCCTATCGTTATAACAGTGACTGTTCAAAAAAATCGCAAAACAGGCATAAGCACCTAAATATCTGACCTGCACCGGTTACATTGTCATCTTCAGTCGACCAACAGATAAAGATTCATTATCTTTTGCCGAGCATCAGTAATGTAAAAAGGCGGCAAGCATCGCGCTGCCTACCCACTTCCCTACCCGGCCTACCCCAATGAGCGCCCTCGACCTCGACCTGCTCCGCACCTTCGTCGCCATCGCCGACCACTCAAGCTTCGCCGAGGCCGGCCGCCATCTGGGCCGTACCCAGGCTTCGGTGACCCAGCACATGCAGCGCCTGGAACAGCAGGTGGGCGTGCCGCTGCTGCGCAAGCAAGGGCGCCACAAATCCCTGACCGACGCCGGTCGCCAGCTGCTGCGCCATGCGCGGCAGATGCTCGCGCTCAACGACGAGGCCCTCGCCGGCCTGCGCCAGGACGGCCCCAGCGGCGTGTTGCGGATCGGCTCGCCCCACGACATCGCCGACACCATCCTGCCGCCACTGCTCAGCCACATCGCCCGCTCGGCGCCCAACCTGCGCCTGGAGATCGACGTAGGCCGCAGCCCGTTCCTGATGGAAGACCTGCAGCGCGGCAAGGTCGACATGGTCATCTCGACCCGTACCGCGCCCGGCCTGGAAGGCTTTGCGCTGCGCACCTCGCCGGTGTGGTGGATATGCGCAGCGCAGTACCAGCACCTGCCAGGGGAACCGCTGCCGCTGGTGCTGGTGGACGAACCGAGCCTTTACCGCAGGCTGGCGCTGGAGGCGCTGGAACAGGCCGGCATCGCCTGGCGCCAGGCGTACCTGGCCTCCAACCTGATCGGCGTCAAGGCGGCGGTGCGCGCGGGCCTGGGCATTACCGCGCGCAGCCAGGAAATGGTCGGGCCTGACATGCGCGTGCTGGGGCAAAGCGATGGCCTGCCGGCACTGCCTGACGTGACCTACCACTTGTGGGTACGGGCCAATACCGTCAACCCGCTGGTGCGCCAGGCCTACGCGATGGTGCGCGCCAGCGCGGGGTTGTGATGTGAACCCAGCCCTGGCGCTCACCGCTTCACCCCCCACTCTCGTGCCTTGACACATACCTGGCTTGCGACACATCGAGAAAAGACCGCGCCGATCGTTATATACTTTTATACATACCGATCCTCGAGAACCCAGTTGAAGCCGTGATGTACCCTCGACCCGAGCTGCTGAACACTGCCAACGATGAGGCTGACACCCCGTTCGGCGCGATCCGACATCCCCTGGGCAATCCCGCCATCAGGCGTAAAAACCAGAAACTGATCCTCGAGGCTGCCAGCGAAGCGTTTGCCTTGACCGGTTTCACCGCCACCCATTCGCACACCATCGCGGAACGCGCTGGGGTGCCCAAGGCCAATCTTTATTACTACTTCCAGAGTAAAGAGAACCTGTATGTCCAGGTGCTGATGAGTTTTGTCGAGCCCCTGGTGAAGGCCTCTGCAGCGATGAGGCAAAGCGACGACCCGCTGGTTGGCCTGAAGGCCTACATAAGGGCGCGCATCCGCATCATTCGAGAACACCCGTTCAGCGCCAGGGTCTTTAGCCAGGAGTTGCTCTCGGGGGGAAAACGCCTACCCGAGGCGTGCAAGCACCTGCTGCAAGAGGAAGCCAGGCGTAACGTTGCTTGCCTGCGAAACTGGATCGATCAAGGCCTGCTCGCGCCCTTTGACCCTGAGCATCTGATGATCTTCATCTGGTCGGCGACGCGGACGTATACCAACCTGGCCTGGCAAATGTCGCTTGTCAGGGGCTTGGCCGAACCAGACAAGTCTGACTTCGATCGCGCCACCAGGACGGTCATCCGGATGGTGCTGGGCGGTGTCATCCCGCAACAGCAAGCCGCAACGCAACGACCATGAACCTTGTGCCGGCGGCGTATTGCCAAGGGTGTTCATGATTCATCGATTGCACTGATGATGACTATCGAGCGGCCCGTCTGTCGGCTTGCCAAAACCGCCCCCTATAATCGCCTGCAGATTTTCCCCGCTCCTGCGCCTGCCTCAGGCGACATCCCACCTTGGAACCCAACCCCATGCCAAGCGCCAGCCAGGCCCCTAGCGGCCTTCCCGAACATAATCAACGAAGCGTCAGCCAGCAGTGGCTGGCGATTCTGTCGGTCGCCGTGGGTGCCTTCGCCCTGGTGACCAGTGAGTTCCTGCCGGTAGGCGTACTCAACGATGTGGCCAGCGACCTCGGCATCAGTGCCGGCCACGCCGGCCTGATGGTTACCCTGCCCGGCATCATGGCCGCCCTCGCCGCCCCGTTGCTGTCGGTGGGCATTGGGGCCCTGGACCGTCGCTACCTGCTGATCGGCCTGACGCTGATCATGATCATCGCCAACGCGGTCGTGGCCTACGCCAGCGACTTCAGCCTGCTGCTGTTCGGCCGCGTACTGCTGGGTATCAGTATCGGTGGTTTCTGGGCGACGGCCATCGCCCTCAGCGGCCGCCTGGCGCCCAAGGGCGTGGGCGTCGCCCAGGCCACGTCGATCATCATGGTCGGTGTGACCCTGGCCACCGTGCTGGGCGTACCCGTAGGCACCTGGCTGAGTGGCCTGATGGGCTGGCGCATGACCTTCCTGGTAACCGCGCTGCTGGGCGTACCGGTGCTACTGGCGCAGATGCTCTTGCTACCGCAGTTGAACCCGGACAAGGCCATTCGCATCAGTGACCTGCCGGCCCTGTTCATCAACCCACAAGCGCGGGTTGGCTTGATCGCCGTCTTGCTGATTGGCCTGGCGCACTTTGCCGCGTACACCTATGTCGCCCCCTTCTTCAAACAAAGCTCCGGCTTCGATGGCCCGACGATTGGCTCATTGCTGCTGCTCTATGGCGTGGCCGGGGTAATGGGGAACATTTTCGCCGGTTTCGCCGCCAACCGAAGCGTGCGTCATACCCTGTTGCTGGTGGCACTGATGATCGGCGTCAGCACCGCCCTGTTCCCCCATTTCGCCACCGGCATGACCGGGGCCGCGATGCTGATCGCGCTGTGGGGCTTCGCCTTCGGCGCCTTCCCGGCCTGCGCCAGCATCTGGATGTTCGTCGTCGCGCCCAAGGACGTCGAACGCGGCATGCCGCTGTTCGTCGCCATGTTCCAGGTGATCATTGCGCTGGGCTCGTTCTTCGGCGGGCGGATCGTCGACCAACTGGGCAGCGCAGTGCTGTTGAGCCTGGCCACGGCCCTGGTGGGCTGCGGTTTTGTCACGGTGCTGGTGCTGGGGCGTAACGTCAGCAATAGCCTGGCAGCCCAACCCTCCTGACACCCTCCGATCGTTTGGGCCGCCTTGCGGCCCAATCACGCTAACTGACTGGCACCAGGGTTTACCCGCGAACACCGCGGGCAAACCGGGCAAACCCACATTGACTGAGGTCGCCTGAGTGGCAGGCCGGATTGCCTGTTCTGGAAAAACCTCATTTCTTTCCTACGCTCAATGGGTCACACGGCAACGCATCAGCTGACAAAGGACTGTTCCCCCTACATGGGAGTTGATTGAATGCCCACCACGCCTGCCGGTGCCTCGCTGCTACGCGCCAAACGTCACGCGCTGGCACTGGAACCAAGAAGTCTGTTCGATGCCG
>Ga0182745_1005708_pt1 | contig 10113 bp, 7 predicted proteins | sample eDN3rd30CKraftBY_FD_128523 | JGI IMG/M metagenome (GOLD analysis project Ga0182745, IMG submission 128523) | Enriched backyard soil microbial communities from Emeryville, California, USA - eDNA 3rd pass 30_C Kraft BY (version 2) (version 2) | ecosystem: Environmental > Terrestrial > Soil >... | reverse complement strand
CTGGATATTCCTTTCAATTCTTTTACATAGTTCAGATAAAACTCAACCACTGCATTATCCTTATACTGGGAGTAGTGGTTTCTCACCCCGCCATGATAGACGCCGGAAAGGTCTTTGAACCTTTTATAAGACATTGCAGCACTATCATTCACTGAAATTTTGCCTGTGCCTTGCGATAAATCATAGCCCAGGTTCAGATTGGCCCTCAGTTCCGGAAGAAAGTGGAACTTATAGTCCAGGGCAATATTACCAATACTGCGAAGCACCGTACTGCGATCATTGCGCTGCTCCAGCATTGAAACAGGATTTCTCGGAGAAAGCGCCAGCAGGCCTGTTTCAGAGCTTGGATCAAGATATTCAAAATAACCCATGTACTGGGATGTCTTACTGGAGTAAACAGGCTGTGTCGGGTCAAAGAATACCGAAGCTCCGATAGCACCTGTATTGGCAAATCTTGATTTGGATATAGAACCCTTAATATTTACATCAACACGCAGATGGTCATCAAAAAATTTAGGGCTTAAACTGATACCAACAGATGTTCTCTGCAAGTTGCCAGTTCTGAGAATACCATCCTGGTTAAGGTAGCCTACTGAGAAACGGTAAGGCATATTCCTGGTTGCCCCGGTTATGCTTAAATTATTATCTGTTGCGATAGCTGTGTGATAGATTTCGTCCTGCCAGTCAGTATTGGCATCGCCGAGCAATGGACTGTACTGAGCACTTCTTGCACTATTGTTCACAATATCCCTCAGTTGATTGGCAGATAGTACATCTACTTTGTTAACCGGTACAGCAGCCGATATCTGGGTATTGAAATTGAAACGGGTCTTGCCGCTTCTGCCTTTCTTTGTGGTGATGATGATCACACCGTTTGAAGCACGTGAGCCATAGATTGCAGCAGCAGATGCATCTTTCAGGATATTGAATGATTCAATATCATTTGGGTTGATCAATGAAAGAGGATTGGGAGAACCGGAAACACCGCTATTGTCTACCGGCACACCATCAATTACGATCAATGGATCATTACTTGCATTGAGTGAAGCGCCGCCACGGATCCTGATCGTGCTTCCTGCACCAGGTGCACCACCATTGGAAGTGATCTGCACACCAGCTACTTTACCTGCAATGAGTTGCTCAGGTGTAGTGATTTGGCCTTTTACGAAATCCTTTGAAGAGATCACGGACACGGCGCCGGTCAGATCTTTCTTCTTCGCGGTTCCATACCCGATCACCACCACTTCGCCAAGCGAAGTGCTTGCAGTGGCCAAAGACACATCCAGCATTGTTTTGCCGGTAATATCAAGCTCTTGCGTGGTAAATCCAATAGAGCTGAATACTAATGTATTCACACCGGCAGGTACGGTTATACGGTATGTACCGTCCGGGTTTGTCTGCGTTCCGGTTGTACTGCCCTTGGCAGTAACATTGACTCCCGCAACCCCTGCCCCACTGGCATCAGTTACTTTACCGGAAACCACTTTGTCTTGAGCGAACGAGAAAAGAGAGAGAAATAGCATTACAGATGCTAGCAATGCCTTAGGCAGATTTTTGCAGGACATAAGCAATCGTTAATTGTTAAGCTAATCAGTTTCGTTAATACACAATGTGTATTTAGAACACAATGTTAGTGCATTTTTATTTCAGGAAAAAAATTAATTTTTTCCGAAGCCAAGCCCCTGCTGTATCTCAAGCAACCAGGGGACGCTGGTTGCTGCTTTTACGGCGCAGGGTCTTCCGCTTGAATTCAGGTTTCAGTTTGTACAATTTCCCGGGTCTGTGCGGCACATCTTCTTCCATTTCATTGAGATCGACCAGCCAATCCTTGATCGCGATCTTCTTCCGGAAGTTCCGCCGGTCGAGTTCCACGCTAAGAATGGCCTCATACAGCTCCTGTAATTCCCGGAGGGAGAATTTCTCGGGCAACAGGTTGAATATCACCGGATGTTCCATCACCTGCTCCCGCAGCCTGTTCAGGCAGGTGTCGAGAATGGCTTTATGATCAAAAGCCATTTTCTTAATATTTTTTACCGGATGCCAATGCAGATCATTATTTGTCAGCCGGAGTTTCTGGTGCTTGGCGTCTATCAATGAATAATACGCCGTAGTGATAACCCTTCCTGAAGGGTGACGGTCAACACTGCCAAAAGTATGCACCTGCTCCAGGTACACATCTTCCATTCCTGTTCTTTCCTGCAATATCCTGTAAGAAGCTGTGTCCAGGTCTTCATCGAGCCGCACCAGATCGCCCAGCAGGGAATACAGATTGGAAAACTCCTCGAGGTCCGACTTGATCACCAACACTTTCAGTTCTTTATTTTCATAGCAGAAAATGACACAGTCTACAGACACCGCGATATTGAAATAATCGAGGTGGCTTATTTTTTCCAGCTCTGCCGTTTTCAAATTAATGCCTTTCGCCATATAGAGTTGATTAAATAAGGTTATGGAATCAGGATCTTAATATATTGATGTTGCCTGTCAGCATTTATTTTCAACAGGTAAATACCAGCCGCCAAATTATTGATTTTATCAGTAAGAGCTACCCTGTGCTCTCCTGCACTAAGCTTGCCGGAAAAAACCTGGCGGATCACCTGCCCCTGTATGGTCTGCAATTCAGCATTCAACTGCGTAGCTTCCGGCAGTTTCAGCCTGAGCACAGAAGCAGCCGAAGCTGGATTTGGATAAACAACTGCTGCAAGCACATTATCGGGCCTGTCAATATCCGTAACAGGAGTAGTTACTGCGTTTACAATATTCTTATTAAGGTAAACATGGTATTCGCCCGGCTGCAGCGGAATGGCTTGCAGGGCACCGGTTGCTGTAATGGTCGCACCGGTGAGGTAATCATACCAGGTGCCGCTGCCCTGAAAGCTTACGCTTGCATTGGAAGGCACCACATCAAAGTTCGCAACTACCAATGCGTTCAGGTCGGTGGAATTGATCTTAAAATATTTCACTGCATTGACAAGGTTATAGCTGAAATCAGTGCTGTTGAACAAAGCTGTTTGTGTTGTTCTCAATTTGATCAATGCTGCCGTTACATCATACAGGCGTTTTCTTTTAATGTCCTGCATGTATTGCCAGCGGGGTTCTTTCCGGCTCAGCTTGCACTCCTCATTCCCGTAAGGTTGAGGAATACTATTATCGGTACAGGCAAAAATGGATTTATCATATCCCCTTTCCCCAAACTCCCAGACCATTTTTGGGCCAGGTATGGTGAAGAACAGGCTTGAAGCGGCTTCCATCCTGCGAAGTGCAATAGAATCGTTTTTGACGGAATAGGTACCGGAAGAATTTCCAAAAGCAATGTTCTTATACATCAGCCTTTCTTCATCATGGCTTTCCATATAACCTACCAGGTGAGGATTGGCAAATCCCCTTTCACTGCTGTTGTATACGACGGAAGAGAAATTGGATTTATTATTTTCATTATAGCCCATCGTGGCTTCATTGTATGCCACATTCTCCCGCTTGCCTCCCCAGAGCAAAAAGCCCATGTTTTGCAGCGCCTGCTCTTCATTGGTTGCTGCCAAATGCTCAAGAATGATATAGGAAGAAGGAAAATATTTCCAGATCGTATCCGCATAGGTCCTTAAAATATCCACCCTGCTTTGATCATAAGCGCTGAACTCTGCATCATTGGTGGATGGTTTTTGTGTAAGCCCTTTGGTAAAGTCCATCCTGAACCCATCCATTTTATATTCCCTCAACCAGAAATCAAACATCCTTTTCCAAAAGTATTTTGTAGCAGCACTTTCATGATTAAAATCATTGCCAAAACCAAAAGCATGGGGCTGCACTTCATTCAGCCAGGGGTTATTGGCTGCCGGGCGGTTGAGTGTGGCATTCCAGTAAAGCTGTGCCAGTGGTGATTGGCCATAGCAGTGATTGGGTACCACGTCCATGATCACGGCCATCTGTTTGCTGTGGCAGGAATCGATAAATTCTTTCAACTTGTTTTTTGTGCCATAATATTTATCCGGAGCAAAGGAGAAAGAAGGATTATATCCCCAGCTGTCATTTCCTTCAAATTCGGTCACCGGCATCAGTTCAACAGCATTAATGCCCAGGCGTTGAAGATAACTGAGCGTATCGATCACGGTTTGCCAGCGATGCGCATCCGTGAAATCGCGGATCAACACTTCATAAATAATGAGATTGCGTTTATCGGGGCCATTAAAACTATTGTTCTTCCAGGCATACGCCGGCGCAGCGGTTTGTACAATGCTTACTATTCCTGTTTGCCCGGCAGGATAAGATTTCAGGTTGGGATAAACATCAGCAGGTATGCTGCCATCATTGGCAGGGTCAAGCACTTTTTCAGTATACGGGTCAGCTATTTTTAAAGTGCCGTCCACCAGGTATTGAAAGGCATACTCCGTTCCAGCAGTCAATCCATCAATTTGAAGCCACCAGTAATTGCCATCAGGCGTTTTGTTCATTTGATTCGAGATCTGCTCCGTCCAATTGTTACCCGGGAATTCACCGATAACACTTACACGGTTTTTACCGGGAGCATAGAGGACCAGGACCACGGAAGTATTATTGGGCAAATAATTGATGCCGTCCCTGACACCAGCGGGCAGTGGCGCAACAGGCACGCCACCGGTGACAAAGAATTTTACTGAATCTTTTGTTACGGTTGCACCATCCACTGCTTCAGCAATAATGTTCGTATTGCCGCCTGCAGTGAGAGTTGGATTGGCGGAAATGGTTGTAGCGCCTGCAGCAGTCTGTATCAGGGTGCCATTCAGATAAAGGTTCAAGGTGGCAGCTTTATTTGAATTGGCTGTGAGCGAAATATTATCATTCACCGTTTTTGTCAGCGGCTCTGGTGCAGGAACAAATATGGGTTGAAAAGGAGGAGCCGAAAAGCGTATCGCCACATCATTTGTATAAATGGGGATGAACATATCGCTGCCATCAGCATTGGCCGCTTTCTTTACCAGGTCGGGATTGGCATTGGCATCACGGAACAGGATACCGATTTTCTGAATGGTTTCGCCTGCCGGCACACCAAAAAAGCTGCGGATATTAGTAATGGTATACTGATACTTGTTATTACCAAGGGAAGTGGCTTTCAAAGCCGGGGTGGCACTGCCCCAGGAAGCTCCGGTACTGCCATTCACATACAACCATTGCTGACCGCCATTGTTGCTCAGATTGGTGGTAACACCGATATGAACATATATATTATTAGGGTTACTGTAATTATTCAATCCCTGGTTGCCTTTGGTGGCATCCAATACGATAGTAATATTATCATTGTCTTTGGGAAAAGCAGGCGTCCAGGTCAATAACTGTGCAAAAGAAAATACAGGGGCGCAAAGAAGGACCAACAGGCCCGGCAGCAATCGTTTCATATAAACAATTTGTTTTTAAAGCGGCTGTCGGGATCAATTTCAGCATCAAAATGCAAAACCGCCAGTGTTAACAGGTGATTTTTGCTTTTTTATTTTGAACTTTATACTGATCCAATCATGTTGGGCAACAGCCAGCACAAACCAGTTTTGGCAAAACCGGGAATGAAGATACAAATATGTACTTACAACACATTAATTATTTTTCCGGCTTTGAATCCCGTTATAATTCACTCCGGGAGTTTTCCGGTTTGTACTGAAAGATCAGTGTATGGTCTCCCAATTTTGGACTCTTGAATCCTAAACCGGTTTTACTAAAATCTCCGGTATTGGCTCCAGTCTGAATACTATCCCACCAAGACGACAACGGCCACAAAGATTATTTACCTTATTTATATACTACCCTAAGGAAGATGCTTTGACAATAATTCTTTGTGGCCGTTGTCGTCTTGGTGGGATAACCTGATCACTGAAACTGGGTATTCCTAATCCCGGTTTTCAATAAGAGGCCCTAACTTTACTTTGAAACTGAAGGATATGTATACCCAGGATGCTACCAAAGAACTCCAGAAACAAAGCCTTGCCTTATTAAAAAGCAGTGCCAAACATGCCATTGAGCCCGGCAAGGCCGGTCAATTGAGAGATGTGCTCCGCTTCCATGAATACCGCTATTATGTATTAAATGATCCGTTGATCGCCGATGGTGAATATGATCAATTGTTCAAGGAACTGGAAAGAATCGAAAAAGAAAACCCTTCGCTGATCACCTTAGACTCCCCTACCCAAAGGGTGGCCAAGGGTCTGACAAAAGATTTTCCGACAGCACAGCACCTGGTGCCCATGCTTTCGCTCGACAATTCCTATAATGCCGACGACCTGGTCGACTTTGACCGGAAAGCCCGCGAACTGACCGGGCTTAAGGAAATCGAATATTGTGTGGAACCAAAGTTTGATGGCGGCAGCATCTCCCTGATCTATGAAGATGATATGCTGGTGCGTGGAGCAACGCGCGGCAACGGAGTGGAGGGAGACGAAATAACTACTAATGTTAAGCAGATCCGTTCCATTCCCCTTTCTGCCAAATTCTCCACATATGGCATACAAACCGTGGAGATAAGGGGAGAAGTACTGATCAATAAAAACAATTTCGCACGGTACAATCAGCAACTGGTAGAGCAAGGATTGGCCCCCCTCGCAAATCCCCGCAATGCAGCTTCCGGCAAATGCGCATTAAAGACCCCGCTGAAGTGTCAAAAAGAAGCCTTGAAGCTTTTGTGTACCATATCAGTTATTATACCACTTCCGCGCTCAAAGACCTCCCTTTTACTACACATTCCCAATCGCTGGAATTGCTTTGGGAATTGGGATTCCGCAGTCCCAATAAAGAAAAAAAAGTGTTCAAAGGCATACAGAATGTAATTGATTATTGCCTGGAGTTTGAACAAACCCGTGATAGCCTTCCCTATGAAATTGATGGAATGGTGATAAAAGTAAATGACCTTGACCTGCAGGATAAGATGGGTATGACTTCCCATCATCCGCGTTGGGCCATTGCTTATAAGTTCAAGGCCCGCCAGGGAACAAGTAAACTTCTCGGCGTGGAATTCCAGGTAGGAAGAACAGGCTCCATCACACCGGTAGCCAAAATACAACCTGTGCCCATCGGCGGAGTTACGGTTTCTTCCATCTCCCTTTTCAATGAGGAAGTGATCAAAGAAAAAGACCTGATGATCGGCGATACTGTGCTGGTAGAACGTGCCGGAGATGTGATCCCCTATATTGTAAAATCACAGGCAGAGCTGAGAAAAGGAGATGAGAAGCATATAAAGTTCCCAAAGAACTGTCCTGTTTGCGATAGCAAACTGTTTAAAGAAGAAGGGGAAGCTGTTTGGCGGTGTATCAATATTGAATGCCCGGCGCAGGTGGTGGAGCGCATCATTCATTTTAACAGTAAAGATGCGATGGACATCCGCGGCTTTGGAGATGCTATCGTCCGCAAGTTTTATGACCTTGGTTTATTGAAAGATATTCCCGGCCTGTACACACTCGATTTTGAAAAGATCGGAAAGCTCGAAGGGTTCGGGCAAAAATCAGTAGACAACCTGAAAGCTGCTATTGAAAAATCCAAAACACAGCCATTGAACCGTCTCATCTTTGGATTGGGAATTCGCTTTGTGGGTGAAACAACAGCTAAAACCTTAGCGCATGCAGTCGATCATCTGATGGATTTCCGTCAGTTCACTGTAGATGATCTGAAAAACCTGGAAGATATTGGTCCGAAAGTGGCCGGCAGCATCCATCATTTCTTCAGTAATGAAAGTAATCTCCAGATGTTGAAAGAATTGGAGAAGCTGGGGCTTTCCTTAAAGAATGAAAAGAAAGGGCAACCGGAAGGAAGCGGCAGCCTGGCAGGACAGACATTTTTGTTTACCGGCACACTGCCTACTTTAAAGCGCGATGAAGCAGAAGCGATGGCGGAAGCGCAGGGTGGCAAGATCGTTAGTGGAGTAAGCGCCAAGCTTAACTACCTGGTGGTAGGAGAAAGTGCCGGCAGCAAACTGGAAAAAGCAAAGAAGATCAATTCTATCAAGATCATTTCTGAAGCAGAATTTTTAAAACTGCTGCCTAGGTGATAAAGCAAAGGATAAAACAACTGATCAGGGGTATTGCAAAGCCGGTATTCAGGAAAGAAATACAGATCATTCCTGCGATTACTGCCCTGTACCAGGAGATGATGTTGGGGAACGGAAATGCCGATACAAGTTGCGAAGCCATTGTGTTTTCCAAAGACAGGGCTATGCAATTGCATGCTTTGTTATCGAGTTATTATGAACAGGTAAGCCACCCGGCGAAATTGACTGTTCTCTACACCACCAGCGATGAAAGGCATTTCCGTTCTTATGAAGAACTGAAGCAGTTGTTTAAGAACGTTCATTTTATCAGGGAGCAAGACTTTAAAAGAGATCTGGAAAACTTGTTGGAGAGTATTACATCCGCAAAGCTTTTCTTCATGACGGATGATGGTCTTTTTATTGACCGGTTTAATCTGCAGGATATTCTTCCCTTTAATTATTTTGAAGTGGTGCCAAGTGTGATCAAAGGGATGGACCTTACTTATTGCTATATACAGGGAAAAGAACAGGCGCTGCCGGTTTTTATCCAACCGGCCGGATTTGATTTACCACGGGGTATGAAATGTTGGGAATGGTCAAATGCGGAAGAAGGGTCGGACTGGGCTTATCCCTTATCGCTGGACACTACATTTTATAATACGCGGGAAATACATGTAATGATAAAACAGGCAGCGTATAAAGGGCCTAACAGCCTTGAATCGGCCTTGCATGAATTGTATGCGCCTGTTTTTTTACAACGAAAGGGAATCTGTTACGAACGTTCGAAGTATGTAAACATTGTATGCAATGTAGTGAATACGGAGCATGCTAACCGGAATACAGGAAAGCATAGCACAGAAAGCCTTTTGAAAAAATGGGAAGAAGGTTACAGGATAAAATACGAAGCGTTGTATGGAAAAACCTGTGGGGAGGCCGAACAATCTTCTTTTGAGTTTACTGTACGATAAACTTTTACTTTTGAATCTTGAACTACCAATAGAAATATCATGTTACAATCCAGCACACTTCAATTCTTACGCACTCTTAAAAAGAACAACAACAAACCCTGGTTTGATGCCAACCGCCCTAAATATGAAGCAGCCAAAGCTGATTTCATTCAATTTATTCAGCGGGTTATCGACACGCACGGGAAAAAAGATCCGGCCATCCACAATCTCGTAGCCAAGGATTGTTTGTTCCGCATCAATCGCGATATCCGTTTTTCAAAAGACAAATCACCATATAAAACCAATTTCGGAGCGGCGATGAATAGAGGCGGAAAACAAACCACTTCGTCTGCCGGTTATTATTTCCACCTTGAACCCGGGCAAACTTTTACCGGTGGCGGTATCTGGATGCCGGGGCCGGAATTTCTCCGCAAAGTGCGCCAGGAGATTGATTATAATTTTGACGAGTTCAGGAAGATCATCGGTTCAAAGAAATTCAAATCTGTTTATGGCGACCTTTCCCATGAAGCGGAATATAAGCTGGTGCGGCTACCCAAAGGATATGAAGCGGACAATCCTGCAGCAGAGTATTTAAAGCTGAAAAGTTTTATTGCATCTATTGAGATCAAAGATGCTGATCTTACCAGCAAGGACCTGGTAAAGAAAACGGTAAATGCCTTTGAGACTTTACAACCGGTGGTAGAGTTTATTAATCAAAGTATGGAGGGGTAAATCGTTACCAGGTCTGCGCTAACCTGGTAATCTTACTAAAACACCTTTTCGCTTTACAATGTTCTTATAGTCCCATTGGATGGTTTTTGATTTTTCCAGCCAGCGCTGGAGATCTTCTTTATTGATCTCTTTTTTGGAAATGTAGCGGGCTTCGGCTGCTTTAAAGCTTCCTTCCGGTAGCAGGCCAGGTTCATCAAAAGATTGGCCACTCCAGAACAGCAACCGTACTTCGTTTTTCAACTTGCTGTAACCGACGATAGGGTTGCCATCAAGAAACCAGACGGGATGGCGGTGCCAGATCTTGCTTTCTGCTTCTTTCAGGGATTTGTCAATTTCGCGGGCCAAGGCATTGCAGATGGCAGCATCCTCGGGGGATTGGGAGATGTTATAAGATTTGATTTCAGGGTTCATGATCAAGTTTCACTAAAGATAATACTCAAACAGAAGGTTCGTATG
>Ga0182745_1005706_pt1 | contig 10113 bp, 10 predicted proteins | sample eDN3rd30CKraftBY_FD_128523 | JGI IMG/M metagenome (GOLD analysis project Ga0182745, IMG submission 128523) | Enriched backyard soil microbial communities from Emeryville, California, USA - eDNA 3rd pass 30_C Kraft BY (version 2) (version 2) | ecosystem: Environmental > Terrestrial > Soil >... | reverse complement strand
GGCAGGGACGGCACCATTGACCATAATGGCGCATTCGAATTCCCTTGCCCCGGAAGGATTTGCCGTGAGCCAAGCTCTTATTACTGCGTTGCAGAACCCTGCCCTGTACCCTCACCCCGTGGATGGGTTTCAGCTCATCGAGACGCATATCTCCTGGGTCCTGCTCACTGGCGAGTACGCCTACAAGGTCAAGAAACCGATGAATTTCGGCTTCCTGGACTTCACCGGGCTGGACCAGCGCCGGCATTTCTGTAACGAAGAGTTGCGCCTGAACCAGCGCCTGACCGAAGGCCTGTATCTGGAAGTGCTGCAGATCACCGGTAGCGTCGACGCACCGCAGATCGGTGGCGAAGGTGAAGCCATCGAGTACGTGCTGAAGATGCGCCAGTTCCCTCAGGGCCAGATGCTCAACACCCTGCAGGCCAATGGCGAGCTGAACGCCACGCACATCGACCAGATGGCCCGGCAGATTGCCGAGTTTCACCTGCAGGCCCCACGTGTGCCGATGGAGCACCCGCTGGGCACGCCAGACAGCGTGATGGCCCCGGTGGAGCAGAACTTCGAGCAAATCCGCCCATTCCTCAGCGACAAAGCCGATCTGCAGCAACTCGACGCCCTGCAGGCCTGGGCCCGCAGCAGCTTCGAGCGCCTGCACGGCCTGCTGGAAAAGCGCAAGGCCAATGGCTTCATCCGTGAGTGCCACGGTGACATCCACCTGGGCAACGCCACCTTGATCGATGGCAAGGTAGTGATCTTCGATTGCATCGAGTTCAACGAGCCTTTCCGACTGACCGACGTCTACGCCGACACCGCCTTCCTGGCCATGGACCTGGAAGACCGAGGCCTGAAATGCCTGGCCCGGCGCTTCATCAGCCAGTACCTGGAACTGACGGGGGACTATGAAGGCCTGGAACTGCTCAACTTCTACAAGGCCTACCGTGCGCTGGTGCGGGCCAAGGTCGCACTGTTCAGCATGCCGGCCGATGCTGATGGCGTGCAACGTGCCACCACCCTGCGCACCTACCGCAATTACGCCAACCTGGCCGAAAGCTACAGTGCCATCCCGTCGCGGCTGCTGGCCATCACCCATGGCGTTTCGGCGGTGGGCAAAAGTCACGTGGCCATGCGCCTGGTCGAGGCCTTGGGTGCTGTGCGCGTGCGTTCGGACGTGGAGCGCAAGCGCCTGTTCGGCGAACAACAACAGGCCGACGCCGGCCAACTGAGCACGGGCATCTATGACCAGGACGCCAGCGCTGCGACCTACCTGCGCCTGCACGAGATAGCTGCGACCGTGCTGCGCGCCGGCTTCCCGGTGGTGCTGGACGCCACCTACCTCAAGCATGAGCAGCGCCAGGCTGCGGCAGACGTTGCCAGCCAGACCGGAGTGCCGTTCCTCATCCTTGACTGCCACGCGCCAGAGGCGGTCATCGCCAGTTGGCTGGAGCAGCGCCAGGCCGAAAACAGCGACCCGTCGGATGCCACGCTGGAGGTGATCAAGGCCCAGCAGGCAGGCCGTGAGGCGCTGGATGCGCAGGAGCTGGTGCACAGCACACGCGTCGATACCCAAACTGCCGGCAGCATGGACCAGGTGATCGAGCAGATTCGCCAGCGATTGCCTGGCCTGTAAGTTCGTCATCTTCCTGTGCCTGCCGGCAAAAGGGCAGGCACAGGCCGCTCATCATCCGATGGCAAAAAGCCGCGTATTCCCGAACCCCCGCTACACTCCTCTCTGACCCTGCTCGCGATTTATCCCCCATTCCCGTTCAGCCATCGCAAGGAGGCTCGATGAACGATGAATTGCAGCATCTGAAGAACCTTGGCAAGACTTCTGCGCAGTGGCTGCATGCAGCCGGCATCCACAGTGCATCGGATTTGCGCCGCCTGGGCGCGGTGGGTGCGTACCAGGCCGTGAAAACACGAGGGTTCCGTGCATCGAAGGTGCTGTTGTATGCCATTGAAGGCGCCCTGCTGGACATGCACTGGAACGATTTGCCGCTCGAACGCAAGGAAGCACTCAACCAACAATTGGACGCGAAAAAACCTACGCAGAAAAACCAAAATAATCAGGGTAAAGGGATTGACGGCTAAATGAGAATTGTTATGATTATCGCAACTGGTCGCGAGACTGGTTGGATAAGCTAAGAGACCTTGGTTCGGACTCTCAGATTATCTCCTCATCAGGCTAATCACGGTTATTGACCCGGCAATTTGCCGGGTCTTTTTTTGCCTGTGCTTTTCAAGGATCAACGCCGCAACTGCGCACAATAATCCTGCTCCGGCATCGCTGCCGTGTACCACACATAATCAGCCTCGCCAGGCTCGATTCGCTCGCCTACCTCAGCCAGCAGCAATACCTTGCTCTCCCCCGATGCCTCTAGGTCAGCCAGATGCAAGGGTATGCCCAAGTCCTTGCGCACGTGGTAAGCCCCGGCAAACAACAGTGCCGGTTGCGGCGCCGCCTGCAAACGCTCGGCCATGCGCCGGTCGCGCTGCTGCTGAACGGCCAACATCGCCGGTAACTGGCTTTCCGGCAGCATCCCGCAATGCCCGGCGCGCACCTGTTCCAGCAAGGCAGCCTTTACCGCGGGTGCATTGGACTTTTCGCCCTGCACCGGAGCCGGTTGTCGATAGGCCTGACGCATCTCGGCGGGCGAAAGGTTGGCTGCCAGCAACGTCACCCGATGCTGCAAGGCTTCGGTGACAATCGGCCCGTACAACTGCCAATCCCAGCCCTCCTGCCAGGCCAGCGCCTTGGGCAAGTCTTCCGGCAAAGGCTGCCCCATCAGCTTGTCCACCCGTGACTGCTGTTCGGGCTGCAGCATTTCCAGCAACAGGCTGCCCTGAGTACGCTGGCTTTGAAGAGCGCGCAGCAGCCATAGCTGCAGCGCGTGATGGTCAGGGTTGTCGTGCTTCTCGCCGACAAGCACGCGGGGGGCGACAGCCAGGCGATGCACCAGCTTTTCGGGGCTTATGACCTGCTCATTGGACAGATCGACAATCTTACCCAGCTCGGCGTGGGTGCGACCTTCGCTACTCTGCCAGGCGGGCAACGGCGGCAGGCTGGCCTGACAACCGCCCAGCGCCAGTACCAGGCACAGCGAGAAACCAGACAGCAGCGGGTGTCGCATCGGCAGTTACTCCATGTCATCCACAATTTGAATGGCCTTCCCCGAGGGGGCGGATCTGTCGCGAGACAAGGCCGCTTCCACACAGGCCGTGCATGGCTTGAGAATCAACGGGTGATGATCAGCGGATGCCCGCGCTCGGGGTGCGCTTGCACCAGTACGTCGATACCGTACACCGCCTTCAGTGCCGCCGGGGTCAGTACCGCGTCGGGTGTGGCAAACGCGTGGCAACGCCCCTGCTCCAGCAACAGGATGCGATCACAGTAACGCGCCGCCAGGTTCAGGTCATGCAGGATCACCAACACTGCAGCACCGCAGTCGGCGAAACGACGTACGGCTTCCAGGGTGGTGTGCTGATGCAGTGGGTCGAGCATCGAGGTCGGTTCGTCGAGCAGCAACGTGGCCCCCTCCTCGCCCGGCCATAGCTGCGCCAGCACGCGGGCCAGGTGCACCCGTTGCCGCTCGCCACCGGAAAGCGCCAGGTAACTGCGCTCCACCAGGTGCCAGGCATCTGCCGCCTGCAACGCCGCCTCGACAATTTCCGCATCACGCCGCTGCCCGGTGCCATGAGGCATGCGCCCCATACCGACCACTTCCTCGACCCGAAACGAGAAACTCAGGCTGGACACCTGTGGCAACACTGCCAGGCGCCTTGCCCGTTCCTGCCCAGCCCAATCGGCCAGGGGGCGGCCCTGCAGCGTCACCCGCCCGCGGCCGGGCGCCAGTTCACCGCACAGCACACTCAGCAGGCTGCTCTTGCCGGCACCGTTGGGACCAAGCACACCCACTACCTGCCCCGGAGGCAACTGCAGGTGAATGTCGTGAAGCACCTCATTGCTACCCCTGCGCAGATACAGGCCCTCTACTTGCAACATCAGCCGCGTCCTCGCATCAGCAGGAACAGGAAGAACGGCGCACCAATGAAGGCCGTGACGATACCAATCGGCAGCTCGGCAGGCGCCAACAGCAGCCGCGCCGCAAGGTCGGCGAACAACATCAGCACACCGCCGGCCAGCAGCGAGGCTGGCAGCACCACACGGTGATCGGGGCCGGCCAGCAGGCGTACCAGGTGCGGCACTACCAGGCCGATGAAGCCGATCAACCCGGCTGCAGCCACTGCCGCCCCAACCCCCAGTGCCGTGCAGAACACCAGCTCACGCTTGAGCCGCTCCACGTCAACGCCCAGGTGACGCGCCTCAGACTCACCCAACAACAGGGCATTCAGCGCCTTGGCCCGGCGCGGCAACCACACCGCAACCCCTGTCGCCACCAGCAACAATGGCCACAGTCGCTCATAGCTGGCGCCATTGAGGCTGCCAAGGTTCCAGAATGTCAGCGTGCGCAAGGTGGCATCATCGGCCAGGTAAGAGAACAGCCCCACGGCCGCGCCACCCAGCGCGGTCATGGCTACGCCAGCCAGCAGCATCGTGGCAACGTTGGTCTGGCCATCGCGGCGCCCCAGGCGGTAGACCAGCGCAGTTACCCCAAGCCCGCCGACAAAAGCGCAGAACGACAGCAGATAAGGCGCGAAAGCATCCGGCATGCCGCCAAGCCAGGCGCCGCCAACAATGGCAACCGCAGCCCCCACTGCGGCACCGGCGGCAACACCTACCAGCCCGGGGTCGGCCAGCGGGTTGCGGAACAGCCCCTGCATGGCCACCCCGGACAGAGCCAGCACCGCCCCCACCGCCAAGCCCAACAGGGTGCGCGGCAGGCGGATCTGGCCAAGGATCATCTCGGCCTGCTGCAGGCCATCTTCGGAAACAGGCAGCCCCAGCAGACGCAGGCCAGCGCACAGCGTATCGAACATCGGCAGGCTGACTGGCCCCAACGCCAGTGACAGCCAGATCGCCAACAGGCACAACAGGCTCAGGCTAATGAACAACGTACGTGGCTGGACCCGCTGTTTCATTGCGCGAAGCTGGCCTGAGCCAGGGGGTAGAAGGTGGCTGCCAGCGACTGCAAGGTCGCCGGTAGCCGAGGCCCAAGCCCGCCGACCAACAGCGTCGGGTCCAGTGAGACCAGGCGTTTCTCACGCACGGCCCGCGAGGCCGCCAGCGCGGGGTTTTCTTTCAACAGCGCCTGCAACGCCTGCTCATCGGCCAGCGCCCGGTCGGAAAACACGATCACATCCGGGTCAAGCGCCGCCAAGGCTTCGTTGGAGAAGTTCTTGTAGCCCTGGTGCGCGGCCAGGTTTCGCCCACCCGCCTGGCCCAGCAGCCAGTCACCGGCAGTGCCTTGCCCGGCAATCAGCGGCTTGGCCCCGGCATGACCGACCAGCAGCAACACCCCAGGAGCCTGCTGCCCGGCCTGGGCCAGCTTGACGTTGACATGCAACGCATCGAGCCGCTGGCGGTAGTCCGCTGCAAGCGTGGACGCTTGCTGCTCTGCGCCGAGCAACTTCCCCAGGTGCCTGAGGTTTTCATCTACCGCCGGCAGCTCGGCCTTGCTGGAGAACAACTCGACCCGCACGCCGGCCTTGCGGATTTGCGCCAGTACCGGTGGCGGCCCCATTTCCTCGGTGCCCACCAGCACACCCGGGCGCAGGCTGAGAATGCCTTCGGCCGACAGCTGTCGCTGATAACCCACACTGGGCAACGATTTCAACGAGGCCGGGTGCTGACTGGTAGTGTCCACACCGACCAGGCGTGCCTCGCCGCCCAATGCGGTTATCCACTCGCTCAAGGCGCCACCAGCACTGACCCAGCGTTGCGGCAGTTCGGCTGCCAAGGCTTGGGTTGAGAGCACAAGGCTTGCACACAAAGCGAGAAAAGCAGCTGGACGGCGCATCATCGGGTTCCTTCTGAAGACGGGCTACACGCCTTGTGGCGAGCAGCGGAACTGCGCACCATACACAGGCGGGCGCAGCGAATGCGGGCAATTTGATAATTATTCGCATTGGAGCGTCAAGCCATCACGTGACTCACGAGCCATCCTTGCCATGCACTTCCTTTGTCCATCCCTCAGCCTGGCCGAGGGCCAAAGCCGCGCCTTCAGCGTAGACGGCCTCGAACTGTTCGGCGTGCGTCGCCAAGGTCAGGTGTACCTGTACCGCAACCGCTGCCCGCACCGGGACATCCCACTGAACTGGGCAGACGACGCGTTTCTGGATGACAGCGCCAGCCTCATCCACTGCGCCCATCACGGTGCGCTGTTCCTGATAGAAAGCGGCGAATGCGTGGCAGGGCCCTGCGAGGGTGAGCAACTGCAGCCCCTGGGCTGCCACGAAGACAGCCAGGGCATCTGGTTCAAGGGGTAAGCAGCACCGGCAAGCGGCGATCGATGACGATACCCTCGGCGTCCAGCCGGGTGCCATAGGCCAGCACCTCCACCCCGTCCGCTACTGCAGCGCGCAGCGCCTGGGCGTAGACCATATCGATTTCCTCGGCCGGGCGCACAGCGTCGATACCGGTCAGGTTCACGCAATACAGCTGCACGGCCCGCACGCCCTGCCGGGCCAGCGTTGCCAGCTCGCGCAGGTGTTTCGCACCGCGCTGAGTCACCGCATCAGGGAAGGCCGCAACTGCAGTGTCGGGGTAGCCCAGCGTCACACTCTTGACCTCGACATAGGCCGGAGCACCCTCGAACTCCAGCCGAAAGTCGATACGGCTACCTTCCTCGCCATAGGCCACTTCGCGCTTGAGTGCAGTGAAACCGGCCAGTTCAGTGATAGTGCCGGCGCGCAGGGCCTCTTCGACCAATGCATTGGCCCGCCCGGTATTCACGCAGGCCAACCGCCCCTGGGGGGTTTCGCTGATTTCCCAGGTCCCTGGCAGCTTGCGCTTGGGGTCGTTGGAGCGGCTGAACCACACCTGCCCACCTTCACGCATGCAGTTGAGCATGGAGCCGGTATTCGGGCAGTGGATAGTCATCTGCTCGCCGCTGGCCAGTTCGATATCGGCCAGAAAGCGCTTGTAGCGACGCAGCAGGCGGCCCTGCTCGAGTGACGGAGAGAAACGCATCAGCCTTGCCAGCTCCGCAGGCCACGGGCAATACGCTGCACCGCTTCTTCCAGGCGCGGCAGGCTCTGGGTATAAGCGAAGCGCACATGGTGCCCGGCCAGGTGGCGACCAAAGTCCAGGCCCGGCGTGAACGCCACGTGCTCGGTTTCCAGGAAGTGTCGGCAGAATGCGAATGCGTCACCGCCAAAAGCGCTGATATCGGCATACAGGTAGAACGCGCCTTGCGGCTCGACGGCAATGCGGAAACCCAGTTCACGCAGGGCAGGCAGCAGGTAGTCGCGACGGCGGGCGAACTCGGCGCGGCGCTCTTCGAAAATGGCCAGCGCCTCGGGCTGGAAACAGGCCAGCGCGGCATGCTGTGCCATGCTCGGCGCGCTGATGTACAGGTTCTGCGCCAGTTTCTCCAGGTCGGCCACCGCACCGGGCGGGGCCACCAGCCAGCCAAGGCGCCAACCGGTCATGCCGAAATACTTGGAAAAACTATTCAGGACAAAGGCCGAGTCGTCGACTTCCAGCACGCTTGGCGCGTCCATGCCGTAGGTGAGGCCGTGGTAGATCTCGTCCACCACCAGATGACCATGCCGCTCATGGGTGGATTTGGCCAGGCAGGCCAACGCTTCGCGCCCCAGCACGGTTCCAGTCGGGTTAGCCGGCGAAGCGACCAGAGCGCCGACGGTGTCCTTGTCCCAGTAGCGCTCAACCAGTTCGGCAGTCAGTTGGTAGTTAACGTCCGGGCCCACCGGTACCAATTGGGCCCCGCCCTCGACCAGGCGCAGGAAGTGGCGATTGCACGGGTAACCCGGATCGGCCAGCAGCCAGTGCTTGCCCGGGTCCACCAGCAGGCTGCTGGCCAGCAGCAGCGCGCCGGAGCCACCCGGGGTAACAAGGATGCGCTGCGGGTCGATATTCAGGCCATAGCGCTGCCCATAAAAGCCGGCAATTGCCTCACGCAGTGCCGGCAGACCGCGTGCGGCGGTATAGCGAGTGTGCCCGGCGGCCAGCGCGGCCTGGCCGGCAGCGACGATGGGTGCGGCCGTGGTGAAGTCCGGCTCGCCGATTTCCAGGTGGATCACGTCGTGCCCGGCCGCCTGCAGCTCGTTGGCCCGGGCCAGCAGCGCCATGACGTGGAAAGGTTCGATGGCGCGGCTGCGCGCACTGTAGGGTTGGGCCATGACCTTCTCTCAATTGGGTCTAAACTGGAGATTCTACCTCTGCACACCACCGAACGTACCGCTCAGGCCAGTGTCAATTAGCAGGATCGGGCGGGGTAGCGCACCCCCGATCTATCTGGTAAGTTCGGCGGCTCGCAGTCGCAGGGCCGGCGGTCGCCGGAGATGGAGCATCCTGCGCATTGGATCAGATGAGTGAGAGGCGGTCTATTCATGTCCACCCTAGAAAAGCAAAAAGCCAACCAGAATCTTTATGGGGTTGCACCCTATCAGGAGACCAAGGGTGAGGAGTACATGGGTGAGCCCATGCGCAAGCACTTCACCAAGATCCTCACTGGCTGGAAGCAAGAGCTGATGGTCGGCGTCGACAAGACCGTTGACCATATGAAAGAAGAGGCAGCCAACTTCGCAGATCCCGCAGACCGGGCATCCCAGGAAGAGGAATTCGCCCTCGAACTGCGCAACCGCGACCGCGAGCGCAAGCTGATCAAGAAAATCGATAAAACCCTGCAGAAGATTCAGGACGAAGAGTACGGCTGGTGCGAGTCGTGCGGCATCGAGATCGGCTTGCGCCGCCTGGAAGCCCGCCCAACCGCCGACCTGTGCTTCGACTGCAAGGAAATTGCCGAGAAAAAGGAAAAAACGGTCGGCAAAGGCTGATCTTTCTTCCACCTGAACGGGGCGCATCATGCGCCCCGTTTCATTTATATGCCCAGCCTGACCATGACCGACTCCAGCTACATCGGGCGCTTCGCCCCCACCCCCAGCGGCTTCCTGCACTTCGGCTCGCTGGTCGCCGCCCTCGCCTCCTGGCTCGATGCCCGCGCCGTCAACGGCCGCTGGCTGCTGCGCATGGAAGACACCGATCCGCCCCGGGAAATGCCCGGCGCCCGCGATGCCATCCTCCAGACGCTGGAACGTTACGGCCTGCACTGGGATGGCGAGGTGGTATTCCAGAGCCAGCGCCACGATGCCTATGCTGCCGTGGTAGACCGCCTGTTCAACATGGGCCTGGCGTACGCTTGCACCTGCTCGCGCAAGCAACTGGAAAGCTACAACGGCATTTACCCGGGCTTTTGCCGTAACGCCGGGCATGCCCGTGAAGGGGCGGCCATCCGCCTGCGGGTGCCGGAGCTGATCTACCGTTTTACCGATCGTGTGCAGGGTGAATACCAGCAACACCTGGGGCGTGAGGTGGGCGATTTCGTCATCCAGCGTCGTGACGGGTTGTACGCCTACCAGTTGGCCGTGGTGCTGGACGATGCCTGGCAGGGTGTTACCGACATCGTGCGTGGCGCCGACCTGCTCGACAATACCCCGCGCCAGCTGTACCTGCAGGAACTGCTGGGCTTCTCACAGCCGCGTTACCTGCATATTCCGCTGATCGTGCAGCCAGATGGGCACAAGCTGGGCAAGTCGTACCGTTCCCCGCCACTGCAGGCGGAGCATGCTACTCCCCTGCTACTGCGGGCACTGCGGGCGCTGGGGCAGGAGACGGATCCGGAACTGCTGTTGGCGACGCCAGCAGAGGTGCTGGCAGTCGCGCGCACGCAGTGGCGGCCAGAAGCGATCGCGCAGCGGACCACGGTGCCGGAGGCTGATTTGCGCTGAACCTTTACCAGCCTTTTCGCGGGCGCGCCCGCCCCCACAGGAACCACGCCGCCTTCAAGGCCTGTGGTCTACCTGTGGGAGCGGGCATGCCCGCGAAAGGGCCGGCACAGGTAAAGCCCCCCTAAAAACAAAAGCCCAGTAAATTCAAACCCTTGGCGAACGCTGTGGATTCCCGCTAGCATCCCCCCTGCCATTTGCGCCAATAATAAGTTCAAGCCCGCAGCGCCCAACCATCGAGGCCAGCAT
>Ga0182745_1005705_pt1 | contig 10113 bp, 8 predicted proteins | sample eDN3rd30CKraftBY_FD_128523 | JGI IMG/M metagenome (GOLD analysis project Ga0182745, IMG submission 128523) | Enriched backyard soil microbial communities from Emeryville, California, USA - eDNA 3rd pass 30_C Kraft BY (version 2) (version 2) | ecosystem: Environmental > Terrestrial > Soil >... | reverse complement strand
CGGCCGTAGTAACCAGCAACAATTCCAAGGAATGTCCCTGCCACAACAGACCCTAAGACGGAGAAAAAGCCCACCCACAAAGATATCCTAGCGCCATAAACAATCCGAGAAAAAATATCACGTCCAAAGTCGTCGGTCCCAAACCAGTGATCACTAGAAGGAGGGAGCATTCGATCTGTTAAGACTTGAGCTTTATAGCTATATGGAGCAATAATCGGGGCAATTATTGCAATAATGATAAAAAAGACAACAATCCCTAAACCAGCTAATGCCAGCCGGTTTTTATAAAATGAAATCCATGCTTCCTTCCAGGGAGGTGTCAGCTTTTCTTCAACAATTACCGTCGTTATATTTGCCGGTTTTTTTGCAAGTTCCGCCACTCTTCATTCCCCTCCTCTATTTCGTATATTTAATTCGTGGGTCAACAAATACATACAATAAATCCACGATTAAATTAATAAGAACAAAAATTGCCGCAATAATTAATATCCCTGACTGAATAACCGGATAATCACGGTAGCCGATAGCATCATATAGATATCTTCCAATTCCTGGCCAACCAAAGATGGTTTCCGTTAGAATTGCTCCTCCAAGTAAAAGGCCCGTTTGCAGCCCAATAATCGTAAGAACAGGGATGACAGCATTTTTTAAGGAGTGCTTATATACGACCCAAAACATGCTCAGTCCTTTTGCTCTCGCTGTACGGACATAATCCGACTTCATCACCTCAAGCATGGTCGCCCGTGTCATTCTTGCGATAATCGCCATTGGAATGGTGGCAAGTGCAATGCTTGGCAAGACCAAATGCTTTAGGACCGTGATAAATTGATCGGTTCTTCCTTGTATTAAAGTATCTATTAAATAGAAATTAGTAATCGCTGAAACAGGGTCTCTTACATTCTCTCTTCCCGTCGTTGGCAGCCATCCTAATTCAATGGAAAATACCCATTGTTCCATTAAACCAAGCCAAAAAATCGGCAGTGAAACTCCTATCAGTGCAAGCACCATCGCAACATAATCAAACCATGATTTTGAGAACCAGGCACTGACGATCCCTGCATTGACCCCAACAACGATGGCAATCAACATAGCTACAACAGTTAGCTCTGCTGTTGCTGCTAAGTAAGGCCATATTTCTTCGTTGATTGGCCCCCTTGTCCGTAGTGACTCACCTAAATCCCCATGAAGAAGGGCATTAATATAATCTACGTATTGTATGTACCAAGGCCTGTCTAGCCCTAATTCCTTCGTTAACGTGGCAATTGATTCTGCCGTTGCTCTTTGACCAAGAATTACCTGAGCGGGATTTCCTGGAATAGCATGGATAATAGCAAATACAACAAGCGTCATCCCTATTAATACAGGTATTAATGAAAACACCCGGCGAACTGTATATGTTAACAATTTATTTCACCTCACTGTATAGCATAAGCGCCTGGCTAGACGCTGCCACTCAACCCTTTTCTTCATTAATTATGAATATGCATAGCTAACAAAAGGGGAGGCTAAAATTCCTCCCCTTTCAGCCATGATTATTTAAATTCAACTTTAGTTAATGCTTCTGATCCAGTTGGGTGCGGTAAGTAATTGGCCACATCTTTCCCTGCTGCTAACAGCGGTGTAGAGTGAACAAGTGGTACCCATGGAGCATCATCGTGGATAATCACTTGTGCTTCTTCGTAAAGTGCATTACGCTTAGCTTGATCTATTTCTGTTTGTGCTTTAATTAAGACGTCATGTAACTTGTCATTGCTGTATTGGGAATAGTTGTTACTTCCAATACTATCTTTATCAAGCAATGTGTATAAGAAGTTATCAGGGTCTCCATTATCACCAGTCCAGCCTAGCATGAACATATCAAATTCACCTTTTGCTGCTTTATCTAGGTAAGTAGCCCAGTCCACAGATTGGATTTTGGCTTTGACGTTGATTTTGCTTAGGCTCTCTTGAATAACTTCAGCCACTTTTTGTGCTTCTGGCATATAAGGACGAGCAACAGGCATTGCCCATAAGTCGATTTCAAATCCTTTTTCATATCCAGCTTCTTTCAACAATGCTTTAGCTTTCTCTAGATCATATGGATATGGCTCAACTGATTTATTGTAGCCTTCAATGGAAGGAGGCATTGGATTAACAGCCTCTAGAGCCTTCCCGCCATAAAATGCATCAATAATTGATTTTTTATCGACAGCATAGTTAATCGCTTGACGAACCAATTTGTTATCAAATGGTTTACGAGTTGTTGTTAAACCGATATAACCAACGTTCATAGAAGGACGTTCAATTACTTGGAGGTTGGCATTTCCTTTAACCGTAGCTTCATCTGAATTATTAAGTCCATCCATTACGTCAATCTCACCATTAGCAAGAGCGTTCAGACGTGCAGTATTTTCAGGAATCACACGGAAAATAACTTTGTTTAACTTAGGCAGGCCTTCTTGCCAATAGTCAGGGTTCTTTTCAAGTGTAATCGTATCGTTTTCTTTCCACTCAACAAATTTAAATGGACCCGTACCAACTGGATTTTGTCTAAACTTGTCACCGTATTTTTCAACAGCTGCAGGGCTTGCAATTCCAAACGGAGACATCGCTAGATTCTTTAAGAATGGAGCCTGTGGACGTTTTAGTACAAATTGAACTGTATTGGCATCTAGGGCTTTTACTTCTTTAATAACATGGCCCTCATCCTTTTTATAACCACCAAACATAGTGTAATAAGGATATTTATCGGCATCCCCATTCATCCAGCGATCAAAGTTAAAAACAACTGCATCTGCATTAAAATCAGTACCATCATGGAACTTAACGCCTTGACGAAGCTTGAAGGTGTAAGTTAAGCCATCAGGTGTCACTTCCCACGATTCAGCAAGTCCTGGATTAATTGTGGTATCTTGATCACCATATTGGATTAATGTTTCAAAAATGTTTTCTGTTACTTTAAATGCTTCGCCTTCAGTTGTTGTAATCGGATCTAGTGATGTAGAATCTCCACCACGGCCATATACTAGAGTATCCTTTTTCGCTCCGCCGCTTGTGGCAGGATCTTTCTTGCCGCCTGCTTCTTCATTCGTTTTGCTGCTGCAGCCAACTAAAAACATACTGATGGCTAGTAGAGAAATCAATAGCAGTTTAAAAGATTTCTTCATAAGCTTTTTTAACCCCCTATATTTTTGTTTTCTTTATCATAAATGCAGCAAATCACTTGTTATATAAGTGACATGCGACAAAATGACCGTTCAGGTTTTGTTCCGCTGGTCTAGTATTTTTACAAATATCCATCACCTGTGAGCAGCGTGTATGAAAGGCACAGCCTGAAGGAGGATTTGCTGGACTGGGAAGTTCTCCTTCAATTAAAATAGTTTCCCTCTTAATATCTGGATCTGGTATTGGTACAGCTGAAAGTAGTGCTTTTGTATATGGATGCTTTGGATTCTCGTAAAGCTCCTCACTTTCAGCTAACTCTATTAATCTTCCTAAGTACATCACGCCTACGCGATCACTAATATGGCGTACAACTCCTAAATCATGAGCGATAAAAATGTATGTAAGCTGGAATTCTTTTTGAATATCCTTCATCAGATTGAGAACCTGGGCTTGAATGGACACATCGAGTGCTGACACAGGCTCATCTGCAATAATCAGTTTCGGTTTCGTCATTAACGCTTTTGCAATTCCAATCCGCTGACGCTGACCACCACTGAATTGGTGGGGATATCTTTTGGCATGATAGCTGCTTAAGCCTACGACTTCAAGCATGTCTCTCACTTGCTTATTACGTTCCTCCTTTGTCCCAATTCCATGAACAATCAAAGGCTCTTCTAAAATCTGTTCGATAGAATGCCTTGGATTAAGCGATGCATAAGGATCCTGGAAAACCATTTGGATATCCCGGCGCGTTTTTCTTAATTCCGCTTTTGACATACTAGTAATCTCTTTATCTTCAAAGACAATCTTTCCGTCGCTAGCTTCAATCAAGCGCATAAGGAGCCGGCCAGTGGTGGATTTACCGCAGCCGCTTTCACCAACAATGCCCAATGTCTCTCCTTTTTTAACGTAAAAAGATACATCGTCAACCGCTTTGACCTCTCCTTGTTTCCTTCCAAACAGGCCGCCTGTAATCGGAAAGTACTTTTTTAAACCATTAACTTCAAGAAGTAATTCTGACATGGTTGTCACTCTCCTTCTCCAATGTATGTAGGAAACAGCGCACTTCATGTCCGTCTTTTTCCGTTTTAAATAAATCCGGTGTTTCTTCTTGGCATTTGGTGAATGTCTCTGTGCATCTTGCCGCGAATCGACATCCCTTATGAATCGTCCCTGGAGTTGGGACTGCACCCGGAATACTATACAGCCGTTCTGTTTTCCCTCTTAAATCGGGTACAGATTTTAACAAGCCCTTCGTATAAGGATGCTGTGGATTTTTGAGAATCGTTCGAACATCACCCTGCTCCACGATTTGCCCAGCATACATGACAATGACGCGTTCACAAATTTCAGCCACAACCCCTAAATCATGAGTAATAAGAATGATCGTTGTATTTGTCTTCCTATTTAAATCCTTCATCAATGCTAGGATCTGTGCTTGAATTGTCACATCGAGTGCGGTTGTTGGCTCGTCCGCAATCAATACCCTTGGATTGCAGGCCATTGCCATGGCAATCATAACCCGCTGTCTCATTCCTCCCGAAAGCTGGTGAGGATGGTCTTTAATTATTCCTTCTGCCCGTGGGATTCCAACAAGCTTTAATAATTCAATACTTCGTGCCATTGCTTCTTTTTTTGAAAGGTCTGTATGTAAGCGAATTGCTTCAATTAATTGATTGCCAATCGTAAAGAGCGGATTTAATGATGTCATGGGTTCTTGGAAAATCATTGAAATCTGATTCCCGCGGATGTTGCGCCACTCTTTTTCAGATATATTTTTCAAGTCTTTTCCTTCGAAAATAATTTCGCCATTCTCGATTTTCCCGGGTGGTGTAGGAATCAGCCCCATGGCTGTTAGTGAAGTAACACTTTTACCACTACCAGATTCACCTACGATCCCTAGTATTTCGCCATCTCGTAAATCAAAGCTGATACCATCTACAGCTGGAACGAATTTCTTCCCTGATTGAAATGACACCTTTAAGTCTTTAATTCGAAGAATAGGATCCTTTTCCACATTTACACCTTCCTGTTCATTCGTATGTGTTTATGTATTCTTATTTATCAGAAGTATAACAATATAGTAAATTTTAAAATAATTATGACATATATAACTTTAGTGGTACGATCCATATTTGTCAATTACGTGAAAAAAGTTCAAAAAATTCCAGTTCTACAGAGCCGCGTTGATGCAATAAAGTAAATTTGTCTTTTTTTTCCAAAATACTAAATTTAAATACTAAAATACTAAAAGATCCTAAAAATTAATAAAAAACCCTGCAAGACTATTGCTGTCTTACAGGGAATCTTAATAATATCTTTGGTACATCAATAATTACAGGGATAGTTTTTGGCAGGTAAATGTGCTTATACGTTTTCTTATACTCAACTTTTGTGCCCCTAGTTTATATAGCTCCTGTTTCTTTTATAAAAATTATTTTTTCTTACCGGTATAAATATGAATGGCATCTCTTAGAAACGCTGCCGTACCGGGCTGTTCTTTATCATAATAGGCCGTAAATCTTTCATCATCCACATACATTTGTGCAAGACCTGCATGAGCTTCCTTATTATATTCATTCCAATAACAGCATAACCATTGTTTATGGAGAGCAGCAGCTTTTTGAGCTAAATCTCCGGCAGGGTCTCCTGTTTTATAAGCCTCAGCTAGTGTTTCTGTTATCAGTTCAGCTAACTTAGTAACCTCCTCATATTGCTCTTGTGTCATATTTTGAAGTTTTGCATTGGATTTATTTACAGTATCATCCCCATACTTTTCACGAATCTCTTTTCCATATCTTTCTTCATTTTCATCCACCATTTTTTTCTTAAAGCCTTCAAACTTCTCTTTATTTGACATTTTCATTCTCCCTTCCGTTACTGCAATTGTCTTATCCACATTTGCGATTAACAATTCTAATTGTTCCTTTTTCTCAAGGAGTTTTTTTCGATGCTCTTTCAGTGCAGCTGCCCCGTCAAAGGAAGGAGCCGTTACGATTTCTTTGATGCTTTCTAAGCTAATTCCTAATTCCCTGTAGAATAAGATTTGCTGCAGGCGATCCACTTCTGCTTGCCCATAGATTCGATATCCTGAAGAATTTATTCTTGCCGGCTTAAGAATCCCTATTTCATCATAATACCGTAGTGTTCTGGTGCTAACTCCTGCTAGACTCCCAAGCTTCTGTACAGTATATTCCACCCGCTTTCACCTCCTGGTAAAACTAACAATACACCTTTACGCAACGTCAAAGTCAATCATAATATCGCCTATTTTTTTAGAAAAAGGTGCCTGACACCAAAGATGGACATTTGTCCATCTTTGGTGTCAGGCACCCAATTAATTTGGAGGATTTCTTCTCATTGGTATAGTTTGCACTTTTTTAACCAAAATTAAAGATAAAGGATTATCTATCACTCTAGTAGAGTGAAAAGTCCCTCTTCTCTGAATGTATTTACTATTTTAAAAAAACTTTCTTTTTCGATTTAAATTAGTTAAAATTCAGTATTATCAATGTTTACAACCTTCTTTTACTCCATTTACTAAAAAATGTTTTTGACAATTCAAAACTTCAGAAAGTATTATAATATAATATAAAGGGAGGTAATAACATGTCAAACATCAATAGACAGAAAATTGTGGATAGTGTACCTCAAACAGGATTTTTCGGACATCCTAAAGGTCTATCTACCCTTTTCTTTACTGAATTCTGGGAGCGATTCTCGTACTATGGAATGAGAGCCATCCTTGTTTTCTATATGTATTACGAAGTTTCTAAAGGCGGATTGGGCATTGATCAAAATCTTGCACTTTCGATCATGTCCATATACGGATCACTTGTCTATATGTCCGGAATCATTGGCGGCTGGCTGGCTGACCGGATCTTCGGTTCTTCGAAAGCCGTGTTCTACGGTGGAGTCTTAATTATGTTTGGACATATAGCGCTTGCTGTTCCTGGCAGTGTTGCTATGTTCTTTGTATCCATGGTATTGATTGTCCTAGGTACTGGGATGCTTAAGCCGAATGTTTCTTCCGCTGTAGGTGAATTATATAGCGAAAAAGACGAACGTCGTGATGCAGGATTTACTATTTACTACATGAGTATTAACCTAGGCGCATTCATATCTCCATTAATCGTTGGGTCGATAAGCAACTTCCACATCGGTTTTTCGATTGCAGCAGTAGGTATGTTCTTAGGGTTAGTCGTGTTTAGTGTAACAAAGAAAAAAAATCTTGGCCTTGCTGGAACGATGGTGGCGAATCCACTGGCTCCTGCAGAAAAGAAAAAGGTTTTCACCATTATTGGACTAGCAGTAATTATTCTTGCTGTTCTATGTGCCGTATTAATTCCAAACGGTCTTTTAACTTTTGCTAGCTTTATTAATATTGTCACTTTCCTTGGAATCTTAATCCCAACGATTTATTTCGTTGTCATGTATCGCAGTCCTAAAACTACTACAGTTGAACGTTCAAGAATTATTGCCTATATTCCGTTATTTATTGCAGCGGTTATGTTCTGGGCCATTCAAGAACAAGGCTCAACCATCCTTGCCAATTATGCGGATAAGCGGACTCAATTAGACTGGATGGGAATTAAGATTTCACCAGCATGGTTCCAATCTTTAAACCCATTATTCATTATCATCTTTGCACCAGTATTTGCTTGGATCTGGGTTAAATTAGGAAAGCGTCAGCCATCGATTCCACAAAAGTTCTCATTATCATTATTATTTGCTGGTTTGTCATTCCTAGTTATTCTTATCCCGGCTTATTTTGGAGGTACGGATTCTTTAGTAAGTCCACTATGGCTTGTTCTTAGTTATTTAATCGTTGTATTTGGTGAGTTATGTTTATCACCAGTAGGACTATCTGCAACAACTAAATTAGCACCTGCAGCATTCTCAGCACAAACAATGAGCTTATGGTTCCTAGCAAGTGCTGCGGCACAAGCATTGAATGCACAAGTTGTTAAATTCTACACCCCTGAAACAGAAATGACCTACTTTGGTGTGATTGGCGGAGCGTCCATCGCCCTAGGTATTATCCTATTAATGTTATCACCTAAGATTCAAGGTTTCATGAAAGGGATCAAGTAATAATAAAAAAGGTGCCAAACGGCACCTTTTTTATTTGTGATAAGATATATAGTGATAGGAGGTTATTGTATGTACTTAAAGGATAAAGTAAAACACCTTCCTTCTACCCCTGGTGTGTATTTAATGAAGGACTCCAATGGACAAATTATTTATGTGGGTAAGGCAAAAAATCTTAAGAATCGCGTGCGCTCATACTTCCAAAATTCAAAAGCCCATACACAAAAAATCATCAAGCTGAAAGCCAGCTTAAAGGATTTCGACTGTATCCTTACTGATACAGAATTTGAAGCCTTTATGCTCGAATGTGAATTAATAAGGGAAATGAAGCCTATTTTTAATCGGATGATGAAAAATCCTCAATCCTATATCTACATCAGAATTGACAGGGATGGAGCGTACCAAAGAATAGAAATTTGTAAAGACGCAGATAAGCCCGAAAGTCTTTATTTTGGCCCATATAAAAGCAAAAATATCGTAGAAAAGGCGCTTCTAGGGATGAAAGACTTCTATAAGGTGAACTGCAGCAGCCCTTCTAACAAGAATACTCCATGTTTAAACTATTCCTTAGGTTTATGTCTTGGGATGTGTATGGGAGGGGCAGCACTCATTGAGTACAATGAAAGAATGAACAAAATTATTGCATTACTACAAGGATTTGATACAAGTCTACTTAGCATTATGGAGCAAAAAATGATCGAAGCCTCTGAAAAATTTGATTTCGAAGCGGCAGGAAAGTATCGAGATACCTTGAATGCCATCCACTCACTTCTTAATAAAGAAAAAGTCATTGAATTTACGGGAAGTAATAAAAAGATTGCTGTTATTGCCCCATTAACAGACAGGACTTATAAACTATTCCTGATTCAGAAAAACAAAATTCTTTTCTCAGAAAAGTTTAACTGGTCCGATCCAGAATCTGTTCATAAAACCATTAAGAACAGTATATTAACTATTTTTAAAGCAACAGCAAATAATTCTTTTAATAAACTTAGCCGAGATGAAATTGATGCCGCTCAGATTATCTATAGCTATTTAAAAGGAAGCAACTGTACTTATATTATTATTTCAGAACATTTTCTAAAGCCCTCATATACCTCTAAATTAGATGGTCAAATATACAAGTTAATGCAAACCTATATGGTTAATCGATAGATTAAAAATCGCTCATTTGGGTTATGTTCATGAATGTAAGGAAGAATAATTTCTTTATTCAATTCAAACATGGTGTTATTTTCTAAATAATAAATATAATCTTCTGATGGATAATATAAAATAATTTCAACAACCCGTTTCTCCATTTCAACTGAAACTAAGATATTATTAATGATTTTCATAAAAATTTGAATGGAAAAAGGATTAAAAAAATAAAAACGATTATCTAAGGAATCAATTTGATACTCTTCGGCAAGACAACAATGAAAAAAAATATCATCATTAATAGAGTGAGTCATTTTTTGATATTTTTTTCGATTTTCAATTGCTTCCTGATAAAAATCCCTATTCATTTCAATTCCAATAACTGTTGCATGAAAATGATAATGGATAAAGAAGTTTAATCGTCCTTTGCCACACCCAAAGTCAATGATTCGGTCCTTGCGGCTTACTTGATAGTGAGTAAATAATTCTTCTAGTGCACTATAAGGAGTGGGCTCATAACGATGGTAATGAAATGACTTATGAAATCCCTTTTGGTCCCCTCCCGTTTTTATCCCCATCAATTTATCATAATAAAATTCTTTCATCTGATACTCCTATTCAGGCAAGGTCATCCCCCACTTTTATGTGAGGGATTTCTTTTTACGCTACCTTTATTGCTTTCCCAAACGGAACTCTTGGCAATATAGAACCAGGTACAAGCCAAATCATTTCATAGCT
>Ga0182745_1005703_pt1 | contig 10120 bp, 8 predicted proteins | sample eDN3rd30CKraftBY_FD_128523 | JGI IMG/M metagenome (GOLD analysis project Ga0182745, IMG submission 128523) | Enriched backyard soil microbial communities from Emeryville, California, USA - eDNA 3rd pass 30_C Kraft BY (version 2) (version 2) | ecosystem: Environmental > Terrestrial > Soil >... | reverse complement strand
TGGCGAGCCAAGCAACGCCAGCACGGGTTCTTTGCCGAGGCGCAAATCCAAGCCACCGACACGACCCGCATTACGCTGGGCGGACGTCGGCAATACGCCAACGATCAGCTGGAGACCTTATCGGGCTACAGCAGCAACTCCGACGAGACACGCCATTTGGGCGCCTGGCAACTGGCCCTGCGCCAAGAGCTGGGCTCGGGCTTCAGCGCCTATGGAAAAGTCGGCCGCAGCTTCCGTTTCGCCAATTCCGACGAGTTGCTGTACGTCGCAACGCCGCTCAAGCCCCAAACCTCGGTGGACAAGGAACTGGGAATTGTGTGGCGCTCGGATACCTCCAGCGCGCGCCTGACCTGGTACCGCTATGACCTGACCAACGAGATTCTGTACAACCCGATCCTGTTCTCTAACGTCAATCTGGATCCGACCCGCCGCCAGGGTATCGAACTGGAAGGCCAGCATGAGCTGACCAAGACGCTCAGCCTGAACGCGAACGTCACCTGGATGCAGGCCACATTCCGTTCCGGTACAGCCGGTGGCGTAGACCTGGCCGGCAACACCGTGCCGCTGGTGCCAAAATGGATGGCCAACGTGGGGGCCACCTGGCGCCCGATGGATAAACTGTTCATCAGCATGTCCGGCCAATACGTGGGGAAAGCGCGCATGGATAACGACCAGGCCAACGAATTCGACAAACAGCTGGACGACTACTTCCTGGTCAACGGCAAGGTCGGCTACGAGTTCACCAAGCACATTTCGGGCACGCTGGCAGTGAACAATCTGTTTGACAAGGAATACGCGACGTATGGCATCCGCTCCGGCAGCACCGGCGCCACGGGCGCCTATAACCTGTACCCGGCCGCCGGCCGCAATGTGCAGGCGTCACTGACGATCCGCTACTGATGCGACACGCCGTGTTCGCCCCTGGCGTCGATAGCGTGGCCAGCCTGACTGGGCGAGCATTGGCCGCCACGCTGCTCTGTATCGGTGCGCTATCTGCCCGGGCGGACACGGCGTCCGTATCCCCGGACGCGCCCGGCGACACGGCAGCCGCGGCGAGAGCCTCCGTCGCGATCAGCGCATCAGCACCCGCGGCGGCCCGTCGCGCAGCGATGTCAGTGCGCGACGATCGTGGCACCCTGGTCACGTTGCCCGGCCCCGCGCGGCGCGCCATCACGGCCGCGCCGCACGCCACGGAATTGGTCTATGCGGCGGGCGCCGGCGCCTACCTCGCGGGGACCGCGCAGGGCAGCAACCATCCCGCTGCGGCGCTCGCTCTGCCCTCGATCGGCACGACGTTGCGGCCCAATCTCGAAATCGCGACCGCGCTGCGTCCCGATCTACTGATCGCGTGGCAACCGACGGTCCCGGACCCGTTGGGCGATCTGATGCAGCGCCTGAACGTGCCCGTGTTCTACAGCGACCCGCGCACCCTGGCGGCGATTCCCGACGCCGTGGAAACCATGGGCCGCCTGTTCGGCACCGAGGCGCAAGCCGCCCCGGTAGCCAACGCATTGCGTGCCCGGCTCACCGACTTGGCGGCACGCTACCGCCACAGCACGCCGGTACGTGTCTTCATTCAGGCTGGTTTACAACCGATTTACACCCTGAACGATCGCAGCATCGTCAGCGACGCCCTGCGCCTGTGCGGCGGCGTCAATGTCTTTGCGGATATGCACACTCTGGCGCCGCAGGTGTCGTTGGAAAGCGTCCTGGCCGCGCGACCGGACGCCGTAATCGCCGGAACCGTCGACCCCGACGACCATCGCCGTACCCTGCAGGCCTGGCAACGACACGGGTTGCCCGCCGCACAGCGCGGCCATGTCTTCAATCTGGATGCCGATGCGCTGTATCGACCCGGGCCACGCCTGATCGACATGGCCGAACAAATATGCCGGGATCTGGACCGGGTACGCCATCCCGACTAGACCGTCGCGGTCCGCCAGGTGCATTATCATGGATGTCTCGCCGGTCGCCTCTCGCCCGGCCACCGGATTCTTTTACCAGCACGCATCACCATGACGACACCTGACACTCTGACCATCGCCGGGCGCGAATATCAATCCCGCCTGCTAGTAGGTACCGGCAAGTACAAAGACTTCGAGCAGACCCGCGCGGCGCTGGACGCCAGCGGCACGCAGATCGTGACGGTGGCCATTCGCCGCACCAACATCGGCCAGAACCCCGGCGAGCCGAGCCTGCTGGACTACGTCCCGCCCTCGCAGTTCACCCTGTTGCCCAACACCGCGGGCTGCTACACCGCCGATGACGCGGTGCGCACCCTGCGCCTGGCACGCGAACTGCTCGACGGCCACGACCTGGTCAAACTCGAAGTCCTGGGCGATCCACATACGCTGTTCCCCAACATGCCGGCCACTTTGCAGGCCGCGAAAACGCTGGTCGACGATGGCTTCAAGGTCATGGTCTATTGCACCGACGATCCGATCCAATGCCGCATGCTCGAAGACATCGGCGTCGTCGCAGTGATGCCGCTGGCCTCGCTGATCGGCTCCGGCATGGGCATTCTGAATCCCTGGAACCTGCGCCTCATCATCGACCAGGCCCGCGTTCCCGTGTTGGTCGACGCAGGCGTGGGCACCGCCTCCGACGCGGCCATCGCCCTGGAGCTCGGCTGCGACGGTGTATTGATGAATACCGCCATCGCCGGCGCCCAGGATCCCGTCCTGATGGCGCGTGCGATGAAGCACGCCGTCCAGGCTGGCCGCGATGCCTTCCTGGCCGGCCGCATGCCGCGCAAACTGTACAGCGGCGCCCCCAGCTCGCCCACCGAAGGCCTGATCACCGCCGCCCCGGCCAACGTGCAATGAGCGCGTCGCAAACCCAGACGCGGCCGATTCCCAACACCCTGAGCATCGCCGGCGTGGACCCGTCAGGCGGCGCTGGCGTGCTGGCCGACGTCAAGGCCATGAGCGCGCAGGGCGCCTACGGCTGCGCGGTGATCGCCGCGCTCACCGCGCAGAACACGCAAGGCGTCACCGCCATCGCGCCCGTGTCGCCCGAATTCGTCGGCCAGCAGATCGATACGATCTTTGCCGACCTGCGCATCGACGCGGTCAAGATCGGCATGCTGGGCCAGCGTCCGGTGACCCTCGTCGTCGCGGAAAAACTCGCCAAATGGTTGCCCGCACACGTCGTCCTGGACCCGGTGATGATCGCCAAGAGCGGCGATCATCTGCTCGAACGCGAAGCCGTCGGTGCCCTGCGCGAAGCCCTGTTGCCGCAGGCCACCCTGCTGACGCCCAATCTGCCCGAGGCCGGCGTGCTGCTGGACGAGCGTCCCGTCGAAACCGTCAAAGAAATGCGCCGCGTCGCCGAGCGGCTGCGCAACATCATGGCGTATTCGGGGCAACGCTGGGTGCTGCTCAAAGGTGGCCATCTTCCGGGCAACGACACGATCGACCTGCTGCACGATGGCGATCGGATGATCGAGCTGCCGGGCCATCGCATCGAAACCCGCAACACCCATGGCACGGGCTGCACGTTGTCGGCCGCGCTGGCCGCGCTGTTGCCGCAAACCGAAGACGTCCCCGAAGCCGCGCGCCGCGCCAAGGCCTATCTGTCCGAGGCGCTGCGTCATGCCGATCGACTGCAAGTCGGATCCGGCCATGGCCCGACCCATCACTTTCACGCATGGTGGTAGCGGCGCGACCACTTTCCCGCCGAATCAGTACAATGTCCGGTTGGTTCTCCTTGATTTCTTCTTCGCTGTTATGAACGCCTCGACTTTGCCTGACGTAGAACAAGCCCGCTTCAACATGGTGGAGCAGCAAATCCGACCCTGGGACGTACTCGACCCCAAGGTCCTGGACGCTCTGTTTGTTGTCCGCCGCGAGCAATTCGTGCCTCCGGCCCTACGAGCTCTGGCGTTTTCCGATCTGGAAATCCCGCTGGAAATTAATGCGACCAACACTCGCCAGAACATGTTGTCCCCCAAAACCGAGGCCCGCCTGGCCCAGGAACTGCAACTGAACCCCACGGACTGCGTGCTGGAAATCGGTACGGGCTCGGGTTATCAGGCGGCTCTGCTGGCGCATCTGGCCCAACAAGTCACCTCGGTCGAAATCGACAATCGTCTGGTCGCGTTCGCGCAAAACAACCTGCAGGCCAACAACGTCACCAACGTCAAGGTCGAAACCGGCGACGGCCGTAACGGCTGGGGCACGACCGAGTACGACGCCATCCTGGTCACCGGATCGGTGCCCGCCGTCCCGGACGCGCTGAAATACCAATTGCGCGTAGGCGGCCGCCTGGTCATCATCGTGGGCCAAGCCCCCATCATGACGGCCTGTCGCATCACCCGCACCACGGCAGCCAGCTTCGAGACCGTCAACTTGTTCGAAACCGTCGTCAAACCGCTGCGCGGCACGACCGTTTCACAATTCAAGTTCTGATTCGACCGCATGCGCGCCAGATCGATTGCGGTTACGCTGGGACTGGCATTTGGCACCGGCTGGTGCCTTTCGGCTGGCGCGGCCCAAGACCTGCTGCAGACCTGGCAGGCCGCACTGGCCAGCGATCCGGTTTACGCGGCGGCCCGCGCCCAATACCGTGCATCGATCGAACAATTACCGCAGGCGCGCGCCGGCCTGCTGCCGGCCATCAACGCCGAAGTCGGGCTGACCTACGAGGACACCCGCGCCACGCGGAATCTGTCTCGACGCGTTCAGGACAACACACGAGCTCCTTGGGAGCTCGTTTTGACACAGCCGCTGTACGACTGGTCCATCTGGCAACGCTTTGAACAGGCCAAGCTCGGCGTCGCCGACGCCGAACTCACCCTGCAACAGGCCTATCAAGATCTGTTGTTGCGTGTCGCGGATACCTATTTCGGCATTCTCTCCGCACAGGACGCCCTGACGGCCACCGAAGGCGAAAAAGCCTCGGTCGCCGCCCAGCTCGAGTCCGCCAAGCGGAATTTCGAACTGGGCAATGCCACCATTACCGACACGTACGAGGCCCAGGCCCGCTACGACCTGATCGTCGCCGAGGAATTGCGCCAACAGCACAACTTGACCGTGTTGCGTGGCCAATTGACTCAGATCATTGGCCAGCCGCCCGAAGCACTGGCCGAACTGCCGCCCACGATCCCGCTCCCGGCGCCGCAGCCCGCCAGACTGGACGACTGGTCCAACCAGGCCGAATCCGCCAGTCTCGAAGTCGCACGCGCCCAATTGCAGACCCAGATCGCCCAACGCGGCATCCAGATCGCGCGCGGCGGCCATTACCCGACCTTGAGCCTGCAGGCCAGCAGCGGCAGCGCCAGCAACTCCAACCGCAGCGCCGCCGGCAGTCGCGCCGCGGACACTTCCGTTGGTCTGGTATTGTCCGTACCGATTTACGCTGGCGGCGGGATCTCCTCCCAGGTAACAGAAAAAGTCCAACTGGAACAAAAGGCGCGCAATGACTATCAGGCGGCACGCCGCCAGTCGGCCCAATCGGCCCGCCAGTACTACACGGGCGTCATGAGCGGTCTGGCCCGTATTCGCGCCCTGGAGGCCGGCGAAAAATCCAGCCGCGCATCCGTAGAGGCCAACAAGACCGGCTACGAAATCGGCGTGCGCATCAACCTGGACGTCCTGGATGCGCAACGACAGCTCTATGCGACCCAGCGCGATCTGGCCCAGGCGCGCTACACCACCCTACTCGACGGCCTGCGCCTGAAGGCCGCCGGCGGCATCTTGGCCGAAGCCGACATCGAAATCATCAATCGGCTGCTGCGCTTGCCGCCGCAATAGCAGCCCGCAGCCAGCCCCTTCAAGCCTGCGTTTCCGTTGGACCGGCCGCGCCGGGCCAGTAATAACTATCAGGCGTATCGCGTGCACCAAAAATAGCCTGACCGACACGCACCACGGTGGCTCCCTCCTCGATCGCGATCTCGAAATCGCCGGACATTCCCATCGACAGTTCGTCCAACGCAATCCCAACAGGTGCATCCTGTCGCAACCGTTCACGCAACTCGCGCAGCAGCACAAAACACTGACGCACCCGCTCAGCATCACTGGAAAACAGCGCCAACGTCATCAGCCCTCGCACTCTCAGCGCCGAAAAGGTCGGCAGCGCCTGAATAAAAGCCGCCACCTCGTCGGGCTGCAGCCCGTACTTAGTAGCTTCGCCGGACGTGTTGACCTGCACGAACACATCCAGCGAGCGGCCTTCGGCTTGCAAACGGCGCTCCAGCGCCTCGGCCACCCGCAGGCTATCCAACGCCTGAAACTCCGTGGCAAAACGAGCAACCATCTTGGCCTTGTTGGTCTGCAAGTGCCCGATGACCGACCATTGCAGATCGGTCAGGTCCTGCATGGCTTCCCACTTGCGATAGGCCTCTTGTGGCTTGTTCTCGCCCAGCATTCGGCACCCCGCGGCATAAGCCAGTCGCAGCTTGTCCTCGGGTTTGGTCTTGCTGACAGGCAGCAGGCGCACCGTGGCGGGATCCCGGTCAACGCGGCGGCAGGCAGCCTCGATGCGCGCCTGCACCGCAGCCAGGTTGTGCCGAAAATCCTCGACCGTGGAGGCCTCCGGATAGCGGCCATGTTGATCGTGACGGGTTTGCGTATTGGAAAGCTCAGACATCAGCTCGCCTCCTTGTTGATAGCGCTTGACGACAATACAGATTTTGACATCGCCCACGGCAACCGGCCATTGAGCACCGCATAGGCCGCCAACCCGATCACCAGCCCCCAGAACGCGCCGCCGATGCCCAGCAGATTGATGTTGGCCGCCGCTGCCAGAAACGTGATCAGCGATGCCTCTCGCGTTGTCGCATCGGCCATGGCGCCGGCAAGGCTGCCGCCGATCGTGCCCAACAACGCCAGACCCGCCAGCGTGGTGATAAAGGTCGCCGGAAACGCCATGAACACGGCCGCCAATGTCACACCGAATACCCCGACCAGGATATAGAACACCCCGGCGGCGATACCGGCAACCCACCGCTTGGACGGATCCTCGTGCGCCTCGCGTCCCGTACAGATGGCGGCCGTGATCGCAGCGATATTGAACGCGTGCGAGCCGAAAGGCGCCATCAACAACGACCCTAATCCGGTGACCGTCACGATGGGATTGGCGCTGGTGCGAAAACCGTCGTTGCGCAAGACCAGCATGCCGGGCATGTACTGGCCGGTCAACGTGATCAGAAACAACGGCAGGGCCACGCTCAACAACGCATTGAGCGAAAATACCGGCATGGTGAAAACCGGCGCGGCCAGCGCCAGGCGCAACCCCGCCAGATCGACGCGATCCTGCATCAGCAAAAAGGCCAGCCCCACCAACAGGATGCCTACCACCGCATAGCGGGCCGAGCAGCGCTTGAACACCACATAGGCCAGGATCAACAGCCCGGCCAACAACGGGTCGATGCTCATGCCGCCAAAGGCGCCGATCCCGAACTGCAGCAGAATGCCGGCCAGCAACCCGGCCGCCACGCCTGGTGGAATCAAGCGGATGACACGCTCGAACCAGCCTGACAGCCCCAGCGCCACAAAGGCGGCCGCCGAGATCAAATAGGCCCCCACGGCCTCGGCATAAGACGTGCTCGCCAATGCCGTGACCAGAAACGCCGCCGCGGGCGTGGACCACGCGGTGATGATCGGTTCGCGAGCGCTCCAGCTCAAAAGAATACCGGTCACGCCCACGCCGATGGAAATCGACCACACCCACGAGGCGGTCAACGCCGGGCTCAGGCCGGCCACCTTGGCAGCCTGGAACACCAGGATGAACGTGCCGCCATAATTGACGATGACCGAGATCAAACCGGCGGCAATGGGATGCGCGAGGTCTCGCCAGCGCACTACTGAAGAAGAATCCGAGGACATGACCTGACAGCGACTCCCGTGCTGGAATCAATGAAATAGGAATCCCATTTGTAGCCTTAAAATGGCTGGATGTTCCCCACCATTTTTCTGATTAGATACAGACCAATTGTTCAAACACGCTCAACTTGAATCGGTCAAAGCCTGGCTCGGCGACCCCGCGCATGGCGCGTTGTCCCTGCATGCGCGCATTCAACGAGCGATCCGTCAATTGATCCTCGATGGCGCGCTCGCAGTCGGCAAGCCATTGCCTGCGTCGCGCACGCTGGCGACCTCATTGGGCGTGTCCCGCGATACCGTGGAGTCAGCCTACAGTCAGTTGCACGCGGAAGGTTTCATCGAACGGCGCGTCGGCAGCGGCAGCTTTGTGTCGCCACGAGCACAGCGTTTGCCTGGACGCGGCAGGCCTCGACCATCCAGTGCCGATCACAACGCACCGCCACGCCTGAGCCAGCGCGGCCGCGCCATGCTCCAGAATGGTGGCGTGCGCGAATTCCTGGCGCCACGGCCGTTCGCGCCCGGCGTGCCGGAGACACGCAACTTTCCGCTGCAGACCTGGGAACGGCTGCAACGGCAGGTTCTAAAGGAATACGGTACGCAGGCGCTGCTTCACAGCCCGCCGCAAGGCATGGCGCCGCTGCGGCGCGCCATTGCCGATTACGTCAATCTCGAACGCGGCGCCCGCGCCACGCCCGAGCGGGTGCTGGTACTGACCAGTTCCCAACAAGCCATGACCCTATGCGCCAACGTGCTGCTCGACGCCGGCGACCCGATCTTTATCGAAGACCCGGTGTATCACGGCGCGCGCAAAGCGTTCGACGCGGCCGGGCTCGAGTGTATCCCCGTGCCCTTGGATACCGACGGCCTGCGCGTGGAGCATCTGTTCGATCACGGGGCAAGTCGCGCCGGGCAGGCCAAAGCCGTATTCCTGACGCCATCGCACCAATTTCCTACTGGCGCGACACTGTCGCTGGATCGACGCCTCGCCGTCATCGAATGGGCCAGGCAACGCCAAGGCTGGATCATCGAAGACGACTACGACAGCGAGTTCCACTACGCGGGCAAGCCCACCGCCTGCGTTCAAGGCCTCGATCCGCACGAACGCACCCTCTACATCGGCACCTTTACCAAATCGCTGTTTCCCGGCCTGCGCATCGGCTACATGGTCCTGCCGCCCGCACTCGTCGAACCCATGACCGTGGCACGCACGCTGCTGGATGGACACAGCGCGCCAATCCCGCAACTCACGTTAGCCCGCTTTATCGAAGGCGGCCATTACGGCGCCCATATCCGCACCATGCGCGCAGTCTATGCCGAGCGCCGCAACGTGCTGGCCAGGCTGGTGCGCCAGCACTTGTCCGATTTCATGGAGCCTCGCGTGCCGGACGGCGGCATGCAAATGCCCTGTCTGTTCACTCGCCCGATCCCCGAACGCAAAGCCGTGGAATCCGCGCGGCAAGCGGGCATCGATCTATTGGGACTGACGGCCCTGCACGTGTCGCGCCGGCACAAGGCCGGCTTGCTCATGGGCTTCGCCGCGCATACGCCTTACGAAATGGCCATCGCCGTCAAAAAGCTCGCGACGATATTGCGTGCGCTGGATCGGTGAGCCCGTAATGCACACCCATCAATGCGCCGTATCGCCACCCCCGACCAACGGCGGCTGAAAGCGGCGCAAACGCAACGCGTTACCCAACACGAACACACTCGACATCGCCATCGCACCCGCTGCGAAAATCGGCGACAGCAGCGTGCCCCAGACCGGGTACAACGCCCCCGCGGCCACGGGAATCAACGCCGTGTTATAGGCAAAGGCCCAGAACAGATTCTGGTGAATATTGCCGATCGTCGCCTGCGACAGCGCGATGGCGTTGGGCACGCCTTGCAAATTGCCGGACATCAGCACCACATCGGCAGATTCCACCGCCACGTCGGTGCCAGTGCCGATGGCCAGCCCTACGTCGGCCTCGGCCAGCGCGGGCGCATCGTTGATTCCGTCGCCGACGAAAGCGAGCTGGCCATGCGCGGCCCTCAATCGCCGCACCGCGTCGACCTTGCCCTGCGGCAAGACCTCGGCCACCACCTCGTCGATGCCCAATTGCTTGGCAATGGCCTGCGCCGTACGCGCGTTATCGCCCGTGATCATGGCCACTTTCAGGCCCAAACGGTGCAACGCCTCGATCGCCGCCGGCGTGCTCGCCTTGATCGGGTCCGCAACCGCGATGATCGCAGCCAGCCTGCCATCGATAGCGGCGTACAGCGGCGACTTGCCCTCGGCGCCCAACCGTTCGGCTGCG
>Ga0182745_1005702_pt1 | contig 10121 bp, 8 predicted proteins | sample eDN3rd30CKraftBY_FD_128523 | JGI IMG/M metagenome (GOLD analysis project Ga0182745, IMG submission 128523) | Enriched backyard soil microbial communities from Emeryville, California, USA - eDNA 3rd pass 30_C Kraft BY (version 2) (version 2) | ecosystem: Environmental > Terrestrial > Soil >... | reverse complement strand
GCAATGCTGCGCAGCTGCGGCCGGATGGTCCAATCCAGCAGCGTGCGCTTCTCGGCGAGCGACAACGGACCGTCGACCGTGAACATGAACATGTCGCTGAGCGGCGTGGAGATCGGCGCCAGTCCGCCCGAGGCCGACGTGGGCAGGTTCGGCAGCGCATTCGCCAGGCGCTCGCCCACCTGCTGCCGCGCCCAGTAGATGTCGGTGCCGTCCTCGAAATCGATGGTGATGTCCGCGATCGCGTACTTCGACCGGGAACGCAGCATGGTCTGGCCCGGAATGCCGAGCAGCTCCTGCTCGATCGGCGCGGTGATGCGGGTTTCCACTTCCTCGGGCGTCATGCCCGGCGCCTTCATGATGATCTTCACCTGCGTGGTGGAGATGTCGGGAAACGCATCGATGGGCAATTCGCGCAGCGCGAGAGCACCGGCCGCGATCAGCAGCGCAGTCAGAACGATCACGAACAGCCGCTGCGAGAGCGAGAAGGCGATGAGACGGGAGAGCATGGGCAGCGATCAGCCTCGGTATGAACGCGGCCAGCCGCTAGGTTGCGTCGTCGGTTGCCACTGCAACGCCCAAGCCCAGCCAGGCGCCTTTCAGGGCCGCGGTGCCGGCGCTGGCCACGTCGGTTCCTTCGGCGGGACCGCCCTTCAGCCAGACCTGTTGCCCCAGCCGGCGCTGCACGCTCACCGGCACCGGTGTGAAGCGTTCGTCTTGCTTGACGAAGACGAACTCGCGCTCGCCGTTGCGGACGATGGCACTGGCCGGAACGCTGACCAGCCCGGCGGGAACGCTCGCCGGCGCAACGCTTGCTTCGATGTACTGGTTCGACCTGAGACAAGACGCCGCTTCGGAGATCTCGGCGCGCACCGCAACGGTCTGGCTGGACGCGCTCAGCTGCGTACCCACGGCGATGATGCGCCCCTGCGCTTCGCAACCGACGACGGCCACCTTGTCGCCGATGCGAATCTCGCCTTCCTGCTGCCTGGATGCGTTCAGCTCCAGCCACCAGCGTCCGGTGGGCGCGATCCGGAAGAGCGTGGCACCGGGTTCCACCCGTTCGCCGGCAACCGGCTGTTCGAGCACGACGCCGGCAGTGCGTGCGTGTACCGTCACTTCGGAAGAGATCGAGGCCGACGTCAGGCGCTCCAGCCCGGCTTCGCTGAAGCCTGCAATGACGAGTGCACGGCGCTGCTCCTGCTGGGTTGCGTTCGCTATTTCGAGGGCGGCGCGCGTTTCCCGCAGGCGCGCCTCGGCGATGATGCCGTCCCGAAAGAGGGCTTCGTCGCGTTTCAACCGGCTCGACGCGACGTTGGCTTCGGCTCGCGCATGCAGATATTCACGCTGCAATGTCGCCAGCTCCGCGCTGTAAATGCGCGCCAGCGGTTGTCCGACCCGAACTTCGGCCCCCGGTTGAACCAGCACGGCTGCGAGTTGCCCCGCAACGGCGCTCAGGATGATCCCTGAATTGTCACCGGGGACAATCGCACGTCCGGTCAGCCGGACGCCGCCGGTCTCATCCACCTGTCCGCTGCGAACGGCTTGCACGGCCTGCAGCTGGATGCCCGCAGCCTGTGTCTGCGCTTGCGACAGCGACAGACTCGGCAGCGATGCGTCATCGGCCCACGCTGCACCGGGGGAAACCAGCACGGCGCAGGTAAGAAGCGGGAGGAAGCTCGACCTCCGAAGACAGCATCTCGGCTGATACACGGATGCTCCGCACGATGGCAATGACAGGACCCGCAACACTAGTTCCAAATTCTTAAGAAGCGCTTAAGGGGCTGAGCTACTCTTGAGCGGACCGATGACGACGACGAATGGGTATGCGTGTTCTGCTCGTGGAAGATGACGTTCTGCTCGGCAAGGCGGTGCGAACCGGCCTGGAGCAGCTCGGCTATGCGGTGGACTGGGTGCGCGACGGCGTGGGCGCCGAATCCGCCGCGCTCGAATGCGATCATGCGGCCGTGCTGCTGGACCTGGGATTGCCCCGACAGGACGGCATGAAAGTGCTGGCAAACCTGCGCCAGAAGGGCTACGCGATGCCGGTACTCATCGTGACCGCGCGCGATCAGGTGACCGAGCGCATCGAAGGACTGGACTGCGGCGCCGACGATTTCATCATCAAGCCGTTCGATCTCAATGAGCTCGCAGCGCGCCTGCGCGCCGCCATTCGCCGCTATCAGGGCCGCTCGGAGCCGCAATTGCGATATGGCGGCATCACCATTGATCCAGCCACACGGCGCGTGACTCACGGTGAGGACACGGTCTCTCTGACAGCACGCGAGTACACGCTGCTGGTTCACCTGCTGGCCCAGCGCGGTCGCCTGCATACGCGTTACCAACTCGAGCAGGCGCTGTATCAGTGGGGCGACGAGATCGAGAGCAACGCCATCGAAGTGCACATTCATCATCTGCGTCGCAAATTCGGCAAAGACCTCATCCGCACGGTGCATGGGCATGGCTACTTCGTTCCCGGCGATCCCCAGTAGCACCGCCGAGGAACCGCGGCGCTGGTCGCTGCGCAGCCGCCTGCTGGGGCTGCTGCTGGCGCTGACCGTGGGGCTGTGGACCGCCAGCGCCATCCTGATCTACGACCAGACGGTCGATGAAGGCGCACGGCTGTTCGATGAATCGTTGAGCGAAGCCGGCATGCTGCTGTTGCAGCTCGCCGAGCACGAGCTCGGCGAGCACGGCCCCTCGCTCGGTGTGGAGCTGATGCACGCGGAGGTGCACCGCAAGCCGTTCGACATCCAGTTCCAGATCTGGACCGCGGAAATGCAGGCCGCCTATCGCACCGAATTGGCGCCGGAGCGGCCCTTCGCCCCGTTCGATGCCGAGGGCTTCGGCTGGACCGAGGTCGACGGCGCGCCGTGGCGCACCTATTCGACGTGGAACACGCCACGCACTCTGCAGATGCAGATCGCGGAGCCGCTGACGCGTCGCAAGGAACTCTCCTGGTCGGCGCTGATGCATCTGCTCACCATCGCCGCCGTGCTGCTGCCTCTTGCCATGTTCCTGATCTGGTGGATTCTCACGCGCAGCCTGGTGCCGCTGCGGCGCTCGGCGGCCAGCGTGTCGCAGCGATCCCCCGATGATTTGCAGCCGGTGCGGACCGACGATGCGCCGTCGGAAGTCGCGCCACTGCTCGCAGCGCTGAATCGACTGCTCAATCGCGTGCAGGAAACGCTGCACCGGGAACGGCGCTTCACGGCGGATGCTTCGCACGAGTTGCGCTCGCCACTGGCGGCCATTCGTACCAACGCCCAGGTCATGAATGCAGCCCGCAACAAGACGGAGCTGGTGCGGGCAGGCGAGGACCTGCTGGTGAGCGTCGATCGTTCCAGCCGCCTCATCGACCAGCTGCTGGTGCTCGCGCGCATCGATGTACGCAGCGCCGAGCAGCACAAATTCGCCGAGGTCGACCTGCCGACGCTGATCCAGCAGGAATGCCGCGCACAACAGGCGCTGCTGGATAGTCGGCGGGTGTCGATCGAAACCGAGCTGCGCGCGGTAACGGTTCGCGGTGTGCCGAATCTGCTGGGCGTATTGCTGCGCAATCTCCTCGACAATGCCGTTCGCTACTCAGGCCCCGAAGCGCACGTCACCGTGGAGTGCGGCCCTGCGGGTCAAGGCGTTCGGCTGGTGGTGAGCGATGACGGGCCCGGCATTCCGCAGGAAGAGCGCGAGCAGGTGTTCCAGCGCTTCTATCGCATCCTCGGCAACGAGGCGATCGGCAGCGGACTGGGGTTGTCGATCGTCCAGCGCATCGCGGAGCTGCACGGCGCCACGGTGGAGATACAAACCGGACGCGGCGGGCGCGGCACGGCTTTCGTGCTCGTGTTCGGACCGGCCAAGGGAGGCACCGGGCGGGGTCGTCCTTGATGAAGCGTTGAGCTGCCCTCAGCGTGAAGCGCCGCCGGTCCGCGCTACTGCCCAGACTTCGACCTTCGCCACTCCTGCACGCTTCAGTATTCGCGCGAGCTCGTTCACCGTACTGCCGGTGGTGACCACATCATCGACGATGGCCACGTGACTGGCGGGAAGCTGCCCGGTCATCTCGAACGCTCCACGAATGTTCCGGCGACGCTCTCGTCCTCGCAGCGCAGCCTGTTCGCGTGTTTCACGGATCCGCGTGACCAGATCGGTCCGCATCGGGATCTGCAATCGCCGCTCGATGCAACGCGCCAGCTCGATCGCCTGGTTGTAGCCGCGTTCGCGAAACCGTCGCGACGCGAGCGGCACCGGCAGCAATAGATCGGGCAACTTACCCGTGCGCGTCTGCTGAATTCGATACGCCAGCAACTCGCCCAGCACGCGACCATGCGCGACGTCGCCGTGATACTTGAGTGCGCGCACCAGGTGATCGAGCGGATACGCGTAACGGAAAGGGCAGCACGCTGAATCGAAGCGCCGCGGCCGTCGCAGACACGCTCCGCATCGCAATGAGGTCGTCACATCCTTCGGACCTGTGCCCTGCAGCGGCTGCGCGCACATGCTGCAAGCCCACGAATTGATCGGCAGGTCGGCTTCGCACGGCGCGCACAGGTCGAAGACCGGCGACTGCCCGGCAGCACCGCACAAGACACAGGTCGGCGGCCACAGCAGCGCTTGCGTCCGCAGCCAGATCCGTTCGCGCAAGCGGCATGGGAGACTGTCGACCATATGTGAGTTTTCCGGTTGACAGGCGATCGGCCGACTCGAAATACTTCGCGCCACTTTGCCGTGGCGGCCCTTGCCTGTGCCGCCCGATATCCGCTCAAGTCACGAGAAATTCCCGCCCCATGACGAATTCCAGCGCCCTGTCTGCCGCCCGGACACAGCCCCTGATCGGCCGTCTCGGCGAAATCCGCACCGACTGGCAGCTCGATGAGATCCGCGCCCTGTTCGCGCTGCCGTTCGCCGACCTGATCTACCACGCGCAGCGCGTGCACCGCGCCAACTTCGATCCGAACGAAGTCCAGGTGAGCACCCTGCTGTCGATCAAGACCGGCGCCTGCCCCGAGGACTGCGCCTATTGCTCGCAGAGCATCCGTTTCGAGACCGGGCTGAAGTCCGAGCCGCTGATGGACATGGAGGACGTGCTGGAGAAGGCCCGCGTGGCGAAAGCCAACGGCGCAACCCGCTTCTGCATGGGTGCCGCCTATCGCAGCCCCAAGCCGAAGCAGCTGGCGCAGATCGTCGAAATGGTGAAAGGCGTGCGTGCCATGGGAATGGAAACCTGCGTGACGCTGGGCATGGTCAATTCCGAGCAGGCGCAGCAGTTGAAGGATGCGGGGCTGGACTACTACAACCACAACCTCGACACGTCCGAGTCCTATTACAAGGAGATCATCACCACCCGCACGTACCAGGATCGCCTGAATACGCTGCAGGCGGTGCGAGAAGCGGGCATTAACGTCTGCTGCGGCGGAATTCTCGGCATGGGCGAGACGCAGCTCGACCGCGCGCAGCTGCTGCATACGCTGGCAACGCTGCCGCAGCATCCGGAAAGCGTGCCGATCAACCAGCTGATGCAGGTGGAAGGCACACCGCTGCATGGCGCGGCGAAAGTCGAGCCGTTCGATTTCGTACGAGCCATCGCGGTCGCACGCCTGCTGATGCCGCGTGCGTACGTGCGCTTGTCAGCGGGCCGCTCCGAAATGAGCGATGAAACACAGGCGCTGTGTTTCCTGGCCGGTGCGAACTCGATTTTCTACGGCGACAAGCTCCTGACCACCGAGAACCCGGACGAAAACCACGACCGCGAGCTGTTCGAGCGGCTCGGCATCCGCGGGGAAGCATTGCGCACGGAGTCGTCGTGTCGACGGGTGGAGAGCGCAGAAGCAGCGACGGCCTAGTATTCCGACTCGAGGAAACCCTCTCGCCCGCTTCTGTCGGCATTGTTTGCTGGCGTGAGTTCGCCTTGAGAAGTAGTTGCTTCGATTGAAAGTGTCGCGGTTCTGGTCGGTTTCGAGGTGCAAGACCCCGTCGAGTGCGGTGCTAGGCGTCGTTCCGGGCGGGGCCACACATTTCCAGGACCGCACGTGAATACGTCCCTGTAGGCTTGCTCACTCGGAACATCCTGTTCCTCCTCTCATCCTGAAAATGTGTGGCCCCGCCCGGAACGACGCCCGAGACGTTGTGCCAGCTTTCTTTTCCGGAAGCGCGCTCTCCGAGCGCCACGGACCTAACAACCTCTGCGGATCCGGCGGGGGTGCCTCGTTTCGGGAGCCTCGAAAACAGGATGTTTTCGACGGCAGCCCCCAGGGAGGGGTTCACGGCGGTCCCGAAACGAGACACCCCCGCCGGATCCACACACTGCCAATCGAGCACCCACCTCCGAACCCAAGCCCACCGGACCAAACACCGCCAATCGCAGCTACTCTCCGTAAAACCCCCAGGGACTGCACGTTCTCAATCGAGAGCTGCCCTTCCTTCTAAAACACACCAGGCACACACGCCGATCCGCATTGCTCTTGATTCCACGCTAGTCTTCGCCGCCATGTCCGCGCCCGACCCAGCTCCTGACGAATTTTTCCTCGATCCTCGTGCCGTGCGTCGTTCGTTCGACGCGTGTGCAACCACGTTCGATGAATCGGCCGCCGTACACGCGGAAATCCGCAAACGGCTGCTCGAACGACTGGATGTGGTGCGGCTCGAGCCGGAAGTGGTGATCGATCTGGGTGCGGGCACCGGGCACGCGAGCCGTGCCTTGCAGGATCGCTATTCGGGTGCGCGCGTGATGGCGATGGATCTGTCGCCACGCATGCTGGTGCGGGCCAAGCGGCAGCAACGACTGTTTCGCCGCTTCGATCGGGTGGCGGCCGCGGCGGAACGGTTGCCGTTGCGCGATGGCAGCGTCGATCTGGTGTTCAGCAACCTGATGCTGCAGTGGTGCAGTAGCCCGGATTCAGTGTTCGGGGAAATCCGGCGCGTGTTGCGCCCGAATGGCCTGGTGACGTTTACGACGCTGGGTCCGGACTCGCTGAAGGAGCTGCGGCAGGTCTGGTCGCGCTTCGACCACCACGTCCACGTGCACCGCTTCATCGACATGCACGACCTGGGCGATGCGCTGCTGCGGGCGGGCTTTGCCGAGCCGGTCATGGATACCGAGCGGCTCACCATCACTTATTCCAACGGAAGGGCGTTGCTGGACGAGCTGGTAGGCAGCGGCTCGGCCAACGTCGCGCGCGGACGCCGGCACGGACTCACGGGCCGCACGACGGGAGCCGGGTTTCTCGATGCCTGCGAAGCGTTGCGCCACAACGGCTCGCTGCCGGTCAGCCTGGAGGTGGTGTACGGCCATGCCTGGATCGGCGAGAAGGGGCGCGGGTCGGTGAAGCGGGGAGGCGAGGCGCTTTTCCCTATCGAGAACCTGCGACGGCGGTCTTAGCAATCAGATAATAAAATCTAAATATAAATAGCGATACACATCAGGCTGTCCGGCTATTGATTAGATTTTTCAACTTCATAAAAGAGCAGATCGGGTCGCGGCGGGCGTGGCCACAGCGAAATGTGCCGCTCGCCAAAGCAGCCATTCGGCCGACCACTGGCATCGCTGGATTATGTGGAATCTGGCCAGAACGACGCGCAATCGCGCACCGCCCAGGTACTTTTAACCCCGCCATTGATACATGCGCGGCTGAGACCAGTGGCCGTATGGCCGCGGCGTCTGCGCGAGGAACAGCGCGTTGACCAAAGCCGTGCCTCGCCTCTTATTCAATCTGCCGCGGACGCGGGATGCGCGGGCACGAACTTGGCATCCCGGCCCCTGACCACAACCGCCCCGGTCGGCAAAAATCCCTTTTCCGTCCGCAATTTGTGCGTTGCGCCTGCGACGACGTCCCGCTAGCATAGCGGCCCCTTCCGGCCGGACGCGCTTTCGCCCGATTCCCGTTATTTCCGCATGACATGAACAGTGGCGTTGCATTGGGTCCGCAGCTCAGCCCGACTTCCCCGGTCGCCGTGGACCCGATCGTCGAAGACGATGGCACACGACGCTTCGAGCTGAATGCCCGCTGTTCGCTCACGCAGCACACGGCGCGCGTTTTCATTGCCACCATTGCAACGAGCACCTTCGGCGTTGCCGCCTTCTTCACCTGGCAGGGTTACTGGCCGGTTCTGCCGTTCGCGGGCCTGGAAATCGCGTTGCTGATCTGGGCGGTACGTGCCTCGATGCGCGCCGGAAGCGAGCGCCAGATCATCATCGTCAGCCCCGATTCCGTCTCGGTTCAACATTACAGCGCACGTGGCGAACGGCACGCGGTATTTCCTCGACATTGGGTGAAGGTTAAACTCCACGCCCCGCTGGCGGCGCAACATCCCAGTCGACTCACCTTGGAGTCGCATGGCCGCGCCTGCGAAGTGGGCAGGTTTCTCACAGAGGACGAGCGTCGCAGCCTCGCGGTTCGTCTCAAGCAATTGGTGGGGAATGTGAACGAATCACCCGCGCTCCAAGGGAACTTGGACCGTGGGGCTGATCTGCGGGCGAGCCGCGAGTAGCGCTTTGTCGATCACTCGCGGACCGCACACGGACGGTTGAGGCTCAAGGCTGCATAGAAAGAAGCAATGGGAGCATTGGCGACAATGTCGAAGATTCTGAAATACGTCGCGGCCGGTCTGGCAGCGTTGCTGCCCGCTGGGGCGGCATTGGCGGCCTGGGACCTGAACATGCCGGTCGGCGTGACCGAGCTGAGCCGGGACATTCACGGCCTGCACATGCTGGTCCTGTGGGTCTGCGTGATCATCGCCGTCGTCGTGTTCGCCGTCATGATCTATTCGATCGTGAAGTTCCGTCACTCGCAGGGCGCGGTGGCGGCCAAGTTCGACCACAGCACCAAGGCGGAAATCATCTGGACCATCATTCCGGTGGCCATCCTGGTCGGCATGTCGATCCCGGCGGCCGAAACCCTGATCCGCATCGAGGACACCCGCGACTCGCAGATCACGGTCAAGGTCACCGGCTATCAGTGGAAGTGGCAGTACGAATACCTGGAGGAGAAGGTCAGCTTCTTCTCCACCCTGGCCCGCGACAGCGACGCTGCGCGCCAGCTCAATTCCGGCATCGATCCCAACTCGGTCGCCAACTACCTGCTCGAGGTCGACCACCCGCTGGTGGTTCCGGTAGGCGCGAAAGTGCGCGTGCTGCTGACCTCCGCCGACGTCATCCACGCCTGGTGGGTACCGCAGTTCGGCATGAAGAAAGATGCGATTCCCGGCTTCGTGAACGAGTTGTGGTTCCGCGCCGACGAGCCCGGTATCTACCGCGGCCAGTGCGCCGAGCTGTGCGGCCGCGATCACGGCTTCATGCCGGTGGTCGTGCACGTCAAGCCGCAGGCCGAATACGACGCATGGTTGAAGCAGCAGCAGGGTGGCGAAGCCGCCGAGGCTGCCGCGGTCGGGACGGAAAATGAGAGCGCGACGACTGCGATCGTCGCCAAGGTGGAGTAAGAGTTCATGAGCACTGCACACACCCACGAAGCGGCCGGTCACGCACACCACGACGAACACGACCACCACGGTCCGGCCAAGGGCTGGCGCCGTTGGCTGCTGGCGACCAACCATAAAGACATCGGCACGCTGTACCTGGTTTTCAGCCTGACCATGTTCTTCATCGGCGGCGCGATGGCCATGGTGATCCGCGCCGAGCTGTTCAAGCCCGGCCTGCAGCTGGTCGATCCGATGTTCTTCAACTCCATGACCACCATGCACGCGCTGGTCATGATCTTCGGTGCGGTCATGCCGGCGTTCGTCGGCCTGGCCAACTGGATGCTGCCGTTGCAGATCGGCGCGCCCGACATGGCGCTGCCGCGCATGAACAACCTCAGCTTCTGGATCATGCCGTTCGCCTTCCTGCTGCTGCTGTCCACGCTGTTCGTGCCGGGCGGCGCACCGGCGGGCGGCTGGACCATGTATCCGCCGCTGGCGCTGCAGAACGGTACCTCGTTCCCGATGATGATCTTCGCGGTGCACTTGATGGGCGCCTCCTCGATCATGGGCGCCATCAACGTGGTGGTGACCATCATGAACATGCGTGCACCAGGCATGGGCCTGCTGAAGATGCCGATGTTCGTGTGGAGCTGGCTGATCACCGCCTACCTGCTGCTGGCGGTGATGCCGGTACTGGCCGGCGCCGTCACCAT
>Ga0182745_1005700_pt1 | contig 10123 bp, 10 predicted proteins | sample eDN3rd30CKraftBY_FD_128523 | JGI IMG/M metagenome (GOLD analysis project Ga0182745, IMG submission 128523) | Enriched backyard soil microbial communities from Emeryville, California, USA - eDNA 3rd pass 30_C Kraft BY (version 2) (version 2) | ecosystem: Environmental > Terrestrial > Soil >... | reverse complement strand
GAAATGCCGCGTTGACTCAAACGTTGAATGGCATGGTGGCTGATCTGCATAACTCCTCTCGTACACAAATCGCGTCAAAATCAGGCGATTCGCGGAGTATTGCAGCAGCGCGTAGTCTCAGAACACGAGACTAGTCCGCCCTTCTTATTTGTATAAATCGGCCGCCTGCCGCAGCTGATTCGCTACGTCCGTCCTAAGCTCTTTCGGTTCAATAACTTGCACGTGTGGCCCATGCCTCATTATGTCCATACAGAGCTCCCGGGAATCTTTGTAGGGCACGCGCAGCTCGTATCGACCATCCTCCAAGTACTTGCCCTTTTGCTCCGGATGCCATACCTCATCTGCGACCCAACGCGCACGCTCCGCCGAAAACACCAGCACTGCTTCCTTGTCAGCTCTGCCGCCGAAGATCCCATACGACGTCGTGTAGTGCTCGTCCAACTCTGCGTCAGACAAACCGCGCGCTGCATCCTTGAGAACCGTCGGCCTGCGCATGCGATCGATCGAGAAAGTTCGGAGTTCCTTGCTCGCTTCATCCCACGCGTCGAGATACCAGGCTTCTCGATAGTGCGTGAGGCGTTGAGGCGAAACAGTGCGCTCCGACTTCTTATTGCTACCGCGTGAGTGGTACTCGAACCAAAGCTTGCGACGTTGCAGAGTTGCCGATGCGGCCACTTGGAAAGCCTCGCCCGCTGGCCGAGACGCAACGCCGGGGAAACGCAAGCGAGCCGATGCTTCTCCCAAGTTGAGCCGGCGATGCTGAACGAGCTGTGTCAGACGCCTTGTAATCGCGGCGAGCTGATCCGCCAGGAGACCGCCGCCAAGGTCGTGAAGCATGCGTTGCATGACCGCCAACGATTGCAGCTCCGATGGCGAGAACCACAAACCTGGCAACTCGTAACGCTGCCCCTCGGCCGCTTGCTTGTAGATGAACCCGCCTCGCTCGGAATCGAACTCGATCGGTGCGCCCAGTATGTTTTTCATTTCACCGATCAGCCGGAACATGGTCGCGCGCGAGCATTCAAGCCGAGCCATAAGGCTTTCGGCATCTATCGCCGTTCGGCGACTCGAAAGGATCGCGTGGATCTGGAAAATGCGGTCGAACTTGTCCATGAGCGCAACGATGAACGCTGTTGCATCTACCACTTGTCAGTTAGCGTCATAGTTTTGTTTCTTGGCTCGTGCTTGGATGGCCTTATTTCGCCGACGTCCAGAACTATCGGGAGCGTCGCTACGAGCCCCGCCAGAATGCACGTCCCCGTGGGCAACATCGGCAACGATTCGAAGGAAACACGATCCAGGTAAGAGATTGTCTGCTTAACCGCATTGATGTCCTCGTTGTTGATCAAGCGGTGCAGGAAGTAGTTGTGAAGCTGCGAGATGATCGTGGGCGAAATATCCGCGGGTCGTTGACTTGCGACGGTCAGGAAAACGCCAAACTTCCGCCCTTCCTTGATGATCTCCTCGAACGTCTCCAGCCGGTAGTCCTTCCACTGCTCAGCCTCGCGATCCGACTTCTCAGAGAGGATGTTATGAGCCTCATCCACGATGATGTTGAGGTATGCGTTGCCACGCGTCTCGGCTTTGTGGTCCGAGTACAGCTTTTTGCACAGGAGAAGCGGTAGCACCTTTCGCATCTGGATGTTCACATCCTTCAGTGACACGATGATGAGATTCCTTCTCCACCATGCCTCCCTCGCAGCCACAACCTCGATGACCTTCTTCAGATCTTCGATTCTCCTGTCGAGCCGCTTGATGAGCGGCGCCAGATGCTCTCTATTCGAGAAGCCGCGAATCACGTCCTGGTAGTACTGCACGACGATCTGAATCTTGATGCGATCGACCGGCGTAATGCCGGCAGCGTCGATGTGCAGCGCCGCAACCTTCTGCTCCACGACCGTCATCGGAAATTGCGCTGCGTCACTGAAGATCGCGGCACCATTGTCCGGTTGGTAGTAGAACTTGTTCTGCGCACTGTGCCACTTCAGGCGAGCCTGATAGTCGTCGATCAACGTTCCCAGGGTCGCGTTCCGCGGCAGGCATCCGGCAAACTCCTTGAGGAAGTTGGTTGGGGCGGTGCGGTCGATGTTCTTGTCGCTCTGACTCAGCGCCTCTTTGAGCACTCCCTCGATCAGCGCTTTGATGTCTGCCTCATCGCCGAGGCTCTCCTCCACCCGCCGATTGGCCAATGACCGGCGCAGGAATGGCGCTTGAGTCTTTTCAGTTGCCTCGAGAAATACGATCCAGAAATCCGCATCCTTGAGCGCCTCGCGATCCATTCGAATTTTGTCCAGCCCGGATGCAGTTCGAGTCGACAGGCGATAGCGCTGCTTGTACTTGCTGTCAACAATAACGTCCGCTTGGCCCCTCCCCTCTCCCACATACTCCCCGTTGAAATCGATCAAGAAGAATCTGGCGTTCTTCCTGAACTTTCGCCTTGCCGCATAGGCACGGAAGAGTTCGCAGTACAGTTTTGCGAGGGTGTAGGATTTGCCGCTGCCCGTGTTGCCAAAGATTCCAATATGGCTGGCAAACAATCCGTTCACGCCGACCCTAATCTCCTGACCCTTCTCGAAAGACAGTTCCCCAATGACAATAGGATCATCACCATCATGGATGAAGTTATGCACCTGCTCGAACTCGCGGCGCTGGAGCAGCAGACATTCATTGTCGAGAAGGGGAAGCTCCTTGATTCCCCGCTCGAACTCGTCCCTCTTGAAGAACCCCAACAAGCTGATCGAGAGGACGCGTCGGATACGCTGCCTGCCACTGCGATACGATGAACCAGAGTCACTTCGATCCTCCGAGATGGACTCCCCCTCTACCTTCCCGATGATCCTCGTAAACCCTTTCACGATCTTGACGTAGCCACCGACGGCAATGTTTTTCAGCAGCTCTCCTCGGTAGACTAAGTGAGACGTGTTCTTGGTCTTATCGACCTCTACCTCAACGGCGCGGCCTTTGACGGAGATAACCTTGCCGATGCGAACGATGGCATCTTCCATTGCTTTGTCGGCGGGTGTAGTCATCTCGTGCGAGACTCAGGTGCAACGTGACCTAACGGTGGTATCAGGATGCGATCACGTCGGCGCGAAGGGGCGCGATGATCTTAGCGTTGATGGTCGAGAAGTCGTATTGGAATTCATCGGTGGGTGCGCCCGCCGCATCGGGACTTTGCTCCGGTGCGATGATGCGAATGTTTCGGTTCGGAGCATTCGCCGCGTTCAGTTTGGCAGACAGATCCGCTGCTGAGGTCGCGGAGTGCGCGACCACCCAAACGAGCAGCGTCGGGTTCGAGCTAGTTGCGCGAATCGTAATCTCGCGGATGTGCTCATCAGCAAAGGAGAATCCCAGGACCAGGAGAAAGGCATTCTCCTTCTCCAACTCGTTTGAATAGATCCGAAGCAGTTCGTAGTAGGTCTGGTTGAGGAGCGTGTGCTTGAATTTTTCCTTGGTTGGATTGACGACAACCAATAGCCTCTCGTAACCCTCCACGAACGCACTCGTGGCCGCTGTGGGCACGTGTCCGGTAGTTGCGTCGATGAGCGCAGCCAAGTCCCCTCCATCCGGAACCACGGGGATCTGCACGGCCGCTGCTGACAGAGCGGAGACCTCCGAGACATGCGCCAGCGTGGGGGAGAAAGCAATGCCTGCCGAACCCAGCTCCCATGAAATAGACCCGTGCAGCTTGCAGAGGTTGACAACGGGCACCTCCGACATGTTGTCATAGTGCAAGCTGCGCTTCAGGAGCGAGCGCCTGAAGTTGCTGAGACTGAATGTCGGCCTGAAACGACCGTTGAAGCCATCGTTGTAGTCTAGTTGAAGATCCTCCAGCGCCTTCTCCATGAAAATGTCCACGTTGGTCGTGAACACGTTGGCTTCCTTGCTGAGGATCGGAGTCTTTCGGCGCAGAAGAACGTCACTCAACGCCTGGAAGAACGCTCGGTATTGATCCAGCACCGGCTGGACTGCCGCATCGGGCGTGAGAATGCGAACATTTTTGGCCGCGACGTCGGAGAAGTACTTCTTGTAGAGCGCCGCCTTGATCAACTGGCGTTGATCGCTTGGAAGATCATCCCGAGCATCGAGTTCTGTGAGCAGGGTCTCGATGTTCCCAAGCGTGCGGAGGTAAGGCATCGACAGGCCAGACCCTACGAGGATGCTCAGGTGGCAGTCCTGAACGATGTCCTTTAGCGTGTTGTACACGGTTGCACCCCATTCCCTCGTATGACGATGGCGGCACGGCCTCCGTTCCTGTTTTCATGTTTCTATGCGCAGTGTATCGTTGGTTTCCTTGCAAGATCAGTGGCTTGTATCACATTCTCACCGAAACGTACCAGCCAGCTCGAAGCTCGAAGCCTGCACCCGTGCAATAGCTGGCCGCGATTCTCATGATCGATCCGACGAACGGCACTGGATTGCATACTCGTTCCGTGTACTTACACGCCGGGCGGGCGGCCCGGCGATCAACGAGCGGGCAGCCGATCCTTCACACGTCGTTGCGGGACCCGGTCAGATAGCCTGAGCGCTAATAGTTCATTCTCCGTTCTAGGAAGGGGCATCTCGTGCAAGAAGCGGCTAATACCCGCCACGAGGTCCGGCCGGGCTTCACTTGTGAGCATGTCGCTCATCGCCTGCCATCCGCGCTCTACCTCTCCGCGTGTCTGAAGGAGCTTCTCCTTGCCCGACTCGACTCTCAGATCGCCCTTCAGCAGCTCCCAAGCGATCCGGTCAGCCCTCTCTCGCATGTGCGTCGAAGCGCCTCGCTCATGTGCGCGATAGACCCCATCGAGCTTGTGATCTCTATTCAGCCCTCGTACTGCTCGCTCGGTGGCGTTCGCTTCGATCCCCTGCGCGCGTAGGTGATGGGCGAATTTCGCTCGCCACTCGCGCAGCGTCGCCTTCCGAATATTCAGTCTGACCCCTTGCTCGCTGACCGCCTTCACAAGAGCGTGCACATGAGGGTGCGGCTCATCCGTGTGCAGCACGAATGCATATCGATGCTTGAACGCAAATTCCTCTCTCAGGAAATTCCTGGCAGCTGCGAGGACGCCCTCTACCGATGTTCCGGGCGGCATGGAGAACATGAGCTTGTGGACCAGCTTCGGCGGCTTCCGATCCAGCGCGGCAGCAAGGTCGGTGTGCCGCCGATGCTCGTCGAGGTCGAGATCCCAATCTTCCAACAACTGACGTCCGACGCCCTTGCCGCTGAGCCGCTCGCCGTCGTCCGTTTCCAGGGCGAGGTCACCATAGCGCCCGATGTAGCCGACATGCCGACTGATGGACGCGAGGTTGTTCGAGTCCCTGGACAGGACCTTGACGACCGCCTCTGGCACACGCCTCACCGTTCGCGAAATTAGTGCGATCTCCGCTGGCGAGAGTCGATCGCGATGTCCCGGCCCGCGGCGAGCGTAGCTCCGCAGGTCCAGGATCGGTCGGCCTTCGAGCAGACTAACGTTCAGTTTCGACATAGCCGATCTCCCAGGTATTGACGTTCGCTCGGATCAGCCCCTTCACGTTGTCTCGCAGCGCTTCGCACACCTTGAGGATCCCCCGGAGGTCCTCTCTCGCTGGCCCGGCGACGCAGTCGCCACTATTCACCGCCCGGGCAATCTGGTTGAGGTTACGACCGATCGCACCGAGTTCGGCCACACTTCGTTTCAGCGCCACGAACTCGTCTTTGGGAAGCGGCGCGAGATTTCGCAGATGGGCACGCACGAGCACGGACACGTAGGTCGCCGATGGCATTCCTCTCGCCGTCGCGCGCTCACGAAGGAGCAGTCGATCGTCCGGTCTCAGCCGGATGTAGACCCGCATACTCGCAACGGCATCATCATCTGCTTCTAGCACGCCGCGGCTCTTCATATCGCCTGCCCTTCCGGCACGACGCTCCGCAAACTCCTCGGCTGACGTGTCGCGCAGGGCAGCCACCACGAGGCGCTTGAGCCAGACTGATTCCGTGATGAGCTGCTGCTCAGCGAGCGCGTGAACGCGCTCTTTCATCTCCGCTGAGATGCGAGTCTTCAAGTACTGCGCAGCATCCATGGGCCACAATGTGGCCCATTGGCCGCCGCGAGGCTATCCTGCATACGCCGAAAATTCGGCCGAAACTCGATTTTCATCAAGCCCGATTTCGTGCAACTCGCGGGCCAACTGTCGGTGTTCCCTATTTGCTGGACTGTGTTCCGAGTTTCTGGACCGGTGCCTTATTTCTGGACTGGGAATCTCGCCAACGAACTCGTAACCCCGCGAGTCGAAAACGGAAGTCGCAGAAAGGGCTCGTGCTCTCGCTGCCATTTCGGGGGGAACTTAGTCCACGATCTCGGAACATTTTCGTGCCAGTCCAGAATTGAGGAACATGAGCACCGCCCTCAAGTCGTTGTTCTGATTGTCAGGCGCCTTGTTGTCAGTCCAGGAATTAAGGAACACCGACACCAACTCTGCGGGATTCACGGGCCGGCCGGCTCCGCCGGACCCGGAGCCTCTCACCTCAACTTCTCGGCCGGCACCAGATCGCTGGCACACACCGCGAAACGGGCGATCGTGTGGCACCTCGCGATACCACACGATCCACTCCGTCGCGGCGTTTCAGCCCGCGCTATCCGCGATAGTGCGCCATGGCCCGGTACACCGTTCGTGCTAGGTCGTGGTGGTCCCGTTGCTGCAGCCAGTGGAACAGCCCGTCGAGTGCGGCATCGGGAGGCGAGCTGAATGCCTCGTTCACGATGCCGGCCTCCGGTGCCCTCGGCTGCGTCGGGTTGTTGCTGAGGTACGCCAGCCGATTGCGCGCCAGGGCGCAGTACTTCTGCTCAAGCTCGATACCCAGGTATCGCCGCCCCGTGACGAGAGCTGCCACCAGCGTGCTTCCGGAACCAGCGAACGGGTCCAGGACTAGCTGGCCGGGCTGCGTGAACGCCTCGATCAGCGGCGTGAGGATGCGCACCGCCTTCTGCGTGGGATGGTCGGCATTGCCCGAGTAGATCCACGGCTGTATGTCGTCGATCGGCGCGGCCGGCAGTTCCGGCCGTCCCTTCGCGAGCACGTATGCTTGCTCGTGTCGGTAGCGAAGGAATCGCGAGCGTGACGCGTACTCCTTGACCCACACGATGTGCCCTATCGGCCGGAATCCCGCCGTGCGCCAAGCGCGGAAGAACTCATCCACCAAGCCCCAGCCGTAGAACGAGATGCACAGGTTGTTCGGCCGCAGGACGCGATGGAGGTCGGTGAATGCGCTGAGCACGCGGGTCGGATCATCATCGTTGGCGACGGTCCGGCCCAGACGATCCTGGTACCGCACGCCATAGGGTGGATCGGTCACGATGAGGTCCACGAACGCATCCGGGAGCTGGCGAAGTACGCGCAAGCAATCACCATGAAGAACTTCATTGGTCGGGAACATGATGGCTCTCCGCTTTGAGTCGGCGGGCTTGCCGACGCGCTCTCCCGATCACGGCGCACGCAGCGGTCAACCGCGAGGCAACGGGACCGTGGAATAAATGGAGGGGACCCGCGTCCTCGCGGGGAGGTGCCGTTTATGCCGCGAAAGCCCGTTGCCTCGCGGTTGACGGCGAGCACGGCGTGATACGCTGGCCCAGCGTAGGCAAGGCAGCCTTCTTCGTTCTTCTCTTCTCTCTTGGTCCCGCGATTCGTCTGCTCGGCGTGTAGCGACGAGCAGGTACTTGCGTCGCCGGGTTCGAGGCATGCCCTCATCAGACGGAGCTGCAAGCCCGACGCCTGCAGCTCCGACGTGTCAGCTCACACTGCTCTTAGGCGATGAAGGGCGAGCGCTGCGCCGTAGAGGGCCTTCGCGTCGTCCAGGATGGCATCCAGCCCGAGCACGGCCCCGATCGCGCCGTTCGGCTCGTCACGCTGGATGAGATCGTGTCCTTCAGCGCTGCGCTTGGCCGCCTCCATCAGCAAGCCGTGCAGCGCCTCCAGGTTCGCAGCGATGGCCCTGACCTTCACTTCGGATTGGATCTTGGTGCTCATCGATCTCTCCTCTTGAAGTCGGCAGGATTGCCGACGCGCGTTCCACACCACGGCGCGCGCAGCGGTCAAGCGGGAGGCAATGGGACCGTGGAATAAATGGAGGGGACCCGCGTCTCGCGGGGAGGGGCCGTTTATGCCGCGAAAGCCCGTTGACTCTTGCTTGACGGCGAGCACGGCGTGGTACGCTGGCAGTGCAAGGCAAACCGCCCTCTCTGCCTTGATTGCTCGTACGACTACAGAGCGACAGAAGACGAACGCAGGAACAAAATGGGGAGTGGACACCGCGATGGCTGACCGAGTGCTCTTGATCGATCTGGAGAACGTGCAGAAGGTCGATCTGTCGCTCGTACCCAGCGAAGCGCGCGTGCTGGTCTTCTACGGTGTCACGCAGAAGAAGCTTCCCGAGGAGTTGGTTGTCCAGGCGCAACCGCTCGGAGCCCGTCTGAAATGGATCAAGATCGCAGGCCAAGGGCCCAACGCTCTCGATTTTCATATTGCGTTTTACCTTGGGCAGGAACTTGCGCATCGGCCGACTTCCGAATGCACGATTTTCTCTCGAGATACGGGCTTTGATCCCCTGATGCGGCACTTGCAGGCGCTCGGACACGCATGCAGCCGAATACAGTCCCTGAAGGGAGCGTTCTCAGATCAACCGCGCGCAGCGGACGCAGATCACTTCATGCGGCTCGTCATGCTCCTGAAGAAAGAGAAAGCGCGCCCCACAAGGCGCAAGGGGCTCGCAGGAAAAGTAAAATCCTGGTTTCCCCAGCTGACAGAGGACGTGCACCTGGCTCTGGTACAGCGCCTATTCGATGAATCACACGTGTGCGAGTCGGAGAAGGCTCTGACCTACGCTCTCTAGAATTCGCTCGAAACCTTCTTCGCCGGCCCGACTTCATCGGGTCGGCTCATCCCGACCTCGCTTCGAGGCCGGCGTGACAGTCGGCACAGGATCAACCGGCAACTTCTGGCGTAGATGGATGTCCGGGAGCGGCTCGCCTCGCCGAACAGAGGCAGTGATCGCTTCGCGTACCATCTTGAGGAAGCGCTCGCGGTCCTCGGGGTTCGCAATACGCCGGGCAGCGAGTTGTTCCGCGGCGCGCAGGCTCAGAAATGTCGATCGCAGCTCCGGTCGCTGCCGCGCAGCCTCGCGAGTATCGAGGTGCGCATCGCGTGCCAAGCGAGCCCGCCGAGCACGCTCCGAGAAGAACGACGCCTTCTCGACCTCCCATCGGGTGCGATGCGCGTGATGTTCGCTTTGGGACACCACCTTTCCCTGGACGTCGCGCCTGCGATCGAGCACGGTGACAGCTTCGCGGCCGGTGCGTCGTGCACCGATCAAGTCCCCCGTCTTGGGCTTCGTTTCGCCAGCGCGGATTGCGCGCTCCAGATCCTTGCCCCAGAGGACTCTGACGCCAGCAGCCGTCACCAGCTTTGCGTAGTAGGAGAGATCTTGATCCGGCCGAAACTGGTAAGGCGCCCGACCGTGCTCCTGCAGTCGGCCGACAATAAGCTGACTGGCACGTCGCCCGAGTGAGCGCTGCGTACTCTCGGCCATTTACGTGCTCTGTCCGTCCGTCAGGTTAGCGCGTTGGCGCGGCATCGCGCTCGGGAGTCGCTGGCGCGCTCCGCGTGCGCGGCTCGCGACGCTGTGCGGCTGTTTCTTTCAGTGGAACCGTCGCAAGCGGCTCCCCGCGGGCGACGGAGTCGGCCAGCGCAGTGCGGACAGACGCAACGAACCGGCGCTGGTCCTCCGGATCGCGGAGAGTCTTTGCGGCGAGTTCGGCAGCATGCAGCTGCAGGTAGGTGCCGAGTAGCTCCGGGTGCTCTCTCACTGCCGCTTGCCGGTCGACGCCCGGATCGCGCAGCACGCGCGACGCCTGCGCACGTTCACGGAAGAAGTCGCGCTTCTCGACGATCCAGGCGTTTCGATGCGCTCCGAGTGCCTTCTCACCGACGACTCGTCCTTCGCCGTCATACTCCCGCCGAGAGACCTTCACGGCGTCCTGACGCAGCGCCCGCAAGCCGACCTCATCGCCGATCTGCGGTCGGGTGAGCGATTCCCTGAGCGCCCGATGCAAGTCGACTCCCCAAACGTCCCGTTCGCCGTTGGACGTCTCGATGCGAACAAAGT
>Ga0182745_1005699_pt1 | contig 10125 bp, 8 predicted proteins | sample eDN3rd30CKraftBY_FD_128523 | JGI IMG/M metagenome (GOLD analysis project Ga0182745, IMG submission 128523) | Enriched backyard soil microbial communities from Emeryville, California, USA - eDNA 3rd pass 30_C Kraft BY (version 2) (version 2) | ecosystem: Environmental > Terrestrial > Soil >... | reverse complement strand
CGGCGTAGACGTCCCAGTCGCCATAGGTCTCGGCGACGGCGCCGTGTGCACGCACGAAGCCGTAGCTGCCGCCCTCGACCTGCATCAGGGCGCGCTGGCGGGCGGTGCGGCCGGTCGGTGTGACGAGGTTGATGGCACCGCCGAGTTGCGCCCCGCCGAAGCGCAGGGTGTTGGCGCCCTTCCACACCTCGACATAGCGGGCGCTGAGGGAATCGACGCTCTGGAAGTCGGAAAAGCCGTCAGCGTCGGCGAAGGGCACGCCGTCCTGGGCGAACAGGACGCCGCGCTGGTGAAAGCCCTGGGCGATGCCCGAGCCGCGGATGGAGAGGCGGCTTTCCTCGCCGTATCGTTTCTGGGCCAACACGCCGGGCACGTTGCGAAGAGTGTCGGAGAAGCCCTGGACGAAGCGATCGGAATAGCTTTCGGCCGACACCACGGCGACGGCGCCGGGGGTGCGGCTGAGACGGTCGCGCGCTTCGGCCACGACGGTCGGGTCTTCGGCGTTGCGGCGGCCGGTGACGATGATGCTGTCGACGACGGTAGGGCTGTCACCACTCGGAAGGCTGTCAGCGTGAGCAAGGGCGGGCGCCAGGCAGGCGCCGATCAGCAGGGCGCACGGCGCCGCAGCGGTCTTGAGAGACATGGAATTTGTATCCTGAAAACAGATGTACGGCCGCGCAGGCCTTCAAGCAGGCGCGCGGCGTCGATGGGTCTGGTTTTCAGGCGTGAGGCGGGGCGCGCGACGGCGGGCGCGGCGGGGCGCGGGCCGGGGGCGGAGGGCTGGCGATGAAGGGGGTGTAGACGACGGCCTGGGCCAGGCGCACGACCGGCGCCGGTTCCGGCGCGGCGGGCGCGGGCAGGGCGGCCAGCAGAGGCATGACGCAGGCGGCGCACTTGGCCCCCATATGCTCCTTGATCGGGCCGTCGACGCCGCCGGACTGGATGGTCTGGGGACCGTCGGCCGAGCAGATGACGATGGGCTGGCCGGGCGTGGAGGCCGCCAGCGCCGCGAACGGCATCAGGCTGCCGATCACGATGGCGAACGTCGCGGCCAGGAAGGCCAGCGAGCGCCAGGTCGACCAGTTTTCTGCCTGAGAGCGGGTCACGATGCCTGGCCCTTAAACCCTCCCACGCGGGGAAGCCAGACCGGCCGGGGGCGACGCGGGGTCGCGCGACGCCTCGACAATGCCGCTTTTCCCGTGCCAGCGTAGCGGTCGGACAGTCATCGAGGATACGCATGATCCGCGCCATCGGACCTTTCGCTCTCGCCCTGCTTCTCGCGGCGCCCGCAGTCGCGCAACAGGTGGAGGAGGGGCCGGGCGGTCCCGACCGCGTGTCTCTGACGGTCTATAATCAGAACATCGCCCTGGTGGAGGACGTGCGGAACCTGAACGTGCCCGCCGGGCGCTCGCGTCAGGAGTTTCCGAGCGTTTCGGCCAGCATCCGGCCCGAGACGGTGGGGCTGTCGGGGCGCGGTCTGTCGGTGGTCGAGCAGAACTTCGACTATGACCTGCTGACGCCGGGCAAGCTGATGGAAAGCGCTGTCGGCAATGAGATCGGCATCGTCCGCACCAACCCCGGATCGGGCGCGCAATCGACCGAGCGCGCCCGCGTACTGGCGGCGAATCAGGGCGTGGTGCTGCAGATCGGCGACCGCATCGAGGTGCTGCGCGACGACGGCGTGCCGACGCGCGTCATCTTCGACCGGGTGCCGCAGAACCTGCGCCCGCGCCCGACGCTCAGCGTGACGCTGGACGCCGAGGGGGCCGGTCGCCGCGAGACGACGCTGTCCTATCTGACCAGCGGTCTGACGTGGAAGGCGGACTATGTCGCCCGTTTCGACGAAAAGGCGGGCAAGCTGGATCTGACCGGCTGGGTGACGCTGACCAACAACTCGGGCGCGACCTTCAGCAACGCCCAGACGCGGGTGGTGGCGGGCGACGTCAATCTGATCGGCAACCAGGGCGGCTATAATCCGCGTCCGCCGGTCCGTGTGTCCAATACGCGCGGCAATGGGACCCAGTCGGGCGGGCAGGGCGCGCTGGCCGACGTCTATGTCTATCCGCTGCCCGAGGCCGTCACGGTCGCCAACAACCAGACCAAGCAGGTCGGCCTGATCGACGCGGCGGGCGTGCCTGCGACCAAGCGCTATCTGCGGGTCGTCGACGGTTTCTACAGCGCCGAGGAGCCGATCGCGGCCGAGGTCGGGGTCATCTTCGCCAACGAGTCGGGGAACGCGGCGCGCGCCCTGCCGGCCGGCGTGATCCGCGTCTATGTGAAGGATGAGGCGGGCGAGCCGCGCTTTATCGGCGAAAGCCAGGTCGACCACTCGCCCGCCGGGTCCGAGATCGTGGTGACGACAGGCGACGCCTTCGACGTGACTGTGCAGCCGCGTCTGGTGTCGTCCGAGCGGGTGTCCAAGCGGTTGGTCGATTATTTCCGCACCCGCTATGCGATGGAATACACGGTCCGCAACGCCCGGCCTGAGCCAGTGACGGTCGAGGTGCGCCAGCGTGGTCTGGGCCGCGACACCGAACTGACGGACCAGAGCATCGAGGGCGAGATGCGCGACGCCCGCACCGTTGTCTGGCGCGTGCCGGTGCCCGCCAACGGCGAGACCAAGCTGACCGCGACCATCACCACGGGCGGCTGATCTCATGCGCCGCCTTCTGGCGATCACAACAGCGCTGAGTCTTCTGGCGCCCACGGTTTGGGCGCAGACGGAAAGCGTGTCCGCGCGTCCCGATGGGGCGACGGTGGTGATCTATCGCGACCGGCCGGTCGATACGGTCGCCCTGATGGAACAGTCGCGCCAGTCGTGGAACAGGCTGGACCGGCAAGGGCTGGCTCTGATCGTCGAGACGCGCACGGTCGATCTTCCGGCGGGCGAGGGGATCATCCGCTTTCGCGGACTGGCCACCGGCGTCGTGCCGCAGAGCGCGGTGCTGGAAGGCCTGCCCGCCCATGTGGTCGAGCGCAACGCCGACTTCGACCTGCTGTCGCCCGCCAGCCTGATGGAGAAATCCATCGGCGAGGTGGTGCGCGTCGTCCGCACCAATCCCGCGACCGGCGAACAGGTAGAGAAGGCCGCCGTGATCCGCGCGGGCGCCCAAGGGGCGGTGCTGGAGATCGACGGCCGGTTCGAGGCGCTGGACTGCTCGGGCCAGACCGAGCGGGTCGTGTTCGACCGCATTCCCGAGGGGCTGGGCGATCAGCCGACCCTGTCGGTGCGCACGCGCGCCGAGCGGGCGGGGCGGTACACGGTGACGCTGGCTTATCTGACGACGGGGCTGCAGTGGTCGGCCGACTATGTGGCGCGGCTGGACCCGACGGACGGCACGCTGGATCTGACCGGCTGGGTGACGCTGGCCAACTTCGGCGGCACGGGCTTCCCCGACGCGCCGGTGCAGGTGGTGGCGGGCACCCTGAGGAAGGATGCGGGCACCACGCCGGTCGAGCCGCTGGTCCGCTATCAGCAGAACCAGTGCTGGCCGCAGGGGACGACGACGCTTGGGTCCGGCGAACTCGCGAACTATGGGGCGGCTCCTCCGGCGCCCCCTCCGCCGCCTGCGCCTGCTCCGATGATGCGGATGGCGGTTCAGGAAGCGGCAGCCGATATCGTCGTCACCGGCAGCCGTGTGGCGCGTCAGGGCGAACTGGGGGACTACAAGATCTACACTCTGCCTGAGCCGACGACGGTCGCCGCGCGTCAGACCAAGCAGGTGCGCTTTCTGGAGCGCGAGGGCGTGACCTATGAGCGGGTCTATCGCGCCGGAGTGCTGAACGCAGACGAGGAGGCGCAGCCTACGGCCATCGTCATGAAGCTGCGCAACGAGGAGGGCGCCGGGCTGGGCGTGGCCCTGCCGGGCGGGTCGGTGGCGGTGATGCAGCCGGACGGCGCGGGCGGCGTATTGTTGGCCGGTCAGGATCGGTTCGAGGACAAGGGCGTGGGGCTGCCGGTGCGGTTGGCCTTCGGCGAATCGCCGGACGTGCGGGTACAGACGCGGCTGGTGAAGTCGGGCAGGTCGACGCGCGGCGCCGTCACGACCGAACGCACCGAAGTCGAGACGACCGTCACCAACGCTCGTTCGGAGCCCGTGACGGTCGAACTGGTCGCTGACGCCGCCATGCAGCGCGGCTTCCGCATCCGCAGCCAGTCGGTGCGCAGTCGGGTGGACGACACCGGCTATCCGGTGTGGACGCTGAGCGTGCCCGCGAACGGCGCGACGACGCTGAAGGCGGCATGGACGACGACGGATTGATCGACCCTCTCCCAGCGGGAGAGGGTTATTCGCCCTTGGCCGCCTGCCTGGGGCTGAACTTCGGCGCGGGGGCCAGGCGCATGACTTCGCCCTGATAGCGTTCGTCGTCGCCGTTCACCGCGAAGGGCAGGGCGTCGGCGCAGGCCTGCAGCAGCGCATCCAGCCACGGCTTGTCGGCCTTATGGAAGTCGCCCAGGACGTGGTGCATGACCAACTGCGGTTCGCCAGGATGGCCGATGCCCATGCGGGCGCGGCGGAAGTCGGCGCCCAGGTGGCTGATCAGGCTGCGCACGCCGTTCTGGCCCGCCGCGCCGCCGCCCTTCTTCATGCGGAAGCGGCCGGGGGCCAGGTCGATCTCGTCGTGGAAGACGATGACGTGCTCGGGCTTCACCTTGTAGAAGCGCGCCGCCTCGCTGACGGCCCGGCCGCTCTCGTTCATATAGGTCTGGGGCTTCATCAGCAGGACCTTGGTCCCCTCGACCTCGCCGTCGGCGACGATGGACTGGAACTTGGCGCGCGCGGGGCCGAAGCGCCAGCGGTTGGCGATCTCGTCCACGGCCATGAAGCCGATGTTGTGGCGGTTCTTTTCGTATTTGGCGCCGGGGTTGCCCAGGCCTGCGATGATGATCATGCGGTCCTCATGCCCCGTGCTTCAGGCAAAGAAAAGCCCCGCCAGGCGAACCGGGCGGGGCTGTGTCTCGCTGTTCAATCCCCTCAAGCAGCCCTGCGTCGCGCGCAGGGCGATAGGGGAAGAAACGTCAGGCTTCTTCGGCTTCGCCTTCGACGGTGGTGTCGCCGGCGTCCGACTGGCCAGCGGCCGAATTCTTGATCGCAGCGATCATGAAGTCGCGGTCGGCGATGGTCGGCGCGGCGCCTTCCGGCAGTTGGATGTCCGAGATCCGGATGTTCTCGCCGATCTCGCGGCCCTTCAGGTCGACGACCAGTTCCGACGGGATACGGTCGGCGCGGACCATGATCTCGACGGTGTGGCGCACGACTTCCAGCATGCCGCCCTGACGGGTGTAGGGAGCTTCGTCAGCGTTGATGAAGGCGACCGGGATTTCGATCTTGATCTCTTCCTTGGCGCCGACGCGCATCAGGTCGAAGTGCAGCGGACGGTCGGAAACCGGGTCGAACTGGATGTCCTTGGCGATGACCGGCTGCGAGTCCTTGCCGTGCTTCAGGGTCACCAGGTGGCCGATCAGCTTGCCGGTGTACAGCGACTTGCGGAATTCACGCTCGTTCACGGAGATGGCCACCGGGGCCTTGTCGCCGCCGTACAGGACGCCGGGCACAGCGCCTTCGCGACGCGCGGCGCGGGCGCCGCCGGTGCCCACGTTCTCGCGGACATCAACGTTCAGAATGATCTCGGCCATCGGGCTCGCCTTCAATACAAGTAAACGCCTGCGCGGAACCGGGTCCCGCGCGGCGGGGTCATGAACCCTTCGAATTCAAGAGCGCGGGCTATTACACGGAACACGGGGCGGACGCAACCGCCCCGGCCGCGCCCGCGGCGATAATCGACCTCAGCCGTGCGGAGAGGCGGAGGGTGAGGACTGGTTTTCCGCCTGGGCCATCGGCGTAGGCGCGCCCGCAGGCGGCACGGCCACGGTGATGGTCGGCATCGGGCCCGTATATTGGGCCGTGCACTGGGCCAAGTCGCGCACCACGTGACGGCCGGCGCAGAAGATGTCCTCATAGTTCGGCCTGGACGCGGCCAGACACTGGAACAGCATCAGCTTGGACATGCTGAAACAGAACTCATTGTTCGATTCGGTCGTCAGGGCGTCGGTGTTGGCCTTGGCGTCCTCGCCCGCCGCGCCCAGGGCCGCCAGGGCGGCGATGGCCAGGGAGTTGACGATGGCGGGGGTAAAGGGGGCTCCGCGCTGAGCGGCGGCCAGGTTCAGGCCCGAGCCGCTGTTGGCGGCGGCGAACAGGCGGGCGCTGTCCTCGGCCGACGGCAGGCGCGGCGTGGCCGACAGGGTCTTGGCACCTTCCAGGCGGCCGTCACGGTTTGCGACGGGCTGGGTGGCCCAGCGACGACGCGGATCGGTGCGCTCCTGAATGGTGTAGGCGTCGCCTTCCACCGCCTCGGCGAGGGCGGTCATGGTCGCGGCGTCTTTGCCCATGGTGCTGGCGATCAGGCCGGCGGCCGATTCGGCGCCCGGCAGGGTGGCCGCGTAGGCGGGATCGGCCACGATACGCGCCACCATCTGCTGGCGCTGGGCCGGGTCGGCGGCGTACTGGCGCACGCTGGCGACGTATTCAGGCGATTGCAGGGCCAGGATGGCGCCATAGGCGATCATGCCGCGCGACAACTGGCCGGCCTCGACGGCGGCGCCCTTGCGGACGGCGGCCTGGATGGATTCGGCGTCGGGGAAGCCGGCCTGGATCGACCCGACTTCACGCACGAAGGCCACATAGACTGACGCGGCTTCAGCCACGCTCTGATTCAGAGCCAAGGCGGGGGGAGGCGGCGGCGGAGGCGGAGGCGGCGGCGCTTCCGGTTCGGGCGTCGAACAGCTGGCCAGGACGGCGGCGGCGGCGACAGCGGCGACGGAGAGGCCGCGGCGCAAGAAGGCCTGGGGCATCGGCGGTCTTCCCTTGTTCTTAAGCGATACGCACTTGGAGGGGCGTCCGAGGCGCGCGGCGCCCCAGACTACAGACCCTTATATCGCGGAGGGAATGGTTAGCCGAACCTTAATCGAACAGCTTTGAGACCGACTCTTCGTTGGCGATCCGCCGAATAGCCTCGCCCATCAGCGGAGCCACGGACACGCGGCGAATCTTCGAGCACTTCAAAACTTCGTCAGGCTGTTCGATGGAGTCGGTGATCACCAGCTCCTTCAGGGGGCCGTTGGTGACGCGATCCACGGCCGGGCCGGACAGGACGCCGTGGCTGATGTAGGCCGAGACCTCGGTTGCGCCGCGATCGATCAGCGCCTTGGCGGCGTTCACAAGAGTGCCGCCCGAATCGACGATGTCGTCGAACAGGATGCAGCGGCGGCCTTCGACGTCGCCGATGATGTTCATGACCTCGCTCTCGCCCGCCTTGGGGCGGCGCTTGTCGACGATGGCCAGGTCGGCGTCCAGGCGGCTGGCCAGCGAGCGGGCGCGCACCACGCCGCCGACGTCGGGCGAGACGATCATCAGATCATCGCCGCGCGGATAGTTTTCCTTGATGTCCTGGGCCAGCACCGGCGTGGCCACCAGATTGTCGGTCGGGATGTCGAAGAAGCCCTGAATCTGGCCTGCGTGCAGGTCCATGGTCAGGACGCGGTCGGCGCCCGCACGGGTGATCAGATTGGCGACCAGCTTGGCCGAGATCGGCGTGCGGCCGCCCGTCTTGCGGTCCTGACGGGCGTAACCGAAGTAGGGCATGACCGCCGTGATGCGCCGGGCCGAGGCGCGCACCAGCGCATCGGTCATGATCAGCATTTCCATCAGGTTGTCGTTGGCCGGATAGGAGGTCGACTGGATGATGAAGACATCCTCGCCGCGCACATTCTCCTCGACGACGGCGAACACCTCATTGTCGGCGAAGCGTTTCACCTGGGCCTTGGTCAGCGGCATGTCCAGGTGCGAGGCGATGGCCTGGGCCAAGCTCCGGTTCGAATTGCCTGCAAGCAGCTTCATTGACCGGTCATCCTTTCGCCGTCATCGCCCCGCCAATAGTCGCGGACGCGTTTCTGGACGCGCTCTCTAGGCGGCGAACGGGGCGGCGTCCAGCCGTGTTCCGGTCGTATCTTCGATTTCAGCCGATTGGCTTGGGCGCGGGCGCTGTTATAGAGGACGCATCCTGCTAACGAGGGCGCGTGTCGCGTGTCCGCGTCCCGAAGGCATCTTGATGAGGTCGCCCTTGCTCGCTTCGAAGTCTCGTACCGGCCTGACCCTGTTGACGGTCGCCGTCGCGGCCCTGTCGCTCTCTGCCTGCGCCGGCAACAAGCCGCGCCAGAAGCTGGCCTATGAGGAGCGTCCGGTAGAGGCTCTCTACAACACCGGCTATCAGCGCCTGCAGTCCAAGCGCTGGATGGACGCCGTCGACTATTTCCAGGAAGTCGAACGCCAGCACCCCTATTCGGAGTGGGCGCGTCGGGCGATCCTGATGCAGGTCTACGCCTATTATCAGAACAACAACTATCAGGACGCGATCGCGGCGGCTGACCGCTTCATCGCCCTGTTCCCTGGCAATCCGTCAGCCAGCTACGCCTTCTACATGAAGGCCGTCTGCAACTTCGAGCAGATCGTCGATGTGGGCCGGGACCAAGGCTATGCCGAGGCGGCGCTGGCGGGGCTGCGCGACGTGGTGCGCCGTTATCCAGGTTCGACCTACGCCACCGACGCGCGGGTCAAGATCGACATGGTCAACGACCAGCTGGCCGGCAAGGAAATGACCGTCGGCCGCTATTATCAGCGGGCCAACCAGCCCCTGGGCGCTCTGAACCGCTACAAGACGGTCATCAACAACCCCGATTTCCAGCGTACGTCGCACACGCCCGAGGCCCTGTATCGCCTGGTCGAGGTCAATCTGAGCTTGGGCCTGACCGAGGAGGCGACCCGCAACGCCGCCGTCCTGGGCCACAACTTTCCGGGCAGCCCCTGGTACGCGGAGGCCTACGCCCTGCTGAACGAGCGGGGCCAGAGCCTCGACGTCAAGCCCGAAGGCAAGCGCGAATCCTGGCTGCAACGCCTGATCCCCGGCGGCGCCTGATCCGGTCGCAGAAAGGAGCGCGGGGCGTGATTAAGGCGCTGCGTTCCTGTTCTGTTTCCGGCTAGGATGCGGCGAAACCTCGAATCAGATCGCCCATGCTGACCACGCTCTCGATCCGCGACATCGTGCTTGTCGACGCCCTGGACCTGGAGGTCGAGGCGGGCCTGACCGTGCTGACCGGCGAGACGGGGGCGGGCAAGTCCATCATTCTGGACGCCCTGGGCCTGGCGCTGGGCGCGCGCTCCGACGCCGGACTGGTGCGCAACGGCGCCAAGCAGGCGTCCGCCACGGCCGTCTTCACCGCCCCGGATGACGAAGCGCTGATCGCCCTGCTGTCCGAGCGGGGCTTCGAGGCGGCGCCGGGCGAGGAACTGATCCTGCGCCGCGTGGTGTCGGCCGACGGCCGCAGCCGCGCCTATGTCAACGATCAGCCGGCCGGGGTGGCGGCCCTGCGCGAGATCGGCGCCCTGCTGGTCGAGGTGCACGGCCAGCATGAAACCGTCGGCCTGCTGGACTGGAAGACGCACCGCACCCTGCTGGACAACTATGGCGGGCTGCAGCCGCAACTGTCGGGCGTGGCCGGGGCGGCCGAGCGTCTGAAGTCGGCGCAGGCCCATCTGGATAAACTGGAGGCTTCCGCCGCCGAGGCCGCGGCCAAGGCGGAGGAGATCGCGCTGAATCTGGCCGACCTCGACGCCCTGAATCCCAAGCCGGACGAAGAGACGGAACTGGCGGGCGAACGGGCCATCCTCGGCGCGGCGGAGAAGGCGGTGGCCGATCTGGCCGATGCGCGCAACCTGTTGGGCGGGGACAAGTTGAGCCAGCGGCTGGCCTCGGCCCTGCGCGCGGTGGAGCACGCGCGCCAGCGGGCGGTGCAGGCGGGGGCTGAGGGCGACAATCCCATCATCGTCAAACTGGCGCTGGCGGCCGAGGCGGTGGACCGCGCCCTGGTCGAGGCGACCGAAGCGGTGGCCTGCGTCGACGCCGCCGCCGACGCCTTCGACTTTGAGCCGGGCCGTCTGGACAAGGCGGAGGAGCGGCTGTTCGCCCTGCGCGCCGCCGCTCGCAAGTTGAACACCCCGGTTGAGGCTCTGCCGGCGCTCGGGATGCGCCTGCGTGAACAACTGCGTCTGATCGAGGACGGGGAAGAGG
>Ga0182745_1005694_pt1 | contig 10133 bp, 11 predicted proteins | sample eDN3rd30CKraftBY_FD_128523 | JGI IMG/M metagenome (GOLD analysis project Ga0182745, IMG submission 128523) | Enriched backyard soil microbial communities from Emeryville, California, USA - eDNA 3rd pass 30_C Kraft BY (version 2) (version 2) | ecosystem: Environmental > Terrestrial > Soil >... | reverse complement strand
TCGGGCGTAAATAGCGTAACCGTCGTAACCGCGAACGGGCTGAGCGCTTGCCGTTTCAGGAGCGAAACAGCACAATAAGCCCCGTCCCAGCCCACCCGCGCTGGCGGCAGCCCACGCCATGATCGACTTCACCTGTCTGTTCAACCGTCATCGCTCCCGTTTGCAAGCGATCGCCTATCGCATGCTGGGTACGGTCGCCGACGCGGAGGACATTGTCCAGGACGTCTGGTTGCGTTGGCACGAAACGGATCAGTCGGCGTTGGACAATCCCGAAGCCTGGCTCGTGACGGTCACGACCCGGCTATCCATCGACTATCTGCGTACGGCTAAAATCCAACGAGAAAAATACGCCGGGGTCTGGTTGCCCGAACCCATTCTGACCACGCCACCGGCCACTCCCGAGGAAATCCACGAGCGCGCCGATGATGTTTCGGTCGCATTCCTTTTCATGCTGGAGCGTTTATCTCCGGAAGCCCGCGCGGCGTTCCTGATGCGCGAAGTCTTCGACGCAGACTATGAAGACATTGCCCTGACGCTGGATAAAACCGAAGCCACCTGCCGCCAGCTTGTGCACCGCGCCAAACAGCAACTGCAGCAATCCGAGCCACGCCACACGGTCTCGCCCGAGATACACCATGGCCTGATGCTGCGTTTTGCCGATGCAATGCGACAAGGCGACTTTCACGGGCTGCACGCCCTGCTCAATGACAACGCGGAACTGATCGGCGACGGTGGCGGCAAGGTGCCCAGTTTTTCGAGTCTGGTGGGCGGCAAACGCCTGGCCCAACTCTTTTATGCCGGCCATCGGCGCTACCGCGAAGCGCTGCGCGTGGACGTCGTGCTGGTCAACGGTCAATGGACGCTGTTGCGCTACATCGATGGCGTGCTGGAATCGGTTCAATCCTATGAGACCGACGGGCAGCGCATCGTACGCGTTCTGGTGCAGCGCAATCCGGACAAGCTCGCGCGCATCGCCGCCTCACCGATGTCGAACCCACCCACCGATTGACGCGCCGCCACGATCATTGTTGCCGCGTGGGCAACACCGTGATCCCCGCCGCCCCTCTACCGGCGTCGCGCCGCGCCTCCTACGATGGTTCTGTCTCCCCCTCAACAAAGGACAGGCCATGCACCACCTCTTCAAGCACAAATACCTTTTGCTCGCCGCAGGCGCTTTATTCACCGGCACAGCATTCGCCGGCCCCTCATCTCATGGCACGCCAGCCAGCGGCGCGCCTCAGCCTATCGTCACCGAGGTCATGACCAAGGCGCTCCCCGAGTTCCCGGGCAAAGAAGCGCTGATGATCACGGTCGACTACCCGCCCGGCGCCGCGGACCCGATTCATCGGCATGACGCACACGCCTTTGTCTATGTGCTGCAGGGCAGCATCGTGATGCAAGTGCAAGGCGGCAAGGAAGTCACGCTGACCCCGGGGCAATCCTATTACGAAGGGCCCGATGATCTGCACACCGTTGGGCGCAACGCCAGCAAAACCGAGCCCGCCAAGTTCGTCGTCGTGCTGTTCAAGAATCAAGGCGTGCCCGCGCTGATCCCCGCGCAATAACCACTCGCCGTCGCGGGTTTTACCGCGATCGGCGCGCATCGTCGGTCGAAAAATTCCAAAGCCTACGTTCGTCTTCAAAATTTTTTTTGAAAACGGCGTCACAAAACGACAGGCCCGGCCGTCTTAGGGATATGGAAAACACAGCCACCTCCCCCGACGGCAGGCTATCGGCCAACACCGTCGACCATATTCCTTCAATCCCCGTGGTCGGCAATGGCGCCGATTCGCTGGCCAGCAGTTTCGCCACCAGCTACGCCGGCGTCGTCGCGTTTATCGCGGTGGCATCAGAGGGCAACTTTGCCAAAGCCGGCGACCGTCTGGGTATCGGCCGATCCGCCGTCAGCCGCAGCGTACAAAAGCTGGAGGACCAACTGGGAACGCGATTGTTTCTGCGCACCACACGCAGCACGTCCCTGACGCGCGAGGGCGAGCGGTTCTACGAACACTGCCATGCCGGCGTCAAACACATCGTGCAAGCGCTGGATGAAATGCGCGAACTGCGCGACGGGCCGCCGACGGGACAATTGCGCGTCTGCGCCACCACGGGCTTTGGCCGCAAAGTCATCGCGCCGCTACTCAACGGCTTTCAAGCCCGCTATCCGGATATCGCCATTGAGTTGCTGCTCGATGACGGCGCCATCGATTTCACCAATGATCGCATCGATGTTGCATTTCGCGATGGCCGCCTGGAAGACAGCCAGGTCATCGCAAAGCAGTTGATTCCCATGCAAATGCTCTTGTGCGCGTCGCCGGCCTACTTCACGCGAAACGCCTTGCCCAAGAGCCTGGACGAATTGCAGGAACACCAATGCATCAATTTCCGCCTGTCCACGGGACGTTTATACGACTGGGAATTCAAAGTCGACGGCATGATGCGCAAGCTGACACCGCAAGCGCGGCTGTCATTCAACGACGCCGACCTGGTGTTGCAAGCCGTTCTCGACGGCCAGGGCATTGCGCAAATGGCCGGGTATCAAATCTGCGACCATCTCCGCGACGGCACCCTGGTTCCCTGCCTGCCGCAGTATTCGCCCGATGATCGCGGTCATTATGTCTGCTACCTCAGCCGCCAGCATCTGCCCGGGCGCGTGCGCGTCTTCATCGACTATATGACCGTGCAGATCCGGGCAATGGATCTGCAGAGCCTGGAGACGTTTTCATTGCGTTGACACGCGCGACATTGCACACGCTCATTGCGTCAACGCAATCACGCAATCGATTCCCTGTCTGGCCATTTTTGCATAAGGGCATAGACGTTCGGCATTGCGCACCAACTCCTCGGCAATTGCCTTTTTCACGCCCGGCAGATAAATATTCACGCGCGCGGTCAAAGCATAGAGACCGTCAACGGGATCTCGGCCGAATGTCACCGATGCGTTGACCTCGGCGCCGTGAATCGTCAACCCCGATCTGGCCGCGAGCAAACTCAGCGCGCCATGAAAACAGGCGGCATATCCCGCCGCAAACAGTTGTTCGGGATTGCTGCCGCCTCCGGGGCCGCCCAGCTCGGCCGGCAAGCGCAAATGCACCTGCAACTCGCCGTCATCCGAACGTGCCAGGCCCGACGCCCTGCCGTGCGCCGTCTCTCCGCCGCTGACGGTCACCGTCGCCGTATACAACGCTTCGAAATCCATTCCTCGATACTTGTCCAACAGGCTCAACGATGGCGGTTGCAGCTTGCTCATAGTATGGACCCCACTCGAATCGCTCTATCGTCTGACACCCGACTGACGAAACCAGGTCTCGAAATCGATGGCGCCCAGATGCGGCGTACGCGCCGGCACGAGTGTATTGTCCTGCAGCAAGGCACCAAAATAGCGAGCCTGTTGATCGGCGACAACCGAGCGGGAATCGCCGGTCTTGGTCAAATAACGTTCGACCAGCGCCGCCATCCGCACTTTTTCTGGCCCGGCGATTTCAATCGTCCCGTTCACCGGCGCGGCCAACGCCGCATCGGCCATCGCTTTCGCGACATCGTCGGACGCGATGGGTTGCACATACGCCGTGGGCAGGCGGATCTGATCGCCCTGCGCGCCTGACTGCACGATACCGCCCAGAAACTCGAAAAACTGCGTACTGTGGACAATGGTGTAAGGAATACCGCTGGCCTTGATCAATTTTTCCTGTGCGATCTTGCCTCGAAAATAGCCGCTTTCAGCGAGCAGGTGCGTGCCGACCACGGACAAGGCAACGTGATGGCCGACTCCTGCCTCGGTTTCGGCGGCGAGCAGGTTTCGGCCCGAGGTGGCGAAAAACTCCAACACAGCCTTGTCCTCGAAAGACGGCGAGTTCGCCACATCGACCACCACCTGCACACCTTGCAGAGCGTCGGCCAACCCCTCGCCGGTCAGGGTATTGACGCCCGTGGCAGGTGACGCCGCGATGGCGTCATGCCCCCGTTGCCGCAGAATGGCGACGAGTTTCGAACCGATCAAACCGGTGCCGCCGATGACCAGGATTTTCATGACGATCTCCTTAACTCAGGTTGGCCTTATCCAGCCCATAGGCCTTATCGGCCGAGCCCGGCACCGACTGAAAGCCCACATTGAGACGGTTCCATCCGTTGATCACCATGATGGCAAAGGTCAACTCCGTCAGTTCCTGTTCCGAGTACTCTGCACGAACGCGCTCGTAGATATCAGTAGGCACGCCCGACGCAGGCAGATGTGTCAACGCCTCGGTCCAGGCCAACGCGGCCCGTTCGCGCACCGAAAATAATGTAGATTCGCGCCAGATCGCGACATGGTGCAGACGCAGTTCGCGCTCGCCCTGGATCTTGGCCTCTTTGACGTGCATATCCAGGCAAAAGGCGCAGCCGTTGAGCTGCGACGCGCGGATGTCGACCAGAGTGAGCGTCGACGCTTCGATCGCGCCCGACTTCACCTGCATGCCGAACTCCACGAACTTCTTGAACAACGTTGGGGATTGCGCGAACGCGTTGATACGCTGACTCATGATGATTCCCTCGATGGATTGATGCCGCCCGTAGGGCAGCTGGAAGTGATCGTTGCGACGCAGCGGGCAACGAACAGCCCCATCGTAGGGTGCGAGAGAGTGCGCCGGTAGATCCGGCCAACGGATCATGATGTTGACTGATTGACACCAATCCCGAGCAACATCGAGCCGCGCCGCGATCTCGCCATCAGCGCATGAATAGCGGCTACGTGCAAAGCGCGGCGACGGCCGGCGATAGCAAAGTACCGCCGGCCGTCAAAACAACTAGATTTCCGGGACGGGCAGCGGCTCGCCCGCGCCGGTGCGTTCGACAATCAATTTGTAATGTTCCGGCCGGCGATGTTTGGCGAAATTAAAGACGTGAGTGCGGAAATTCTCGACCCAGGACAAATCCGCCGACGCCACGATGACCTCGTCCTCCTCGGAGATCGTGCGCGCCACGATCTCACCGGTCGGCGCCACAATGACCGAGCCCCCGATCATGTGATGCCCGTCTTCAGAGCCGCATTTCGCCGACGCGGCGATCCACATCGCGTTCTGGTAGGCGCTGGCCTGCAACGACACCAGATGCGTGCTCATGCGCAAATGAATGGGCTCGTTCCAATGGATATTGATCGACGGCGTGTTGTAGCCCACCACCCCGACCTCCGCGCTCTGCAACGACATCAACCGCCAAGTTTCGGGCCAACGGCGATCATTGCACAGGCACATACCCACGCGCGTATCGAACGCCTCGAACACCGGCACGCCCGCATTGCCGACCTCGAAGTACTTTTTCTCGAGATGCTGGAACGGCGCATCGACCTTATGGTCGGAATGACCCGGCAAGTGGATCTTGCGATATTTGCCCACGATGTTGGCGTTGGCATCGACCAGAATACTGGTGTTGAAACGTTCGCCTGCGGGCGTGAGTTCCGCATAACCCAAATAGAACCCGACGCCGCGCGCCTTGGCCGCGTCGAATAGCGGCTGCACGTCCCGGTTCGGCATGCTGCGCTCGAAGAAACGTTCGACCGCCTCTTCTTCGCTCATCCAATAACGTGGAAAAAACGTCGTCAACGCCAGTTCGGGAAACACCACCAGCTTGGCGCCCCGGGACGCCGCCTCGTTCAACATCTGTACCAGCCGTTGCACCACGGCGGCCCGATCGTCCCGCAGATGAACCGCCCCCAACTGGGCCACGGCGAGCCCCAAATGCCTGCTATTACTCATACTTTTTCTCATCATCAAAAACGCGACGTGGCAAAGGATCGTGCAATGCCGCGCGGCATAAGGCCAGACTCAGCAAAATCCCGATCAGGAGGATTATTGGACGCCCCCGACCCGACTGACTATTGCTTCTTTGACGCCATTCATTAACATGATGTTAATTACATGGAATTGGCAGGTCGCGTTTTCCGGGGTAAAACCCTTGATTTTTCGCCGTCATGTTGCCGGCGACTAGAAACCGGTATGCCGTCGATGACCCGAGTGTTAACCCTGCCCGCCGTCGTGCTCGCCGCTGCCGCTGTGCTTATCTCGATCCCATGAAACTCAACCTCCGACAGATCGAAGTTTTTCGCGCCGTGATGATCACCGGATCCATCAGAGGGGCGTCCGAGCTGTTGTTCGTCTCGCAACCCGCCGTCAGCCGGCTGCTGTCCCATACCGAACAACGCATCGGCTTTCCGCTATTCAATCGCGTGCGCGGCCGCCTGCAGGCCACGCTGGAGGCCAAAAAACTCTTTCACGAAGTCGAGATCGTTTACGAAGGGGTACAGCGCGTCAACGATATGGCCCGCGAGCTGTTCGAGCACCAGGAAGGCATTCTCAACATTGTCGCCAGCCCGAGTCTCGGGCAGATGCTCATACCGGTCGCCATCACCCGCTATCGCCACACGCATCCGCACGTCAAGCTCACCTTTCATTACCTGAATCACAGCCAGTTGACCGAACGGCTGCTCACACGACAGGCCGACCTCGCCGTCACGATCCTGCCCATCAAGCATCCGAGCCTGGCACAAGAAGAAATCGCGCGCGCCCGATTGGTATGCATCTGTCCCGACGACCACCCGCTGTCGAACCGCATAGACCTGGAAATCAGCGATCTGTTGGCCTACCCGTTCATCTCGTATGAAAAGTCGTCGCCATTCGGACGCATGGTACAGGGCATGTTCGAAGAAGCCGGACAGCCTCTGCGCCCGGTCATCGAAGTCGGATCGCCACAGAATGCGTGCGCACTCGTGCAGGCGGGCGCGGGCATCGCTCTGGTGGATCAGTTCTCCGCCCGCAGTTGGGCGACCAGCCAATTGGTCACACGCCCCATCGCGGACAGCCCCACCCTGAGGGCCCACCTCGTCTGGTTGCGCGACGAGCCGGTCTCGCAGCTGTCGCAGTCCTTTATCGATACGCTCAAGGACGTCATACGACAGGAAGGTCACGCCGGAATCGAGATAGCGTCGGTGGAGCCTCCGTCACCGACGCTCTGAGAGCCTATCGCCACCGTCCGCGGCCTGCCGCGCAGGCTGGCAGATACACCTCGCCTGCGATTTATCGTTCTTTGACCGGCGCGCCCGCGGCCTGCAAACGCGGCAGCATGAGGCGGTATTCCTCTTTGAGAATCGCGGCATACTGTTGACCGCTGACATGCGCCGGGTCGATTCCCATCTTGTTCAAGCCGTTGATCAACTCGGGATTCTGCATCGCGGCCGCCAATGCCTGCTCCAACCTGGCGCGCACGGGCTCGGGCGTGCCCTTGGGCACGGCCACGCCCATCCAGGAACCGATCTCGACATCCACGCCGGCCTCCTTCAAGGTCGGCATGTCCGGCAGAGTCTGCCAGCGGTCCGGGCTGACCGACGCCAGCAGGCGGACCTTTCCTGATTCGACGAACGGGATGATCTCGGAAGGAGTCTGTATCACCGCGGCGATCTGGCCCGCTCCCAATGCCGTCACCGCCTCGGTGCCTGACTTGTACAGCACCTGCTCCAGCTTCGCGCCGGTCTTTTTGGCGATGTCGAAAAACGCCAGATTATTGGGAGCTCCCGGCGCGCCGAAAAACAGCGGCTGCCCATCTGCGTCGCGGGCCGCCTGCACGAACTCCTGCACGGTCTTGTACGGCGCGTTGGCGGGCACCGCCAAGCCGTAACGATACCGGCCAGATCCCCCGATGAATTCGAAATCATCGAGCGTATAGGGCACATCGATCATATGCGGCGTGATGGATACGGCCGACAGCGTGATGATGCCCAGGGTATAGCCGTCCGGCGCCTGCCGCATCAGATGGGCGGGACCAAGCGTCGCCTGCGCGCCCGCCTTGTTCTCCACGACGACCGGCTTTTTCAGCTCCTGCTCCAACGCCTTGGCCAACAGCCGGGAAGCAACGTCGGTCACGCCTCCTGCGCCATAGTTCACGATGAGACGGACCTCTCGATCGGGATACGGCGCCGCACAAACGACGGATGTCGAAAAACAAACGCACAACCCTGCAAGCAGCTTTCTTATTCGGCTCATTATTGTGTCTCCTGTTATCGGCGCGTCGACCCGCGGTGACGCGCATCGTGTTAGCCCATGAATGACCCACCATTGACATCCAGCACGGCGCCGGTGACAAAGCCTGCCTCCTCGGAAGACAGGAACGCCACGGCCGCTGCAACGTCCTCAACCGTTCCCAGCCGCCCGACGGGAATGCGAGCCAGATACTGCGCATTGACATCCGCGCCGGCCGTCTCGGCCATCGGCGTCACGATGCGTCCCGGCGCCACGCAGTTTGCCGTCACGCCGTGGGCTCCCGCCTCGCCCGCCAGATTCCTCGCCAAGGTCACCAACCCCGCCTTGGACGCGGCATAGTGGCCGCCGGCGACAGTCGACAAGGTCCGCGCAGCTTGCGACGAAATGTTCACGATGCGTCCGTAGCCCTGCTTTTTCATCACCGGCAGGCACGCCTGCGCGCATAAAAACGCGCCCGTCAGGTTGACCTCGATCACCTCGCGCCATTCGCTCGCCTCGACCGTTTCCAGCGGCGCTCGCTTGCCGTCGTGTTTGGGCGAAATGCCGGCGTTGTTGACCAGAATGTCGACGCGGCCAAAACGCGCGACGATGGCGTCGAGGGCGCCGCCGACGACAGCACTGTCGGCGACACTACCCGACACGACCAGCGATCGATGGCCGCTGGCGTCCAGTTCATGTTGCGCGTCCCGCGTCTGTGCTTCGTCGACGTCCCACAGGACGACCGAGGCGCCTTCGGCATAAAAACGTTTCGCGACGGCATAGCCGATTCCTCGACGCGCCCCCGTGACGACCGCAACGCGGCCTTCGAATCGAGATTTCATTGTGTCCCTTTGCATAGTCAGACCGTCGCGACAGGCGTCAGCGGCGAACCAAACGATCCTGGCAGGCGCAGTGGCGGACTGGTCAACATGAAATGATGGCGTTGGTTGGCACGCAACCAACGCGCCAGCGGCGTCAGGTACCACAGTTCGCCCAGGTGAATCCCGAGGCGGAACAGGCAAACCTGATGCAGCGGCAACCCCTCGCAATGGTCGCAACCCTCGTGATCGTAGGGATAGGCCTCGACCGCGAAATTGTCCGCGATCAAAACGGAAATTCCGCTGTCCGCTATCCATTGCGCGAGTCGCGTGTCGCGCCCGTCCAGCACCGCGCACGAGTGATGCAAGACATGCGGGTCCGGATCTCCTTTCATGTCGACGAGTTTCTGCGCAAAGCCCGTATGCAGGCACAACATGTCGCCGGGCGCGATGTCGATCTGATCGGCATCGATCACCCGCTTCAGCTTCTCGTAGTCGACGAGCGTGCGGGCATCCCCATAATGCGCATGCAGGTCTATCAATACCCCACGCCCCTGAACGCAGGTCTCGGCCATTTTCTCGATACCCAAACGATGCGCATAGGCCGGCTGCCCAGACTGTGGCGCCTTGATATCCTCATCGGCACGAAAACCGTTGTAATACATCGCCTGCGCCGTGCCGTCGCCTTGCGCATCGAAGTGCTGACCCACATGGGACAACGCATCCCACTGCGTCGAGTACTGCGTAAATAACGTCACCGAGTCATCGCTGGAGCAGTCCACATAACGACTGTCCTCCAGATTCAACGGGTAGTTGACGCTGGGCTTGCCTGCTTTACGCGTCGCGACATGACGCTGCGGTGGATGCCGATTGGGATTCAACGCCGTTCCTCCCGGCAAATCCAGCGGCAGGCTCAAGCAAAAAGCCAGCCCCTCTCGAATTTCCCGAGCGGCTGCCAGACGCTCCTGCGGCGTAATCAGGTTCAGGCGCCCCAGTTCATCGTCCTCACCGAAATCCCCCCAGTTCGAACCCGGCGGGCGTTGTTTCCAGCGTTTCGACATATCTCTTGTCCTTCCGTTGTGAGCAATGCCGCGTCCCGCGTCAGGGACGAAGGATGACTTTCGACACTTCCCGATTTCGACACAGTTCAAAACCCACCAACCCGTCCTCCAACGGCATTTCGCGCGAGATCATCGCTCGCACGCTGTCGGGCTCATTGGCGATCCGATGCGCCACGGCATGCCAGGAGGCGCGGCGCGATGCGTGCGCGCCTCGTATCTGCTGACGATTGCGTACCAACGAGGTGACATCGAACTCGGCCGCTTGC
>Ga0182745_1005693_pt1 | contig 10134 bp, 8 predicted proteins | sample eDN3rd30CKraftBY_FD_128523 | JGI IMG/M metagenome (GOLD analysis project Ga0182745, IMG submission 128523) | Enriched backyard soil microbial communities from Emeryville, California, USA - eDNA 3rd pass 30_C Kraft BY (version 2) (version 2) | ecosystem: Environmental > Terrestrial > Soil >... | reverse complement strand
CGATGTTGCGCACCATGTGGTGCAGGAAGGCGTTGGCCTGCACTTCCACCTCCACCACCTCGCCGTGGCGGGTAACGGCGATGGACTGCAGTTCGCGCCGTGCATGCAGGGCCTGGCACTGCACGCTGCGGAACGAACTGAAGTCGTTCTCGCCCAGCAGCGCCTGCGCGGCGCGGTGCATCGCCCCGGCGTCCAGCGCGCGCCGCTCCCAGCTCAGCGTCTGCCGGTACAGCGCCGGACGCACCTGGCGGTTTAGCAGGCGATAGCGGTAGCGCCGCGCCCGCGCCGAGAAGCGCGCGTGGAAATCATCGGCCACCGGCACGCACCAGCGCACGCACACCGACGGCGGCAGCCGCGTGGTGGTGCCCAGCGTCCAGCCGCGCGGGTCGCGCACGACGTCGCTGTCGAAATGCACCACCTGGCATTCGCCATGCACGCCGGCATCGGTGCGGCCGGCGCAGACCACGCTGACCGGCGCATCGGCGACGGAGGACAGCGCCTCCTGCAAGGTCGCCTGCACGCTGGGGCAACCGCTTTCGCCCAGCTGCTGCCAGCCCTTGTAGTCGCTGCCGTCGTATTCCACGCCCAGCGCGTAGCGCATGTTCGAACCTCTGATCGTTGCGTGCCGTGGCGGCGGGCGTTCAGTCGCTTTCGCGCTCGGACCACACCGCCAGTTCGTTGCCGCCGGGCTCGACGAACTGGAAGCGGCGGCCGCCGGGAAACGCAAATACCGGTTTCACCACGGTGCCGCCGTGCGCTTCCACCGCGGACTGCACCGGCGCCAGCTGTGCCGCATACAGCACGACCAGCGGCGCGCCCGTCTCGCTGGTGGCCGGGTTGCCGCGAAAGAAGCCACCCTGCAGTTCGCCGTCGTCGAAGGCGACGTAGTCCGGGCCGTAGTCCTCGAACCGCCAGCCGAACGCCTGTTCGAAAAAGCGCCGGCTCGCGGCCGGGTCGCGCGAGCCGAACTCCACGTAGTCGATGCGGCCCTCGCGCTTCATCGTCCCCGCCTCAACCCAGCCGCGCCAGCAGTTCCAGCGCCTCGTCGCGGGCCTTCGGGTCGGCGCCGGTCACCACTTCGTTGAGCAGCGTGCGCGCGGTTTCCGCATCACCCAGGTCCAGGTAGGCGATGGCCAGCTCCAGCCGCTCGCGGCCGGCCGGCGCCGGGTTGAGCGGCGCGACCCGGGCCATGCTGTCCACGACCGCCGCGGGGCGCGGCGGGGCGGCGGCTTCCGGAGTCGTCTCCGCGACGCCGCCGGTCGGGCGCGAGGCCTCGAACAGCAGCACCGGCGGCTGCGGTTCGTCCTGCTCCGGCGCGGCTCCGGCGGCGGGGGCCGGCTGCGACCAGAACGGGGCCGCTTCGGCGTCGGCCTCGGGTTCGGGCGAGGCCTCCTCGACCGCTTCGCGCGGTTCGTCGTCCAGCGCCTCGTCCACGGCCGGCTCGGCCGCCGGCATCGCCAACGCGAAACTCGGCGTCGGCCGTGCGCCACGCGGGGCCGGTGGCAGCGGCGACGGCTTGCGCCGGCGCGACAGCCACCACCCCGCACCGGCCAGCAATACCAGCACCAGGCCCAGCCATGCCCACGGCATCGACGCCGGGGATTCCTGTTTGGCCGCGTCGGCCAGGCGCTGCTGCGCAGCGGCCAGGTCCGAGTCCTTCATCGCGATCAGCGATTGCTGCTGTTCCTGCAGCTTTTCCAGCGCGGCGACGCGCTCGCGCAGTTCCTGCAGTTCGGCATCGCGCGTGGCGACGTCTTCCCGAGCCTGCCGCAGTTGTCCGTTTGCCGCCATGTCACCCTCGCCACCGGCATCGAGCCCGGTCATCGTTCCTGCGCTCTGCTGCCCCCCGGCCACGGCCGGGGCGATCTCCAGCCGCGCGCCGCTGGCCGCCGGCGCCGCACCGGCGTCGCCGCCGCTGACCGTTGCCGTACCCGCCACTTCCGGCTGCGGAATCGGCGCGCGCGCCTGCCGCCACTGCGCGGTGTGTTCGCGCACGATGGCGCGCGCCTCGGCGGCGCTGACCTGCTCCAGCTCGTCCTGCCCCGGCACGCGCAGCACGGCGCCCTGCCGCAGCAGGTTGACGTTGCCGCGGATGAACGCGTCCGGGTTGACGCGCAGCAGCGCGAGCATGGTCTGGTCCAGCGAATGGCCGTTCTCGCGCGCCAGTTCGCCAGCAATCCGCGACAGCACCTGCCCCCGCTGCACCGGCGCCAGTTGCCCATCCACACGCGTCGCCGCTGGCGCCGGCATGGGGGCCGGCGGCGCCATTGCCGGCGTGGCCGGCTGGGCCTGCACCGGCGAGGTCGGGACCGGAGCCGGGGTTTCGGCGGGTTCGGCCGGCAACGGCTCCGGCTCGCGCACGATCAGGTTGTCCGGCGTCGCCGGTGCCTCGACCACCGGTTCGGCGACGGCCGCCGCCGTTTCCGGCGCGGACACCAGCGCCGAGTATTCGCGCACCAGCCGGCCCTGCCCCCAATCGACCTCGATCAGGAAGCCGACCGCCGGCACCTGCACCGGCGTGGTGCTGGTCACCCGCACCACCGCCCGCCCCTGCGCATCCTGGGCGAAGGCGAACTGCAGCTCGCTGACCAGCCCCTCCGGGGGCGCCAGCCCGACCCGCTCGAAGGTGGCCGGCGAGGCCAGCCCGACGCGGGCGTTGGCCAGTTCGTCCGGGTCGCTGGAAATCACCGGGATCTCGGCCAGCAGGGGCTGGCCCGGCCGGGAAAGCACGCGGATGTTGCCCAGCCCCAACGCCATCGCGGCGCTGCTGGACAGCATCAGCAGCAGCGCGAGCACCGTTTGTATCGGGCGCATCGCGCCCTTGCCCCGTGGTTTCATGCGGCGAACTATAACGGCAGACCCGGATTTGGAATACCGCACAGGCACGCAGCCGGCATCGGTGGGTGTGTCGAGAGCGGTGGGTGCCGACCGTTGGTCGGCACTGCCGGCCCTGTTGCGGCAATGCTCCGGCGTCGTGCGGCGCCCGACCACCGGCCGGGCGCCGCCAAGCGCCTGTCAACCGCCGTTGGCGACCAGCTCGGCCAACTGCACCGCGTTCAACGCCGCGCCCTTGCGGATGTTGTCGGCCACCACCCACAGGTTCAGGCCGCGCGGATGCGAAAAATCCTCGCGGATGCGGCCGACGTATACCGGGTCGGTGCCGGAGGCATGGGTCACCGGGGTCGGGTAACCGCCGGCCTTGCGTTCGTCCACCACCTTCACCCCCGGCGCGGCGGCCAGCAGTTCGCGTGCCTGCTCGACGCCGATCTTGGTCTTCGTCTCGATGTTCACCGCCTCGGAGTGGCCGTAGAACACCGGCACGCGCACCGCGGTGGGGTTCACCTGGATGCTGTCGTCGCCGAGGATCTTGCGCGTCTCCCACACCAGCTTCATCTCCTCCTTGGTGAAGCCGTTGTCGAGGAATTCGTCGATGTGCGGGATCAGGTTGAAGGCGATCTGCACCGGGAACTTGCCCGGCTCGATCTCCTGGAAGCCCAGTAGCTGCGCGGTCTGCTTGCCCAGTTCCTCCATGCCGCTCTGGCCGGCGCCGGACACCGACTGGTAGGTGGCCACGTTGATGCGCTCGATGCCGTATTCGCGGTGGATCGGCGCCAGCACCGGCATCAGCTGCATGGTCGAGCAGTTGGGGTTGGCGATGATGCCGCGCGGGCGGTTCTTTGCCGCTTCCGGATTGACCTCGGACACCACCAGCGGCACGTCGTCGTCGTAGCGAAACGAGGACGAGTTGTCGATCACCACCGCGCCGGCGGCGGCGAACTTCGGCGCATATTCCTTCGAGATGCCGCCACCGGCGGAGAACAGCGCGATCTCGACGTCGGCCGGGTCGAACGTGGCCAGGTCCTCGACGGTGATCTTTTCGCCATTGAATTCGATGGTGTTGCCGGCCGAACGGGCCGAGGCCAGCACCGACAGCTTGCCGACCGGGAACCTGCGCTCGGCCAGGATGGCCAGCATGGTCTGGCCGACCGCGCCGGTGGCGCCGACGACGGCTACGTGGAAACGACGGGCTTCATTGCTCATGGGGAGTTCTCGAAAGGGGGGAGAGGGAGGACACGCGTCGGGCCAGGTTCGGGGAACCTCCGGCAGGACAACCGGAAGCTCCCTATCGTTTTTCGGTTTTGCCGCCGGCGATGGCGTTGAGCGCATTGGCGGGACGGCCGGCGTCCGCGCCGATGCCCAGCCCGGCCAGCAGGTTGTCCACCGCCACCTGCACCATCGCCCGGCGCGTGGCCAGCGAGGCGCTGCCGATGTGCGGGGTCAGCACGATGTTGCGCAGGGCCAGCAGCTCCGACCGCACCGCGGGTTCGTTCTCGTAGACGTCCAGCGCCGCCGACGCCAGCCGGCCGCCGCCCAGCGCCCCGGCCAACGCCAGCTCGTCGACGATGCCGCCGCGGGCGATGTTCACCAGCGTGGCGGTCGGCTTCATCTTCGCCAGCGCGGCGGCGTCGATGACGTGGTGGTTCTGCGCGGTGTACGGCAGCACCAGCAGCAGGTGGTCGGCGCTGGACAGCAGTTCGTCGAAACCGGCGTAACGCGCGCCGACGTCCCGCTCCGTTTCCTGCGGCAACCGCGAGCGGTTGTGGTACAGCACCTTCATACCGAAACCGTGGTGGCCGCGGCGGGCGATGGCCTGGCCGATGCGGCCCATGCCGAGGATGCCCAGCGTACTGCCGTGCAGGTCGGCGCCAAGCATGGTGGTGAACGACCACTGCCCCCAGTTGCCCTCGCGCAGCCAGCGGTCGGATTCGACGATGCGCCGCGCCGCCGCCATCAGCAGCGCGAAGCCGAGGTCGGCAGTGGTCTCGGTGAGCACGTCGGGGGTGTTGGTGGCGACGATGCCCGCCGCGCTCAATGCCGCAAGGTCGAGGTTGTTGTAGCCGACGCCGATGTTGGCGACGATCTTCAGCGCCGGCGCATCGGCGATTTCCGCCGCGCCGATGCGTTCGTTGAGCGTGACCAGCGCGCCGTCGGCGCCGGACAGGTGCGCCGCCAGCGCGGCGCTGTCATGCGCGGTGACAGCGGGCGTGGCGACCACGTCGCAGTATGCGGCCAGCTGCGCGACGGTGTCGTCGAACAGCGGCTGCGATACCCAGACGCGGGGCCGGCGCTCAGCCATCGAGGCTTCCGGGGATGCGCGGGGAAACATCGCCGACGTCGCCGCATTGCGCGCGATGGCGCAGCGCCTGGTCCATCAGCACCAGCGCCAGCATCGCCTCGGCGATGGGCGTGGCGCGGATGCCGACGCAGGGGTCGTGGCGGCCTGTGGTGATGACGTCGACCGGGTTGCCGGCCACGTCCACCGTCGCGCCGGGCAGGCGCAGGCTGGAGGTGGGCTTGAGCACCATCGAGGCGACGATCTGCTGGCCGGTGGCGATGCCGCCGAGGATGCCGCCGGCATGGTTGGACTGGAAGCCTTCGGGCGTGATCAGGTCGCGGTGTTCGGTGCCCTTCTGCGCGGCGCTGGCGAAGCCATCGCCGATCTCCACGCCCTTGACCGCGTTGATGCTCATCAATGCCGCGGCGATCTCGCCGTCGAGCTTGCCGTAGATCGGCTCGCCCCAGCCCGGCGGCACGCCGTCTGCGACCACGTTGACGCGCGCGCCGACCGAATCGCCGGACTTGCGCAGCGCATCCATGTACGCCTCCAACTCCGGCACCTGCGGCGCATGCGGCCAAAAGAACGGGTTGTCCTCGACCGCGCTCCAGTCGAAGCCGGCCGGGGTGATCTCGCCCAACTGCGACAGCCAGCCGCGCACGGTCACGCCATGACGCTGCTGCAACCACTTCTTGGCGATGACGCCGGCGGCCACGCGCATGGTGGTTTCGCGCGCCGAGGAACGGCCGCCACCACGCGGGTCGCGGATGCCGTACTTCTGCCAATAGCTGTAGTCGGCATGGCCCGGGCGGAACTGCGCGGCGATGCTGCCGTAGTCCTTGCTGCGCTGGTCGGTGTTGCGGATCAGCAGCGCAATCGGGGTGCCGGTGGTGCGGCCTTCGTAGACGCCGGACAGGATCTCCACCTCGTCGGCCTCGCGCCGCGCCGAGGTGTGGCGGCTCTTGCCGGTGGCACGCCGTTGCAGGTCGTGGGCGAATTCCTCCGGCGCGATCTCCAGCCCCGGCGGGCAACCGTCGACCACGCAGCCGATGGCCGGCCCGTGCGATTCGCCGAAGGTGGTGACGGTCAGCAGCCTGCCGAAGGAATTGGAGCTCATCGCTGCGCCGCCAGCTCGGCGATGCGCGCGTGGTGAGCGCGCAGCTCGGCGGCCTCGACCGCGAAGATGCCCATCTGCCCGACCTTGAACTCGATCCACGCCAGGTCCAGCTCCGGCAGCAGGCGCGTCACGTGCTGCTCACTGTCGCCGACCTCGCAGATCAGCAGGCCGTCCTGGGTGAGGTGGTCGGGCGCGTCACGCAGGATCTTCAGCACCAGGTCCAGGCCGTCGTCGCCGGCGCGCAGCGCCAGTTCCGGCTCGTGCGCGTATTCGCGCGGCAGCGCGTCGGTCTCGTCATTGGTGACGTAGGGCGGGTTGGTGACGATCAACTCATAGGTGCGGCCGGCCAGCCCGGCGAACAGGTCGCTCTTGACCAGCTCGACGTTGTGCGCAAGCAGGCGCTCCTTGTTCTCGGCGGCCAGCGACAGTGCGGCGTCGTTGATGTCGCTGCCGTCCACCTGCCAGTTCGGGTGGTGGTGGCCCATCGCGATGGCAATGCAGCCCGAGCCGGTGCACAGGTCCAGCGCGCGGGTGACCTCGCGCCCGGCCAGCCACGGCTCGAAGCCCTCCAGGATCAGCTCGGCGATCGGCGAACGCGGCACCAGCGCGCGCGCATCGCTTTTGAAGCTCAGCCCGGCGAACCACGCCTCGCCGATCAGGTAGGCGGCCGGCACGCGCTCGGCGATGCGGCGCTCGAACAGCGCCAGCACCTGCAGTTTTTCGTCGCCCAGCACGCGCGCCTGGCCGTAGGCCGGGCCCAAGTCCGGCGGCAGGTGCAGCGCGTGCAGCACCAGGCTGGTGGCCTCGTCCAGCGCGTTGTCGTAGCTGTGTCCGAAGGTCAGGCCCGCGGCGTTGAAACGGCTGGCGCCGTAGCGGATCAGGTCGATGATCGTGTGGAGTTCGGCGGCCGCCTGGGCAGTCATGGCAATGCGGAAAGGCTTGAATGGACTGCGATTATAGGCACGCACCCGGTATATTGAGCGCCGGTTGCAGTCGAAACTTCGGCAATCGCCCGGCATCCTGCCCGCACCGCCACGCACCAGCGCCACCCCACTGCCCCGCCACGGAGAATCGGCCCATGTTCAACCGCAATACCGGCATCGTCCTGGCCATCGCGCTGGCGGCGGCACTGGGCCTGCTGCTGGCGCAGAAGGTGTTCGGCCCGGCCGGCGCAGGCAAGCGCGACACCGGCTCGATCATCTTCTACCCCACCCCGCGCGCGCTGCCGGATTTCAGCCTGAGCCAGTCCGACGGCACCCGCCTGATCCCCGGCGAGCTGCGCGGGCACTGGACGCTGGTGTTCCTCGGCTTCACCTCCTGCCCCGACGTGTGCCCGACCACGCTGGCCGAGCTGGCGCGTGCGCAGAAGCAATGGGAAAGCATCCCCGAAAGCCTGCGCCCGCGCGTGGTGTTCGTCTCCGTGGACCCCGAGCGCGATACCCCGGCGCGGCTGGGCGAATACGCCCATGCCTTCCACAAGGACACCCTCGCCGCCACCGCCGACGTGCCGTCGCTGGAACGCTTCGCCACCCCGCTCGGCCTCGTGTTCCAGAAGGCGCCGGGCAAGAACTTCAAGGCCAACCCGAACGACTACAGCATGGACCACTCGGCCAGCATCGCCGTGCTCGACCCCGAGGGCCGGCTGGCCGGACTGATGCGCCCCCCGTTCGACCCGCAGGCCATCGCCCGCGACCTGACCAAGCTCACCGGAAAATCCGCTCCATGACCCTGCTGACAACGCTTACCTACGCGCTGCCGCACCGCCTGCTGTCCTCGCTTGCCCGCTCGCTGGCCTATTCGCAAAACCCGCGCATCTCGCGCTGGCTGATCGACACCGTGACCCGCAAGTTCGGCGTCAACCTCGCCGAAGCCGTCGACGCCGACCCGCGCAGCTACGCCAGCTTCAACCGTTTCTTCACCCGTGCGTTGAAGCCCGGTGCGCGCGTGGCCGACGCCGACCCGCGCACGCTGCTGATGCCCGCCGATGGCCGCATCAGCCAGCTCGGCCCGATCGAGGACGGCCGCATCTTCCAGGCCAAGGGCCAGTCGTTCACCGCCGCCGAACTGCTCGGCGACGCGGCCGCTGCCGAACCGTTCGCCGACGGCCTGTTCGCCACCGTGTACCTGTCCCCGCGCGACTACCACCGCGTGCACATGCCGTGGACCGGCACCCTGCGCGAAACCGTGCACGTGCCGGGGCGACTGTTCAGCGTCGGCCCCGCCGCGGTGGCCGGGGTGCCGCGCCTGTTCGCCCGCAACGAACGGCTGGTATGCCACTTCGACACCGATTTCGGGCCAATGGTGCAGGTGATGGTCGGCGCACTGCTGGTCAGCGGCGTGGAAACGGTATGGAGCGGCGAGGAAATCCCGGCCTATGGCGACCGCATCACCCGCAAGGACTGGCGCGGCAAGGGCATCACCCTGGAAAGGTTCGCCGAGATGGCGCGCTTCAACTACGGCAGCACCGTGATCGTATTGCTACCGCCGGGCGTGGCGGCATTCGACCCGGCATTGCAAGCTGAAAGTCCCGTGCAACTGGGCCAGCGGCTGGCGACACTGCAATAAACCCGTAGGAGCGCATCTTGGTGCGCGATGGGGCTTCACCGAGAAAGCTTCATCGCGCACCAAGGTGCGCTCCTACGGATTGCGGTTGCTCACCACTCCGGCACACGCTCCGGCAACAACGCACGGATCACCTGGCCGTCGGCGCCGGCGGCCAGCTTCTCGGCTTCGGCGATGGGGATGTCCACCTCGACCAGCCAGCCTTCCTCGTCGGCCTGTTCGCTGCGGATGACCTCCAGCTGGTGCAGGCGCGAGCGCAGCCGCCCGGCTTCGGGTGGCAGGCGCACGCTGCCGGTGACGTGCTGCAGGCCCAGGCGCTTGCCCAGCACCGATTGCAGCAGCTCCAGCCCGCGGCCGTCGCGCGCAGAAATCCATACCCGCTCGCGGCGGGCCTCGTCCGGCACGCCATCCTGCGCGTCGTGGCGCACGTCGGCGCCCTCGATGCGGTCGATCTTGTTGAACACCAGCAACTGCGGCAGCTCACCGGCACCCACCGCCTCCAGCACCTCGTCCACCTGGGCGATGCGCTCCTCGCGCAACGGGTCGGCGGCATCGACCAGGTGTAGCAGGAAATCCGCCTCGCGCGCTTCGCTCAGGGTGGAGCGGAACGCGGCCACCAGTTCATGCGGCAGGTCGCGGACGAAGCCGACGGTGTCGGCCAGCATGGCGTTGCCGCCGGGCAGCGCGATGCGGCGCACGGTCGGGTCGAGCGTGGCGAACAGCTGGTCGGCGGCATAGGCGCCGGCACCGGTCAATGCGTTGAACAGGGTGGACTTGCCGGCATTGGTGTAGCCGACCAGCGCCACCCGCGGCATCTCGCTGCGCACGCGCGCGCGGCGCATCTGGGTGCGCTGCACTTCCACCTTTTCCAGCCGCTTCTGCAACTGCTCCACGCGCTTCTGCAACAGGCGACGGTCGGTTTCCAGCTGGGTCTCGCCGGGGCCGCGCAGGCCGATGGAACCGCCGCGCTGGCGCTCCAGGTGGGTCCAGCCGCGTACCAGCCGGGTGGCGAGGTGGCGCAGCTGCGCCAGCTCCACCTGCAGCTTGCCCTCGTGGCTGTGCGCACGCTGGGCGAAGATGTCCAGGATCAGCCCGGTGCGGTCGATCACGCGCCGCTCGAGGAAGCGTTCGAGGTTGCGCTCCTGCACCGGGGTGAGCGGGTGGTTGACCAGCACCAGGTCGGCGCCGGTCGCTTCGGCGGCCGCCTTCACTTCGTCCAGCTTGCCGCTGCCGATCAGGGTCGAGGGATTGGGACGATCGATGCGCGCGGTCACGGTGGCCGCGATGCCGGCGCCGGCCGAGCGGGCCAGGTCGGTGAACTCTTCCAGCACATCCTCTT
>Ga0182745_1005692_pt1 | contig 10135 bp, 9 predicted proteins | sample eDN3rd30CKraftBY_FD_128523 | JGI IMG/M metagenome (GOLD analysis project Ga0182745, IMG submission 128523) | Enriched backyard soil microbial communities from Emeryville, California, USA - eDNA 3rd pass 30_C Kraft BY (version 2) (version 2) | ecosystem: Environmental > Terrestrial > Soil >... | reverse complement strand
TCAATATCCTCTTTAAAGCCTTCTGCCACATTATTGATTGCTTGATTATTAAAAGGGCTTAGATTTTCAAATGTTTTTCCTGAGATACCATCCACAAATTGACCATTGACGTAATGCTTCACATCCTGCACGGGAAAAGTTTGCATGATAAATCCTCCTTTAAAAATTAATTCGGGAAGATGACAAAAATCGTTTGGATTTGTGCAATCTTCCCAATCTAGCTTTATGACTGGATTTTTTGGTCAATCAAGCCGTATGATAGAAGGGTTTCACGCAGTTCTTTTTCCAATGGTTCCGAAGGCGGACCCATTGGCGGCCTTAATGCCGGATTGATTTTCCCCATCATCCCCATCGCAGCTTTTAATGGTCCTGGATTGGTTTCTTTAAACAAAACATCATTCAATGGCATTAATTTGTAATGGAGGTCAAGCGCCTTATCTACATCACCCTCCACCCAAAGGTTATAAATGTCCGCCACTTCTTTAGGAGTGATATTGGCAGTAGCACTTATATGTCCTGCCCCTCCAATAGCCAACATTGGATAGCATAATAATTCAATGCCAGAATATAAGAGAAAATCCCTTCCGCAATTCAATAAGACACGGTTCACATGTTCGAAATCTTTATTAGATTCTTTTACACCAATAATATTTTCACAATCTTCAGCAAGACGTGCCAATGTCTTCACTTCTAAATTCGTCGCCGTTCTTCCGGGAATGTTATAAACGATCAGCGGGATATCAACAGCATTGGCTACGGTTTTAAAATGATTATAAAGTGCCTGTTGATTCGGTTTATTGTAATAAGGTACGATGACTAAAGCAGCATCCGCGCCCATTTCCTGTGCCCTTTTTGTCAAATGCAACGTTTCTTTCTGATTGGCAGATCCGGTACCTGGTGCAACTGGAACACGGGCTTTTGCTGCTTTAATTGCCGTTTCCATCACTAATTCCCGTTCCTCAATCGTAAGTGAACTCGGCTCGCCTGTAGTCCCGCATACCGAAATTCCATGGGAACCGCTTTCAATATGCCAGTTTACTAGATTTTCAATTGCCTTTACATCAACTTCCATCTTGTCATCAAAGGGAGTGATAACGGGTGCGATGGATCCTCTTAAACGACTTTTGATTTCCTCGTACATTTTTTCTACCACCTTTTCATTAATTGAATATTCCGAATAATTTAAGTGAAAAAATCGGCTTTGCTTTTATCAATAATCAATCGACTATAATAAAACAAAGCCTGGGTCATCAAAGTGCCTGATCTTGATTAGTTTCCGCCCTCTGCTTGAAAGTGCTTATCGCATTCAGTTTATGCTTTCTCACCAATGATTCAATTTCTTCAAAAGATGCTTTTTCCTTTAGGAGCTTTATGATGCTTTCATGTTCGCGAATCGATTGGACTGCGCGTTGCGGCACCATGGTGAACATGGACTTTCTGACTCTATTCATTCTTTGTTGTGCCTGTTTAATTTCCTCTATTAAAAAGGAATTTCCGCACTTTTCATAAATTTCCGCATGGAAACATTCGTTTAATTTACCAAACAGCTCTAATTCAAAGTTATGGAGGGCTTTTTCCATTTCATTGTTTAAATTAATTAGATTTTCAAAATCATGATCATTCATGGTTAAAGAACTGAGTGCAGCTGCATATCCTTCAAGCAGAGATAAAACAGAAAGAGTTTCAATGTATTCGCTCTCATTTATGCTTGTAACCACCGCTCCACTATAAGGCTTATATTGAATAAGGCCGTCAGATTCCAGTTGCCTGATCGCTTCCCTGACAGGAATCGGACTTAAACTAAGTTCTTTTGCCGTTTGATCGATAATGATCCGCTGTCCAGAACCATATGTTCCATCCAAAATTAATTTACGAAGGTGCTCATAAGCTAGTTGTTTTTTGCTGGGGTTTTTGCTTTTCTCTTCCATATTTTCATCATATATGAAATCATATATGATTGCAATCGATTTTCATTAAAAATCATATATGATTTTCCACATGCTTGTTTTGCATATATGAATGACCTGTGCCTATGAATAGACTGAATGTATCTAGAAAATCCGGCAGCTCACGCAATGTCCCGCCTTCTTCACGTATCGAAATATAATCCAACTAAAAAAAACCTGCAGACTCAGTCTGCAGGTTTTTAATAAATTAGGCCATTTTTGAATTAACGAATGAATGTATTCTTTCAACGGCTGCTTCCAGCAGCTCCAGTGAAGTTGCATAAGAGAGTCTGATGTTATCAGGTGCACCGAACCCTGAACCTGGAATAACAGCCACTTGAGCTTCTTCAAGCAACGCAGTCGTAAAATCTTCGACATTGCTATACCCTGTTAATTCAACTGCACGTTTAACGTTCGGGAATAAATAAAATGCCCCTTGTGGTTTAATGCAGCTTACGCCTGGAATTTCAACCAATTTATCATATATCTTATTCAAACGGCCTTCAAATGCCTGACGCATTTCCTCAACAGGCTCCTGCGTACCTTCATAAGCCGCAATCGCACCATATTGAGCAGTTGTGGTAGGATTTGATGTGCTATGGCTGGCAAGGTTCGCCATTGCTTTAATGATGGACTCATCACCGGCTGCATAACCTATTCTCCAGCCAGTCATCGAGTGCGATTTAGAAACACCATTGATGATGATCGTTTGCTTTTTCAATTCAGGTGAAATCTCTGCAATGGATGTATGTTTAGCATTTCCATAAACCAATTTTTCGTAAATTTCGTCGGAAACGATCAAGATATCATGAGCCAGGCAAACTTCCCCGATAGCCGCCAATTCTTCCCTGGAATAAAGCATGCCCGTTGGATTGCTTGGAGAGTTGATGATAACCGCTTTCGTTTTATCGGTAATTGCTTGTTCTAATTGTTCTTTCGTGATTTTATATTGATTTTCTTCCGTACCGACTATATAAACCGGCTTACCGTCAGCAAGCTTGATTTGCTCAGGATAGCTCACCCAATATGGTATCGGAACAATGACTTCATCTTCTTCATCCAGGATAGCTTGAAACAATGTGTACAGCGAGTGCTTTGCACCTGAGCCAACTGCGATTTCAGACGGTTTGTAATCCAAGCCCTGATCACGCTTCAATTTAGCCGCAATTGCTTCTTTTAACTTCGGCAGACCAGCGGATGGCGTGTATTTAGTTTGACCTTCATTCATGGAAAGAAGTGCTGCATCTATGATATGTTTGGGCGTATTATAGTCTGGTTCACCTGCACCCAAACCAATTATATCTAAACCTTGGGCCTTAAGTTCCTTTGCTTTTGCCGTAATGGCCAATGTTGTTGATGGCGTTAATGACTGAACACGGTTCGCTAATTTCATTTTAAATTAATCCTCCATTCTAAATGCTTCGATAATACTTTAGCCATTCCCCAGTTTTAAAATCATAATAGTCATAATTAAAGCGCTCGGATTCATCAAGATACGTTACTTCCCAAAGCGGGACGTTCTTTTCCATGCCTAGCTTAACCGAAATGATTTTTTGGGGATTAAGCTTTTCTTTGACAATGTTCATGATTTCTTTTTTTGATTTACCATCTTTATAGTTTTCCACTACTATTTCTTTCTTCTTGTCCTCAGGAAGCCAGACTATTTTTTTAGTCCCTTTTTCCCCCTTACCAATGATGACAGAGTATGAATCCTGCCCATTATAAAGGTAGAATTCTTCCATGGTAACAAGGCCGCCCTCTTCCTTTGCCTTTTTAAAAGCCTCATTACCAGCCTCTTTTTTAGGCTGCAACGCTTTAATATATGCCCCGCTGACAAATCCGATAAAACAAAGGACTAGGATAGAAGCAATAATCAACCATTTTTTCAAAGCTGCTTTTCCTTCTTTCTATGTACGATAAATTGTAAATATCGCTTTTTCTTGATCTTGGGAATCCAATGCCAGACCGAACATCAAATCATCTTTTTTCAATGTTCGGTTCAAGGAATCCACAATTTTATACAGATCAGGAGAATGTTGCAACCTGACTGTTGAAATTACTTCGATTTTACTTTCCATGAAAATGCCCCTCCATTTTAATAAATTGTCAACAACCACTGGTATGAATAGGATTTGAAGGCTTTACCACCTATCACATTATACCAGTTCAGTGGTTATTTTTCTTTAAAAATTATAAAAATTCCTGGATTAATGAATTATCAAGATCCTTTAAATCCACTCTTCTATCATTTCAGCCATTTCTGAAATAGTGCCTTGGTGCCAGTCCACTTTCGGAATCGCCTTTTGAAATTCAGTTCCATATTTAGCCGTGATGATGCGGCGATCGAGTATAACCAAAATCCCTTTATCTTCTGGAGTCCGTATAAGCCTGCCGAAACCTTGTCGGAACCTTAATAGGGCTTCGGGTAATGAATACTCAGAGAATGGATTGCGCCCCTGCTTCTCGAGAAGTTGGCATTTTGCAGCTGTCACTGGTTCATCCGGTGGCGAAAAAGGCAGCCTGACAATGATTAAACAAGATAAATCCTCGCCAGGGATATCGACGCCCTCCCATAGGCTGGTTGTCCCAAACAGGACCGCTTTCTCGAAGTTTTGGAAATTCCTGAGCAGCCTCATCCGGCTTCCGCCAGAAATCCCTTGTGCAAACAGGGTGAACTCATCCAGAACACCACAATCTTTGACCGAATGATAGGTTGCGCGCAGCATTTCATGCGAGGTGAATAATACCATCATTCTCCCTTTCGCTGCCTGAGCGGCAGCAATAATATGGTTTGCCGCGGTTTCGGAGAATTCCTCCACCGATAAACAATTGATATCTGGTAGATCATTTGGAACCAGTACCTTTACGAGTTTCTTATAAGGAAAGGGTGATGGAAAACTTGCTGTCTGCATAGGCTCATTCTCTAATCCGAGTTGTTCCTTAAAATACTTAAAAGAATCCTTCACCACAAGGGTTGCCGATGTCATGACCACACTTTTTTGGCGCCCGAAATAGGAATCCCATAGCCGTTTACTGCCTGCAATCGGCTGAACCGTCAAAGTCACCCCATGCTGAGGTGCTGCATTCGTATAATCAAGCCAATAAATATTTTCTTCATGCGGCTTGATGAAAAACTCATGCAAGGAGTCCCTGGTATCCTGTAAATGTCCAAGCAGCACCTCGATATCATTCAAGTGAAATAATGAATTTTTCCCTAATGGGGACTCATTATTCAATAAAAGGGCCAATCTTTTCTCTAACTCCGTGATGATGTATCCTAATAAATCCACCAACCGCTCAGCGACAAGAATCGCTTTTCCCCATCTTCCGTCATCTATTTTGAATGAAAGCCGTTTTGGACTTACAGAACGTGAAAGTTTTTCCGCCTGATTGGAAAGGTAATAAAAAAGCTGTTCGAATTCATACGAAAAATCACTAAGCTTTTGATCCAATTCATGTGAAGATCTCCCGTCCGTCAGTCCGTTATTCAAAAGCATCCTGTCCAATTTATATAATAATTGCTTTTGATCCGATGTCCCTAGTCTGTTCAAAATCGTCTTCACCGAAATGTAATTAAGCCTGCTCCCAAGCTGTTTGGATGCAGCCTGTTCCAAATGGTGTGCTTCATCGAGAACCAAATACCCTTTTTTGGGAATCAAGGCGTCTTCCGTAAGAAGATCCGTCATTAAAAATGAATGGTTAGTAATGATGATATCCGCCTTTGCAGCTGTTTTTTTTGCCCGTTCAAAAAAATCCAATTCAAGCCAGGGCTGTTTTAAACCGGCGTATGTAAGACCATCACTTTGAAGCCTATTCCAAAATAGCTGACCGCCGCTTGTAAGGTTCAATTCATCTTTATCACCTGTTACGGTCTCAGTAAGCCAAACCAATATCTGCATTTTCGTTAAGGCCGTTTCATAATTATCTTCCTTTTCACGCAAAGCCCTTTCGAACTTTGCCAAGCTCAAATAATTGCTTCTCCCCTTCAGTAAAACAGCTTGAAAGGTAAAAGGAAGGATTTTCTTAAGCTTAGGAACCTCGTTTTGAAGTAGTTGGTCCTGCAACTGAAGCGTATACGTCGAAACGACGACAGGTTTTTGATGTTTTTTTGCAAAATAAACGGCCGGAAGCAGATAACCTATCGATTTACCAATACCGGTTCCAGCTTCAATGATTGCATCCTGGCTGGTTTCGAAAGAATTGTGAATCAGGTTCATCATATCAAGTTGTCCGCTTCTTGCTTCGAATGCAGGGAATGCACTTTGGAGCATGGCTACTTTTTCCTCATTGTCGAGCGGGAATTTAGACCCCGTGTCTTTATGATCACCTTCATGTTCAGCCTTTTTAAAGGCAAGGCCCCTATAAGTAATTAGATCAGGTGAATGGACTTCTGCTTTAGCAAGTTTGCTTGCAATGCAAGCATCTATTAATTCGGAAACCTCACTTTGTAAGGAATAAGATAATCGATACAACTGTTTAAGTGTCATGACTGGAAGATTCATCAGCTTTTTTTTCAATTCCAACAATAATAAAGCGGTGGCATATGCATCACTATCCGCTTGATGGGGCCTGGAATGATCTAGGTTTTCTTCTTTAGCCAGCTGGTGCAGCTTATATCCATCGGATGTTGGTTTTAATATTTTCGCTAACTCCACTGTATCAAGGGTGGAACCATAAAACGGCTCAAACCCGCATCGCACTAGTTCTTCCTGTAAAAAAGATAAATCAAATAAAACATTATGGGCAACAAAACAAGCCCCTTCTATAAGCCGGGCAATATTTTCTGCAACATCTTCAAAGTCAGGTGCATTTTTTACCGTCTCGTTGCTTATTCCGGTCAATTCTTCAATAAACAAGGAAATTTCCTGTCCAGGGTGGATGAATGTCGAGTATTCATCCACGATTTGGTCATTTTCGATGACCACTCCAGCAAATTGAATAATCCTATCTCCTTTTTTCGGAGAATTCCCTGTTGTTTCCAAATCGACCACTACATATCGTTGCATCATGAATTGTACACCTCAAACTTCGCTTTCTCCACTTCCTGATGGAATTCTCTTATCTTTTTTATACCATAATAATCGTAATAAAGGAAACAAGCCGTTCATCAAAAGACGAAAAGGGCCGGCACCTATATGCATGTTTCATGCACATGTGCCGGCCCTCCGCTTACATGATTGTAGCTGCAGGTTCGTTTGAAATTAAATCAATGATTTTATTGTATTCATCCATGATCGCAACTTTTGGTTTGTGATCTCCCAGTTTATCCTCAGAAACCATCACATAAGAAATGATTATCACGATATCATCCGGCTGCACCAGTCTAGCTGCCGCTCCATTCAAACACACGACACCGCTACCCCGTTCACCCGCAATCACATACGTTTCAAGCCTTGCACCATTATTATTATTCACGATGGCGACTTTCTCATTAGGCAAAATCCCCACCGCATCTATTATATCTTCATCAATCGTAATGCTGCCTACATAATTCAAATTAGCTTCAGTTACCCGTGCACGGTGGATTTTTCCATTCATCATCGTTCGAAACATCTCAATTCCCCCTGATCTTATGATTCATTCTATATATAAGGTGATATTATCAATTAGTCTTGCATGCTTGAACTTTACAGCCATTGCAATGATGATGTTTCCTGCCAGTGATTCAAGCGGTTTAAGTTCCGGGTATTGATAGACTTCAATATAGTCAATCACGCCACTTGTTTGGGCAGTAATATGTTCACTAATTAGAGCCGTGACGGTAGCTGCATTTCTTTCACCTGATTCAACCGCCTCTTTGGCCTTCAATAAACTTTGGTACAGCTCTTTAGCCTCCATGCGTTCTTGATCTGATAGGTTCACATTTCGCGAACTCTTCGCTAACCCATCTTCCTCGCGTACGGTATCTACAGCAACAAGCTGGATAGGGAAATTGAAGTCTTTGATCAGTCCATCTATCACGGCGACTTGCTGGGCATCCTTCTTACCAAAGTAAGCTCTATCGGGAAGGATGATATTGAAGAATTTCGTTAAGACTGTCGCTACACCATCAAAGTGTCCAGGCCTTTGTCTCCCGCATAAAACATCCGTCCTGCTTTGGACAACAACTTTCACAGATGGTTCTTCACCGTACATTTCATGGACTGTTGGATAGAAGAGATAATCCACTCCGCCATTGGCTGCGACATTTTCATCCCGTTCCAAATCCCGCGGATATGTTTCAAAATCCTCATTCGGTCCAAACTGCATCGGATTAACAAAAATACTCAATACCACAATATCATTTTCTTTGCGGGCCTTTTCCAAAAGGGTTGCATGCCCCTCATGCAAAAACCCCATTGTCGCTACATAGCCAACGCTTTTGTGATTGTTTTTTTCCTCTCTAAGTGCCAATTGCAAATCAGCTGCTGATGTAAAAGTTTTCATCTTTTTCCTCCGTAAAGTTCAGAAAGCTGCTCTTCCTTCATCGTGAATGTATGTTCTTCCGACGGAAAATCTTTAGATTTCACTTCATTCACAAAGCTTGTAATCGATTGGCCAATCAGTTCATTTGCATCTCCATAAACTTTTACGAATTTCGCTAGCCGGTCTACCCCATACTTGATGACATCATGGTAAACGAGGACTTGACCATCCGTTTCTGCACCTGCTCCAATTCCAATGGTTGGAATTTCGAGGTTCCGTGTGACGAGTTCCCCCACTTGATATGGAACACATTCAAAAACTACTAGCATCGCCCCTGCCGCTTCACACTTTCTCGCATCTTCCAAGAGTTGTGCTGCACTTTCTGCATCTTTTCCTTGCACTTTATATCCGCCCAGAACGCCGACGGATTGAGGAGTCAAGCCAAGATGGGCTACAACCGGGATGCCTGCCTTTGTCAATGCTGATATTTTTTCAACAACGTCATCCGCTCCCTCGAGCTTCACTGCGTCCGCATGACCTTCCTGCATGATCCGGGCTGCATTCTTCAGTGTTTCATCCATAGATAGGTGATAGCTCATAAAGGGCATATCCGTCACGACAAATGTATTTGGTGCCCCGCGTTTTACTGCCTTTGTATGATGGATCATGTCATTCACCGTAACTGGTATCGTTGAGTCATACCCCAACACGACCATTCCTAAAGAATCACCGACTAAAATCATGTCTACACCTGATTGTTCGGCTAACTTTGCTGACGGGTAATCATAAGCCGTGAGCATGACAATCTTCTCTTGATTTTGTTTCATCTTCAAAAAATCTCCGGACAATTTCATTACGTTTCCTCCTTTTAATGGAGGAGATGAAAACATCAGCGAAAACTGGTGTCTATACATTCATGCGCAAAAAAAGGACTGACTAAAAAAGTATCTGTTTCGCTACGAAAAATGGCATGAAAAGCCACAATTCGATCAATAAACAGCACTTAGCTTTTTAGTCAATCCCTTTGTTTCATCAGAAGTTTCATCCCTCCGTCCCAGTCCAGTTCTCTGGATCAAGGCAGATTTTCAAATAATTTGGTATTTATGGGGGTGCAGTTCACATGATACTGCCCACTTGCATTATATCAAGCCAAATTGAAAATTTCTATTTAATTTTCACGAATTTGACAAAAATCTACTGAATTTCAATATCAGCAGAATATATCGAATGTACGGTACCTTTTCCGTCTTCGAGAAGTAAAACGCCTGAATCCGTTATGCCCAATGCTTTTCCGACAATCATGTCATTAACGGTACTGGCTTTGATTACCTGTCCAAGACTGATCGCATAACTCTCCCATAAATCCTTTATAGGCATGAACCCTTGATCTAAATAGAGTTCGTACAGATTTTCAAGACGAAATAATGCTCGTTGAATGACCTTGGACCTTGAAATCGTCCCTCCACTTTCTATGAGAAGGGAGGACGCTTTTTCCTGCAGTTCTTCAGGAAAATCCTCCAATTGCTGATTGATATTCATTCCAATTCCGATAATGACAGAATGGATCCTATCTGATTCCGCCTGCATCTCCGTAAGGATGCCCACCACTTTCTTGCGATTCACCAAAATATCATTCGGCCACTTTATTTGCGGCTTCAAATCAGTGGTATCCTCTATAGCCTGAGCAACAGCGACCGCGGCCAATAATGTAAGCTGTGGAGCCTCATGAATCGGGATTTTCGGCCTCAAGATGAGACTCATCCATATGCCGCTGAATTTTGGGG
>Ga0182745_1005691_pt1 | contig 10136 bp, 9 predicted proteins | sample eDN3rd30CKraftBY_FD_128523 | JGI IMG/M metagenome (GOLD analysis project Ga0182745, IMG submission 128523) | Enriched backyard soil microbial communities from Emeryville, California, USA - eDNA 3rd pass 30_C Kraft BY (version 2) (version 2) | ecosystem: Environmental > Terrestrial > Soil >... | reverse complement strand
GGCTTGTCGGCGGTGGCGATGGCCTCGGGGAAGCTGGCTTGGGTGAGGGTGCTGATGGCGTCTGCCATGGTGGTCTCCTTGGGTGACATTCGTCCGGTAACAACCGGGGATCAGGGCTGGTGATTCCCGGTCGGGCTCAGGCGTGGTGGGCGTTCGCCTCGAGCCAGCGCTCGGCGTCGATGGCGGCCATGCAGCCCGAGCCGGCGGCCGTGATGGCCTGGCGGTAGGTGTGGTCCTGGACGTCGCCGCAGGCGAAGACGCCGTCGATGTTGGTGGCGGTGCCGGGACCGGTGATCAGGTAGCCGTTGTCCTCCATGTCCAAGACGCCCTTGAACAGGTCGGTGTTGGGCCGGTGGCCGATGGCGACGAACAGCCCGGTGACGTCGAGGTCCTCGAGCTCGCCGGTGGTGGTGCTGCGCACGGTGATGCCGGCGAGCTTGGTGTCACCGTGGATCTCGGCCACTTCGCTGTCCCAGAGCATCTTGATCTTCGGGTTCGAGAACGCTCGCTCCTGCATGATCTTCGACGCGCGGAGCTCGTCGCGACGGTGGATCAGCGTGACGCTGTCGGCGAACTTGGTGAGGAAGGTCGCCTCCTCGACCGCCGAGTCGCCGCCGCCCACGACGGCGATGTGGTGCTCGCGGAAGAAGAAGCCGTCGCAGGTGGCGCAGGTGGACACGCCGTGACCAAGGAGCTCCTTCTCGCGGGGCAGGTCCAACATGAGCGACTGGGCGCCGGTGGAGACGATGACCGAGTCGGCCAGGTAGGTGGGCTCGGCGGCATCGGGATCGCCGACCCAGAGCTTGAAGGGCCGCTCGGAGAAGTCGACCTTCGACACCTTCTCCTGGCGGGCGTCAGCGCCGAAGCGGATGGCCTGGTTGCGGAAGCTCTCCATGAGCTCGGGACCCATGACGCCGTCGGGGAACCCGGGGAAGTTCTCGACCTCGGTGGTGAGCATCAGCTGCCCGCCGGGCTGGTCGGAGGTGGACGAGGGCTCGCCTTCGAGGATGAGGGGGGCCAGGTTGGCGCGGGCCGTGTAGATGGCAGCGGTGAGCCCAGCGGGACCCGATCCGATGATGACGACGTTGTGGCGAGTGGTCACGGAGACTCCGAGGCGTTCGGTGGGAAGGTTCCAACGCCGAGACCGGTCGGAAGCTTCCCGGTCGGCTCGGCGGCGTCCGGGCTCCGTCAGGCCGAGGTCAGGCGGTGGCGCCGGGCCTGGGCGCGTTCGCCTTGCGGAGCGCGATCAACCCGACGAGCAAGAAGACGACGGCGAAGAACGCGTAGATGGGCCAGACCGGACCGGGGACCCACACGTCGTACCAGCGCACGATCATCAACAGCAGGAGGAAGAAGGCGATCGTTCCGACGATGGCGGCGACGAGCCCGTAGACCACGGCCCGGGCTGCGAGCAGCGCCGGCTTGGTGGTCTTGTCGCGGACCTTGCTGATCGTGTCGACGATCGTGTCGGCCGCCTGCGCCGGCCACTCGGCGGGGATGATGCCCTGGGGGACCTTGCCGCGCGGTGATGGAGTCGGTGCAGCCATGGGGCCAGACACTACCCGCAGGCGCGAACCGCAGACCCGCCCGCAACGAGCGGTGACCTGGTCAGCGCTCGAAGATGACGACCTCGTCGCAGGCATCGGCACCGACGGCAGCGACGAGGGTGGTCTCGCGGTCGGCGTCGCGTGCCGAGGCGGTGGCGAACTCGTAGACGAGCACGTCCTTGCCGTCGACGGTGGCGTAGCCGGTCTGGATGGGCCCGGCCTTCATGCTCAACGTGACCCGGAGCTGGTCGGCGCAGCGGTCGATCGCCGCCTGCGCCGGTGGGTTGGCGCTCCGGTTCGTGCGGTCGGTGGACTCCTCGTCGTCGCCGTCGTACTGCAGCCGCGTGTCGCTGCGCTTCCAGGCGTCGCCGAGCGAGGTGGCGGTGGCCGTCCGCAGGTCCGCGGCGGTCGGGTACGAGCCGAGGTAGAGCACCGGCACCGCGGCGGTGCCGGTGACGGTGGTGACGGTGGTGGTGGGTGCACCGTGCGCACCGGTGTCCACCTCGCTTGCGGCGGTGCCGGCGCCGGAGAAGGAGGAGTCCGCCGCGGCCTTCCCCGCGCTCGGCTCGGCCGTCGAGTCCTGGGAGGTGAGGCTGGCGCTGGCCTGGTCCTGGTCGTCGCTGCGGCCGGCCCACACGAGGCTGAGGCCGACGGCCATGAGGAGGATCACCGCGGCGGCGACGATCCACGGGGCGGCGTGCCGCTGGCCGCGCGACCGCCCGTGCTCGGGTGGCACCGGCGTGTCCACCGCGGTGGCGACGAGCTGATCGACCGCGTCGTCGTCGAGGGCGGGCACCGACGCGGAGCCCAGCAGCTCTTGGGCGGCGCGCAGCTCGGCGAGGCGGGCCTGGGCCTCGGGGCGGGCGTCGATCCGCGCCAGCAGGGCGGCATCGGCCTCGCCGTCGAGGGCGAGCGACAGGTCGTCGTCGGAGAGGGGTGGCAGCTCGGTCATGGTGTGGGTGTGGGACGTCCGTCGGAGGCGGGCTGGTTCCCGCGGAGCAGGTCAGCCAGCTGTCCTCGGCCCCGTGCGATGCGAGAGCGCACGGTACCGGCGGGGATCTCCAAGACCTCGGCGATCTCCGCGTAGTCGAGCTGGCAGATGTCCCGAAGTACCACGGCGGCGCGAAAATCCGGCGCAAGCTGGGCGAGGGCGGCATCGACCTCGTCGCGGTCGCCCACGGTCTCCCCCGGATCGGGCAGCGAGGGGTCGGCCAGGTCCACCGCCGTGCCGTCCTGCTCCGGTAGGCCGACGAGCGGCCGGCGCTTGCGTCGGCGCAGTTCGTCGAGGCACGCGTTGGTGGCCACGCGGTACGCCCAGGTGGAGAACTTCGCCCGGCCATCGAAGCGGGGCAAGCCGCGGACGACGGCGATCAGCGCCTCCTGGGTGGCATCGAGGGCGTCGGCGTCGTTGCCCGTGATGCGCCGGCACACGGCGTGGATCTGAGGCTGGTGGATCCGCAGGAGCCGCTCGATCGCCCGACGGTCGCCGGCGCGCGCGGAGGCGACCAGCCGCTGCTCGTCGTCGAGCGACGTGACGTTGCTCACGGCGCCCGCACCGAGACGTCGGAGACGGCGACCTCGCCGGAGTCGGCGACCCGCGTGAACCACACGAGGACCTGGCTGCCGCGGGCCCCGTCGAGCGCGAACCGCGTGAGGCCGGCATCGGCGCCCTGCACCGAGGTGACCGGTTCGCCCCATCCCGCCAGGTCGGTCGGGGCATCCCCGTCGGTCACGTACACCTGGGCGCTCCACCCGCTCTCGGTGGTGCGGACGTCGACCTTGCCGATGTCCTGGGTGCCGTCGAGCCCGAGGACGAGTCCGACGCCGTCCTTGTCGGCCATCGCCTCGGGGTCCTTGTAGTGCTCGCTGCGCCACGCGGTGTCGGGGTTCTGGTCGAGGGCGTTGAGGACCTGGTCCTCGTGCTCGCCCCCGTTGTCGCCCTGCGGGTCGAACGAGTGGGCCGAGATGACCGACAGCCGCTCGGCGCCGGGCGGGTCGGCGGTCTTCTCGCCGCCCTGCAGCGCGAACGCCCCGGCCATGGCGGCGAGGAGGATGACGACCACGATCACCATCCACCGGCGGGACCGACGGTGCGGCGGGGACTCCAGCGTGGCCAGGGGGATGGCGCCGGATCCGGCGCTGTCGTCGCGGTGAGCGGGTGCGGGTGTCGGCGGGATGGGTGCGATGGGCGGGGGCGTGGCCGGGCGGGCAGGGGGTGCGGGCGGTGCCGCGCTCGCGGGGGCGGGCACCGAGGACGGGTTGGCCGCGGCCGCGGCGACGGCGGCCGCGGGAGCGCGCCGGGGATCGGCGCCGGCACCGAGGAGGGCGGTGCGCATCGCCGCCGCCGATGCGAAGCGGTCGGCCGGTGCTCGTGACATGGCCTGCATCACCACGGCTTCGGTCGCCACGGGGATCTCGGGTCGCAGTCGACGGGGCTCGACGGGGTAGCGGTGCAGCCGGGCCAGTGCGGTGGCCGTGTCGGTCTCCTCGTCGAACGCCGGGGTGCCGGTGAGCGCCTCGTACAGGACCACGCCGAGGGCGTAGAGGTCGGCTCGGCCGTCGATGGCGCCGCCTTCGACCTGTTCGGGAGCGAGGTACTTGGCCGTGCCCACCATGGCCCCGGCGTTGGTGAGGTCGGCGCCCTCGGCCGCCTTGGCGATGCCGAAGTCGGCCACGAGGACGCGCCCGTCGGCGGACAGGAGGATGTTCGCCGGCTTCACGTCGCGGTGCACGAGTCCGCTGGCATGGGCGGCACCCAGCGCGTCGGCCACCTGGGTGCCGATCGCCAGCACCGCTTCGAGGCGCATCGGGCCGTGCTCGTCGAGGTCGGCCCGCATGGTGGTGCCCACCACCAGCTCCATGACGATCGCCTCCAGGCCCTCGGCGGAGAACGTGTCGTACACCGACACGATCGACGGGTGGGCGAGGCGGGCGGCGGCCACCGCCTCGGCCCGGAAGCGCCGGACGAACGAGTCGTCGCGCGCCAGGTGCGGGTGGAGCAGCTTCACGGCGACGCGCCGGGCCAGCGTCTCGTCCGTGGCCTCCCACACCTCGGCCATCCCGCCGGACGCGATCGGCCGGTTCAGCCGGTAGCGGCCGACGAGCAGTCGGCCGCCGCGGGGAGCCTCCGGGGGCTCGGTCGAAGACGGATCGGGCACGGACACGGCCTGGTCACGCTAGTTCCCAGCCACCTCACGGCTCCCGGCGGGTCGGCGGTTCGCTCGGTTCGAGGCGACGGGGCAAGGCGTTGAGCGGACGTCCGCTGATCATCGTGTCCCAGCGGCGCAAGATGCCCGGCCCCCGCTCGTCGGCCGCCCCGTGATGCCACGGGAAGTCGACGATCCACTGCGCCCCGCAGACCCGACAGCGGTACTCGTCGTAGCGGCCTTCTCGGGGATCGTGGCCCATCGGCTCGAGCCGGCTCAGCCGCGCCCGGCACCGCTCCTCGGCCGGTGGCTACTTCGGGTCCTGCCAGACGAGGCCGACCATGCGGGGGCCGCCGTGGGCGCCGATGACCGGGCCGATGGTCCAGGTCGTGAGCTGGTCCTCGGAGAAGTGGGGGGCCAAGACGTCGTGGAGGTCGCCGACGTCGGGCGAGCAGCCGTGGCACACGGCGACGAGCTCGACACCCGGCGTCTCGAGCACCTTGTCGCGCAGCCAGGTCATCGACTTCTTGCGGGTCCGCTGCTTGGCGGCCTCGGTGACGACGCCGGTGGAGATGTCGATGATGGGCTTGATCGACAGGATCGAGCCGAGCATCGCCTGGGCGCCGCCGATCCGGCCGCCCTTCTTCAGGTTCTCGAGCGTGTCGAGGGCGCCGAACACGTGGGTGCGGCCGCTGAGGTCCTCGATCAGGGCGACGATGTCGGCCACCGAGCCGCCCTGTTCGGCGAGCTCGGCGGCGGCGAGGACCTGCATGCCGAGGCCGGCGGTGATCGACTTGGAGTCCAAGACGGTGAGGTCGAGGTCGTCGCCGATGGCCTTCGCCGCCGTCTGGGCGGACTGCATGGTGGCGGACAGCTCGCTCGAGAGGTTGATGCAGACGACGGGGTCGCCGTCGGCGCCCGCCTCGCGGAAGGCGGCCTCGAACGCGCCGGGCGCCGGCGCCGCGGTGGCCGGGAGGACGTCGAGCTGGGCCATCTTCTCGTAGAAGGCCTCGGGGGTGAGGTCGATGCCGTCGACGTACTCGTCGTCGCCGAAGCGGATCGTCAGCGGGACCACGCGGATGTCGTGGGCAGCGGCCTGCTCCGGCGGGATGTCGGCGGCGCTGTCGGTGACGATCTTGACGGGCATGGATGGCTCCGGGGTTGGTGGTGGGGGACGGTGTGGGCGATCGGTGCTTGGACCGGCGGCGGCGGTTCGGGGTTACACGAGCGGTTCGGGTTCGGCACCGGTGGTGTGGCGGTCGGTTCGCGTCCGCCGCCAGTTCCGTCCCCACCACACGGCGAGGAACAGGGCGGCGCCGCCGGTGAGCACGATGCCGACGCCGGATACGGCGGTGGAGCGGATCGTGTAGCGGCTCTCGGCGAGGATGACCCCGTCGTCGGGGGTGCGCACGGTGATGCGGATCGGGGTGTCGCCCGCAGCCCGGGTCTTCACCGGGATGGTCACGACGGTGCTCCCAGGCTCGAGCGTCTCCTCGATCCGGTTCTGGGGGAACTCGACGCGGTCGTTCGCCTCGAGCTCGATGACGACCTTGACCTGGGAGTCCAGCGCCGACTCGACGGGGAGCGGGAACTTGGCGTTGTCCGCCCCGATCGTGACCGTGTCCTTCTCGGGGATCGAGATCGACGAGAACGGCACCTGCAGCGCATCGGTGACCGACGAGGCGTCGTCGCGGCGCTGGTCGAGCGGCAGGTCCTGGGCCGCGCTCACGGTGAGGGTCAGCTCGTAGGGGTCGATCAGCTCCCGGCGGCCGCCGACCATCGACTGGTAGCTGTCGACGGCGCTCTGCGCCTGGCGGTACGCCGCCGGATAGGCGCCGAGCAGCGGCGTCGAAGGGGTGGTCATCACCGCGCCGGCGGGTGCGGGCTGCGCGTCGAGGATCGAGGGGACGTCGGTGGCGGCGAGGAACGGCGAGCCGAGCAGGAGGGCGTCGGCCACGATCCGCAGCGACGCCGGCGAGGCGAGCGCGGGATCGACGGTGACGACCACCGAGGGACTCCCCGTGGGGCCAGCCCCGGTGGACGCGAGGCGCGCGAGGAGGCGGTGGGCGGCGAGGACGGGGTCCTCCACCGGTTCGGGCCCGAGTGCGTAGCTGGCCGACACCGCCACCGCGCGCGTGGTCCCGGCGCCCGAGGGCAGGTCGATGGGAGCGAGGACACCGGCGCCGCCGCCGAGCGCGTCAGCGGGCAGCAGCGCCCTGGTGATGCCGCGGGTCCGCAGCTGGGCGAGCGTGTCCTGGTCGGTGCGGCTGCGGAGCTGCCAGGTCCCGACGGCCGGTTCCTCCAGCAGGTCCGTCAAGGTGCGACGGCCGAAGTCGCGCTGGAGCGTGAGGTTGTCGTCGAGCCCGGCGGACACCAGGCTCGCGGCGTTGACGTCGACGTAGGACGCATCGAGCACGGTCCGGTCTTCGGGCGCCAGTTCGGCTCGGAGCCTCGCGAGGTCGGCCGTGGCACCGTCGTCGCCCGCGATGCGCGCCAGCGTGTCGGGGGTGATCGAGAACGTCGCCGGCAGGTCGGGCCGGTCGCCGAGCGCGTCGAGGACGGGCTCGAGGTCGTCGAGCAGGCCCGCGTCGACGGTGTCGGTGCTCCGGCGGTCCTCGGCGTCCTCGGGCGGCCCCCGGTGGATGCCCACGAGGAGCGCAGCCTTCGTCTGGGTGACCTGCTGGCCCGCTTCGGGGAGGCGGATGATCGAGGTCATCAGCACCTTGAGCACGTTCCCGTCGGCGTCGCGCAGGCGGACCCGGACCGGGTACACGCCCGGCTCGTCGATCTCCCAGCCCCACGCCGGGTCGGGGTTGGGCTGGCCGTCGGCGAAGAGCCGGATCGTGAAGCCCGTGGTGCGGGTCGCGGCCCCGTCGGCGGGACCCAGGTCGACGGGGCCGAACGTGGCCTCGGAACCGCCTTCGGGCTCGGCGCCGACCCCCTCGCCGGGTTGCACGGCGTCGTAGATGTCGACGGCGATCTGGGTGGCCGTGGGTGCGTCGGTCACGTCGAGCACGACCGAGAAGCTGCCGTCGGGGGCCACGGAGATCGGCTGGTCGACGAGCGTCAGGCGAGGCCCGGACGCTACCGGGGCGCTCTGGGCGTGGCTGGGGGTCGGAGCGACGACCAGCAGCGAGGCGGTGAGCAGGCCTGCCGTGACGATGCGGCGGATCACCGGGGCGGGCTTCCGAGCGCGCAGCTGAGCACGGTCAGGCCGTGGGGCTCGAGCGCGAAGCCGGTGGCCAGGTAGAGCCCGAGCGCACCGGCGTTGTGCTCTTGCGTGTTGACGACCGCGACGCGGGCGCCGGTGCGACGCAGCCAGCGAAGGCTGTCGGCCACGAGGGCCCGGCCGATCCCCTCGCGGTGGCGGTCGGGGTCGACGGCCAGGCGCTGCAGGTAGCCGCGGTCCGCGGCTCGTCCGGTGATGGCGTAGCCGGTGGTGGCCCGGTCCGACGCGGCGATGCGGAAGCGGCTGGCCGGCGTGGCGCGCACGGCGTCGTCGAGGCCGCCGCGGTCGAGGGCCCAGAACTCGTCGAACGCCCGCTCGTCGATCGTCAAGACGTCATGCTGATCGCGCCGCCAGGCTCGGCGGAGGCGGACGGGCGTCGTCGACTCGGGCAGGTCGCGCAGGTCGTGGCGCAGGAGGTGCAGCCGTTCGTGCTCGACGAAGCCGGCGGCGCGGAACGGTGCCACCTCACCGTGGTGCAAGGCGCCGGTGAGCACCCGCCGGACGCCACGATCCGCGAGGACGTCGAGCTCGCGCTGGATGTCGGCCGGTCCCGGGGCGGGGTGATCGGGGACCGGGCTCATCACCACCGTGTGGTCGCTGCCGCGCCAGGCCGACACCTGGAGGTGGGCGCGTGCGCCCCACCACCGATCATCGGCAGCCATCACGCCAGGCCCGGGGTGGTGAGGTGTCGAGCACTGGTCCGGACCTTAGGTGGTACGGGGCCGCGACCCGGCTCGTCGGCTGAGGGCCGCGGCGCCCCGGCGCCCGTACCCTGGAGCGATGCCGGTCCTGTACGCGACCCACCCGCAGTACCTCGAGCACTCGGCCGGCCGCGGCCATCCCGAGTCGCCGGCGCGGCTGCGTGCGGTGCAGCTCGGGGTGCAGCGGGCCGGGCTCGCCGAGGCGTTGGTCGCCGTGGAGCCGGTCGCCGCCGGTGACGCGGAGCTCGAGCGGATCCACCCCGAGGCCTACCGCCGCGCGCTGCGGTCGTTCTGCGCGTCCGGCGGCGGGCAGCTCGACGGCGACACCGCGGTGGTGCCCGAATCCTGGGACGCCGCCCTGCTGGCCGCGGGCGCCGGCCTCGAGGTGATCCGGCGGCTCCAGTCCGGCGACGGTGACGCTGGGTTCTGCGCGGTGCGGCCGCCGGGCCACCACGCGCTCGCCAGCCAGGCGATGGGCTTCTGCCTCTTCAACAACGTGGCGGTGGCTGCCGCGCAGCTGCGCAGCGAGGGGGAGCGGGTGGCGATCGTGGACTACGACGCCCACCACGGCAACGGGACCCAGGACCTGTTCTGGGATGACCCCGACGTCTTCTACGTGTCCACCCACGAGTGGCCGCAGTACCCCGGGACCGGTGGCATCCGGGAGGTCGGGGTCGGCGAGGGGGTCGGTACCACCCTCAACCTGCCGTTCCCGAGCCACACCACCGGCGACGTCTACCGGCGCGCGTTCGACGAGGTGGTCATCCCGGCCCTGGCGGCGTGGCAGCCGACGTGGCTGCTGATCTCGGCCGGCTTCGACGCCCACCGCGCCGACCCCCTCACCGATCTCGGTCTGACCTCCGCCGACTTCGCCGACGTGACCGTGGCCCTGCTCTCGCTGGTGCCGCCGGGCCGTCGCCTGCTGTTCCTCGAGGGGGGCTACGACCTCGACGCCCTCTCCTTGTGCACGGGTTCGGTGCTGTCGGCTCTGGCCGACGACGGCGCCTACCGTCCCGAGGCCGCCACGAGCGGCGGCCCGGGCGGCGATGTCTGCGCCGCAGCCCTCAAGATCCGGGGTGAGCTGGCCGACGGATACCTGCGGTCTCCATGAGGAGGCGCCTGTCCTGACCCCGGAGGGTTGCCGTGACGCAGGTCGTCGAACTGCTGCAGTACCTGCTCGAGGAGCGGGGCTCGGACCTGCTCGTGAAGGTGGGGTCGCCGCCGTGCCTCCGTCGGAACGGCAAGCTCGAGCGGACCCCGCTCGAGACCCTTGGTCCCGAGGTCATCGAGAGCCTCGCCGCGGAGCTCCTCACCCCCATCAAGGCGGCGGAGTTCCAAGAGACCGGGGAGACGGACCTGGCCCACAGCGTCCCCGGCCTCGGTCGCTTCCGCGTCAACGTGTACCGCCAGCGCGGCTCGGTGAGCCTGGCGATCCGGCGCGTGGTGCCCGGTGCCCCGGCGATCGCCGACCTCGGCGTGCCGCAGGTGGTGGCCGATCTGGCCAGCAGCCGCG
>Ga0182745_1005688_pt1 | contig 10138 bp, 8 predicted proteins | sample eDN3rd30CKraftBY_FD_128523 | JGI IMG/M metagenome (GOLD analysis project Ga0182745, IMG submission 128523) | Enriched backyard soil microbial communities from Emeryville, California, USA - eDNA 3rd pass 30_C Kraft BY (version 2) (version 2) | ecosystem: Environmental > Terrestrial > Soil >... | reverse complement strand
GGAGGGGGGAGGGGACAGGCGCGGCACCCTGGAGGGAGGAGGAAGGCGCGTTTCGCGCCCGGTGAAATCGAGGACGCCCTGTGAGCAGGGAACCCGAGGACGTTGGCTTGGCTTTGGGCTGTGCCTGCGTATCCTCCCGCGCGCCATGGCTACCGTCCCCGCACCCCTCTCCCTTTCGCCCCCCGTCACACCTGGCCTGTCGGCGGTGCCCGTCTCCCAGCATGAGCCGAGCGCCCGGCAGCTCGTCGGGTGGTTGCTGGCGGCGACGCTGGTGCCCCGGTTGGTGGTGTTCTTCGTCAACGAGAACCTCTTCGGTGACGCGGTGGTGCGCACGGAGCTGGCGGAGCGCTGGTTCCGGGCGCCGCACCTCATCACCGCCTATGGCGACGGCGCGTTCCAGTTCGGCCCGCTGCACATGTACCTGGTAGGCGCGGCGCTGTCGGTGTTCGACCGTGAGGTCGCGGGCCGGGTGGTGAGCCTGCTGTTCGGTGTGCTGTCGGTGGTCCCGCTGTTCGTCCTGACGCGCAGGCTCTTTGGCTGGCGGGCCGGCGTGGTGGCGGGCCTGAGCTTCGCAGCGTGGGGCATGCACATGCAGTTCGCCACCACGGCGTGCAGCGAGGCGGTGTCCCTGTTCTTCATGCTGACCACCTTCGCGCTCTACGCAGAAGGGGTGGACGAGAACCGGTTCTCGCCGTTGTTCCTGGCGGCGCTCACGCTCAACCTGGCGTGCGCGCTCCGCTACGACGCGTGGATGTACATCCCGCTGCTCACGCTGTCGCTGTGCTTCAGCAGCCGGGACAGGGTGGCGGCGCTCACCCGGGCCGTGGGCTTCGGGTTGATGTGCCTGCCGTTCCCCTTGCTGTGGATGCAGGGCAACGAGCTGCTCCACGGCAACCCCTTCTTCCCGGTGATGGCGGTGGAGGACTTCCATCGCAACTGGGTGCAGTCGTCGGTGGGGTCGGGCTCGACGATTGTCTGGCGGCTGCGGCAGCTCGCGTTCTGGCCCGGCATCGCCCTGCTCACGCTGTCGCCGCTGGTGGCGCTGCTGGGCATGGCGGGCATGGTGCGCGCGTGGAAGGCACGGCCGGACACGCGCTGGCTGGTGGCCGCGGCGGTGGTCCCCGCTGCCTACTTCACCTTCCGGGCGGCGGCGCTGCTGACCTTCGTTCCCCTGGGCCGCTTCACGGTGACGCAGGTCGCGATCGTCACGGTCTTCGTGGCGTTCGGCTTCGCCGGCCTGGTGGGCACGCGCGGCCCCGGGCTGCGCAAGGCCCTGGCGGTGGTGACGGCGGTGGTCGCCGTCGCCGTGCCCGTGGCGATGGGCCTCTTCACCTTCCGCTCGGACGGGCCGCTCCAGGACATGATGCGGCCGGTGAGCCCCACCTCCACGAACCCCGTCGCGTTGATGCAGGTGGCGAAGTACCTGAAGGCGGAGGTGGCCACGAAGGGGGGCGCCGCGGCGCTCGACATCGACCCGGACTACATGGACCTGCAGCTGGCCTTCTTCTCCGGGCTGCCCGAGGAGCGGCTGGTACGCGCGCGCTGGGAGACCTTCCGCCAGCGCTTGAGTGAGGTTCAGCCCGAGGTGCTGGTCCGTTTCGACGGCGGCACCCTGGAGAAGGACGCGGGCGTGACGCTGGATGGCCGTTCGCTGGTGCTGGACGGCGTCGCGTACCAGGAGCTGGATGGCTTCACCGCGCCACTGCACGTGTACCGGCGCCAGCCGTAGTCGCGCGGCGTCCCGCGCCGGGAAGCTCCCGTGCGCGGCCGTCCCCGTGGACGCCGCTCAAGGGTCCACGTCGTCGTCGGGATGGTAGTCGTAGTCGGTGTCGGGCGGCCGCCGGGCATCCAGCCATCCCTGGAGGATGAACTGCGCGGCCACCTGGTCGATGACCTCGCGGCGCCGGGCCCGGCTGACGTCCGCCTCGAGCAGGGTCCGGGTGGCGGCCACGGTCGACAGCCGCTCGTCCCACAGCTCCACCGTCAGCCCCAGCGACTGGGCGAGCGTGTCCGCGAACTTCCGGGAGGCCTCCGCGCGAGGTCCCTCGCTGCCATCCATGTTGAGCGGCAGGCCCAGGACGACATGGCTCACCTCGTGCTCGCTGGCGACGGTGGCCAGCGCGGCGAGGTCTGCCTTGAGCGAAGTCCTGCGAACGGTCGTCACGCCTTGAGCGGTGAGGCCCAGGCCGTCGGACACGGCCACGCCAATGGTTTTGGTACCCAGGTCCAGGCCCATGGTGCGCATGCGGCGCAACTTAACCGCAATCCTTCGCCGTGGACCGCTCCGTCCACGCCCGGGGACGTGCCCTGCCCGCCTGGTGGGCTAACCGCCGGAATTCGCTGGCCGAGGTGGGCACCGCCAGGCGGCACCGCCGCTGCACTGACGTCGTCCTGTCCGAAGGACGACCGCGCGGCGTCCACTTCAACCCCGTCGCGCAAGAGGGCTCATGCTCGACTTCCTCAAAGGTGCGGTCAACATGCTGGCCGGCCCCATGTCCACCGCGGTGGATTTCGCGGGCAACGCGCTGGGATTGCCGCCACTCATCACCAACTCCATCAAGGTCGCGGCGGGCGCCGCAACGGGCAACGTCATGATGGCGGCCAGTGGCGCCATGGGCGTCGCGCAGGAACTGTCGAAGAATCCACCCGCGAAGACGGAGTATCATCCGTCCTCGTCGAGCCAATCAAAGGCCGACAGCGGCTACGCGCCGTCCTCGTCGCCCATCCTGAGCCCGGGCAGCAGTCCGCTGGACCCGAAGATGCTCGACTACGCGGACGCGCTCCGGGTGCTGGAGGCGAACTTCCAGCAACTGGACCTGGTCGACGGCAAGAAGCACGGCGTGCTGTCGAAGACGGACTTGCGGCGCATCGCCTCGGACGCCAGCCTGTCGCCCCAGCTTCGCGACGCGGCCCGCTTCATGGTGGAGAACACGGCGCTGTTCGAGCGGTTGGATCAGCAGGGGCCGCTCGCGAAGGTGGGCATCTTCTCCGTGCTGAACAACTTCGACACCTTCACCGTGAAGGACCTCCAGCGGGAGCTGAAGGCGGTGGAGGCGGAGTTCGCGAGGTATGGCCGGCCCACGCGCCCCGGCAGCGGTGGGGGCTCGACGCCGCCCCCGGGGACGGGCGCCACGACGGGCGGAGGGGGCACCGCGCCCGTTTCGGATTGTCCGCCGGCCTCGTCATCGCGTGCGCTGGACCCGGACTTCCGCGAGTACCACGACGCGTTGCGCGTGCTGGACGCGAACTGGGACAGCTTCGACACGGCGGCGGGTGTGAAGGACAACCGGTTCACACGTGACAGCCTGGACGCCATCCTGAGCAGCCCCGGCGCGTCGTCGACGCTGAAGCGCGCGGCGCAGTTCTTCAAGGACCATCCCATCTACTTCGACCGGCTGGAGATGGCGGCGGGGATTGGTTCGCGGGATGGCATCGTGGGGCGGCCGGACGTGACGGCCGCGCTCCGGCAGGCGGACGCCGAGCAGGGCACCTCGGGCGCATCGCAGTCGACGAGCGGCTCGGGGGGAAGTCGCAGGGCGGGCAGCGCCTCGTCGGGCGTGCGGAGCATCGTCGACAACCCCAACATGAGCATCGAGGACAAGATTCAAGCCATCCTGATGTCCATCTCCAGTGACACGGACGAGGAGATTCTCGACGTCATGGAGCAGATGGCGAACGTGCGCGACCAGCGGGCGACGCTGGGCACCGGCGAAGCGGACCGGAAGACGGGCGCGAAGCTGGAGAGCAGCATGCAGGAGCTGGAGCTGCGCCTCCAACGGCTCGTGGAGAAGCGCAAGGCGATGTTCGACCTGATGAGCAACATGTCCTCGAAGTTCCACGAAATGGCCAAGACGGCCATCTCCAACCTGCGGAGCGCCTGAGCCGTCATGGGACGCATCATCAAACACGAGGGAGCGGTGGCCATGCGGATGGAGCGCGGTGTGATTCAGGACTTGAAGGCGTTTGCCCGGGGCGAGGCGACGTGGGCCGAGGTGGAGGGGATGACCTTCGAGGAGGCGAAGGCCATTGCCCAGGTGGGGTGTGACCTGGCGGCGGCGGGCCGCCTGGAGGAGGCGCGCATCCTCTTCGAGGGGCTGGTGGAGGGGAACCCGAAGGATGCGGCGGCGCGTGCGGCGCTGGGCACCGTGTACCAGAAGCTGGGCAAGCTCGACGAAGCCATCGCCGAGTACAGCGCCGCCCTGGAGCGGGAGCCCGACAATCCGGTCGCGCTGGCGAACCGGGGTGAGCTCTACCTGCGCAGGGGCGAGCGGCAGGGCTTCACCGACCTGGCGAACGCCGTGGAGGCCGACCCGCACGGGGAGACCGCGGGAGGCCGCAGGGCGAAGGCGCTGGTGAAGGCCATCACGCTGATGGCCGTGGAGAAGCTGAAGGAGGGCTCGCAGCCGTAATGGGGGGGGAGCCACCGGGGCGTCGGGGAGCGGCCCGGTGGCGGCAGTCGGCGGGTGGGCTCGGGGAAGAGGCGTGGATGGAAGGGGAGGGGGGGCCCACCTGTCGACCGCTGTTTCAGGGAGGAGGGAGCGAGCCAATCCGCTCGCCAATGGGCGGATGGCTCATGCCCTTGAGGACGACCCAACGTGGGGGCTCGGGGTCCATCTTGTTGACGCGCGCGGCCTTCACCAGCATGCGGCGGAAGGCGTCGACATCACCGGTGAGCTGAAGGGCATAGCGGTCCGCCACGCGCTCCCGCTCCCGGGAGAAGGCACCGGCGACGGGCTTGCTCACCACCATGACGGTGAAGAAGAGCAGGGAGAGCAGGGGCAGGTTCCGGATGTCCGCGAAGCGGGTGGCGCCGAACCAGCCCCGGGAGGCGGACCGGCGCAGCAGCCGGTCGAGCGTGAAGAGCAGGGCGAGGAGCGCCACTGACGAGGCGATGCGCGCGGGCCACTTCGCCTCCTGCACGTGCCCCGCCTCGTGGGCCACCGCAGCCAGGACTTCATCCTCCGTCAGCTCCCGGAGGATGACGTCATTGAGGACGATGGTGCGCGTGGGGCCCTGCCCGGCGAAGTAGGCCTGGAGCCGGCGGGAGGCCACGGACGTCTCCTCCACCATGACGTCGGCGAAGGCGATGTCCGCCCGCGCCATGAGCCCCGTGATTCGGTTGCGCAGGGGCCCCTCGGGCAGCGGCTTCTGGTCGAAGAAGAGGCGGCCGCGATACGGGTCCAGCGCGGCGGAGACGAGCAGCAGCAGGGCTACGGGAATACCCAGCACCAGCCACCACCGTCGCAGCCTGCGCGCCAGGCCGAAGAGCCCGATGACGAGCGTGGCGATGGCGAAGGCCGCCACCAGGTGGGCCTTCAGCAGGTCCCACGCGAAGGTGCCCGGAGTCTGCGTGGACATGCCGTGCCGGTGCTCGAGTGTGTAGCTGAACCAGACGTCCACCGGCAGGTAGACGAGCGTGACGAAGAGGTCCGTGAAGAGCGCGAAGAGCACCGCCGCGCCCCAGCCGGGCTCACCCCACAGCCGGTCCAGGGCGCTGAAGAAGGCGCGGCTGACGGGCGCGGTCCGGAGGAAGCCGAGCCGCCGCTCCAGTCCGGCGGCGGCCGCCACGGCTAGGCGGTAGAAGGGCTGGACGAGCACGCCCAGGAGCAGCAGGAGCAGGCCCAGGCGGAAGAAGGGCTCCACCGCGGCCCGGATGTAATAGGGCTGGTGGAAGGCGTGAATCTCCGCCAGTTGCTCGGGCGTGAACAGGGGCTCCATGGAGGCCCCAGGCTATGCCGTGGGCACCGGGCCTGCCAGCCGGGGCGCTCAGGTGTGGGGCTCGCCCCTGGGGGAAGGAGGCGCCGCGGACGCGGGCTCTCCCTCCGCGTCGGCCAGCAGCAGGGCCTTCACCTTGGCGAGGCTCTCGCGCGTGCGGTCCACGAAGGTGCTCTGCGAGCCGATGCGCTCGGCCGTCTCCAGGGTGCGCTCGTAGATGTTGATGGACTTGGTGAGCAGCACGCGAATCTTCTTCCGGAGCTCCTGCCGGTAGACCTCGGCCTCGCTGGCGTCCAGCTCCGCGGGCGCGGGCGAGTTCACCATGTGCTCGTAGAGGTTCTCGTACAGCGCGCCAATCTGCGCGCCCGCCGCGGTGGCCCAGTAGCCGTTGCCCACGCGGATGGAGCGCAGGTAGTGCCCCTGCGCGGACAGGAGCAGCTCCGCCTTGTAGTTGAGGTCCTGGGAGAGCCTGTCCACGCCCTTCGCCGGGTCCAGCCTCACGTTGTCGTAGTGGAGCCGGTACAGCTCGCCGATGAAGAAGTGGGCCTGCGCGGGGAAGTAGTCGTCCACCTCGCCCTTGTCCTCCAGGGCGTCGTAGGTGGAGAGCGCCTTGCGCAGCGTGGACTCGGCGGCCTCTGGCGCGCCGCTCTCCAACTGGCAGATGCCCTGCTGCACCTGCGCTTCCAGGCGGCGGTTGACGGGCAGGTCCTCGCGCGCGGCGATGACGCCCAACTGCTTCGCGGCCTGCTCGTAGCGCTCCAGGTGGTAGTCCACCTCCGCCACGCGGAAGGCCGCGTCGAGCGCGTCGCCCTGGCCCTTCACGGGGTCCGACAGCTCGGAGAAGCGGTGTCCGGCCTCCTCCCACTCCTTGAGGCGCTGATGGGCGAGCCCCGCGTTGTAGAGCGCCGCGCGGCGGTGGCGGCTGTCCGGGAAGAAGTCAGCGAGCCTGCCGAAGTAGCGCGCCGCCTGCTGGAAGTCGTTCGCCGCGAAGGCCGAGGTGCCACCGGCGAAGAGCTCTTCGTCATTGAGCTTGTCCAGCTCCAGGTCCGCCGTGACGGTCACCGCGTCGAAGTGGATCTCCTGCCTCGGCGCCGCCTGCGCGGCCTCCTTCGAGGCGGCGCCCGTCGTCCGGCATCCGGACACGGCGACGCCCAGCGCCGCCACCCACCACCATCGGTTGACTGGCACCTGCTTCAGCGCTTTCCCGTTCACCGCATCATCCTCCTGGACCGGTCACCCACCCGGACAGCGCCGGGCGCCGTGGAGTTCCCACCACCGTCACCGTGCCCGCCAGCTTAATGCGTGGCCTCCGGTCGCGCTCCCCCGCCTGTCTGCTCCCCGCGGACGGCGGGAGTGAAGAAGTGCGCTCGGCGCGCACGGGCTCCAGGGGAAACGCGAAAACGGAGCCGGGGACCGGGAGCCGTCAGGCCCTTCCTGGTCAGCCGAGCGTCTCGTCGCCCACCAGATACCGCCCGGTCCGCCACAGGGCGGAGATATCGTGGACATCCAACGCGAAGCGGGGCACCTGGACGATGGGGACGCCCGGACAGGCGGCCTGGAGCTGCGCGATGCCGGCGCGGTCCTGCTCGGCCATGAGCTGCTGCTCGCGGAGCGTCTCCTCCACCTTGGCCCGCCGGGTGGGCGTCAGCGTGGCCGCGTCCGCCCAGAGCGCCTCGGTGGGCATGGGGTGCACGCGGTTGACCACCAGGGACACCACCTCCATCCGGTGCTGCTGGAGCAGCTCGTAGAAATGGATGGCCTCGTCCATGCGCTCGCGGTGGGGGCTCGTCACCAGCACGAAGCCGGTGTTCGGGTCCGCCAGGAGCTGGCGAACGCCCCGGGCGCGCTCGCGGAAGCCCTCGTTGAGGGAAGAGATGGCGAGCATGAAGTTGGAGAGCTCCTGGAGCATCTCCGTACCGGTGAACTTCGCCAGCCCCCGCATGACGTAGCCGCTGCGGTTGAACAGCGACATCCCCAGCTTGCCCGCCTTCAGCGCCGGGGTGAGGAGCCACTTCGCCGCGTCGTTGTCCAGGAAGTCCAGCACCCGGTTGGGGGCGTCCAGGAAGTCCAGCGCATGCGCGGTGGGCGGGGTGTCCAGGACGATGAGCTGGTAGTTGCTGCTGCGGCGCAGCTCCCACAGCTTCTCCATGGAGATGTACTCCTGGCTGCCCGCCAGGGCCGTGGAGAGCGACTGGTAGAAGCGGTTGGCCAGGATGCGCTCGCGCTGCTCGGGTGAGGCGACGCGGGCGATGAGGTCGTCCCACGTCTGCTTCATATCCAGCATCATCGCGTAGAGGGGCGCGCGCGCCTGGATGCCCAGCGGCTCCAGGGCGGTGGCCGGCACCCGCGTCTCCGCGTTGCCCAACGCCGTGAGGCCCAGCGAGTTGGCCAGCCGCCTCGCCGGGTCGATGGTGCACACCATGCTGGAGCGCCCATCCACCGAGGCCCGCAGGGCCAGGGCCGCCGCCGCCGTCGTCTTGCCCACACCGCCGGAGCCCACGCAGATGAGGACGCGCTTGCCCGCGAGCGCGAGCGTCAGGGCCGTGCTCACGCGGCCCCCGTCACGAGAGGTTCGAGGTGCGCCATGACCTGTTCAATCGCCTTGCGCCCGAACTCGGGCGTGAAGAGCCGGGGGACGGGGTACACAGGCGCGTGCAGGTTGCGCTCCAGCTTGGTCCCCGCGAGCACCGCCTGCATCGCCCGGTCGTGGTGCGCCTGGGCCACGGCGAGCAGCTCCGGATGGCCCTGGAGCGCCTCCAGGTCCGCCTCGGTGAAGCGCTCCGGGAAGGACTGGTTGAGCACGGCCGCGTGCGTGCGCAGGTTCACCTTGTCCCGCAGCGCCGCGTGCAGCTCCACCGCCTCGTTCACCGGCATCTCCTCCGGCAGGGCCACCAGCACCGCGGCCGTCACGGAGGGGTCGACGAGGAGGTCCCGCATCTTCTGGGCCTCGCGGGCCATGGGGCCCGGCGGCACCGTCTGAAGCAGCACCTGCGGCACGCTGAGGAAGGAGATGGCGTGGCCGGTGGCGGGCGCGTCCATGACAATGGTGTCGAAGCGCGGCCGCCCGTCGGGGAGCGTCTCCTGCAGGTGGAACATGATTTTTCCCAGCAGCACCAGCTCCTGCAGGGACGGGATGAAGCGGAGGAACTGGCGCGCCAGCCGGTTCTCGAAGACCGTCTTGTAGAGGGCCTCGAAGCGGAGGACCATGAGGCCGTACTCGCGCATGGCCTCCTGCGGCCGCACGTTGACGGCCCAGAGGTTCTTCTCCAGCAAGGCAATCTCGGGCCCTGCTTCGGGGCGCTCCAGGAGGCGGCTGACGCGCTCCTGGGTGTTCACCTCACACACCAGCGTGCGCCGCCCGGCGCGTGCCGAGCGCAGGGCCAATGCCGCCGCGACGGTGCTCTTGCCGACTCCGCCCTTGCCGGAGACGATCCACAGGCGCTTGTCGAGTAGTCCGGCCATAGAAAGAGAGCGGCGAACCGTAGGAATGGTGTTCACGGGAGTCAACGCGTTTGGCCGCAGGTTGTTGCCCTGCTTGACACGCCGCGTTGCCCCCTCGCAGAGTGCGGCGTTTTCTTCAAGACTTCCAGAGGGCCCGGAAGGGCCTCGTTCGTGAGGACACTCGGTTCCCCATGCTCAAGAACAATCCGGTGATGAAGAAGCTCGTGGAGACGGGTGAGGAGCGCATCGGCAAGCTGGCCCAGCAGCTTCTGTCGAATGAGAAGTTCGTGGTGGCGGTGCAGACGCTGGTGTCGCGCTCCCTGGCGGCGAAGGGCACCCTGGACAGCGCGCTGCGCACGGCCCTGTCCGCCATGAACCTGCCGTCCACCGCGGACCTGGAGCAGCTTCGTTCGAAGGTGGACGACCTGGAGCGCCTGCTCTCGTCCGTCGAGGGCAAGGTCGACACGCTGCTGGAGGCGAAGGCCCCACAGAAGAAGTAGTCCGCACAACAGAAGTCGGCTGTCGCCACCTGCTCGGTGGATGAGGAGTGCCCGGCCATGAGGCGCATCGCGTTCATCAATGAGAAGGGTGGGACCTGCAAGACGACCCTGGCGGTGAACACGGCCGCCTGGCTGGCTCTGGAGCGTGGGCTGCGGGTGCTGCTGGTGGACCTGGACACGCAGGGGCATGCGGGCAAGGCGCTGGGCGTGGATGTGCGCACGCTGCCTCGCAACGTGTTCCACCTGCTGACGGACACATCGGTGGCCTTCGAGGACGTCGTCCAGCGCTCCGCCGTCGCCGGGCTGGACGTGCTGCCGGCCTACAAGGAGATGGCGGACTTCCCGGTGGTGGTGGCCGCCGATGCGCGCCGTGCCCACCGGCTGGCGGACCGGCTGCGCGCGGCCGAGGCGGCGGGGTACGACGCCGTCGTGTTCGACGCGCCGCCGTCCATGGGGACCACGACGCGCAACATCCTCGTGGC
>Ga0182745_1005687_pt1 | contig 10139 bp, 10 predicted proteins | sample eDN3rd30CKraftBY_FD_128523 | JGI IMG/M metagenome (GOLD analysis project Ga0182745, IMG submission 128523) | Enriched backyard soil microbial communities from Emeryville, California, USA - eDNA 3rd pass 30_C Kraft BY (version 2) (version 2) | ecosystem: Environmental > Terrestrial > Soil >... | reverse complement strand
CGGCAACCGCGTCGCGGGCGCGCCCAAGTTCATCGCCGCCGCGCAGGTCGTCTACGACGTGCCGCAACTGCCGGGCCTGAAACTGCGGGCCGACGCCAAATACACGGGCGGCGTCATGCTGGCCGCCGCCAACAACGTCAAGGTCGATGACTACACCGTCTTCAACATCGGCGCCACCTACGACACGCGCATCTACGGCTACAACACCACGTTTCGCGCGGGCATCAACAATCTGACCAACAAGCGCTACTGGCTGTTCCAGTCGGAGAACTACATCAAGGCCGGCGATCCGCGCACCTATAGCCTCAGCGCCAGCCTCGCTTTCTAGCGATCGGCCCACGACGCCGCGGCACGTGCGACAACGGCGGGCCGCGCACATCGATAACGAGGCGGCCGATGACGCAGCATCGCCCGCCTCGCCTCATCGTCGACGTTGCCGGCCAACAAATTGACTCATCAACGGTATATCATCAATGGTTGCATCCGGGCGCACGCGCCCGACTCGTTGTCCATTGCACCCCTACTATGAGCCGTTTCGAAGACAATCCCTTTCTGCACTCGCTGGGCGCCATAATCGAAAGCTGGAGCGACGACCGCGTCGTCATCCGCATGGCGCTGCAACCCAATCATCTGAACCGCCAGGGCGCGTTGCAAGGCGGCGTAGTGTCCGCCTTGCTCGACGCCGCCTGCGGCTATGCGGGTATCGATCCCGACAACGCCGAACGCAACAATTCGGTCACCATCTCGCTGGCGATCAATTTCATCGGTTCGGTCAAGAGCGGCCACGTGCTGGCCAGCGGCATCGTCACGGGGCGCGGACGCAAGATCTATTTCTCTCAAGCAACCGTAACGGCGCCCGACGGTCGCGTACTCGCGTCGGCCCAAGGATCGTTCAAATACGGCAGCCCTCGCGTCAACGCCGACGCGCCTGCGGCCTCATCGACCTGATCACAGAGGCGCCCGCGTTATCGTCAAATCAACTCAGCCCGGCTGGAATACCGGGTCTTCTCGGAGCATGTCATGAACGATGTATCACACGCCGTGGAACACGCCGTCGTCTCGCGCCGGAGCATTCGGGGATTCTTGCCCACGCCGGTACCCACTGATCTGATTCGCCGGATTCTGGAAGCCTCGGCGCGCGCGCCCAGCGGCAGCAATATTCAACCCTGGAAGGTACACGTCGTAACCGGCGCGCGTCGCGACGCCCTGTCCCAGGCATTGCTGCAGGCGCACGCCGGCCACGAGCCGGAACGCCGCGAGTACCAGTATTACCCCGTCAATTGGCGCAGCCCCTATCTGGACCGGCGCCGCGAAACGGGCTGGGGGCTATACAGCTTATTGGGCATAAAAAAAGGGGATCGCGAAGGCTCGATGCGCCAGCATGCCCGCAACTTCGCCTTTTTCGACGCCCCCTGTGTGTTGTTGTTCACCATCGACGACGACATGGACAAAGGCAGTTGGCTGGATTACGGCATGTTCTTGCAGAACATCATGATCATGGCGCGCGGTCTCGGCCTGGACACCTGCCCGCAAGCCGCCTTGGCGAACTACCCCGACATCGTCAAAACGCAATTAGGCATCCCCGACGACCAGATTGTGGTTTGCGGCATATCGTTGGGGTATCAAGACACCGATGAGCCCGCCAATCAATACCAGACCACGCGCGTACCCGTCGACGACTTCACCGTTTTTCACCATACGTGAAACACGACTTCCGCACGTGCCCGCATGCATGCGCACACGTTGCTCGCGACGCATGATCCTCGCCCGCCAGCGGCGTCGGCAAACCCGCCGTCGCTGGTAAAACGAGACATCCACTGATATCGTCTTTTCAATCCTGCGAACTTATTCCATGACGACCTCCTCCGCTTCCATCACCCGCCAGCCGAACTTCTCGCTGTTCCGTCGCGCCGGCGAGCTGGTTTTCGTCTCGGGCCAAATGGCATTCGGCGAAGGCTTTCGATTGATCGGCGATGACATCACCACACAGACACGCGTCTGCCTGGAAAACATCGAACGCCAACTCATCGCGGCCGGCCTGAGCGCGCACGACATCGTCAAGACAACGGTCTGGCTGACCCGCACCGAGGACTTCGCCGCGTTCGACGCGGCCTACGGCGCCTTCTTTGGTGATGCCACGCTGCCTGCACGCTCGACGGTGCGTTCCGACCTGATGGTGCCGGGCGCATTGATCGAGATCGAAGCCATTGCCCAAGCCGATTCGACCAGGACCTGATTCACGACGCCCTCGAACGCCGCCCTACCATCCACCCGCATTCTGGAGGAAATCTGCATGAGCTCGACTGCCGACATATTGCCCGTCCCGGATCTTGCCGCCATCACCGATCTGCACAACGAACTTCAACGCTGGATACGCACTACCCCGGTGGTCACGACATCCGACTTTGATCCGGTCGCGGGGACGGAGGTCGTTTTCAAGTTCGAATTACTGCAAGCCGGCGGTACCTTCAAGGCACGTGGTGCGTTTGCCAATCTGTTCGCGCTCGATGCCACGCAGCGCAGCGCGGGCGTCACCTGCGTGTCGGCCGGCAACCATGCGATCGCCGTCGCCTACGCCGCGATGCGTTTAGGAATCCCCGCCAAGGCCGTCATGATCAAGACGGCAAGCCCGGCCCGCGTCGCTTTGTGCCGGCAATACGGCGCCGAGGTTATCCTCGCCGACGACGGTCCCACCGCCTTTGAAATGGTGCGCCATATCGAAAATGAAGAAGGGCGGGTCTTCGTGCACCCGTTCAACGGCTACCACACCGTCCTGGGCACCGCGACACTGGGCTACGAATGGCTGCAGCAAGCAGGCGCGCTCGATGCCGTCATCGTGCCCATCGGCGGCGGTGGCCTGATGGCGGGCGTCAGCACAGCGATCAAACTGCTCCAGCCCGATTGCCAAGTCATTGGCGTAGAGCCCGAAGGCTCCGACGCCATGCATCGCAGCTTTACCGCCAACGGCCCCATCAAAATGGGTCCGATGCACAGCATCGCCGACAGTCTCATGGCCCCGCATACCGAGCAATACAGCTACCAACTGTGCCGACAGAACGTCGACCGTCTGGTCAGCGTCTCAGACGACGAGCTGCGCAACGCCATGCGCCTACTGTTCGATCAACTCAAACTCGCCACCGAGCCCGCCTGTGCGACGGCCACGGCGGCGCTGGTCGGCAAACTCAAAGACGAACTGGCAGGCAAGCGCGTCGGCGTGTTGCTGTGCGGCACCAACACCGATCCGGCGACATTTGCGCGGCATCTGGGAATAGATTGATCGTCATCTCGCTGCTTCACGCATCCCCTGCGAGCCCCGCTCCTTTCGCGTTGACTCGCACGGAGACGACGGGCTTCGGGACGCACGCTAGCTGATTTTTATATTAGCCTCGCGGATCAGTTTTCCCCATTTGTCGTGCTCACTGCGAATGAGCGCGGCAAACGCTTGCGGCGTGCCCGCATTGGGTTCGTTGCCCTCGGCCTGCAAGCGGTCTCGCACGTCTTTACTCGCCATGACGTCCACGACGGCGGCGTTGACCTGCTTGACGATATCATCCGGCAATCCGTCCGGGCCGACCAGGCCCAACCACGTGGTCGCCTCGAAATCCGGAAAGCCCTGTTCAGCCACCGTCGGCAGATCCGGCAAGGCGCCCAGGCGCTTGGCGGAAGTCGTCGCCAAGCCGCGAATGCTCCCTGCCTGCAACTGCGGCATGACCGAGGCCGCGCTGCCGAAGTAGGTATCGACCTGGCCACCCATCAAATCATTCATCCCGGGTCCTGCGCCTTTATAGGGCACTTGCATGACCTCGATACCCGCCGCCCGCGTCAACATTTCCCCCGCCAGATGACCTACCGTGCCCATGCCGGCTTGCGCCATGGTGTACTTGCCGGGCGCCTTCTTGGCCGCCGCAATGAATTCCGCCAATGTCTTGAAGGGCGATTCTTTGCGCACCACCAGAATCACCGGTTGGGCACACACCTGGACGATCGGTTTCAGATCCTTGAGCGGGTCGAACAACATCTTCGGATACAACGCCGGGTTGATTGCCATGTTCGACGTCTGCGCCATCGCCAGGGTATAACCATCGGGCTTGGCCTTGGCAGCCTGGTCCAATCCGATATTGCCAGCCGCCCCCGGGCGGTTATCCACGATCATCTGCCATTTTTTCGAGGTCGTGAGTTTCTCAGCCACTAGGCGCGAGACCGTGTCCGTGCCGCCTCCCGGCGGAAAGGGCACAATCAGCTTGATTGCCGTCGCCGGCCAATGACCAGACTGCGCCTGTGCCAACCAAGGCATCGTGGCGCCTGCCGCGCCAGCGGTAGCAAGCTGCAAAAAATAGCGTCGATTCATGGAAGTCTCCGTATCATTCTTTGAAAAGAAAACCCATGCACGTCCGCGAACAGCGCGTGTAAACACACACCGATATTCGCGGCCTCACGAGTCTGTCCTCGCGCGCAAGCCCATTAAACCGGCAGACCCTTGGCGCGCAGCACCGCGTCAAACCGCTCGGGGTCGGCCGAGCCCGAGCGATTGCTTTCCCGAATACGCGCCTCTTTTTCCAGATGTTCACGCGTACGCACCAACACCTCGGCGGCCTGACCCTTGGGCACGGCGATCACCCCGTCTGCATCGCCCACCACCAGATCACCTGGCAATACCACCAGTCCCGCGCAACTGATCGGCACATTGATCTCGCCTGGACCGTCCTTGCTCGGGCCGCGATGCGTATGGCCTTTTGCAAACACAGGCATGCCGTCCTCGGCCCATTCAGTCAGATCGCGCACCGCGCCGTCGATCACCAGACCGGCGATACGCCTGGCGACGCAGGTCGTGCGCATCAATCCACCGACCAAGGCTTGCGTCACATCGCCACCGCCATCGATGACCAGCACATCGCCCGGCTGCACCATCATCAGTGCCTTGTGGATCATCAGATTGTCGCCCGGGCGCACGCGCACCGTGAATGCCGGTCCACATATCGTTGTGTCCAACCGTGCGTGATACTGGCGCAAGCCCACCGTCCCCACATTACGACTCATCGCATCGCCAATGGCGGCGGCAGGCAGCCCCTGAAACCCGGCGACAACCTCACTCGCCGGACCCGCATCGCGCGGGTTGATACGATAGCCGGCAGGCCAAACATTCATACTGCTTGTGCTCATCAATCGCTCCGGAAAACATCGGCACACATGCCGAAAGAAAGGAATGCAGCCGCAAGGCCACTGAATTAAAACCATCCGGCACGGCCGTCCTACGCCGACCCGGTCTTCAGAACCTGCGCATTCACGCAGGCCGAGACATCGACGGGTTGTCCTGCCAGCCATCCCAATACATTGCGCGCGGCACCGCTGGCCATCGCGGCCAGCGCGGCGGGCGTGGAGCCACCTACATGCGGTGTCAACACCACATTGGGCAAGCTGACCAACGGACTATCCGCCGGCAGCGGCTCACGTGCCATCGTGTCCAGTCCCGCCGCATACAGCCGACCGTTTTGCAAAGCCCGAATCAACGCCTCCTCGTCAACCACCTCTCCGCGAGCCGTGTTGATCAGCATCGCTTGTTCGGGCAAACGCGCCAGACGTCCTGCATCAATTAAATGACGCGTACCTGCATTCAATGGAACGTGCAGGCTGACCACATCGCATTGCCGCAACATGTCGTCCAGATCGCCGCATAACGTCACGCCGGACAACGGCGAGGATTGGCCCTGCCTCGCAGGATCGTAGGCCAGGACACGCATGCCTATCGCGTGGCACGCCGTAGCTACGCGCTGCCCGACCTGGCCGAATCCCACCAGCCCCAGCGTGCGTCCCTGCAATTCCAAACCATCCTGCGCCCGCGACCAACGTCCGGCCCGCAATTCGCGATCCATCAAGTGAATACGGCGCGCTGCGGCAAACATCAAGCCTAATGTCATCTCCGCCACGGATTGCGCATTCGCGCCCGGCGTCACATACACGGGAATGCCGCGCTCGGAGCAGGCTGTCACATCGATATTGCTGACCCCTACGCCATGTTTGGAGACGACTTTCAACGTGGAACACGACGCGATCGCCTCCGCATCCAACGCCACCGTTCGTGAAATCACGGCATCCACGGGCTCTGTTGCCATCACGTGGCGGACGGCTTGCACGTCGTCTCCAGTGGGTAGATAAATCACACGGGCGCCCGCCGCATGCAGCATATCGACGCCAGCCTGAGCCAGCCTGGGCGCCGTGACAAAAACATTGATGGGCCTGCCGGTGATGGCAGAAGGACGTTGCGCCGCAGTCACGAACCGGTCTCCTTTGAGTTTTCGGTATTCTGGGCGGCCAGATTGATTCGGTCTAGCTTAAACTTTTCATCAATTGAATCTTTCTGGCTATCAATAGCAAACGACTCGGCCAATTGGCGCCGACGAGACCACCGATTGCCGGGACTTTTTCTACGGGTATCACCATGGATCTGCGCGACCTGAAGTATTTCGTAGCCATCGCTCAGGCGGGCAATACCCGGCGGGCCGCCGCCATCGTGCACCGCTCACAGCCCGCCCTCACCAAGGCGATTGACCGGCTTGAAGCCTCGTTGGGCGCCAAACTCTTTGAACGCGAAGGACGCGGCCAACGACTCAGCGTCGCGGGCGCCGCCCTTTTTGCGCGCGCCACACCGTTGTTGGGCAGCGCCGATGCCGTGCGCAACGAAGTCGCGGCCCTCGGCCGTGGTACGGCGGGCCTGGTGCGCCTGGGCAGTGGCCCGCTAGGCGCCGAGTATCTGTTGCCCACCATTTCGCAACTGCTATTGCGCGAGGCGCCCGATGTGCAACTGCAATTGCTGATCCGCATGAATTACGAATCGCGTGTCGAACTGCGCGACGGCAACCTGGACCTGGTGCTTGGATTTGTGCCCGATCGAGAAAACGAATTCGTCTGCGACACCTTGCTCAAGGACGTCGTGGTCGTCGCGGCCGGCGCCCAACACCCCATTTTTCGCGGCAGGAAACGCCTGACCCTGGAATCGCTGACTCGCTACCGTTGGGCCCTACCCAATATCTCGGTCGCCAGCCGGACCTGGCTGGATCAGGTGTTCGAATCCCAAGGCCTGGGCCGCCCCAACGCCCAGATCGAAACCAACTCGATCCCTTTGATTCCCCGCGTCATCGCGGACACGCATCTGCTCAGTTTCGTCTCGCGCCGCACCATCAGCGCCAGTCAGGGACAGCTGCGCGAAATTCCTTTACCCGCGACCACGCTGATCCGCAATTTTGGACTGACCTACCTCAAAGACGTCAGTCTGTCGCCCGCCGCCGAAAAACTCATCGGGCTGTTGCGTACCCATGGACAAAGCCTGTTTCATGGCCAAGAGGCCTGAGCCGCGCGACGACCCGCGAACCAGATCCGGTTTGAGACGCCCCGAGGCCTCACATCGCCACCGGTTCCACCACATAAATGGCCGACAGCAAGCGCACCAGTTCCGCCTGACGCCGCAATCCGGTTTTCTGCAACATGGCTTGCACCTGCGTTCTGACGGTGCTGACTTTTGTGCCCGCGTGATCCGCAATCTCCGTCACGGTCATATCTTTCATTAAGTACCGGCCAATCCGGATTTCCGCAGCGGTGAATTGATATATCTCTTGCTGTAGGCGCTCTGCCTCCGCCGCGCTACCGTATTCACGCGCATTGCACAGAAACAGCAATTGATGTTGCGCCAGGCCCTCCTGCTCCTCATGCTCGATACAACGTATCGGCAGTCGCCGGATCAACGCCATTCCCCCGTCCGTCGTCGCCAATCGAATCGCGCTCGCGCCGTACATACCGAGCTGCCTGTCTGCCGCAATGAAATCCTTCCACACGGGCTGCAATTGGACGCTGATCGGCGCCAGCTCCCCATGAGTCGCCCGCATGAGCCGGCCCGAACGCATATGTTGTTCGGCCGCCTGGTTGGCAAATATGAGGCGGCCCACGCGATTCAATATCCACATGGGAGACCGAAAACAATGCAGCGCCTGCAAGCCGACCATGGCGGCTTCCCGCAAATCCCGCAACCGCCGACGCAGCACCAGCGTGCGGCGCAAACTCGGCAATTGCCGCGCCAGTTCCCCCAAATGCGCGGGATCCAACGCTGCCTGCCCCTGATCCTGCAACAGCGACAGCGCCCAATGCCGGCCATCGGTCTGGAGCGACGCTTCACAGATTTTCAGGGCGCCCCATCCGATGATGCCGTGTTCTCTGGCGCAATCCTGATAGAACAATCCCCGAGACCAACGACTCGGCTCCTCGGCCTGCATCTCCATCATCCATTGCCCGGCCCCCACCATCGGCCAACGCCCCTTGATCGGGTCGAACTGATGGTAATAGCCCTCGTAATCTGTGAGAAATCGATGCAGCGACTCGCCTCGACCCGTGTAGATCTCGACCTCGGGCGTCGATGTCAGACGTCCCGGCACCGACACCAACAACATGCGCCGGTCTCCCATCGCCTGGCTAAGCTGCGCCAAAGCCGGCTCAAACAACGCCTCGTCTAATACGGCGTCCGCGAGTAACCCCATCGCGGCAGATAAGCTTGCTTCAAACATTCTTTGAGCCTCCCGGACAAGAATGGATGAATCCCTCCTCAGGCTAAATCGCGTCCCCCACGATCAACCCGGCCCTTTGCGGCACCCTACCCAGCCCGTAAGGCAATCGTGGCTTTTTTATTTGTTACGAGCCAATCCGCCCATTTACCACTTAATGTAACTATTGAAACAGAATTAATTATAAAAGGACAGCCCTGTTACGCATATCTTTGCCGCCAGCCTCGCGCATCCTCAATTTCGATGATGCCCTGCCCGCGTTCCTCTTGGAAAATGACCTCCGGACGGAATTTCCCGTCGACGTCGTTTTCGCTCGGTAATCATCATGTCTACGCAAATTGCACTAAAAAATAGTGCCGACGTACATAGCCTCTTGACCGACAAGCTCGATCAGATAACGCATGCAGCCCGTCACGGCGCAGCCATCGCGCAAATGGTCCCCGACATCGTCGACCATGCCCGTTACATATTCAGCCATCTCAGCGATCACGCCACCTTGGACGCACTACGCGAGACGGCACGATCGCACCCTATTTCGGAATATCTGTATCAATGCCCTTGCACGGCCCATTCGGCGCGGCAACCCCGAGGCTACCCCGGCGATGCGGAACTGATCGATTACCTTTATGGTCACCCCGATCGTGCGCCGGACATTGCACGGGCAACGGCGATCGGGCGTCGCATCTTGATGAGCAATCTGGATCGGGCCACCCCCATTGCCATCCGGGCTCAGCGCCAGATCGTGGCGGACCTCATCTCGCACGCCGCGGCACAAACGCCGAGCGCGCGTATCCTGTCCGTCGCATGCGGCCACGCACGCGAACTGCAGTTGATCGATCATGCCCTGCTGGAGCGCATCGCCGCTTTCGTCGCCTTTGATCAAGACGCGAAAAGCCTGGAAGTCGCGGCGCGCTACCGCACCAAGCCCGGCATACCCCGCATCGCACCGCAATGCGGCACGATAATGGATCTGCTCAAAGACACGCAGCTGCAGGATTTCCAGCTGATCTATGCCTGCGGATTGTGTGACTATCTATCCGATCGGCTATGCCAACGATTAGCCCACAATCTCTTCGCCCGGCTCAAGCCCGGCGGTACTTTGCTATTGGCGAACTTTCTACCCGAGACACCGGACATCGGCTATATGGATCTGTTCATGAACTGGTCGCTACGGTATCGCACCAAGCAACAGATATTGGATTTCACCGCGACCATCGACGCGAGCGCGATTGCCAGTATGGAATACTTCACCGACGCCAATCAGAACATCGGCTTTGTAAAACTCATCAAAGGCAACGCCCCGTAGCGCTGCGGACACGACGCAGCAAAAACGTCATGTCCGCATCACGCAGCGACTGCGACCCGTTGCCAGGCAATGGGTCGCCCGCGTCAACGATCGGTACAGCCACGACGCGGCGATTGAGCCAAATCAATGCGACGAGCCACCAACCATGGCGATCTCGGCGGCCGCGATCTGTCGAAGCTCGTTTTTCAGCACCTTGCCCGTCGGATTTTTGGGCAGTTCCTCGACAAAAATATAGTGCTTGGGACGCTTGAACCTCGCGATGACGTTCACGCATGTATCGTCCAACT
>Ga0182745_1005686_pt1 | contig 10141 bp, 6 predicted proteins | sample eDN3rd30CKraftBY_FD_128523 | JGI IMG/M metagenome (GOLD analysis project Ga0182745, IMG submission 128523) | Enriched backyard soil microbial communities from Emeryville, California, USA - eDNA 3rd pass 30_C Kraft BY (version 2) (version 2) | ecosystem: Environmental > Terrestrial > Soil >... | reverse complement strand
GCTGCCGTACGGCAGTCGGGTCGCGCTGCAGCGTCACCGCGACCTCCTGCAGCGGTACCTCGAAGACGTCGTGCAACAGGAAGGCCGCGCGCTCCAGTGGCGAGAGCCGCTCCAGGGCCAGCATCAAGGTGAGCGTGAGGTCGTCGGCGGGCGGCGTCGCGTCCTCGGCGTCGGCCATCGGCTCGGGCAGCCACGGGCCGACGTACGTCTCGCGCCGCGCGCGCGCGGACTTGAGCGCATCGAGGCACAGGCGCGTGACGGTGCGGGTGAGCCACGCACCGGCGTGTTCGATGCCGCCCGGCGCCGCGCGCTGCCAGCGCAGCCAGGCGTCCTGCACGACGTCGTCCGCCTCGGCGAACGAGCCGAGCATGCGGTAGGCCAGCCGGCGCAACCGCGGCCGTTCGGCCTCGAACCGCGTGGCGTCCGCGTTCATCGCCCGGCAGGCGCCATCTGGGGCGGCGTGCGGAGCCCCACGTTGAACCGGTTCCACAGGTTGATGGCGCCGATCGCGAACGTGAGGGTGGCCTGCTCCGCGGGCGTGAACTGCGAGCGCATCGCTTCGTAGTCCGCGTCCGGAGCGCCCGTGCGCTCCACGCGCGTCAGCGATTCGCACCACAGCAGCGCCGCGCGCTCGCGAGCCGTGAAGAGCGGCGAGTCGTGCCATCCGGCGAGGTGATGCAGCCGCAGCGGATCCTCGCCGTGAGCGAGCAGCCGGCCGACGTGCAGGTGGATGCAGAAGGTGCAGCCGTTGATCTGCGACGCACGCAGCTTCACGAGCTCCAGCAGCCCGTGATCCAGTGGGCCGGACGCGAAGGTCTTCTCGAGCCGCAGCATCGCCGCGTACGTCTCCGGGGCGAGATTCGCCGCGTCGGCGATGCGCGGGGTGGGGACTTCGACGGCGCTCATGGCCGCACCGCCGGCGTCGTGAGCTCGGTGTCCGCAGTGTCCACCACAAACGTCGCGAGCAGGGTCGCGGGCTCGGTGCGGCTCGCGTTCTCGCTGACGCGATGACGATCGCCGGGTCGCTCCTGGAAGGCTTCGCCCTCGCGGTACACGCGCGCGGGCGCATCGTTCACGGCGCTGCGGATCGACCCCTTCAGCACGCGCGCGAAGATGAACGCGGACGGGGCGTGGGTATGCGCCGGGCTGGTGCCGCCGGGGGCGTAGTCCACGCGCACGACGCGCAGGCTCTTGCCGGGCACGTTCGGCAGCGGCTGGTCGTATTCGATGGTCACTCGCGCCGCGGAGGGCTCGGCCGCGGACGGCGCGCCGATCGGGGCCCAGAGGGCCGCCACAAGCGAGGCGGCGGGCAGAAAGGCAAGTCTTGCGGGATGCATGGCGTCTCCGGTGCGGGGGGTATGCCTGAGACGAGACGGGCCAGCGGAGTGTGACATCGCATCGGCCGCGTTTCCTATGGCCGGGACCGTCCGTGCCGCGCACCCTCGCGAAATGACGCACGGCACCACCCGCTCGCCCTGGCAGGAGCACGAGTTCCCGCGGTTCGCACCGCTCGCGCGCGACATCCAGGTCGACATCGTGGTGGTCGGCGGCGGGATCGCCGGTGCCACCGCCGCGCATCTGCTGACCCAGGCGGGCCGTCGCGTGGCGCTCATCGAACGCGGCACCCTGGTCGGTGGCGATACCGGGCATACCACCGATGCGGTGGTGACGCATCGCTGGCTCGGACAGGTCATCGAGACCGACGACGGGCTGCCGTTCATCGGCGAGCACGCCGAGCGCGAGTTCATCGCGACGGGCTTCGCCGGCAACGGCATGACGTTCGGCACGCTCGCGGGAATGATGGCGCGCGACGCCGTGCTCGGTCAGCGAAATCCGTGGATCGACCTGTTTCGCGTCGACCGCAAGCCGTTCCACGGCGGGCTGTGGCAGTACGTGCGCGAGAACCTCGACTACCCCTGGTACCTCGTGAAGGACCGGCTCGGCCGGGCCGACGCCGGGCGTATCGAGGACGTGCCGGCCGGCGAGGGCCGGATCGTCGCGCTCGACGAGGGCCGCTGCGCGGTCCACCGGGCCGGCGACGGGACCGTGACCGTCTGCTCGGCGGTGTGCACCCACCTCGGCTGCCTGGTGCGGTGGAACGCGGCGGATCGCAGCTGGGACTGCCCCTGTCACGGATCGCGGTTCGCGCCCGATGGCGCGGTGCTCTCCGGGCCGGCCACGGCGCCGCTGCGGCGCCTCCGTCCAGCCTGATCGCCCGCGCAGGCCGCAGGAGCAGGTCCGGGGTATGCTCCGCGCGGCGCGGGGAATCCTTTCCGTTTCTGCAGGTCTGCTAGCACATGTCTCCGAGAGCCGTCCTCATCGCCGTCGTCACCGTTGCCCTGATCGGTGGCGGCTGGTACCTCATCGCGCGCGACGATCCGCGCCGCCCGAAGGATTCCGGGTTCAACCCCTGGCAGCAGCCGGTCCCGGTGCGCACGGTGCCGGCGATCCGCGAAGACCTCGCGTTGCAGGTGCGCAGCATCGGTACCGTCACCCCGTTCAACAGCGTGGTCGTCCGTCCCCGCGTCGACGGCACGCTGCTGAAGCTGCACTTCGCCGAAGGACAGCGGGTCGAGGAAGGACAGCTGCTCGCCGAGATCGATCCCGAGCCTTATCGCATCCGCCTCGCGCAGGCGCAGGGCGCGCAGCAGCAGAACGTCGCGCAGCTGCGCAACGCCGAGCTCGAGCTCGCGCAGTACGAGCGCATCATCGCGGCGGGCACGATCCCGCGACAGACGCTCGACCGGCAGCAGGCCCTCGTCAACCAGCTGCGCGGCACGCAGAAATCCGACCAGGCGCAGGTGGACGAGGCGCGGCTGCAGCTGAGCTACACGCGCATCACCGCGCCCATCACCGGACGCGCGGGTCTGCGGCGCGTGGATCCGGGCAACCTCGTGAGCGCGAACGACGCGAACGGCATCGTCACGCTGACGCAGACGCAGCCGGTCTCCGTGCTGCTGACGATCCCCGAGTCCGATCTCGCGAACGTGCGCGCGGGGCTCGCCGAGCGCGGCGTGCTGCCGGTGCAGGCGTGGGATCGCGAAGGGACGAAGCTGCTCGCGACCGGGACGCTGCGCACGCTCGACAACCAGATCGATCCGGCGACGGGCACGCTGCGCCTGAAGGCCGAGTTCGCGAACGACGACGATGCGCTGTTCCCGAACCAGTTCGTCAACGTCGTGTTGCAGATCGGCGAGCAGAAGGGCGTCGTGACGATCCCGGCGGATGCCGTGCAGCACGGCTCCCGCGGCACGTACGTCTACGTCATCGAGGGCGGCAAGGCGAAGCTGCGTGACGTGAAGCTCGGCGCGACCGTCGAAGGCCGCACGGCCGTGCTCGACGGTCTCGCGGTGGGCGAACCGGTGGTGCTCGAAGGGCTCGACCGGCTGCGGGAGGACAGCGACGTGCGCGTCGTGAACGGCACGGAGCCGACCGCGCCGGACGCGACGCCACCGGTTCCCGCGAGGCCCGGTCCGGGACGCGGGCCGAGCTGATGTCCCTTTCGCGGCCGTTCATCGAAAGACCCGTCGCGACGACGCTGCTGATGCTCGCGCTGCTCGTCGCGGGCCTGCTGTCCTACCGTGCGCTGCCCGTGGCCGCGCTGCCGCAGGTGGATTACCCGATCATCCAGGTGTTCACGTTCTATCCGGGCGCAAGTCCGGACGTGGTCACCCGCACCATCACCGCGCCGCTGGAACGCAGCCTCGGCCAGATCCCCGGGCTGAAGCAGATGTCCTCCACGAGCTCGGGTGGCGCGTCGGTCGTCACGCTGCAGTTCTCGCTCGAAGTGGACCTCGGCGTCGCGGAGCAGGAGGTGCAGGCGGGGCTGAACGCCGCGGGCAACCTGCTGCCGAACGACCTGCCGGCGCCGCCCGTCTACCGCAAGGTCAATCCCGCCGACGCACCCATCCTCACGCTCGCGGTGACGTCGAAGACGCTGCCGCTGCCGCGCGTGCACGACCTCGTGGACACCCGCATCGCGCAGCGGCTCGCGCAGGTGCCTGGCGTCGGCATGGTGAGCCTCGCCGGCGGGCAGCGCCCGGCGATCCGCGTCCAGGTGAACCCCGCGGCGCTGGCCGCGCACGACCTCGACATGGAGGACGTGCGCACTTCCATCGCCGCGGCGAACGTCAACCAGCCCAAGGGCAGCTTCGACGGGCCGTATCGCTTCACGATGCTCGACGCGAACGACCAGATGCGCTCGGTGGACGAATACCGCCAGCTCATCATCGCGTGGAGCAACGGGGCGCCGCTGCGGCTCGGGGACGTCGCGGAGATCGAGGACGGCGCGGAGAACCGCTACCTCGCGGCGTGGGCCGACCGCCTGCCCGCCGTGCTCGTGAACGTCCAGCGCCAGCCGGGCGCGAACGTGATCCAGGTGGCCGATGCGGTGCGCGAGCTGCTGCCGCGCCTGACGGCCACGATGCCCGCTGCCGCTACCGTCACCGTGCTGACCGACCGCACCGGCAGCATCCGCACGTCGGTGCACGACGTGCAGCGCGAGCTCGCGTTCGCCGTCGCGCTCGTGGTGCTCGTCACCTTCCTGTTCCTGCGCAGCCCCTCGGCGACGCTGATCCCGAGCGTGGTCGTGCCGCTGTCGCTCGTCGGCACCTTCGGCGCGATGGTGCTGCTCGGCTTCAGCATCAACAACCTGAGCCTGATGGCGCTCACCATCGCGACCGGCTTCGTCGTCGACGATGCCATCGTGATGCTGGAGAACATCGCGCGGCACCGCGAGGCCGGGCTCTCGCCCCTGCAGGCGGCGATGGCCGGCGCGAAGGAGATCGGGTTCACGCTGATCTCCCTGACGATCTCGCTGATCGCCGTGCTGATCCCGCTGCTGTTCATGGGCGACGTCGTCGGCCGGCTGTTCCACGAGTTCGCGGTGACGCTCGCCGTGGCGATCTTCATCTCGCTGCTGGTGTCGCTGACCCTCACCCCGATGATGGCCGGCCGGATGCTGAAGGGCGTGCATGCCCACGCGGCGCAGCCGGACTTCCTCGATCGCGTGATCGACCGCTACGCGCGCGCGCTCGACTGGGTGCTCGACCGCCAGCGCCTGACGCTGCTCGTGATGGTCGCGACGCTCGCGCTGACCGCGCTGCTCTACGTGGTCGTGCCGAAGGGTTTCTTCCCGTCCCAAGACAGCGGCGTGCTGCAGGTCGTCACCGAGGCGCCGCAGGACGTCTCGTTCAGCGCGATGTCCGAGCGGCAGCAGGCGCTGGCCGCGCAGGTGCTCGAGGACCCGGACGTGCAGAGCCTGACCTCGTTCATCGGCGTCGACGGCACGAACACCACGCTGAACAGCGGCCGGATGCTCATCAACCTCAAGCCGCATGCCGATCGCGATGCGAGCGCGCAGCGCATCATCGAACGCATCCGCACGCGGCTCGCGGCGCCCGATTCCGGCATCGTCGGCATCCGCGCGTACCTGCAGCCGGTGCAGGAGCTGTCGATCGAGGATCGCGTGAGCCGCACGCAGTACCAGATGACGCTGACCTCGCCGGATGCGGGCGAGCTCGCGACGTGGAACGCACGGCTCCTCGAGCGCTTGCAGCAGGAGCCCGCGCTCAGCGACGTCGCGAGCGACCTGCAGAACGCGGGCCTGCAGGCCTATGTCGACATCAACCGCGACCAGGCTGCGCGCCTCGGCGTCAGCGTTTCGGACATCGCGAACGCGCTCTACAGCGCGTTCGGGCAGCGGCAGATCGCGACGCTGTTCACGCAGGCGAACCAGTATCGCGTGGTGCTCGAGGTGGATCCGCGCCGCAGCGAAGGGCTCGCGGCGCTCGAGACGACGTACGTGCCCTCGCGCGACGGCGGCCCCGTGCCGCTCTCGACGGTCGCGCGCGTCACCCAGCGCGCGACGCCGCTCGTCGTCAATCACCAGGGGCAGTTCCCGTCGGCCACGGTTTCGTTCAACCTCGCACCGGGCGTGTCGCTGGGCGAGGCGGTGGACGCGATCGAGCGCGCGGAGCGCGACATCGGCCTGCCGCTGTCGGTCGAGGCGCGCTTCCAGGGGGCGGCCGAGGCGTTCCGCGCGTCGCTGTCGAACACGCTGTGGCTGATCCTCGCGGCGGTGCTGACGATGTACATCGTGCTCGGCATCCTCTACGAGAGCTACATCCACCCGGTGACCATCCTCTCGACGCTGCCGTCGGCCACCGTCGGCGCGCTGCTCGCGCTGCTGATCGCGCGCGAGCCGCTCGACCTCATCGCGGTCATCGGCATCGTGCTCCTGATCGGGCTCGTCAAGAAGAACGGCATCATGATGGTGGATTTCGCGCTGGAGGCGCAGCGGGCGGGCGCGACGCCGCGCGAAGCCATCCGGCGCGCGGCCCGCCTGCGTTTCCGCCCGATCCTGATGACCACGCTCGCGGCGCTGGTCGGCGCGCTGCCGCTGATGCTGGCCAGCGGCTCCGGCGCCGAGCTGCGCGCGCCCCTGGGCATCGTGATGGTCGGCGGGCTGCTGCTCAGCCAGGTGCTGACGGTGTTCACGACGCCGGTGGTCTACCTCTTCTTCGACGGGCTGGCCGGTCGCCGTCGCGCGGCGCTCGCCGCGGCGAGGACCACGCCGTGAACCTCGCGCGGCCGTTCATCCGGCGGCCGGTCGCGAGCGTGCTGCTGGCGGTGGCGCTCGTCCTCTGTGGATTGATGGCATGGCGCGCGCTGCCGGTGGCCTCGCTGCCGCAGGTGGAGTTCCCGACCATCGTCGTCAGCGCGTCGCTGCCGGGGGCGAGCCCGGAGAGCATGGCGGCCACCGTCGCGACGCCGCTGGAGCGCGCGCTCGGGAGCATCTCCGGCATCACCGCCATCGGCTCCGACAGCCGCCAGGGACGCACCAACATCCGGCTCGAGTTCGAGCTCGACCGCAACATCGACGAGGCCGCGCGCGACGTGCAGGCGGCGATCAACGCGGCGCGCAACGAGTTGCCGTCCGGGATGCCGGGCAACCCCAGCTTCCGCAAGGTGAACCCCTCCCAGTCGCCGATCCTCGCGCTGGCGCTTTCGTCGCCGAACCTGACGCAGGGCGCGCTCTACGATCTCGCCTCGACGGTGCTGGCGCAGAAGATCGCGCAGATCGGCGGGGTGGGCGAGGTCAGCGTCGGCGGCAGCTCGCTGCCCGCGGTGCGCGTGCAGCTCAACCCCGGCGCGCTCGCGCACCACGGCATCTCGCTGGACGAAGTGCGCAACGCGATCTCCGCGGCGAACGCGCTGCGACCGATGGGCGCGCTCGAGGACGACACGCGCCGCTGGACCGTCCGGCTGTCGGATCCGCTGCGTCGCGCCGAGGAGTATCGCTCGCTCATCATCCGCTATCGCGACGGCGCGCCGGTGCGCCTCGCCGACGTCGCGACCGTCACGGATTCGGTGGAGAACCGCTACGCGACGGGATTCCACAACGAGGATCCCGCCGTCATCCTGCAGGTGAGCCGCCAGCCCGGCGCGAACATGATCCGCACGCTCGATGCGATCAACGAGCAGCTGCCGATGCTACGCGCGCTGCTGCCGGCCGACGCGCGGCTCAGCATCGTGATGGATCGCTCGCCCGGCATCCGCACGACGCTGCGCGAAGGCCAGACGACGCTGATCGCCTCGATGATCCTCGTCGTCGCCGTGGTCTGGGTGTTCCTGGGCAGCATGCGCGCCGCGCTGATTCCCGCCACGGCCGTCGCCGCTTCGCTGATCGGCAGCTTCGGCGCGATGTTCCTGCTGGGCTTCTCGCTGAACAACCTGTCGATCATGGCGCTCATCCTCGGCACCTCGCTCATCGTGGACGACGCCATCGTCGTCCTCGAGAACATCCGGCGGCACGTGGAACGCGGCACGCCGGTATACCGCGCGGCGTTGCGTGGCGCGGGCGAGGTGAGCCTCACGCTCGTGGCGATGAACGTCGCGCTGATGGTCATCTTCGTCTCGATCCTGTTCATGGGCGGCGTCATCGAGCGCCTGTTCCGCGAATTCTCGCTGTCGCTCGTCGCGGCGATGCTGATCTCGCTGTTCGTGTCGCTGACGCTCACGCCGAGCCTCTCGGCGCGCCTGTTGTCGCCGGCCCGCGAGCAGCCGCCCGGACGCAAGCGACCGTGGCACGGCGCCTTCGAGACGCTGCGCCAGGGCTATGCGCGCGGGCTCGACTGGGCGCTGGGCCACCGCGCCATCGTCATGGCGCTGTTCTGCGGTCTCGTCGCGCTGAACGTCTGGATGTACGTGCAGATCCCCAAGACGGTGCTGCCGCCGCAGGACACCGGACAGCTGCGCGGCTTCATCCGCGGTGACGACGGCTTCTCCTTCCAGATCATGCAGCCGAAGATCGAGGCCTATCGCCGCGTGCTGCTGAAGGATCCGGCGGTGCAGGACGTCGCGGGCGTCGCCGGCGGCGGCAGCGTCAGCAACGCGCAGCTGACGGTGCGACTGAAGCCGCTCGCGGAACGCGGCCTGCCGGCGCGCGCAGTGGCCGATCGCATCCGGCGTTCGGCTCCCCCGGTGCCGGGCGCGATCCTGAACCTCTTCCCGGAGCAGGACATCCAGTTCGGGGGCGGCTGGGGCGACAGCGCGAACGAGCTGCTGCTGCTCTCGGACGACGTCGGCCTGCTGCGCACGTGGGCGCGGCGCGTCTCGGACAGGCTGAAGACGTTGCCCGAGCTCGCCGACGTGAGCTCCTTCGGCGACGAGGACACCCAGCAGGTGCACGTGGAGGTGGACCGCGAAGCCGCGCGCCGGCTGGGCGTCGACATGCGCACGATCTCCTCGGTGCTGAACAACTCGTTCTCCCAGCGCCAGGTGGCGACGCTCTACGACGACCTCAACCAGTACCGCGTCGTCATGGAGCTCGAGCCCGCCTACACCGAGAGCCCCACGGTGCTCGACCAGGTGCAGGTCATCGCCGCCGACGGGCGCCGCGTGCCCCTGTCCGCGTTCACCACCTACACGTACGGTTCCACCGGCGATCGCGTGCACCACAACAACCAGTTCGCGTCGGCGAGCATCGGCTTCTCGCTGCCGGAGGGCGTCACCGAGCAGCAGGCGCTCGCCGCGATCGACGTCGCGCTGGCCGAACTCTACCTCCCGTCGAACATCATCGCGACTCCGGGCGGCTCGACCGGCGGCATCGCGCAGACGCTGGCCCGGCAGCCGCTGCTGCTGCTCGGCGTCCTGGTCGCGGTCTATTTCGTGCTCGGCATCCTCTACGAGAGCACGCTGCAGCCGCTGACCATCCTCTCGACGCTGCCGCCGGCGGGCGTCGGCGCGCTGCTCGCGCTGCGCGCCAGCAGCACCGATTTCAGCCTCGTCGCGCTGCTCGGCCTGTTCCTGCTGATCGGCCTCGCGATGAAGAACGCGATCATCATGGTGGACTTCGCGCTCGACGCGCAGCGTCGCGATGGCCTCTCGCCGCGCGCCGCCATCCATCGCGCGGCGACGCTTCGCCTGCGCCCGATCCTCATGGTGACGATCGCGGCGCTCCTGAGCGCGTTGCCGCTGCTGCTGAGCGCCGGTGAAGGATCGGAGCTGCGGCGGCCCCTGGGCGTCGCGATCTTCGGCGGGCTGCTCACGAGCCCGTTCCTGACGCTCTTCAGCACGCCGGTGGTGTACCTGCTCGTCGAAGGCCTGCGCGCGCGACTCGCGCGTTCGCGACCGGCGAGCGCGCCGGAAATCGCGGGCTGACCGCTACGCGGCTGCGTGCGCCACCTCGCGCCGGCGCTGCCACAGCACGAGCACCAGCGCGCCGAGCGCGCACTGCACGCCGAGCGCGAACAGGGCGGGGCGGTAGCTGCCCGCGCCCTGGATGACGACGCCGACGAAATAGGGCGCGAAGAACCCGCTGAGATTGCCGAGCGAGCTGACCAGCGCGATACCGGCCGCGGCGCGCGTCTCGGCGAACGACTGGCTGACGATCGTGAGGAACGGCCCCTTGAGCCCGTAGATGCCGGCGGCCGCGAGGCACACGGCGACGAGCTGCAGCAGCGCCGAGGTCAGCACCGCACCGGCGACGAGACCGATGCCGCCGACGATCGCGGAGGACGCCGCATGCCACAGCCGCTCACCCCGCGCGTCGGAGCGGTGACCCCAGACGACCATCGCGACGCAGCCGAACAGGAACGGCACTGCGGTGAGGACGCCGATCACGAAGGGTGCGACGCCG
>Ga0182745_1005684_pt1 | contig 10143 bp, 7 predicted proteins | sample eDN3rd30CKraftBY_FD_128523 | JGI IMG/M metagenome (GOLD analysis project Ga0182745, IMG submission 128523) | Enriched backyard soil microbial communities from Emeryville, California, USA - eDNA 3rd pass 30_C Kraft BY (version 2) (version 2) | ecosystem: Environmental > Terrestrial > Soil >... | reverse complement strand
GATGCCGTTGCCGGTGCTTTCCTGAGGCTCATCATTGCCCTGTGCCGCCAGTGCACGCGCCGCGCTCGGGGAAATGCCGAAACTGCGGCGAAAGGCTCGCACAAAGCCCGGATAATTTCTAAAGCCGAATGCCTGCGCAATATCCGCGATCTGCCGCGTCTGGAGCGTCGAATCGGCGAGCGCCCTGCGAATGTGGCGCAGGCGCCGTTCCCGCACATAGGTGTCAAAGCCGCCAAAAGGCTCGAACAGGTAATAGAGCTTGCGGCGCGACATGCTAAAGCGCGCCGCCACGGCGTCCGCCGAAAGGCCGCCATCCTGAATATGCCCCTCGATATAGTGGCGGATATTCTGTGTGATTGCCAAGGCAACCGCATCGGCCTGTGCTTCCGTAACCTGCGCATTGAGCACCGCTGCCGTCAGCTCCAACGTCACATTCATGATCGTGCGGGCGTCGGTTGCGTTCAGTGTAGGCGCGAGCCGCAGTGCCGTAGCAAGATGGGTGTTCAACAACCCCACCAGAGGCGTATTTGCGGGCAGGACCCTTGTATTGTGGTGATCGGGATTATTCAGCCGCGGCGCCAGCAGATGCCGCGGCACAGAGAAATAGAGCACGCGAAGGTTGCAGGCTTCGACCCGCATCGTCTGCGCAAGATCGGATACAAAGAGATCGCCTTTAGCGCCGGCCCATTGCTCGCTACCCCCCTCTCGCCCTCCGATGCCACCGTCCATGATGAACTGGAAACCGTACTGCGACAGCCCATCGCGCGCGATGCGGTAGCGCGACCTGTCCAGGTGTTGGGACGCAGTCCGAACTCTGCCCACCATGATGTCGCCGAACAGATACCCATCGGCCGCGCTATCGAACGTCTCGGCCCGCTTGTCGTGCAAACGAGCCTCCCAATACGGAATGATCTCGTCCTGCCAGACACCGAAAGCGGTGTTTCGAGGCAGCTGGCTGGTATCGATACTGAAGGATGGCAGCGCGTATGCTTTTGTTCTGTCTTCGTTGTCCATGCTCTCCCCCAAGCCCTCGGATAACGTGCGATGACCATCAGAATCGCAACCGATGGTATTCCTATCGCGTAAAAGCCGGAAAACGCTCCCCGGCTACAGAATTTGTTTTTATCGACTATCGCACTATACGCCCGTTGCCATCCTACCTCAGCAAGGCATCCCCAAAACCGCTTACGCCGACGCTCCGTTGGAACGAACCGGCAATGGAACCATAACCGGCTGTCCAGGCGTCGTACAGCCCGTATCGCAACAGCGCCCCGGCTGCCGATTCTGCGTAATGGCACGCGTCTCGTCATGCAGCACGCCACGATCCAACAGACGCTCCACGAGCTCCACCTTCGAACCCACGGGATAATTGCGCCAGATCTCCTGCTTCATGGCCGCCGGCGAACCGCCACCGTGCAGACTGATCAGCGAATACCATCCCCCTTGGTAAGAAGCGGTCAGATCCTCAATGAAGCGCGCGGTCTGAATGCGCCGCTCGTACGGAATACTCGTATTGGCCTGCAGGACTTCGGACAGCTTCGCCGAAGTCGCCGGATTGTGATCTTCGTCCGGTCCCGGCAACGCAACAATCAAGCCGCCGGACACTTCATGGGCGAGGCGATGCATGTCGTAGATCTGCGTCGACAGCAGCAGCTTGCCGATATTGCTGAACACCGGCTCCGGCATAAACGAGCCGCTGTGGCCGTCCTCGGCAGCATAGACACTGGCCGCAACACCACACGCGTAAAAACCTTCGGTGTTCTTGATCAACTCGACCATCGGATCGCGAAGATTGCTTTTGGTCGCGGGATCCAGGCCGTTCGCCTCGCACATCAAGGCACCGGCACCGATCAGCAGATCGCCAAAGCCCGCGCGGGCGGCGATGCAGCTATGACGGTGATGCGTGGCATAGCTATAGGTCAGCACGTTGCTGTGCTCCCACTCGCCCGCATAGAAAACCCGATCCCATGGCACGAAAACACGATCAAAAATGACGACTGCCGTCGATTGACCATACTTGCGCGAAAACAGGGCGTCGCCGTGTTCCAGCTTTTCGCCGGGTCGACCTGCAGGCCGCGCGACGATGGTGATGCCGGGCTCATCCACGCGCACCGCGCAGCACACCGCGAAGGCTTCGTCCTCGCGGCCCATGTTGCGGCTAGGCATCACCAGCAGCTCATGCATATAAGGCGCACCGGTCACGATCGCCTTGGTGCCGCTGATGACAATGCCCTTGCCATTCTGCTCGACCACATGCACATAAGTGTCGGGATTGGCCTGCTGGTGCGGCCTTTTGCTGCGATCGCCCTTGGCATCTGTCATCGCCACGCCCAACGACAGATCGCGGTCCTGCACATCGGCCAAATAGGCTGCGAAGCGTTCGCGATGTTCGCTGGTTCCGCGCGCATCGTCGATGTGCGCCACTGCCTGGTAAATCCCGTTGAGCGCATCATGCGCCAGGTAGCGCTGAGCGCAGCCCGTCTCCTGGCACAACACACGCACGGCTTCGAGTTTGTTCAGCAGATCGCCGGCAGACTCATTGATGTGAAGCATGCGGCTCACAACGCGATCGCGGCGATGTTGCGTGGCCAGTGCGATGGGTTCCAGTTCCGGGCGCAGCGCATAGTCGTAGGTAAACGCCAACGCGTTGACCCCTGGCCCAAAGGCCGGCTCATCCACGACGCTGCCGACCTCACGCCCATCGACGAAGACCTTGGGCTGGTACTGACGCAGGGACTCTCGATATTCATCGCCCGACATCAAGTTGACTCTGTTGCTGGGCGCGACTCCGTCTGGTGCATTCATCACCGTCTCCATTAAACAGTAGTATTTTTAGTTGAACAGTGTTCAATTCTGTTGTCAATGTCTATACTGAGCACATGAAAACTGTAGCGCCCCGCTCCCGACGCACCACCAACAAAACCGTCAAACCGGCGGACGATCCACGCCAGATCCGCAGCCAGGCGCTGGCGGACGTCCGACGCGAATTGATCCTCGACGCCGCGAGGTCGGCGTTTTTCGAGCTCGGGATGGAAAAAGCAAGCATCAGAGAAATCGCGCATCGTGCCGGCTACACGCCAGGGGCGATCTACAGCTATTTCACTAACAAGGAGGAGCTCTATGGGGCGCTGTTGGGCGAGTCGCTCGACAGGCTCAATGCGCGCATCCAAGCGGCGCGCGGTAATCTTGATTGGGGGATAAAGAGTCTACGAGCGACTGCCGGGGCGTTCTTTGATTTCTACCGGGAAAACCCTCGGGACCTGGATCTCGGCTTCTATCTGTTCCAAGGAATGAGCCCGCGGGGCCTGACGCCCGAATTGAACGAAGTCTTGAATGCGCGCCTGCGCGCTGCCCTGCAGCCGACACAGGACTCATTGCAGCACCTCGGAATGTCCGCAAAGCAGGCGCTCGCGGAAGTCACCGCGCTTTTTGCCCATACAGTGGGCCTGTTGGTACTGAGCCACACCGGGCGCATCCGGATGTTCAAACAGGCGTCCCAGGATCTGTTTGAGACCTATCTGAAGCAGTTGATCGATCGAGCCGAAGCCCGCTCCGCCCCATCACCATCGAGGTCTGCAAACTCGACAGCGTGAACCGAGCGCCCGCACGCCACTCTCTGGTATCAAGGGATCATCGATACGCGGCATGCGGCGATCACCGCATGCCGCGTGTCAATCACACCTGAGCCAACGCCTGATCCAGATCGGCAAGCAGATCGTCCACGTGCTCGATACCCACGCACAAGCGCACGGTTTCTTCTTTCACGCCGGACTTGGCGAGCTCCTCGGGTGTGAGCTGGCGGTGCGTCGTGCTGGCCGGGTGCGTGGCGAGCGACTTGGTGTCGCCGATGTTGACCAGACGCGTGAACAGTTGCAACGCATCCAGGAAACGGGCGCCGGCGGCGCGCGCGTCATCGCCCGGCGCGGACTTCACGCCAAAGGTGAACAGCCCCGATGCGCGCCCACCCATGTATTTTTGCGCCAACGCATGATCCCGGTGATCGGGCAGGCCGGCGTAGCTGACCCAGGACACCTTGGGATGCTGATTCAGCCACTCGGCGATTTTCTGCGTGTTCTCGCAAATACGATCCATGCGCAGCGCCAGCGTCTCGATGCCTTGCAGAATCTGCCAGGAATTGAACGGCGAGATCGCCGCGCCCATGTTGCGCAAGGGCACGACACGCGCGCGGCCGATGTATGCGGCGGCGCCCAACGCCTCGGTATAGACCACGCCGTGATAGCTCACGTCAGGCTCATTCAAGCGTCGGAAACGCGTTTTGTGTTCGGCCCAGGGAAACTTGCCGCTGTCGACGATCACGCCGCCCAGGCTGGTGCCATGCCCGCCCATGTACTTGGTCAGCGAGTGCACGACGATGTCCGCGCCATGCTCGAACGGACGCAGCAGATACGGACTGGCCACGGTATTGTCGACGATCACCGGTACGCCATGCTTGTGCGCGATGGCAGCCACCTTGGCGATATCGGTCACGTTGCCCGCAGGGTTGCCGATGGACTCGACGTACACCGCCTTGGTGCGTTCGTCGATCAATTGCTCGAAGCTTTCGGGATCGTTGTGATCGCCGAATCGCACCGTGATGCCGTATTGCGGCAACGTATGCGCAAACAGGTTGAAAGTGCCGCCGTACAAGGCCGTGCTGCTGACGATATTGTCGCCCGCCTCCGCGATCGTCTGGATGGCATAGGTCACCGCCACCTGACCCGACGCCACGGCCAGTGCGCCGACGCCGCCCTCGAGCGCCGCGACGCGTTGCTCCAGCACATCGGTGGTCGGGTTCATGATGCGCGTGTAGATGTTACCGGGCACCTTCAGGTCAAATAAATCGGCGCCGTGCTGCGCGCTGTCGAACGCATAAGCAACGGTCTGGTACAGCGGCACGGCCACGGATTTGGTCGTCGGATCGGGGCTGTAGCCCGCGTGTACCGACTTGGTTTCGAATTTCAGGTTGTCTCGGAAATCAGTCATATAGGTATTCTCTGAAAAAAATCCCGCACTAAGGTGAAATATCGAAGGCAGTATTGCACATTCATGGGGTATTTTTTTGGCTGCCTTACTCCGAGGAGCCTGACAGTACAGTTGGCGACATCACGGGCCAGAGCTACCCGCCGGCAACAGAATGACAAAGTACTGCGGCCGGCTAGCCAGATAGCGCACCGCGAATGGCTGGCCGACGCTGGGGTACCGTACCTGATGACGAGACGGATACACGTTGAAGTCGGAACTGTCGAAATACGTTTCGATCTTTTGACCATCGGCCTGTTGCAGGACGACCGCGTAACGATCTACCGGTTGATCGTTATAAATATTGCCGGTTTCTTCGGCGGCGACGATGACCGCCTGCCCGGGAACACCATAGTGATAGATCAATGGCGCGGTCAGCCCGGAACCAAAGATCAACACCATCGGCGTGCCAAACGGAATACAGAGCATCAACAGCACGACGATGACCAGCAATGACTTGCTCGACGAAGGCACTCGCAGCAACCGCGCCATCGCCAATACCGCCAACACCAGTATGACGATCACAACGGGAAATGGCCACACGCTGTCGACCATCCAGACCAACGCCGAAATCAGTGTTTCCATCACGACAATCCTGAGTCCGCAGTATTAGAAAAGCACCGTTGGCGCGCGTTCATGGCGCACACACCAGCACCGTCAACTGACTCGGCACCACTCGGCAAGACAACGGGCAGTTGATGAGATTGGCCGGTCCGATGCTGGTTACCCGCGTGCTGGGCGTACCCCTGACGATAACCGTAAATGCGCCGGTGACGTGCTGCTGGCGCGACATCACCGTCTGTGACACCAGTCCTAACCCGATACCCGGCGTGTCGCCCACGGTCAAGGGACGGACGCTCATCAGGTTGTGCCAGGGGCCGCCCCCGGCCAGCACGTTGAACGCGATCGGGATGGTTACAGGTCCAAAAGCCATATTCGGATAGGGAATCGGCGGCAGCGGTGTCTTGCAGACGTCCGGAAATCCCAGGTCCATTCCGCCAAACTGCGCATTTGCAAACATGAACGTTTCCTTTATTACGATGAGGCCGACGGTTCATCGAACCGCCCTAGCCCACGAGAATCTGTTTGCCATCGGCCTTCACGACCGTCTCGCCATTGATGAGCGTGGTGTCGCCGCTGAGACGGGCAACAAAGTCCGCCGCGTAATCGAGATTGATGGCTTTGACCGTATCGGTGCCCGTGACGTAACGCGTGGAACGGCGCGTGGTTTCCGTCACGGATTGGTAGTGCGTCTCGCGTTGTTCGCCGGTATATTTTGACGTCAACGCCGCGACATCCAGTTCAACGGTAGTCAGCGTGTAATGGCGGCTGTGCACGTCCCAGTCGGTCGCCTCGACAGCGCCGGCGGCCGCCTTAATGGTCAAGGCGTCTGCCTCCAGTTCGAGCCGCTGTGTGCCGCGCAGAGACAGCGCCTCCGCGGAAATAGCCAGCACGCCATCGACCTGCACGGTACTGTGTCCACTGGCGTGCTGCTCCAGCACAGCAATGATGTAGAGGCCGCCCGCGGCGTCGCCCGACACCAGCACTTTATCGCCCGGCTCGGGCCGCAACAGGCAGCTCGCCGCGCGCTTGACTCGGTACTGGCGTCCCTGCTCGCGATTGCTGACCGTGAACCACGCCTGGTCATGGGCGTCGACGAGGAACGCGCTGTGGACGTATGACTCGCCGCCCGACGACGTCGCATTTCTTTTTAGCAACGGCTGCAACGGATCCGCACGCGGCGTCGTATCGACCGTTTCGCCAGGGACATCGACACGATCGTGCGATCGAGTAGTCATGATAGTTTTACCCATTGTTCAGCGCGCAACAGCGCGTGGTCCGGTGCCAGAATGCCATCCCTGGACCCATAACGGGTCTCATGATCGATGACGGCGTGATGTTTGCTGCGCATGAAACGCCCGCCCCGAAAATCAGCGTAGCTGAGATCGGCGTACGAAAAATCCGTAAAGGGCATGTCGCAACCGGAGAAATTCGCATGCTGCAGATTGCAGCGGTTCAGGATGGTCATATTCATCTGCGCGCCCCGAAACACCGCGTGTTCGCAATCGGCATCAGAAAAATTGGCGGATTCGAGTTGCGCGCCTGCCAGCACGGCCCCCGCCGCATTGGCCTGCAATAACAGCGCCTGCCGCATCACGGCATGGTCGAACCGACATCCCCGCAGGTCGCAACTCTTGAAGCAAGTCTGCGACAAATCGGCGTGCGAGAAGTCACTGCCCGCCATATCGCTATCGGTAAACTGACTCTGCACCAAATGCAGGCCTCGGAAGCAGTAATCGCGCGCCACACAATCCAGCGCAATCAGATTGATCAATCGCGTGTTGGTGATTTCCACGTCCTTGAAATCGAAATCCGTCAGCACCAAGTGCGAAAAATCCGAATCCTGAAACCGTAAGCGAACCTGCTGATTGCCCGACAGAACCAGCTTCTCCACCTGCGATGCCTCGATACGCAGGTCGAGCGCGGTTGCCTTGAGCAACGATCCCTCTGTATAGCGGCACGCCGTGAACACGCAGCGCTCGAAATGACAGTGAATGAACTGGTGCGTGTTGAGCGTAGTCTGCTCGAACACGCAATCGACAAAACGGCAGTTGACGAACACGCAGTCTCGCAGCGTGGCGGCCGACCAACGCACATCGGCAAATACGACGGCATCGACATGACATGACCACCACTCCATCTCAACGAATCGGTTGCCCTCGAAAATACACTGGCGGATTTCCGCACCGTGCCAGGCCGTCCGGTGCCACTGCATGTTCTTGTACAAGTGGCCTTCGATCGATTCGCCATCGCGGACTCGCGAAAGAAACTGCTCTTGAGAGGCTAGCGGTGCCATCATCTATCTACGCAATGGATAAACATTGGCTCTATCCATGAACACATCCTGCTGGATCGTCTCGGCGTTCGCCACGATCATGGATAGATCCGCACTGAAAAAAGACACATGCCGCAGATCGGAACTCGTCATATCGGCGGACTTCATCTGGGCTTCGCTGAAATCGGAATTGGTCACGCGTGCCAACGACAGATCGGCGCGGATAAACAGGCTGCGCTTGAAAAAACTGTCTGCCATGCGCATGCCTCGCATGTTGGACTCGGAAAAATCGCACGCGCTCAAGTCACTGGCGACGATCGCGCCCTGGTCGAACCTGACCTTTCGGAAGCTGGAGGCCGAGATGGTGGAATGGCTCACATCGAACTCGGGTAGCGCGATTGCCGGCGCCACGTAAATTTTGGATGCCTGACATTGGGCGATCTGCAATCCCTGTATGACTGCGATACCGACGAATGACATGGAATCGATATGGCAGCCGTGCATCCGCAGCCCTTTGATTGTCCCATTGAGAAAGCTGTGCCGCAGAAAATGACAGTGCTCGAAAGCGACCTGCTCTATCCTGCCGCGCAGGGCCGAAAAATTGACAAACCGGCAGTGCTCAAAGACACAACCGCGCAACGCGATTCTGAAATGCTTCCAGGCGCTCAGTGTCGATCGGATAAAACGACAGTCTTCAAACCGGGTTTTATCCGATTGCACATCAGGCAACTGGCAATCGATGAACTGACATTGCCTGAATCGAGCGCGCGTCCAATCGACACCGGAGAAGTCGCACCCGATGAACACAACCTGCTCCATCTCGCAGAACGCCATCCTGGAGGCCGAGAAATCACAATCCGAGAGACGACTTTCCCGAATGGCCAGGCCGGCGACATTCCAGCCCGCATAGGAAATCCCGGTCGCAGTGAAGCCATGCAACTCGTAGCCATCGTAGCCATCGGGCAACGTCGCTGTCGCAAGCTCATGGGGCCCATAGATCCGCAGGCGCCGCATCGCCCCGACGACACCTTTCGGCCGACGCGCCGGCGAGGCGCCTGAAGCGCCGATGATGACCGTCTCGAACTGATCGACCTGCTGCAATCGCAGTTGCCGCAACGCATTCTGCGCGACATCGCTGGCCGTGGCCTGCGGCCCTTCGCCGACGTGGACGGTTTTCTCGGCCTCCTGTCGCAGCGATGCCAACAACGCCTCGCGGCGAGCCATCAGAAAATCCTCGCGTTCGGCCTTAGATACCGGCGATTCATCGGCAAACGCCTGCCGCGGACTCGGCGGGCGACTTCTGACCATTTGCTTCGCCGCCTGCATGTTTTCATCCGGTTGCAGCCGTTTGAGCATTTCCTCGATGACGTCGTCACGGGCGATTTTTCCGTTGTGGCTTTTGCGCAGCCAGGAGAGCTCGGCATCGGCCTTTGCGGCCGCCTCGGCACGGTTCGACCCTCCGGTCGTACGCGTCGCATTCTGTGCCAGCTCTCTATCCAGTTTTCCGAGTTTGTTACGCAATAACGGCGAAAGCTCAATCTCGTCGAACGGGGTGCTGCGAATCAAACGGGTATCGACCAGTTGCTTGTCCAGCAACGCATACATCGGTCCCGACTGCGGATCGACCCGTTGATGAAACACGGCCTCGTAATGTGCCTGCGTACCAGCCGCATCGCGGTTTTCGATTGCATACAGAATATGGCTGATGTCGCTGGCGTCGTCGGTATCGATGGGCACCTCACCCTGATATATCAGGATGGCCTTTTCGAGATGCGGATAGGCCCAATAGGTGGTCAGGTCGAGGTCGACGGTTTCGAGAAAACCCGACGCCCGCGCCTCGACGGCGACCTTTTTGATAAACGCCTTGGCCACCAGCGGCGGCACCGTCGTGGTCAACGTCGCCTTGTCGGGATGCAGGTGCGTGAAAACGATCCGGTCTCCGGCCTCCAGACGATTGAGCCGCTGCCCCACGGGACTCTGGTTGAAGTAACCCCAATCGATATTCCGTGCAAAGCCCGGAAACTCGTGCACACGCCAATGCTCGTCATACGTGCCCAACATCAAATTCCTGCCGGGTGTCTCGATAGGAATTGCGGCATATCCGGCGGGCCTATAGTGCTGTCCTTCGCGTATGACGGGGTGCGCGGGGTCCTCGATGTTGGGCAGCAATCGCGCGCGCATGCCGTTGATCTCGGTTTCTCGATACCCCTTGCCCTGCGGATTGTCGTCGAATCCTGACCCGCCATAGGCGTTGCGCCAATTGATCGCCACCCTGTCAAACGGCAGGG
>Ga0182745_1005683_pt1 | contig 10144 bp, 10 predicted proteins | sample eDN3rd30CKraftBY_FD_128523 | JGI IMG/M metagenome (GOLD analysis project Ga0182745, IMG submission 128523) | Enriched backyard soil microbial communities from Emeryville, California, USA - eDNA 3rd pass 30_C Kraft BY (version 2) (version 2) | ecosystem: Environmental > Terrestrial > Soil >... | reverse complement strand
GCCGGCCGGCGGCGCCGGGCCGATGGCGGGTGTTTCCCCGGCGGGCCGCGGCCGACGGCGCGCCTCGCGCGGCGGCGCCGCGTCGACCAGGGCCTCCAGGCGCCAGACGGGCAGGTTGCGCCCTTCGTCGGCGGGCAGTATGCGGCGGGCGCCTAGCGTCGGCTCAGACATATTGTTCCTCGCCCATGCCGTTGATGGCCAGGTCGCCCGATTCGGTCAGCCGGCGCGCGACCTTGAGGATTTCCTTCTGCTGCGTCTCGACCTCGGAGATCTTGACCGGCCCGCGCACCTCCAGGTCTTCGCGCAGTTGCTGCGCGGCGCGCGCGGGCATGCAGCGGAAGACCTTGGCCCGCAGTTCGGCGCTGGCGCCCTTGAGCGCCAGGATGAGCGATTCGGGCGTGACCTCGCGCAGCAACAACTGCATGCCGCGGTCGTCGGCGTCGATGAGGTTCTCGAAGGTGAACATCTCGTCGATGATGCGCTGCGCCAGTTCGGTGTCCACCTGCCTGACGATGGACAGGATCTGGTGTTCTGACGACGAGCCCACGTAGTTGAGGATGTCGGCGGCCGTCTTGACCCCGCCCAGCTTGCGGCGCTTGATCTGCTCGTTGCCGGACAGCATTTTCAACAGCACGTCGTTCAGCTCGCGCAGCGCGGCGGGCTGGATGCCGTCCAGCGTGGCGATGCGCAGCAGCACGTCGGCGCGCACGCGTTCGGCCAACTGGTTGACCACCGCGGCGGACTGGTCGGCCTCCAGGTGGACCAGGACGGAGGCGATGATCTGCGGATGTTCGTGGCGGATCAGCTCGGCCACGCTGGCCGGGTCCATCCATTTCAGGCTCTCGATGCCCGAGGTGTCGCCGGTGTGCAGGATGCGGTCCAGCAGGAAACCCGCCTTGTCCGCGCCCAGCGCCTTGGTCAGCACGCTGCGCAGATAGGCATCGGCATCGGCGCCCAGCCCCGTCTGCGTGCCGATGTCCGTTTCGAAGCGCCGCAGCACCTGTTCCATCGTCTCGCGCGGGATTCCCTGCATGCCTGCCATCGCCGTGCCCAGCTTCTGCACCGCGCGCGGCGACAGGTACTTCAGCACTTCGGCTGCTTCTTCCTCTCCCAGCGACAACAGCAGGATCGCGCCATCGGCGACGCCTCGATCGGGTTCGTTATCGACAATATTCATCATGAACAGAACATTCCTCTACGCGCCGCACGGCGGCCGGGGCCCCACCATGCCGGCGCGCGTCAGCGCGCAGGGGGAGACTCATTGATCCATTGCCGAATGATGGTGGCCACGATTTGAGGGTTTGCGCGGGCGAAGTGGCGGACTCTTTCCAGCGGCTCTTCGGGCAGGTCCGCGCCGGCGTCGGCCGCGGCCTCGTTCGCCATGGCCGCAGCGGCGGCCGGGAACGCGGGTTCGGGTGGCGGCGGGGGCGCGGTCAGCTGCTTGATGGCCGGGCGGATCACGCCGATGATCAGGTACAGCACCGCCAGCGCGAGGACCAGCGCCACGCCGATGTCGCGTGCCAGATTGACGAACTCGGGCTGCTGCCAGAATGCCGGATCGGCCGGGGTATCGCCGGCCGGCTCGTTGAACGGGATGCTGATGACCGAGACCGAGTCGCGCCGCTGCGGGTCGAAGCCGACGGCTTCGTTCACCAGCGCCTTGATCTGCGCCAGTTCGGCCTCGCTCAGCGGCGTGCTGACCGGCTCCCCCTTGACCATGCCGGTGCGGTGGTTCACGACCACCGCGGCGGACAGGCGCTTGATGCGGCCCACGGGCTCGCGCACGTAGCGCACCGTCTTGTCGAGCTCGTAGTTGGTGGTGTCGGCGCGCTTCACATTCTGCGCCGGCGGCTGCGCCGGAACCCCGGGGGCGGGCGGGTTCGTGGCCGCGCCGCCGGTGATGGGAGCGGTGGCGGTGCCGGGCGGCGTGTTGCTGAGCGTGCCGGGCACGCCGCCGTCCATGCCCGCCGCCGGCTCGCGCGATTCCGAGCTCTGCCGGCTGCGTATGGCAGCCTCTTCGGGCGCGCCGCCGTTGGGGCGGTAGATTTCGTCGGTCTGTTCGTGCCGGCTGAAATCCAGGTCGATCGCAACCTGCGCGCGTAGGTTCTGGGCGCCGACGATGGGCGAGATCAGTTCGGAAATGCGGCGGGTGTACTGGCGTTCCAGCGTACGCAGGTATTCGAGCTGGGTGGCGTCCAGGCCGTTGGGGTCGGCATCGTGGGCCGACAGCAGCGTTCCGGTCTGGTCCACCACGCTGACCGCGCCCGGCGCCAGTTGGGGCACCGAGGACGAGACCAGATGGACGATGCCGGCGACCTGGCCGCGTTCGAGCACGCGGCCGGGCAGCATCTGCACCAGTACCGAGGCGGTGGGCCGGTTCTGCTCGCGCATGAAGATGCTGGGCTTGGGAATGGCCAGGTGCACCCGCGCGCCCTTGACGGTGCCCAGGCTCTGGATGGAGCGGGCCAGCTCGCCTTCCAGGGCGCGCTGATAGTTGACCTGCTCCTGGAACTGGGTGAGCCCCAGGCGGCTGTTGTCCATCAGCTCGAAGCCGACGTTGCCGGCGCGGGGCAGTCCCTGCGAAGCCAGGCGCAGCCGTATTTCGTGGACCTGGCCGGGCGGCACCAGGATGACGCTGCCGCCGTCGGCGACGCGGTACGGGACCTTCTGCTGTTGCAGCGCGGCGACGATGGTGCCGCCGTCCTGGTCGGACAGCCCGCTGAACAGCACCCGGTAGTCGGGGTCGCGGCTCCACAGCAGCGCGGCGACCACGATGGCGACGAGCAGGGGAATGCCGACCAGCAGCGCCAGCCGGTGGCGCGTGGGCAGCCTGCCGAACGCCTCCAGGAGCTTGTTGCCGCGTGATGCCTCGGCGGCGGGCTGGTGCTGCGTGTCGTCGGCCATGTGGTGAAGCGGGCTCAGAATGCCAAAAAGAGGGGCGCGGGCGCGTCCCATTTCCCAGGGCTTGTATTATTTGACGCGGGCTGTCACGGCCAAGGGAGGAATAGACGGGTTTTGCCCCGGTACTTCCCGCTCTGGATTCTTCCCGCCGCGTCTACTATCCGGTATCTGCCGATAGAGGCACCCACGGGAAATCGCATATGGACCGTATCCAGAACGTGCTCGCATCCGCCGCCGGCCAGGCCGGCCCGACCGGCATGGCGCGCGCTGCGCAGATGCTGTCGCGGCCCGACGCGCTCATGGGCGGAGCAGCCGCGGGCGCGGCGCCGGCCTCGTTCGCCAATGTGCTGGTCGATGCAATCCAGGGCGTGCAGCGCGCCCAGGCCGAGTCCGGCGCCGTCCAGCAGGCCTACCAGCAGGGGGATCCCGAAGTCGGCCTGGAAACCACGATGATCGCCATGAACAAGGCCAGCCTTTCCTTCCAGATGCTGGCCCAGGCGCGCAATCGCGTGATCGCGGCCTACAACGAAGTCATGAACATGCAGGTCTGAGCCCGGGCCGTCCCGCCCCACCCACCAAGAACGGATCAAGAACCCACCCCTGCCATCGCGGACACCTTTGGCCATCCGCATGCCATGAACGTCGATTCAGTCTAGCGCGTTACCCTGGTGTGCCGTCCGGCCTGGCGCCCGCCGCGGCGGCTTCCTCGTCCTGTCTGTAGACCCAGGCCAGCACCTCGGCCACCGCGACATACAGCGACGGCGGAATGCGGGCATCCAGATCCACTTTCATCAGCAGATCGATCAGTTCGCGCGAACTGTGCACGAATACGCCCGCCTCCTGGGCGCGGCGCAGGATCTCCTCGGCGATCGCGCCGCTGCCTTTGGCGACCACGATGGGCGTCTTGCGCTCTTTCTCGTAGCGCAGCGCCACCGCCTGGATGCGCTTGGGGTCCTGCGGGTCGCCGGCGGGCGGATCGATGCGGGCGGAGATCATGTGCGGGCCGGCGAGCGCGACGCCGTGGCGATCTTGAGGTCGGACATGCGCAGGCCCTGGGCGTCCAGGGCTTGCTGCAGTTCCAGGCCGCCCGCGGCGAGCCGGGTCTGCAGGTCGCGCAGGCGCTGGCCGCGCAGGGTCCGGGTATCGGGCTGGATGGCGATGCGGGTGTCGGTGCCGGCAAGCGCGACGTCCACCTGCATCGTGCCCAGGTGGAGCGTCTGGATCGAGAGGCGGACGCGCCAGGCCAGCGGCAGGTCGGCGTCGTCGCCCCGGCTCTCGTCCGGCTCGATTTCAAGGGTGAACGGCTGCGCTTCCCAGGCGCCTTGCAGGAACAGGCGGCCGCTGGCCAGCGCCGCGATCTGGTCCTGCACGATCTGCCGCACGTCGGCCGGAATGGCGGCCAGCGCCGCCTGCAGACCCTTGGCGGCGCTCTGTTCGGGCGTGGCGGGTTCGGCTGCCGGCGCCGGGCCGCCGGCGGGCGCCGCCGGCGCGCGGGCCTGCGGACCGGGCGACAGCGCCGCCTGCGGTTCGGCGCGCAGCGCCTCGACCGGCCGGCGGCCTTCGCGCCATTCCTGCAAATGGGCTTCGTAGAACAGACCGGACTGCTGCACGGCCTGCTGGATCTGGCGCGCGGCCGCATCGGGCGGCGTGCCCGCCGGGATGCGCAGCGTGTCCAGCGGCACGCTGCGCTGCACCCCGCCGGCCTCGTCGACCAGCGCCAGCAGCAGGCGAGCCGAGCCGCTCAACAGCACCTTGGTGTCGCCGGTTTCGAGCTTGAGTTCGGCCAGCGACGGCATCGGCACCGGCGCCACGCCGCGGACCGCGTGCACGGCGGTTTCCCGGCTGGCCGCCCCGGTGCCGGAGGCGGTGTGCGCCGGAGCGGACTGCCCGCGGCCGCCGCCGTCCGCGGGCAGGCGCGGGCCGCCTGTCCGGCCGCCGTCCTGGCCATGCAGGAAGGTGCGGTCGTCGAGCAGGCGCAACACCACGGTCACGCCCGGACTGAGCGGCTGGCGCGTATTGATCAGGTATGGCTTGCCGGCGATGTTCACCAGCGCTTCCGTGTCGCTGTTGGCCTGGAGCACCGTCGCGCGTACCAGTCCGTGCGGCAGCGACGCCGCCCCGGGTGCGCGCGCGCCGCCCGCCGCGCCGGCGCCGGAAACGTTGAGCAGCCGCGCCAGCACCGCCTCGCGGGCGTCCTCGCGATAGCGCTCCCAGCTCTGTACGGGCGCGACCCCGCTGACCGCCTGCGCCTGGCGGGTGTCGGCTACCAAGAACCGCCCTTTTTCATCGGTACATCTGCGCGCCGAAGGGATGGCGCCGGGGCCGCAGTATCTGCTCCAGTTCCTTCATCCACGGCTCGGCGATGTTGCGGGTGGCGGCGTCGTTGGCGAGGATCTCGCGTATCAGCTGCATGCAGGTCTCGCGCTCGGCGGGCGGGCAGGCTTCGATCGGGCAGCGGCGCAATTGCCCCACGAGGCCGGCACAGTCCGATTCGCTGGCCGTGACGGCATCCCAGTCGCCGCGCTGCGCCGCGGCCAGCATCGCGCGGCTGATCTCGGCCAGCCGGCCGTAGAGCATGGTCAGCGCGGCGGGCGCCATGCCCGTATCCTCGCGCGCCATCGTCAGGCCGCTGCCTGGCCGTCGGGCTGGATCGAGGCCCAGGCCTCGCGCAGCTCGTCCAGCAGCCGTATGCTTTCCGCGAGTGGTGCGGGATCGTTGTCGATGCCGGCCTGCATCGTGCGCCGTAGCAGGTAGTCGTACAGGGCGTTCAACTGGTCGGCCAGCCCGCCGCCGGCCTTGTGGTCCAGGCTGGCGCGCAGGCCTTCGTCGATGATGCGGGCGGCGCGGGAAAGCGCCCGGGTCTTGCCCAGCGGATCCTGGTCCTCGATGCATCCGATCGCCTTGCGCAGCGATTCCAGCGCGCCGTCGTAGAGCATCAGGATCAGCGTGTGCGGACTGGAGCTCGACACCCCGGTTTCCACCCCGACGCTGACATAGGCTCTGGCCCCGAAATTTCCGAATCCCGACACGTGCACTCCTGCTAACGAGTGGCGTGCCGCGCATGCGGCCGCCCTGAAGGATTTAACGGCCCCGCACGCCCGATCTAAAGCGGGAATTGACGCCGCGAAACCGCCGAATTCGCTGTTGCCTGCCGGCGTTATTTGTTGAGGTTCTTCAGCGCCTCGATCTGCTGGGTCAGGAAGCTGCCCGTGGTGTTGAGCTGGGACAACAGCGAATCGAGCGCGGTGAATTGCTGGCGATAGCGGGCCTCGATCTGTTCGAGGCGGTTGCCCATTTGCTCCTGCTGGGTCTCGAGCGTCTTGATCGTGTCCTTGAGCCCGTCGGTGCGGCTGTCGATCACGCCGTCGCTGTCGGTATAGGGCGACAACTGGGCGGCGAAGCGTTCGGCCAGGCTTTGCGTATCGACGCCGAAGGGTTCGGACGCGAACAGCCCGGAGACGGCGTTCGGGTCCGCGGCCATGGCCTTGCCGAACCTGTCGGTATCCAGCGTCAGCGCGCCGCTCTGGTCGAAGCCTACGCCTATCGAGGCCAACGAGGTATAAGCGCCGGCGGCGCCTTGCAGCGGAGAGAAGATTTCGTTGCGCAGGCGCGCCGTCAGGTCGCGCACCAGGCTGTCGCCCGCCAGCGGGCCGGTGGTGCCGGCTTCGCCCCGGGTCTGGCTGGGGTCGTTGACCGACAGCGCCTTGGCCACGTTCAGGAAGCTGTTGTAGGCGCCGACCAGCGATTGCAGCGCCGCCGTGCCGCCACTGGCCGAAGTGTTGGTGGCGATGGTCGTGGTGCCGGCCTTCTGCAGCGTGATCGTGACGCCGTCCAGCACGGAAGTGACCTTGTTGGTGGCGCTGGCGACCTCCAGGCCGTCCAGCTTGAACAGCGCATCGGCGCCGGCTTGCAGCCGGCTCATGCCGGCCGGCGCGGCGCCGCCGGCGTAGGCGGGCGCGGTGGCGGGATCGTAGTCGAAGAAATCCAGCGCCTGGGAGCCGCCGGTGCCCGAGTCCGAGCTGGCGATGCGAAAGGCGTTGGCGGCGCCCGTGGTGCCGGACGTGAACACCAGCCGCGACCCGGCGCCGTCGGTGACCAGCGAGGCGGTAACGCCCATTTCCGCCTTGTTGATGGCGTCGCGCAGGCCGGACAGCGTGTTGTTGGTGCTGTCGATGACGATGGACCTGGCTTCGCCGTCGCCGGCGACGAAACCGCCGTCCTCGGCCTTGCCGAAGGTGAAGGTCAGGGTGCCGGCATTCAGTTGCGTGTCGCCGGCCAGCGCGGCGCTGACGGCTTTTTCGGCCTGGGCGAGCGAGGCGACCTCGAGCTTGTGACTGATCTTGCCGGCCTTGTTGTCTGCCACGATGGTCGCGATCGATGCGTCCGACGAGCTGCCGGCCAGTCCGGTGAACTTGTCCGCCGTCAGGCCCTTGGCCGCGGTCAGCAGCGAAGACAGCGAGCTCTTGAGCTGGCCCAGGGCCGAAATCCTGGTCTGGGCCGTGGTGGCCTGCGTCTGCAGCTTGGTGAGCGGAATCTTCTCGGCCGCCATCAGGTTGCTGAGCAGGGTGGAAAGATCGAGGCCGGAGCCCACGCCGAGGGCGGATCCTACGCTAGCCATGGAATATTCCTGGTGTCGGGTTGCGAGCGGCTCAGGCCTTGCGGCTGAACAGGGCGCCCTTGATGTGGTCCAGCGAACGGCTGAGCGCCAGCGCTTCTTCGGAGGGGATCTGCCGGATCACGTCCTGGGTGTCGCTGTCCACCACCTTGACCACCACCTTGCCGCTGTCGTCGTCGATGCTGAAGGTCAGGTTGTGGGCCGCCAGTGGAACGAAGCTGTTGAAGGCATCGACCGCGGCCCGCAGCTCGCCCACGTCCGGCACCTGCGCAGTGGCCGGCAGCGACGGGTCGAGCTGCCCGGCCGTGCCGGCGGGGACGATGGGCGGGGCGGCCGACGCGGCGGCGGCCGGCGAGGCGCGCAGGTCGGCGGCGGTGCCGAGGGCGTGGATGCTCATGGGGATCCCGTGGCGAAGAAGTGGAGGGTGCCGGATGGGACGGCGCGATACGTGGGTTAACGGGTGGAGAAGAGGGAACTTTAGTTCGTGTGCGTCCCGGGCGAAGCGGCGTCGTGGCCACGCGATTCCATTGCATGACGCGGGCAAGGTTTATCGACCGTTCGCCGGTTCGGACTGCTACATTACGGGCCATGACTCCCAAAGCGCGTAAACGCCTGACAGCTTGGCTTGGCCTGGTCGCCATGTGGCTGCTCGTGCTTGCGCCCATCGTCAGTCATATCGACCATGCCGGGCAGGACCTGTCCGTTCCTTTTTGTTCGGTCGCCTCTGAATCCGGAGGCCATGCCGTCGGTATGGAGCATGTCCGGCTCGCCGAGGATCATGGCGATTCGTCCACCGATCTGTTGACCGCGTGCGGCTACTGCCATCTGCTCGAGCACCATGCGGTGCTGCCGTCGCCGCCCGTTCATCCTGCCGTCACGCCCCTTCTGCTGTCGACGTTCATCGCGCCCTTCGACGTCGCGTTCATGCCCACGGGCGCCTTTCCCTCCGGCCGTCCGCGCGATCCTCCCCGCCTTTCCTGATCGATCCGCCGCCATCAACCGCTGCGCCCGGCATGGGCGCAGCGGCTCGTTTCGACATCGTCAGGAATCATCATGGACACTTCTGCTCCAAACGGCGCGTCCGTGCGCGCCGGCGGTCAGGCCATACGGGCCTGCGTCCGCCTCTTGCCATTCGCACTCGTTCCCGCCGTGGCCCACGGCGCCGATCCGGCACCGCCGCCGGCGCTGCCCACGATCACCGTCACGGCTCCAGGCGTTGCGCCACCGGCCACCGGTCCGGACAGCCCGGCGTCGACCGAATCGGCCACGCGCGAACAGTTCGAGAACTGGAACGTCGTCAACACCGAAGACACCCTGAAATATCTGCCGAATCTCGCGGTGCGCAAGCGCTTCATCGGCGACCAGAATTCCACCATCGCGGTGCGTGGCACGAACAACGTACAGAGCGCACGCGGCCTGCTTTATGCGGATGGATTGCTGTTGAGCAATCTGCTGGGCAATGGCTATTCCTTCCCCCCACGCTGGTCGATGGTGTTTCCTGACGATATCGAACGCGTGGACGTGGCCTACGGGCCGTTCTCGGCGCTGTATCCCGGCAATTCGCTGGGAGCGACGGTGCTGATCACGACGCGCATGCCGGACCAATTCGAGGCCCGTGCGGACGTCAAGGCATTCACCCAGAACTTCAGCCTGTTCGGCGTTGATCGCAGCTTCAGCGGCAACGAGGAATCCGTCTCCCTGGGCGACAAGGTCGGCAAGTTCTCGTATCTGCTGGGCGTCAATCACCTGGAGAACACCAGCCAGCCGATGCAGTTCGCCACGCTGGCCCGATCGAACACCCCCGCCAAAGCGGGCGACACACCGGTGACGGGGGCGTACTTCTACGACAACCAGACCAACACGCCCACCGCGGTCCTGGGCGTGAACGGCGAAGGGGTGCAGCATACTATCCAGGATCTGTTCAAGCTCAAGCTGCAGTACGACCTCACGCCGACCTTGCGAGCCGGCGCCACCCTGGGCTACTGGCGCTCGCGCTATAACAGCGAGACGTCCACCTTCCTGCGCGATCCGAACGGCAACCCGGTCTATGGCGGCAACGTCGATATCGGCGGCTACAGGTACGCGATTCCGGCCGCGGCGCTCGCGCCGGGGCGCGGCGAAAGCCAGAACTGGCTCTATGGGCTGTCGTTGAAAACACGCCACGCCACCGGCTGGAACGGCGAAGCCGTCGTTTCCTATTACGACGTGAGCAAAAGCGTGGCTCGCAAGGCCAACGCGGGCGGGCCCGGCGATGGACCGGGCCAGGTCACCTTCGGCGACGGCACCGGGTGGAAGACGGTCGATCTGAAGGCCACCTACACGCCGGCAAGCCGTCAACCCGGGCTGGGTGCGCACCGGCTGAGCTTCGGCTATCACTTCGACACGTATTTCGTCGACAACACGACCTTCGATACCCAGCAGTGGAACGGCGGGCCGGGCACCTCGCTGGCCAACGCATTCGCGGGTAAGACCCGGACCCAGGCATTTTATGGACAGGATGCGTGGAGATTCCTGCCCCGCTGGAAATTCGTCTATGGCCTGCGCTACGAGGAATGGCACGCATATGGCGGTTCGCAAACCCTGGGAACCGTCCGTCTGCCGTATGCCGGCGCGTCCCGGAAGCACGTC
>Ga0182745_1005682_pt1 | contig 10146 bp, 9 predicted proteins | sample eDN3rd30CKraftBY_FD_128523 | JGI IMG/M metagenome (GOLD analysis project Ga0182745, IMG submission 128523) | Enriched backyard soil microbial communities from Emeryville, California, USA - eDNA 3rd pass 30_C Kraft BY (version 2) (version 2) | ecosystem: Environmental > Terrestrial > Soil >... | reverse complement strand
GCCTTGGGGAGCTGCCTTCATCGCTCACCCCAAAACCGGACAATTTACGTGCTACAGAACCGGACAATTCATGAACTCCTAACACGACGAGATCGGTTACTTGTCATTCGGACGCGAGGAGGCCAACTTATTCTTCAACGTCGTCGCCAAGCGCTACGAGCGAGACAGTATCGTCGTCACCAGCAACCTGCCCTTCGGGCAGTAGTCATCGGCTTTCGCCGAAGACCAGACCCTGACGGCGGTACTGCTCGACCGACTGCTGCATCACGGCCATATCGTGCAGATCGCCGGAGAAAGTTACCGCCTCAAGGACAAACGCAAGACTGGACAGGGAAAGATCAAACCGTAGTACCCAGGATGCCGGGGGGCCTGATTTACTCCGACGTTTCCGACGGAAAGTGGGTCGGTTTTCAGCCGACGTTGACACGTAGAACGCTTGGGTCCAAACCCAGGTCCTGCGCTACACGCGATACGTTGGTATCGGGCTGCTCAGACAGCCGTACCGCCTCGCGCTTGAATCCGTTCGTGAAATGTCTTCTGTTCTGTTTCGTGCCATCTCTTACGTCCCCAGGCATGATCATGCCATCTGATCTGTCCAGAGGGGCAGGGCAAGCCTACACGCTTTCCGATTATCAGAGCGCGCTCGCCCCTTCGCCAGCTTTCTGGCTGCGCTCAAACACGGCAAACTCATTGTCCAGCCGCTGCAGGAAACTCCGCTTCAGCGTGTCGTCGACGAACGCGGTGCGGATCGAGTTGAACGCCATTTCGCGATACTCGTAATACGTGAGGTCGGTTTTGCCGACGGCCAGCACGCATTCGCCGAGGGCGTCGGTTTCGAACATCCCTTCGTCGTCGGTCGACAGGCTTACCGGCAATCCCAGCCTGAGAAACTTCAGATAGGGATGGCGGGCGATGTCGTCGACCGCGCCGAGCTTGACGTTGCTGGTCAGGTTGATCTCGATGGCGATCCGATGTTGCGCGGCGTACTGCAGGGCGACCGGATCGCGCTCCAGGCGCACGCCGTGGCCGAGCCGCTGCGCGCCCAGCAGCATGGCGTCTCGTGGATTGCGATCGTCGCCCAGCTCGCCCGCATGCATGGTCCGGTGCCAGGGGCCGCCGTGCAGCTCGGCGTCGGCCAGCACCGGGCCGTAGATGACCTGACCGGTTTCGAGCGCCGGCGTGTGGTTTTCGTCGGCAAGCAGATCGATGCCGACAATCCAGGGGGAATGGATGTCGCGCAACAGATCGAGCGTTGCGCTTGCATTGAACTCCACCGGATTGGTACGAAAAAACGCATTGTTGAACCGCACCGTCAGCCCATAGGCGTCCAGCAGGTGCCGGCCCAGGGCCTCGTAGGCGGCGACTTCCTGCGGAGCGATAGTTTCGGTGAATTCGACGTAGAACACGCCCTGCCGGACGGCGCGGCGGGCGAAGTCTTCGTACATCTTTACCGTATTCTCCCAGGCATCGCCCAGGAGCAGGCCGACGAACGAGAACATGGCTTCGAAGCGTGGAAACTCATGCACTCCGGGCGGCAGCGCCAGCAGCGCGCGGAATCGATCCTGGTCGGCGGGCGCCAGCGCCGAGTAGGGCGCCGAGGCGGGCAGGCTGCGCAGCCATTCGAGTTCTTCCGGGTATAGCCAGGCCTCGCCTTCCGGATCGGAAAGACCGAGCGCCAGTTGCGCGGCGGGAATGATGGGGTCGTTTTGTTCCAGCAGGTCCCGGACGCTGTCCGGACCGAGCGTGCCCCAAGGATGAATGTGCAGCATCCCGCCCTTGGGCACGGCCCGGCAAAACTCCCGGATGCGTTGTTCCGCCTGCGCCGCGGGCAGGGCACGGAACCGGCCGAAATCGATGGCCGACAGCTCGATCGCCCGCTGGCGGCTGGCCGCGATTTCGCTCGCCTGGCGCTTTCGCAGCGCCTCCATATCGTCCGCCGAGAGCGCATCGTCGGCAGTGGGCGCCAGCAGGCTCTCCCAATGATCGCGTGTGATCATGAGCTGGGCGGGCGACCGCGACAGATCGCGGTAGGTCTCGATCACCAGTTCGCGCACCTCTTCGAAGCGCGCGAACTGCCGATCCAGCTTTTCGTCGAGACTGGCGGACTTGTCGCCACCGCAGGCGGCCAGCAGCAGCGCACCAGCCAGCGCTGCCGCAGGCCACCGAAACATGGCCCGAGACCGTTTGGCGTTCCAGAGCATGGGGCATTCCTTGAAGTTCAGGTTTTGCAGCGGGATGTAGTATCGCTTGAAAGCGGGTTCCGACACACGAAGGCGGGCCGCGGCCAGGTCCTGCATCAGGGCTCGCGCATGGTATCGTAATGACCGCCTGTCGGGGCCGTCCACCGATAACCATGCTTGATTGCTGCCGATAATGTCCCGTATCGCCCTCATCCACGCCGTCTATGTCGCCATTGCGCCGGTCGAGTCAGCGTTCAAGCGCGTCTGGCCCGAAGCCCGCGTCGTCAACCTGATCGACGACGCGCTGCCTTCGGATCTCGAGCGCGCCGGAGCCATCGACGAAAAAATCACGAAAAGAATCTGTACCCTTGCCGAGCTGGCGGTCGACGCGCAAGCCGATGGAGTCCTCTTCACCTGCTCGGCTTTCGGGTCTGCGATAGAGAAGGCGGCGGCACGGTTTTCGGTGCCTGTCCTGAAACCGAACCAGGCGATGTTCGAGGCGGCGCTGCAAATGGGCAGCCGCATCGCCATGTTGGCAACCTTCGCCCCTTCGGTTTCATCGATGGAAGAAGAATTTCGCTCCATGGCCGCCGCGCGCGGGGTGGACGCCACGCTCGATACCTATTGTGTTCCCGGCGCGATGGCCGCGGCCAAGGCGGGAGACATCGCGCTCCACGACAAATTGGTAGCGGATGCGGCGCCCCGGTTCCGGGACCATGACGCGGTGCTGCTTGCACACTTTTCCACATCGACGGCAAAGAACCAGGTGGAGCAGGCGCTGGGCAGGCAGGTCCTCGCCGCTCCGGATGCCGCGGTGCATCATCTGCGGCGCGCGTTGTCGAACTAGGGCTCTTCCGTTCTGTTCAACGTATCGAGCTTGTGCTGGAGCACAACCTTCAGATGCCGGCGAAGAAATGTCGCGGCAGGTCTTCTCTGCCCCTTTTCAAGCATGTCCAGCAGCGCCAGGTGCTCGAGATTCTGATGCAGGTAGAAGCCGGGTTTCGCCATCGCCCGGTATTCCAGCAAACGGCGCAGCTGGTTGATGCGCACCAGGCTGGAGATGAAGTAACTATTGTTGGAAAAGCGAATGATGGTCTCGTGAAATCTCGCACCGAGTTCGAACAGGTCTTCGCCGGTGATGGCCCCCAGCCTGCCGTCGCGTAGCGCTTCCTGTTCCGCGCGCAGCCTGGAAAGCGCGGCGGGATCGAGCGTGTAGGTCGGACAGAGCAATGCGGCCGGTTCGATCGCCATTCGGAACATGTAGGCGTCGGCGTGGGACTGCGGTGAGTCGATGATTTCCGTGAATTGCCAGCCGTGCCCGCTTTTGCGCTTGATCCATCCTTCCTGCGCCATTCGATGCAGGACCGGAGCCAATTGCGTTCGGGTCAGTCCATAGAGCTTCGCCAGCCCCTGTTCCGTGATTTCCTTGGGCAGCAACCCGGAAAGCCTGTCTTGTGCGAGTACCAGGTACGGCGACGCCGAAGCCGGCGGCATGTATTTATGCACGAGCTTCTGCAACGCCGGTTTGCCAGCCGCCAGTTCGTACCCGCGTCCGTTCGGCTGGATGGCCACTCCCTGCTCGACCATCCAGGCCAGCGCCTGCTGTACCGGGAAGCGCGAGACGCCCAAGGCGTCAGCCAGGGGCTGCGCGCTCAACGTGGCGCCTTTCGGGGTGCCACTATCGACAAGGTAGGCCATCAAACGCGCGGCAGTCTTCACAACGGCAGGGGAGCGGGGCATCAGGCGTTTTCTTGGCGGCGTCTGCCCGGTGTCGACGGCTTTTGAAGGGTGTTTCATAGGCATCGCACTTGCCGCATTCCTCTTGAATCGCTCCTTCGTTTCATTATAAGCCTGCGGCCTATCCTGCCCCGACGCGCCGTCGGTCGATGGCCGAGGCAACGAACCTACGCCGCGGCGCGGTGGCGGCGCCTTGACGGAAGTCATAGGTAGTTGCATTAATTGACTCATAAATGCATTGAAAATACACTGCCTGATCTTGCTCGGGCTTGGCTGCCCGCACTTACGCGGAGGTAGAAGTGAAGGTTGGAGTCCTTAAAGGCAACGGCATCGGCCCCGAGATCACGGCGGCAACGCTACAGGTTCTCGAGGCCACGGGGTTGCAACTCGAGTGGGTGCATATCCCCATCGCCGAGGAAGCGGTAGAGCTATACGGACATCCTCTGGCCCCCCAGGTGGTGCAAGCCCTGGAGGAGGTGAAAGTCGCCATCAAGGCACCCCTCATCGTGAACAAGGGGCAGGGCCGCATCACATGCATCCAGAAAGACGGCAGCGAGATGACCTATCCGTCTCTGAACAACGCCATCCGGCGCGAACTGCGCCTGTTCGTCAATCCGCGCCTTTTACGCGGATTCGAAGGTGTTTCCGGCCGGCACACGGACATGAATGTAGTGGTGATGCGCGAAATCACCGAAGACATGTATATCGGCTGGGAACACAGGATCGGCGAGGTGGCCGCGCAAGCCATCAAGCTGATCACCAGGGAGGCCAGCACCCGGGTCGCGCGCTTCAGTTTCGACTATGCCCGGAAGAACGGCCGCAAGCGGGTGACGTGTTTCCACAAGGCGAACGTACTCAACTTCACCGACGGACTCTTTCTCCAATGCGCTTCCGAAGTGGCGAAGGAGTATCCGGATATTGCGTTCGACGACTACATGGTGGATGCGGCCTGCTATCACCTGGTCAAGGAGCCGCAGCGGTTCGACGTGGTGATCGCGCCCAACCAGTATGGAGACATTGTTTCGGATCTGGGAGCGGGCCTGATTGGCTCGCTCGGACTCGCGCCGGGCGCGAATATCGGGGAAAAGGCCGCCGTATTCGAGGCATCGCACGGCGCGGCGCCCGACATCGCGGGCAGGGGCATCGCCAATCCGGTCGCGCTGCTGTTGTCCGGTGCGCTCATGCTCGAGCACCTCGGCCATCAAAAAGAGGCGCAGGCGGTCGTGAACGCCACCCGTGCCACCCTCGGGGCCGATGGCATTCGCACACGCGACCTGGGGGGCACCGCATCCACCCAACAGTTGACGGATGCCATCATTGCACGGCTCGTCCAGGAACTCGAATGAACGCCGCGGCCGAATCCACGCCTTCGCATCCGCTGCAACTGTGCGCCCACTTGGGCTATCAGTTCAACGAATTCCCGCCGCTGGACCGCATCGGCGTGGCGGCACGAGCGGGGTTCAAGGCCATTGAGTGGCCATCCATCTACGAGTACGCCGCCGAGCGGCTGCGTGAATCGATCGACCAGCACGGGGTCTGCTGGGTTCAGGTGACCTTGCCGGCGGGCAACGCCGCGGCGGGCGAGAAGGGATTGGCAGCCCTGCCGGGACGGGAGGAAGAGTTCGGCGAAGGTCTGCAGAAGGCGATTCACTACGCGAAGGTTCTGGGTTCGCGCTGGATTCATCCCATGGCGGGCGTCGTTCCGGGCTGGACCGACAAGGTGAAATCGACCTATCTGGACAATCTCCGGAGAAGCATCGACACCGCGAAGGCAAACGGGTTGAAGGTCATGGTCGAGGTGATCGGACGCTCCACGGTGCCGGGATATGCGCTGGGGGACTATGACATCGCCGAGGAAGTATTCGCCGCGTTTCCGCAGGAGGACGCGCTTGGCCTTCTGCTGGATACGTACCACGCCCAGACGCTGACGGGCGACTTGCCGGGACTCGCGCGAAAGTGGGCGGGAAGGATCGCCCACGTACAGATCGCCGATGTGCCGGGACGGCATGAGCCGGGGACCGGGGCCATCGACTTCGATGCGTTTTTCGCTGAATTGAGGCAATGCGGCTACGACGGGTGGATCGGGTGCGAGTACCGGCCCGCTACCACCACCCTGGACGGATTGCGCTATCTGGAGCGCTTCATGCGGGCCTAGAGGGCCTGTGCGAGGCTCTTTCAGCATGGGCCCTGGACCACTTGCCAGTCGATGAGGAGACAACAATGAAATTCATTGCGTACGGAGCCGCGTTTTGCGCTTGCCTTCCCGGCACGTCTTTCGCGCAAACCGCCCCGGGTGACTATCCTTCGCGGCCCATCACGATCGTGGTTCCGTTCACGGTGGGTGGCGGCAGCGACGCGGTGGCCCGGATGATTACCACCCGCATTGCCGAGCGTACCGGAAAGTCGATCATCATCGACAACCGGGGCGGCGCCGGTACCAATATCGGCAACGAGCTGGTCGCCCGTGCGCCCGCCGATGGGTATACCTACCTGCTGGGGCAGTTCACGCTGTCGGTCAATCCGTTCCTGTACAAAAACCTTCGATATAGCGTGGAGAAGGACTTCGTTCCCGTCGTTCACATTGCCGACTCGCCCACCATTCTTTCCGTCAGCGTCACTTCGCCGATCTCCGATGCGAAATCGCTGGTGCAGCGGGCGAAGGCGGAGCCCGGCAAACTGAACTATGGGTCCGGCGGCGCCGGTACGCCGCCCCATCTGTCGGGCGAACTGTTCCAGAAGTTGACGGGCACCAGCCTGGTGCACGTTCCCTACAAAGGTAGCGGCCCGGCGATCATGGACGTCATCTCGGGGCAGCTCGACCTGGTGATCGATACTTCAGGCTCGGTCCTGCCCCAGGTCAAAGGCGGCAGGCTGAAGGCATTGGCGGTCGCGGGCAGCAAGCGGCTGACCGACTTGCCGGATGTTCCGACCTTTGACGAAGCAGGAATCAAGGGCATGGAAGTGCCTGCCTGGTATGGGTTCCTGGCTCCCGCCGGCACGCCTGATACGGCCATACGCTGGCTCAACGCCGAGGTGAACGGGGTGCTTGCCGAGCCGGCGATTGCGATGAAGCTGCAGCATATCGGTGCCGTTCCCGCGGGCGGGACGCCGGCGGAGTTTGGTCATTTCATGCAGGAACAATCAAAGCGCTGGTCCGGTGTCATCAGCGATTTGAACATTCAACTTGAGTAGTGCCGGTGCTGGGCGAGGGCCCTGGCGTTCAGCTCCAGGCCTGCGCCCACGTATGGGCCATGGTCGGCGTGTTGAAACACACCGCTTCGTGACCGGCGGTGCAAACGGCGCGTTCGAGGAGCTGAATGTCGGCCTCGTGCTGTCGAGCGACATGCACGTCTTCGAAGAAGAAGACCTTCTGGCAGCGCTGTTCCAATACCAGTTCGGCAATCTGCGCATCGCCCCCCATGGGGCCGCTTTGCAGAGGTATGACCCATGGCCGGCCCCGTGGCCAGCCTCGGCTCCAGGCCATCTCGTTGAGCTTGCTGCCGGTGGTTCCCGTGGCGTAGCGTTCCTTGACCGCCGTGAGGCGGTCGAAGTGCTGCGACGCGAAGTCGACCATGGCCGATTTCAAGGCGTCATGGGCAATCAGGGCAATGGCCTGATCCTCCGGCGCCGGCAATGCCTGCGGGGGCCGCGTCCGCAGCGACTTCTGAAAGTGCACGGCTTCCTCCACGGCCATCCACTCTATGGCGCCTGAGACGGTCAGCAGCAGCGGTTTGCCGTGGGTGATGCATTGCCGCTTGAGTGCCTGGGCTTCGGGATAGAGCGACGAGGGGTCGAGCGGGTCCAACAGATAGATGGCACCGGCCAGTTCGTCAGTCGGGCGGATTCCCCCGGCAATGCGGGACACCACCTGAACGATCCCGCCCTTGCGACCGTAGGGAAGCCGAGTCAGTCCGTCGAATTCGCGGAGCAGCTGGAGATCCTCCAATGTATCCGCGGACGCGCCGACGGCGGCAATCCCCAGGTCAAGAGCCCTGATGGCCTGCTCCGAAGCGCGTACCCATTTCGTCAGACCGCCTTCCGCCTGCCTGTGAAGGCGGTGCGCCGCCAGTGCGAAGGTTCGTCGGGCCATCACCAAACGGCTCCGAACGTCTGCCGCAGGTCGTCGATCTGGTCTTCCGTCAGCGGTGCGCATTGACCGGCGGACGCCAACCACAGTTTTGCGGTTTCCTCGAGTTCTTCCAGCGTGGCCATGGCTTGCGCCGGGTGCCCGCCCCAGACGTTGGGACCCAGGCGGTCCAGCATCACGGCGCGAAGCGGTGCGCCGGCGCCGGCGTACAGGGACATGAGTCGGGCAACTTCTTCGGCCACCCGGGGCGACCCCGGGCGCTGGTAGTCCAGCCAGGGAACGTGGCCCACCTTCATGACGAAATACGGCGTCAGGGGGGGAAGCAGCTCCCGCGTTCCCAGCTTGGCATGGCGGATGTCGCAAGGCTGGCGGAGCGTGGCGGCCACCAGATTCGTGCTGTGGGTGTGGATGACACATCCGGCCGGTTGCCGCGCGTGGTCCGAGGCCTGGTAGATGGCGCGATGCAGGGTGATCGTCTTGCTGCCCCTGGCGCCGCTGACTTGCCGCCCCTGATCGTCCAGTCTCGCCAGAGAGGCCGGATCCAGATGGCCAAGACAGGCATCCGTCGGTGTGATCAGATAGCCGCCGCCTTCCTCGGGGGCCAGCCGGATACTGATGTTGCCGGCGGTGGCATGGACGTAGCCTCTGGAAAAAAGGCTGAGACCCACGCGGCAGATCTCTTCTCGCGCTTCCGATTCCGTCAACTGGCTTCTCCGACCTTGGTGATCCTGGCAGTATTGAGATGCTGCCGCATGAACTGGGCCGCCTCCATCCGTTCCCCTCGAACCAGCAGCTCGATGAGTTGCAGGTGTTCTTCGCATTGGGTATGCAGCCGCGAGCGATCGAGCAAGGTTCCGTACTCCATGATCCGGCGCATCTGGTTGACGTTCTTCAGTGCGTCGATGACAAAGCGATTGCCGCAGCCGGCAACGACCGTTTCGTGAAAATGGCTGCCGGCGTGAAAGAGCTGTGCAGGGGTGCAATGCTCGATGCCGCCGCTGAGCAGATCGAGTTGTTCGCGCCGGCACCGCTCCAGTTCGGCCAGGTCGACGGCGTAGCCGGGTTCGAGAATGGCCGCGGGTTCCAGCATCATGCGAAAACGGTAGCTCTCCCGATGAGACTCCACACTGGAGAGCAGCTTGCGGAAGATCCAGCCACGCCCCGGTTTCTTGTCGATGATGCCGTCACGCGCCATCATGGTCAGCAGGCGCTGAAGCTGCTGCTTGGCCAATCCATACCGGTTCATCAACTCCGTCTCGGTGACTTCCTGGTCCAGCAGGCCGCCGATGTGGTCGTTGGCGATGCGCATATAGAGGTCGTCGAGCAAGGGCGTCGTGTCGGACAGGTCGATGCCGGCCAGTTCGTCGGCATCTTTTGCCAGCTGAAAGCCGCGATTGGGCAGGGACGTTACGGCACCCGTCGATTCGAGATACTGCAGCGCCTTGCGGACGGGGGAGCGGGAAACGCCCAACGATTCGCACAGGGAAAGCTCCGTCAGCCGATAACCTTTGGGCAGGTCTTCCCGGCGGGCCATTTCCAGTATCCGGGCGGCCAGCGTGGGAATGAGCGCGTTGACATTGGATATCGTCGCACTGGAGGCGGGCGCCGGCGAATTTTTCATTTTCCGGGGCCTATCGGAGAAGGTCGAACGACTGCGTGAAGAAATCCTCGGCACCGAAGTTGCCGGACTTCAGCGCCAGGTGGATGCCCGCGGAAGCGGCATGAGGCGTATGCGCATGACACCACGGCACCCCTGGAGCGATCTGCGGCCCGATGCGCATGCGGGTTATGTCCAGGGCCTGCACGCAGGCGCCGGAGGTTTCGCCGCCGGCGACCACCAGTTGACCCACGCCACGCTCCACCAGCCCCCGGGCTATCGCGGACAAGGCTTCTTCCACCAGCGCACCGGCCCGCTCGACCCCCAATCTGGCCTGGACGGCCTTGACGGCCTCCGGCGCAGCGGTCGCGTACACCAGCACAGGGCCCCGCGCCAGCAGGGGCTCGGCCCAGGCAAGGACCGCTCGCACCGTCCGATCCAGGTTATCCAGCAGCTGCAACGGCTCGACGGCGAGCGCGGCGCCGCCACGGCTCTTGAAATCGGCCACCTGGGCGTTGGTGGCGGTCGAGCAACTGCCCGAGACG
>Ga0182745_1005680_pt1 | contig 10148 bp, 8 predicted proteins | sample eDN3rd30CKraftBY_FD_128523 | JGI IMG/M metagenome (GOLD analysis project Ga0182745, IMG submission 128523) | Enriched backyard soil microbial communities from Emeryville, California, USA - eDNA 3rd pass 30_C Kraft BY (version 2) (version 2) | ecosystem: Environmental > Terrestrial > Soil >... | reverse complement strand
CGGACCACGGGTCCAAGCTCCTCCATCCGTTCGTCCGGCATGTACGGCACGGCGCTCGCCACGCTGATGGCGGCGACGACCTGATTGCGGACGTCACGGATCGGCGCGCCGACGCAGCGGATGCCGATTTCGTTTTCTTCGAGGTCGAAGGACCAACCGCGGTCCACATAGGCGGCCAGCCGGGATTCGAACTCCGGCCAGGGCGCCAGCGGGGGCCGTTCCGGCGCCGCCGCAGTCAGGCGGAGCGCCTGGTCGTACAGCTCCGGCCAGCGCTCGCGCGGCAGGCCGAGGAGAAGCGCCTTGCCAAGCCCCGTGGAGGCCAGCGGCATGCGCAGGCCGATGCGCGACCGCATCTCCAGCCCGCGCGTGTTCGGAATCTTGTCGAGGTAGAAGACCTCCGCCCCCTCGACGACGCCGAGATGGACGGTGTCGCCGGTCTGGCGGGCCAGTTCCTCGATGTGCGGGCGGGCGATGGCGACCAGCGGGCGCTGCTCCAGCGCGCGCATGCGACGCGCTGGCGCGCGATCGTGTCGGCGCGCGGCGAGGCGCCACGATTGTCCGCGCAGGCGCAGGCGATGCAGGAAGCACTGCGGGCCGAGGGCGCCTGCTTCTTCGACGACCTGCTGCGCGCCTCGCGACTGCTGCCGTCGCAGGCCGAGGATGCGCTGGGCGAGCTCGTGGCCGCGGGTCTCGCCACGGCCGACAGCTTCGCGGGTCTGCGCGCGCTGCTGATGCCGATGCAGCACAAGCGCAAGCTCGCCGCGCGCGGCGCACGCTTCGCGCGGCACGGACTCGAGGAAGCGGGTCGATGGAGCCTCGTGCGCGACACGCCGCCCGCGTCGGATGCGGCAAACGACGCCCAGCCTCTGGAAGAGGTCGCCTGGACGCTGCTGCGTCGCTACGGGGTCGTCCATCGCCGCCTGCTCTCGCGCGAACCCGCGTGGCTGCCGCCGTGGCACGCGCTGGTGCGCGTCTACCGTCGCCTCGAGGCGCAGGGGCACATCCGGGGCGGTCGCTTCGTCGCCGGCAGCAGCGGCGAGCAGTACGCGATGCCGGACGCGGTCGGCCTGCTGCGCGCCGTGCGCAAGCGCCCCTCCACCGGCGAGATCGTGACGCTCTCTGCCGCGGATCCGCTGAACCTCCTCGGCATCGTGACGCCGGAGCCACGCCTCGCGGCGCTCGCAGGGAACCGCTTCGCGCTTCGCGACGGCGTACCGGTGGGGCTCCTCGTTGCCGGTGCGGTGCAGATCCTCGATGCGGAAGGTCCTGAAGAGGCCTGGCGCATCGAGACTGCGCTGAAGCTGCGCTCCCGGCGCGGCATGGCAACGCCCCAGGCCCAGCGCGTCACCTGACGCCCCACGATGGCGCAGCCGACGGCGCCATCGCACCGCTTTCGCTCCGGCGAGCCCCACGCGCCCGCGCGCGCGCCCGCTCACGCGGCTGCCGGCCCCGCACCACATGGCATGCGCCTTGCTCCACTTCCAGCGGCAGTGCCGCCATCCGCTCGAGCCGCGAGGTTCGACGCGCATGGCGGCATTTCTTTTTCCGCCCCCACGAAGCGAGAGGCTGCGATGTCCTACCTGGCCCCGTCCGAGTTCGTCTCCAAGATGGTCGATGCCGGCGAGTCGAAGATCTTCATGTCGGCGCGCGATACCGTCATCCGCGCGACCATGGCCGGCGCGATCCTCGCGCTCGCCGCGGTGTTCGCCATCACCATCAACCAGCAGACCGGCGTGCCCATCGTGGGCGCGGCGCTGTTCCCGGTCGGCTTCTGCATGCTGTACCTGCTCGGATTCGACCTGCTGACCGGCGTCTTCGTGCTCACGCCGCTGGCGCTGCTCGACAAGCGCCCCGGTGTGACGGTCGGCGGCGTGCTGCGCAACTGGGGCCTGGTGTTCGTCGGCAACTTCCTCGGCGCCTTCACCGTCGCGGTGCTGATGTCCGTCGTCTTCACCTTCGGCTTCTCGCAGGAGGCGAACGCGGTGGGCAAGGCGATCGCCGGCATCGGCGAATCGCGCACCGTCGGCTACAAGGACCACGGCGCGGCCGGGATGCTGACGCTCTTCGTGCGCGGCATGCTGTGCAACTGGATGGTCTCCACCGGCGTGGTCGGCGCGATGATCTCCACCTCGGTGAGCGGCAAGGTGCTCGCGATGTGGATGCCCATCATGGTGTTCTTCTACATGACGTTCGAGCACTCCATCGTGAACATGTTCCTGTTCCCGTCGGCGCTCATCATGGGCGGCAACTTCTCGATCGGCGACTACATCCTGTGGAACGAGATCCCGACGGTGCTGGGCAATCTCATCGGCGGCATCGCGTTCACGGGCCTCACGCTGTACTCGACGCATCTGCGCACCGCGCCGAAGCGCACGCTGAAGCTCGTCGCCTGAACACGCACCGCCTCTCGATCCGGCTCGGCCAGCATTCGACCGCTGGTCGCAAGCCGGAGAACCAGGACTTCCACGGCGCGTTCGTGCCTGGGGAGCCGCTGCTCGCCGAGAAAGGCATCGTCGTCGCGATCGCCGACGGCATCAGCACCAGCGCGGTGAGCCGCACCGCGAGCGAGGCGGCGGTCAAGACGTTCATCGAGGACTACTACTGCACCTCGCCGGCGTGGAGCGTGAAGCGCTCCGCCTGGCAGGTGCTCACGGCGATCAACTCCTGGCTGCACGCGCAGACGCGGCAGAGTCCGTTCCGCTACGACAAGGATCGCGGCTACGTCTGCACGTTCACCGCGATCGTGCTGAAGGCGACGACTGCGCACGTGTTCCACATCGGCGATGCCTGCGTGCTGCGGCTGCGCGGGGGAACGCTGGAGCGCATCACGACCGAGCACCGGCTGCGCGTCTCCGAGGAGGTGAGCTACCTCTCGCGGGCACTGGGCTTCAACGAGCACCTGGAGCTCGACTATCACGCGCTGCCCCTCGAGCCGGGCGACGTGTTCCTCATCGCGACCGACGGCGTTCACGAACATGCGGACCGCGCGGCCGTGAGGGCCGCCCTGCAGGCCGAGGCAGATCCCGACGCCGCCGCAGCGGCGCTCGTCGAGCACGCGCTGGAACGCGGCAGCACGGACAACCTGACGCTGCAGCTGGTCCACGTGACCTCGGTCGGCGCCGCGGATGCCGCAGACCTGCATTCACGCGCGGCGGAGCTGCCCTCCCCGCCGCCGCTCGCCGCGCGCGAGGTCATCGACGGCTACCGTATCGTCCGCGAGCTGCACGCGAGCAGTCGCAGCCGGGTATACCTCGCGATCGACGTCGACAACGGGGCGAGCGTCGCGCTGAAGACGCTGTCCACGGAGATGGCGCAGGACGCCGCGTGCGTCGAGCGCTTCGTGCTCGAGGAATGGGTCGCGCGCCGGATCCACAGCCCGCACGTGGTCAAGGCGCTGGAATCGACCCGGCGCCGCACGCAGCTCTACTCCGTGTTCGAGTACGTCGAGGGGCGCACCCTCGCGCAATGGATGCTCGACCATCCGCGGCCGGACATCGAGACCGTGCGCAGTCTCGTCGCGCAGCTCGCGCGCGGCCTCCTCGCCTTCCACCGGCTGGAGATGGTGCACCAGGACCTGCGGCCCGCGAACGTCATCGTGGACACCACCGGCACCGCACGCCTGCTGGATTTCGGCGCCGTTCGCGTCGCGGGACTCGAGGAGCAGCGCGGCGTCGGTGCCGGCGACCTGCCGCTCGGCACCCTGCAGTACTCCGCGCCCGAATGCCTGCGGGGCGAACCGGGCACGCCGCGGTCGGACCTCTACTCGCTCGGCGTCATCACGTACGTGCTGCTCTCGGGCCGCCTGCCCTACGGCGCGGACGCCGCGCGCGCCCGCACGCCCGCGGCGCAGCGCGAGTTGCGCTATCGCAGCGTGCTCGAGGACGACCGCGAGATCCCGGCCTGGATCGACGACGTGCTGCGGCGTGCGACGCATCCGGACCCCGCGCGTCGCTACGAGGAGCTGTCGGAGTTCGTGCACGACCTGCGCCATCCCACCGAGGCGTGGCGTCGCCGCACGACGCCGCCGCTGATCGAGCGGCACCCGGCCGGATTCTGGCGCGCGGTCGCGCTGCTGCTCGCGGCGGCGCTGGTGGCGGTGCTGGTGCGCGACTGGGCGCGCGGCCACTGACGGGCGAATGCCCTAGTGGGTCATCGCGTAGACGACGTAGTTCACGCCGGCGCGATAGCCCAGTGCCGTCATCGGTTCGGGATACTGCGGGTTGTTCGCCTCTTCCCACGAGTCCCCGACGTCCTGGTTGTAGTTCATCGCGACGAGCAGCCGCCCGTCGTCGCCGTAGATTCCGCGCCACCGTGGCGCCGGCAGCCGCGACAGGTCGCCGTAGCCGACGTGCCTCAGGCCCGGGATCTGCGTGATCTCGTCGATCGAGAAGACCACGTGCAGCACCGGATCGTCCGGCGGCACGTCGGTGATGGGCCGATCGGGGAAGACGCGTGCCATGGTGGCATCGAAGACCGCGCGTTCGTTCTCGCCCCAGTAGTCGTCGGTCATGAGGAAGCCGCCGCGCAGCAGGTACTCGCGCAGGCGCGCGCATTCCTCGTCCGAGAGTTCCCAGTAACCCACCTGCGTCGCATAGAGCCACGGGTGGTCGAAGAGCGCGTCGTCGGTGAGTCGCAGCACGGCGGGCTCCCCGGCGCTCACCCGCGTGAGCCGGACGAGGTTCCTCAGGAAGTGCTCCTCGGCTTCGGGCCAGTCCTGTTGCCACCACCCGCCGCGGAAGCGGGCGTTGTACGCGTTGTCGGTATAGACCAGCCGCGCGAAGCGGAACTCGCCCTGCAGCGTCTGCTGCGCAGCCGGTGCGTCCCAGCCGCCGGCCAGCAGCGCTGCCGCTGCGATGCCAACGGCGCGGACGCCGAGCGACTTCATCCGGCGGCCGACAACCTTTCGGGCACGGGTTTCACCGGCGGCAGCGATTGCAGCGCCTCCAGCGCGCTCGGCAGCAGCCCCGCACCGCCCGTCGCCAGGTGCTGCAGGATGGCGCGGCGCATGCGTGGATCCCAGTAGCGGGCGAGGTGCGTCGCGATGGCCTGCGGTGCAGCTTCCGGTCCGAGCTCGGCGTCGAAGAAATTCGCGATGTCGTTGGCCATCCCGACCAGGTGCTCGACGTGCATGGTCAGGGCTCCGGCCGGGCACGCCGCGGGGCGGCACGCAACAGCTCGAGCTGGCGCTCGTTCTGCTCGCGGAACCGGCGCTGCCACTCCGACGGCTGCTGGACCCGGGTGACCTGCACGGCCGTCACCTTGTATTCGGGGCAGTTCGTCGCCCAATCGGAATTGTCGGTGGTGATGACGTTGGCGCCCGACTCCGGGAAGTGGAACGTCGTGTAGATGACGCCGGGCGCCACGGTGTCGGTGACGCGCGCACGAAGCACGGTCTCGCCCGAACGGCTGGTCACGCCGACCCAGTCGCCGTCCTTGATGCCGCGGTCCTCCGCGTCGTGAGGATGGATCTCCACCTTGTCCTCATCGTACCACCGGCTGTTCGGCGTGCGGCGCGTCTGCGCACCCACGTTGTATTGCGTGAGGATCCGGCCCGTGGTGAGGATCAGCGGGAACCGCGCGGTGACCTTCTCCCGGGTCGGCACGTACTCGGTGATGAAGAATCTGCCCTTGCCGCGGACGAACTCGCCCACGTGCATGGTCGGCGTGCCCTGCGGGGCCCGCTCGTTGCAGGGCCACTGGATGCTGCCTTCCCGGTCGAGCTTTTCATACGTCACACCGGCGAACGTCGGCGTGAGGCGCGCGATCTCCTCCATGATCTCGCGCGGGTGCGAGTAGTCCATCTCGTAGCCGAGGGCCTTCGCGAACCGCACCGTCACCTCCCAGTCGGCGAGGCCCGGGAGCGGATCGACGATCCTGCGGATGCGCGAGATGCGACGTTCGGCGTTGGTGAACGTGCCGTCCTTCTCGAGGAAGGTGGTGCCCGGCAGGAAGACGTGCGCGTACTTCGCCGTCTCGTTCAGGAAGATGTCCTGGATGACGACGCATTCCATTGCCGCGAGCGCCGCGGTGATGTGCTGCGTATCCGGATCGGATTGCGCCGGATCCTCGCCCTGCACGTACAGCGCCTTGAAGCTGCCGTCGAGCGCGGCGTCCATCATGTTCGGCAGACGCAGGCCCGGCTCGTCGTCGAGCGTCACGCCCCAGGCGCCACCGAAGAGATTGCGCACGGCGGGATCGGAGATGTGCCGGTAACCCGACAGCTCGTGCGGGAACGAACCCATGTCGCAAGAGCCCTGAACGTTGTTCTGACCGCGCAGCGGGTTGATGCCCACGCCCTCGCGACCGATGTTGCCCGTGGCCATCGCGAGATTCGCGATGCCCATGACCATCGTGCTGCCCTGGCTGTGCTCAGTGACGCCGAGGCCGTAGTAGATCGCCGCGTTCCCCCCGGTCGCATAGAGGCGCGCGGCGCCGCGGAGGAGCCGCGCGGGGACGCCGGTGACGGACTCCATCGCCTCGGGCGAGTTGCGCGGCTCGGAAACGAATTTGCGCCAGCGCTCGAAGGGCTCCGTCTCGCAGCGCTCCGCGACGAACGCCTCGTCGATCAGGCCTTCGGTCGCGACGACGTGCGCAATCGAGTTGATGAGCGCGACATTGGTGCCCGGACGCAGCTGCAGGTGGTAATCGGCCTGGATGTGCGGGCTCGAGACGAGCTCGATCTCGCGCGGGTCGGCCACGATCAGCTTTGCGCCCTCACGCAGGCGGCGCTTCATGCGCGAGCCGAACACCGGGTGCGCCTCGGTCGGGTTGGCGCCGATGATCAGCACGACGTCGCAGCGCGTGATGGAGTCGAAATTCTGCGTGCCGGCCGACTCGCCGATCGTGTTCTTCAGGCCGTAGCCGGTGGGCGAATGGCACACACGCGCACAGGTGTCGACGTTGTTCGTGCCGAGCGCTGCGCGCACGAGCTTCTGCACGAGGAACGCTTCTTCGTTCGTGCAGCGCGAGGACGTGATGCCGCCCACGGCCGTGCGGCCGTATTTCGCCTGGATGCGCCTGAACTCGGACGCCGCGTGCTGCAGCGCCTCGTCCCAGCTCACCTCCTTCCACGGGTCGGTGATCTTCGCGCGGATCATCGGCTTCGTGATGCGGTCCTGATGCGTCGCGTAGCCGTAGGCGAAACGACCCTTGATGCACGCGTGCCCGCGGTTCGCCTTCCCGTCACGGCTCGGCACCATGCGCACGATGGTCTGGCCCTTCACCTCGGCCTCAAACGAGCAGCCGACGCCGCAGTAGGCGCAAGTCGTCTTGACCGCCTTCTCCGGCTGCCCGAGCGCGATCAGCGACTTCTCGGTGAGCGCGCCGGTCGGGCACGCCTCGACGCAGGCGCCGCACGAGACGCACTCGGACTCCATGAAGCCTTCGTCCTGGCTTGCGACGACCTTCGATGCGAAGCCGCGACCGTCGATCGTCAGCGCGAACGTGCCCTGCACTTCCCCGCACGCGCGCACGCAGCGCGAGCACACGATGCAGGCCGCGGGATCGAAGCTGAAGTAGGGATTGCTGGCGTCGACCGGCGCACGCTGGTGATTCGCGCCGCCGTCCCAGGCGTAACGCGACTCCGTGACGCCGAGATCCACCGCCGTGCGGTGCAGCTCGCAGCGCTCGCCCTGCGCACAGGTCTTGCAGTCCTTCGGATGGTCGGACAGGTAGAGCTCGACCACGCCGCGGCGCAGCTGCGAGAGCTTTTCGCTCTGCGTCGTCACCTTCATGCCCGGCGCGCACAGCGTCGTGCAGGAGGCCGGATAGCCGCGCTGGCCTTCGACCTCGACGAGGCACAGGCGGCAGGATCCGTAGGCCTTCAGGGTGTCGGTGGCGCACAGCTTCGGAATCGCGCCGCCCGCGGCCGCCGCGGCGCGTATGATCGACGTGCCCGCGGGAACGGTGACCTCCGCGCCGTCGATCGTCAGCGTGACCGGGGCCCCCTCCGCCGCGGGGGTGCCGTGATCGTGCGTGTTCAATGCATGCATGGGTGACCCTCGAGGTTCAACGGCGGCCGGAGAAGTCGGCGGAGAAGTGCTTCAGCGCGCTCATGACGGGGAACGGCGTCATGCCGCCCAGACCGCACAGGGAGCCGTGCTGCATCGTGTCGCAGAGGTCCTCGAGCAGCGCAAGATCGCCGGGCGCCCCGCCGGTGCTCCGGATCCGGTCGAGCAGCTCCACACCGCGCGTCGAGCCGATGCGGCACGGCGTGCACTTGCCGCAGGATTCCACCGCGCAGAACTCGAGCGCGTAGCGCGCCATGCGCGCCATGTCGACGGTGTCGTCGAACACGACGATGCCGCCATGGCCCACGAGCGCGCCGATGGCCGTGAACGCTTCGTAGTCCAGCTGCGTGTCGAACTGCGATTCCGGGATGTAGGCGCCGAGCGGGCCGCCCACCTGGACGGTGCGGATGGGGCGTCCGCTGGCCGAGCCGCCGCCGAAGTCGTACAGCAACTCGTTGAGCGTGATGCCGAAGGCCTTCTCGACGAGCCCGCCATGCCTGACGTTGCCCGCGAGCTGGATCGGCAACGTGCCGCGTGAACGCCCCATGCCGAAATCGCGGTAGAACGCGGCGCCCCTCTGCAGGATGACCGGAAGCGTGCCCAGCGAGATCACGTTGTTGATGATCGTCGGCTTGCCGAAGAGGCCCTTGATCGCCGGCAACGGCGGACGGAACCGCACTTCCGCCCGCTTGCCCTCGAGACTCTCGAGCAGCGACGTTTCTTCGCCGCAGATATAGGCGCCGGCGCCGAGCCGCACTTCGAGATCGAAGTTGCGGCCGGAGCCCTGGATGTCCCGTCCGAGCCAGCCGTTCGCCTTCGCGCTGGCGATGGCCTCGCGCAGCGCGACGGCGGCGTGGGGATATTCGACACGAAGGTAGATGTATCCCTGCGTCGCGCCGACCGCGACACCGGCGATGGTCATCCCTTCGATGAGGCTGAACGGATCGCCTTCCATCAGCATGCGGTCGGAGAAGGTTCCCGAATCGCCCTCGTCGGCGTTGCAGACCACGTACTTCTGGTCCGCGGACTGCTCAAGCACCGTCTTCCACTTGATGCCGGTAGGGAACGCGGCGCCGCCGCGACCGCGAAGGCCCGAGTCGGTGACCTCCTGGACGATCTGCGCGCCGCTCATGCCGAGCGCGCGCTTCAGCCCTTCGTAGCCGCCGGCCGCGACGTACGCCTGCAGGTCGACCGGATCGATGCGGCCGACGCGCGCGAACGTCAGGCGCTCCTGTCGCTTCATCCAGGGGAGCGATTCGACCGGGCCGAGCTTCAGCGGGTGATCCGCCCCCGACAGCGCGCCCGCCGCGAGGAGCGCCGGCAGCTGCGCGGCGGTGACGGGCCCGTAGCCGATGCGTTCACCGCCCACTTCCACCTCGAGGAGGGGCTCTCGCCAGACCATGCCGCGCGAGCCGGTGCGCACCACGCGCACGTCGAGCCGCTGCGCGGCGGGGTGCTCGCGGACGGCCGCGGCAAGCTCGTCGGCACCCAGCGATACCGCGGCGGCGTCGCGGGACACGAAGACGCGTACGCTCATCGCGCGCGGCTCCACTCGGCGAGGATTTCCTCGAGCCGGTCCGGTGTCACCCGGCCGTAGAGCCGGTCGCCGACCATCGCCGATGGGCCCGCGGCGCAGTTGCCGAGGCAGTACACGGGCTCGAGCGTGAAGCGGCCGTCCGCGCTCGTCGCGCCGTACTCGACGCCGAGCGCCCGCCTGGCCGCCGCCTCGGTGTCGGCGCAATGGACCGCCTGGCAGGCCTCAGCGCGACAGATCTGCACGACGTGCCGTCCGGCCGGATGCGTGCGGAAGTAGTGGTAGAAGCTGATGACGCCGTGCACTTCGGCGCGTGACAGGTGCAACGCCTCCGCGATGTGCGGCACGCTCGCAGGCGGAACGTAGCCGAGCGCGTCCTGCACCGCGTGGAGGATGGGCAGCAGCGGACCGGCAACGCCGGCGTGCGCGGCGACGATCCGATCGATCGTCTCCGTCAGGTCGTCTGTCGCAACGGTCATGGACGAATCGCTCCTGCCCCCGATGGAAGTCAGGCGATTCTGTGGAATCCGCGCGGCCGGGAAAATATGCGCGCGAGGACATGTCCCCGAGTGCATATGCATTCGGGTTCATGACGAGACGCGCGT
>Ga0182745_1005679_pt1 | contig 10148 bp, 5 predicted proteins | sample eDN3rd30CKraftBY_FD_128523 | JGI IMG/M metagenome (GOLD analysis project Ga0182745, IMG submission 128523) | Enriched backyard soil microbial communities from Emeryville, California, USA - eDNA 3rd pass 30_C Kraft BY (version 2) (version 2) | ecosystem: Environmental > Terrestrial > Soil >... | reverse complement strand
GCGATCGCGGCCTTCCATCCCACTCTGGTTTATGCGGCAACGCACGTCCAGGTCGCGCTCCAGGGGGCGGTTTTCGTGGTCGCCTCGCTCGCCTGGAGTTACCGGGCCGCCCGGACCGGTCGGGACCGCGACGCGATCCTCGCGGGCCTGTGCCTGGCCTTGCTCGTATTGACCGACCCGATTTTGGGCTTGGTGTTCTTTGGCGCGATCGCGGCGATGGTTCAGGGGCGGGGTCTTCGTCTGGCGGTTCGGCCGGTGGCGCTGATGGGAATGGTCCTGGCGCTTGGGACCGCCCCTTGGATCGTTCGAAATGCCTGGGTTCACGGCGAGTTGGTGCTGGTCAAGAGCTCGTTCGGCTATGCGTTCTGGCAAGGGAACTGCGCATTGAGTGAGGGGACCGATAAGGTGGTCCGCCCTTCGGTCGAGCACATCCTTCAGTCGGATCGAGGCGGGCTTCAAGGGATGAATGAGACGCTCTGGGCCGCGCGTCATGAGGCGGGCTACCTGGACGATATCGCCTTGACAGCCCAGGATTACGAGGAGCTTGGCCGTTGTTCCGAGCCGGAGCGGTCGCGTCGGCTCTTTCGGCGGGCAATGGCCGACCTGAAGCAAGAACCAAGTCGATTTGTAACGCTCAGCCTTAGGCGATTGCGTTACTTCGTCTTTTTCGATGAAACGAATCCAAAGACGAGAAACTGGCTCTATCGGGCGAGCCACCTGGCGTTGACGGCGGGGGCGGTGCTGGGCTTGCTGGGCGCTGGCTCGAACCTGCGCCGGCGGTTGGGGCCAACAATGCTCGCGGTGGCTTTGATCGCGATGTTCCACACGTTCACGATCGTCTCGGCGCGGTTCCACATTCCGATCGAACCGATCCTGGGCCTCTGGGCGGCCTCGGGACTAACTCGTTGGGCTTGGGCGTCGGCTGACTCCCGGTCTCGCTTACGTTTGGCCAACGCCCAGCCCGAGCGGGTTCACGAGGAGCGGGTCGAGGTTCGGCCCGCGACCACGTAACCCGCCATGCCCGTTGAGAGTTTACTGATCACGAACACGGCCTTACCCGCGCGATCCAACCACGTCGAATGCGTCGGCATCGAAGCGAGGCTTGCTCGATCCGTGGAACTCGGGGTCGGAGTGGCCCGTGTCAGCCTGCGCGGGGTAGCAGCATGTGAGGATCAGGCCCGAGACAACTCCCGCGAATCCGACCGATCCGGCGGCGATCCACATGGGCAGGGACTCCAGCCCAGACCCGTCTGCCGCGAGCCAGGCGATCCCGAACAGGCCCAAAGGCAATTTCAGCCCCAGGTCGGCCGCCAGCCGGGATGGGGTGTAGCCTGTGTTCACCTCGCCTGGAAGGGGACGTCCGAGCTCGATCGCGCGCATCCGTTCCGCGTGTCGATACTGAGTCTTCAACCGAAGCTGCCGAAAAATCAGGATCGTGGGAACGAGGATGATCGGGATCGCCATGCCCACCAGGGGGATGACCGCGGTACTGTTGTGGTTCATGAGTCAAAACCTTTTGTCTGTCAGGAAGGAGTTCCGTTGTTCGAGCCCCGTCGGCCCACGACGTCCAATGAGTCGGGATCGTGGAACGGCTTTCGGGAGTGGTCGGTCCGTTTTAGGCTCATTCGTTTCGACGGGTCATGCGCATTCCTGGTCGATGTGAGTTTGAAGAATAAACTCGTCGCGAAGAGCAGGCTCATCATACTAAGTAATGTGACGGGCACCCAAAACCTGTCGTCGGAGTGGTGCGGAGGCTTCGAGAACATCCAGGCCATCGCGAACAGGCAGAGCGGGAGTCCAAGCCCCATGAATCCAATGGCGGAGAGGGTGGAACGATTCCTGTTGAGCTTCGCTGGCTTGTATCCCAGTTGAAGCGTGGCGAGCTGCTCTTCCGTTCTACGCTTGTCGCGGTTCCAGAGGGCCAGCAAAGCGAAGAGGAAGGCCAGGAACGCGAGCGTGGAGGGACTATCCGACGAACGTCTCCATCCGTCATCGGCGAACGAAAGAACGATCGTGCCGATGGTGATAAGGATCGGCGTGACAAGAATGACGTCCTTCATCCTGGCTTCCTCCGCCCGAGGGTTCCGGCGGTTTTGGAGTTCGCTTGGTTGTACCGCCCTCTCGCGGCGCGTTGGGGCTGATGGTATTTTCGGAGTGCGTTTGGCTTCGATGACGGAGTCTGTCCGATCACGCGGGATTCGAGGAACGAGAGATGGCGCGAGACCACATCTTGGCGATCGATCAGGGAACGACCAGCACTCGAGCCGCGCTCTACGATCAACGACTCCAAACGGTCGGACAGGGCCAGGCCGAGGTTCCCCTCTCCTATCCGAAGCCAGGCTGGGTTGAGCACGACCCCGAGGCCTTGGTGGGGTCGGTCGGCCCCCTGGTGACCGAGGCTCTGGAGAACGCGGGGCTCGGTGCCGATCGAATCGCCGCCATCGGACTGACGAACCAACGCGAGACGACCATTCTCTGGGACCGAGGCACGGGCCAAGCCGTGGCCCCGGCGCTCGTCTGGCAAGATCGACGCACAGCCGACTTCTGTGAACGTCAACGCGATCGCGGCCCTTGGCTGAGCGAGCGGACCGGGTTGGTCCTGGACCCCTATTTCTCGGCCACCAAAATGGCCTGGCTGCTCGACAACGTGCCCGATTGCCGGCGCCGGGCCGAGGCGGGAGAATTGGCCGCGGGGACGGTGGATAGCCTGCTCATTTGGCATTTAACGGGTGGGCTCAGGCATGTGACCGACGTCACCAATGCATCTCGAACGCTTTTGATGGATCTCCGAACACTGGAGTGGGCGGACGATCTCTGCGACTTCTTCGCCGTATCCAAGTCATTATTGCCCGAAATCTTGCCCAGTTCCGGAGAGTTTGGAAAAACCAAGGGGCTCGACTACCTTCCAGACGGCATTCCGATCATGGGCGTGGCCGGCGACCAGCAAGCCTCGCTCGTCGGTCAAGGGTGCCTGCGCGAGGGGCAGGCCAAGTGTACGTACGGCACCGGAGCGTTCCTCCTGGCTCACACCGGCTCGAAAGTCATCCCCTCCACGCGAGGGCTCGTGACAACCGTCGCGGCGACCCTCGGCGACGGACCGCCCCAGTATGCCTTGGAAGGGAGTGTCTTCGTGGCCGGGGCCGCGGTGCAATGGTTCCGCGACGGCCTGAAAGCCGTGGGGGCGGCCCCCGAGATCGACGAGCTTTGCCTGCACGCCAACCCGAACTCGGACGTGTTGTTCGTTCCCGCGCTGACCGGGCTGGGGGCCCCTCACTGGGATCCCGAGGCGCGTGGCACCCTTTTCGGGCTGACCAGGGCCACCACGCTGGCCGACCTGGCCCGCGCCACGCTGGAAGGGGTCGCGTACCAGATCACCGACCTGATTGACGCCATCAACGCCGATCTTCCCGCCCCCCTGTCCGACCTGCGCGTCGATGGGGGCATGGCTCGCTCCGATCCCTTCCTCCAGTTCCAGGCCGACCTGCTTGGCCTTCCCCTCCGGCGCAGTCCGCAGGCCGAGTCGACCGCGCTCGGAGCCGCCTTGCTGGCCGGCCTTGCCGCTGGGATCTGGTCCGATCCCTCCACCGCCGCCGAACATCTGCAATCCGGTGGCCGGACCTTTGAGCCCGGCCGCGATGTCGCCTGGCGAGACCAGGCCGCCCGGCGCTGGCGGCACGCCATCCAGAGCGTTCGGGCTCACTATCATCCTTGAGCCTGTCCTATCTTGCCCTGCCCTCGAAGTTTGAGTGTACTTCGTCAACCCGCCTCGATTCGTACGGACCTTCTCCTGTTTAAAGAGGATCCATTCGTGCCCAAGTCGCTGTTTACTTCTTCTTTCGTGATGGCGAGCTTGCTCGCCCCCTCCCTCCTGGTCGCGCAGGAGAAAGCAGCCCTCCCTCGCCTGGCCACCGAACTGGCCTTCAAGAACCTGACTTTCGACCGCCCGGTCGCGCTTGAGTACCCTCGCGATGGCAGTAACCTGCTGTTCGTTGTGGAGCAGCACCAGGGGAAGATCTGGTCATTCCTCAATGATAAGGAGACCAGCCAGAAGGAGCTTTTCCTCGAGCTTCCCGACCCGATGAGCAAGGAGAACGAGGAAGGCTTGCTCGGCCTGGCCTTCCACCCGAAGTACAAGGAGAACGGTCAGTTCTTCGTGTACTACTCGGCCGACGATCGCCAGAATAACGGCCCGCGCAGGCGTTCGGTCGTCTCGCGGTTCACCGTCTCGAAGGACAACCCTCGAAAGGCCGACCCGGCCAGCGAGAAGCGGATCTGGATTGGTCCCGACGACCCCTTCGGTAACCACAACGGCGGCTGCATTCTCTTCGGCCCCGATGGCTACCTCTATATCTCCCTGGGCGATAGCGGCTCCGCCAACGACCCCCTCTTCTCCGGCCAGAACCCCAAGGATCACTTCGCCTCGATCCTCCGGATTGACGTGGATCATCCCTCCGATGGAAAGCCGTACGGAATTCCCGCCGACAACCCGGCCCGTCGCGATGCCAAGTTCAGTCACTGGGCCCCCGAGGTCTACTGCATTGGCCTGCGCAACGTTTGGAAGTTCTCCTTCGACCGAGAGAACGGCAACCTCTGGGCGGGTGACGTGGGGCAGAACCTCTATGAGTACGTCCATCTCATCAAGAACGGTGGAAATTATGGCTGGAGCATTCGCGAAGGCTTCCACGCCTTCCTCCCCCAGCGCAGGCTCAAGGCCGATCCCGCCAGCCCGTTCTCTCCCCCCTTGGCCGAGTACCCCCACAAGCCTACCGCCGACCGCCCCGACGACGGAAAGAGCATCACCGGCGGCTACGTCTATCGTGGCAAGGCACTCAAGGACCTGGTCGGCGTCTACGTCTACGGCGACTTCGACACCGGCCGCATTTGGGGTCTCCGCGAGAAGGATGGCAAGACTGTCGTCAACGGAGAGCTCATCGAGTGGAAGCCCCAGGGCAAGCTCGCCATCTCCGCCTTCGGTGAAGACCCCGAGGGAGAGCTCTACATCGTGTCGTTCGACATGAAGAACAAGGCCGCCGGCAAGATCTACCAACTCGTACCGCGTTGATATTGATTGTCTCGCGACCAAGTCTTTGAATCAATCGAGACGCGAGAGGCCGCCTGGCTCGGTGCGAGCGCACCGAGCCAGGCGGCCTTGTTGTTGGACAGACGGTTGGTTCGTGGTCTATTGCGGTTCGACGCGTCCCCGACAGAGCTGATCGACTCTCTTGAGCAGGGTTGGGACTCGAAATGGCCCATCCATTTCTCGAATTCGGCGCGCGGCCGCGGCAAGCTCGCCCCCGACCCTCGTCAAGCCCACGATCATCGCGCCTCTCGTTTGTTGTGACGAGCCGCTTGAACGTATGCTCCTCATCGCCAAACCCATCTCATTGCGTGTTAGCGACCGGTGGACGACGAGCCACCACCGTTAAGCACCCTTCCAAGAACCGAGCTCATCGCCCTCTGCGTCTCCGCTGACAATCTGGGGGCTTACTCGATTTATCGAGCGACCCGAAAAACCGGGAGCGGCAGCCCCTTTTTCTTTACAAGCCCGAAGCGCAAGCGAGTGAATCTCTTTGAATCGAATGGATTTCCTCTCCGAGTGTTGACCTTCAATCGCGGGCGCTAAAAGACAATTCACGGGCTGGAGCTTCCAGATATCGATGAAATATCAAAATATCAAATTGTAATTAGGGCGAATCACCTTTGCTTGACGCACAACTCCATTTTGTACGGAGGCCACCGCCCACCGGCGGGAACCCAGAACCGTGACCTCCACGGACTCGCTGGTTTCCTGGGAAGTGTCATACATCCCTAGCATCGGCCTGGGTGTGTGAGGTCGTGCCCACCCCACGAAGCTTCCGTTGTTCCGCCGAGGTGGGCCGGGACGTCTCCCTCCCGGCGTCGTGAGTTCGCGGCCAGCCCGAAAGGGGGCCCTTTCCGCGGATTCGTACAGGCATTACGATAGAGGCCATGTTGTGATGGGAGACCGATGCTGGTCGCCGCTTCCGAGTTCAACGAAGAATTTTCTCACGCATCATCCGTTCTCTCGATGGCCAACAAGGTCGAGAGGGTGAAAAAACCATGCATCGTTCACCGGGGATACGTGTCGTCACCTGTGCCATCCTGGCAATCCTGGCCGGTGGTCCCGCCCCCGCGCGGGGTGCCGACAAGCCGTCGGGCGAGAAGTACGCGATCCTGGTCGGTGTACGGAAGTACGACCCCGCCGAGCCGCTGCCGGCGCTGGCCTACTCCGAGGCCGACATGGATGAGCTGCGCCAGGTGCTCCTGGCCGCGGGCTACCAGCCCGAGAACATCAAGCTGATGACCCAGACGGCCGGGGCGGAGAACCCACGGTTCCTGCCGATCGCCGACAAGATCCGCAAGGAGTTCGCGCTGACCCTCAAGCGGCTCGACGAATCGGACAGCCTGGTGGTGGCCCTGGCCGGCCACGGCGTCCAGTTCTCGCAAGAGGGGGAGAGCTTCTTCTGTCCGGCGGACGCGGCCCTCGACGACGAGTCGTCGCTGATCAAGCTCGGCGACCTGGCGAAGACGCTGGAGGCATGCCAAGCCGGGTTCAAGCTGCTGCTGGTCGATGCCTGCCGCAACAACCCCAAGCTGCGGGTGGCGCGAGCCAGCGGACGCGCGGTGATTGACTTGCCCAGCCTGTCGCGGCCGTTCGTGCGGCGGGCGGCGGGGGGTGTGGCGGCGCTGTTCAGTTGCTCGGCCGGCGAGATCGCGTTCGAGAACCCCGAGTTGAAGCACGGCGTCTTCTTCCACTACGTCATCGAGGGCCTCCGCGGAGACGCCGACCTCGACCGCGACGGCCAGGTGGAAGTGGAGGAGCTGGCCGCGTTCGCCAAGAAGAACGTGGCGCGGTTCGTGGACACGACGTACGGTAAGGAGCAGTACCCCGAGTTGGTCAACCGGACACGCGGTGCCGTGGCGATCGTCAGCCTGGATCGAGGTCGGACCGACGACGAGCCGGTGACGAAAACCGAGTCCCGCCCCTCCCAATCGGATCAAGCCAGGACCGAGTTGGCCTCACGAACGTCGCCGTTCATGACCCCCAGGCCGAGCACTCCCGACTCCGAGCCGGGCAAGTCGATCACCAACTCGATCGGGATGAAGCTGGTGCTGATCCCGGCCGGCGAGTTTGAGATGGGCTCGCCGGACGACGACAAGGACGCCTCCGACGACGAGAAGCCACGGCACCGCGTCAGGATCACCCAGTCTTTCTACCTCAGCGCCACCGAGGTCACCCAGGGCAAGTACAACCAGGTGATGGGGAAGAACCCGAGCAGGTTCTCGGCCGGGGGCACTTATGCCCACCGGGTGGCAGGCCAGAGCACGGACCGTCACCCTGTGGAGAACGTTTCCTGGAACGACGCGATCACCTTCTGCAACAAGCTGAGCGAGCGGGACGGCTTAAAGCCCTATTACCAGTTCGGCTCGGGGGCCAGATCGGGCGGAAACGGCTACCGTTTGCCGACCGAGGCGGAATGGGAATATGCGTGTCGCGCCGGGAACACCACCCGCTACAGCTTCGGCGACGACGCGTCGAGAGTCGGAGAGCATGCCTGGTACAGTGACAACTCGGGTAGTACGACCCACCCGGTCGGCCAGAAGCTTCCGAACGCCTTCGGGCTGTACGACATGCATGGCAATGTATATGAATGGTGCTGGGACGGGTATGACGAAAGTTACTATGGCCAGTCTCGGGCTGGCGACCCACCCGGTCCCTCACAGGCCACCGGGCGTGTGAGCCGCGGCGGGAGTTGGAACGACTCCCCGCGCATCGCCCGCTCGGCGTACCGGGACAGGTTTGCACCGGGTAATCGGAACTACCGCGTGGGGTTCCGCGTGGCCCGAGTCCAGTCCGGGGGGTAAGCTGAAGCGAGCGGAGCCGGTAGCGAGGGCCGTAGGGGCGGGAGAAGGCGGAGCCGGCGCCCCGCCAGGCCGAAGCGAAAGGCGGAGCAGGCTGGAATAGTGAACAATCGCACAGAAACCACTGCAGTGCATAATTATCCACGTGCCTGCTTTACTAAACAGCCTCGGCCATCCGTTCGATCAGGAGCGGAACGATCGGCACGGTGAGCCGAGGCAGCACCTTGCCAGACTGAACCGAACCAGCAAGATCCCGCTGCCCGCGGAAAAACAGAAGGCGTTCGAGAAGAAATGACGGTGCCTCGCGTTTCCCTTGATGGTGGACCGGACGGAGGCAAGGCGGACCACACCGGTCGGGGAAAGCTCATGGGAATTCCAACGGCACAGACCCTGCGCCAGTCTCGATCGGAGCCTGCCATGTCGCTCAATTTGATTGCCGGCTCCGAACCGATCGCTGGCTACACGCTGGTCCGTCCGCTCGGCCGCGGCGGGTTCGGCGAGGTCTGGGAGGCGTCGGCCCCCGGCGAGATCCGCGTGGCGCTGAAGTTCGTCCGGCTCGACACCCCCGAGGCGGGGTCCGAGCAGCGAGCGCTGGAGGTTATCCGCGATATCCGACATCCCCACCTGCTCGACGTCCAGTTCGCCCGCCGGGTCGACGACTGCCTCGTCCTGGCCATGCCCCTGTGCGAGCGGACGCTCATGGACCGGCTCCGCGAATGCCGCGAGCAGGGCTTGCCCGGCCTCCCCCGCGACGAGTTGCTCGGCTACATGAACGACCTGGCCCGCGCCGTCGACTTCCTCAACGAGTCGCGCCACGAGGCGGGGGGCGGCGGGCCGGTGGGGGTCCAGCATCGCGACATCAAGCCGCAGAACATCTTCCTGGTGGGGGGGGCGGTGCGGCTCGCCGACCTCGGGCTGGCGAAGATCCTGGACGCGAGCCGCGCCAGCCATACCGGGGCGATGTCGCCGAACTACGTGGCGCCGGAGGTGATCGCCGGCCACGTCTCCCGCTGGTCCGACCAGTACTCGCTCGCGGTAACCTACGCCCAGCTCCGTACCGGGACCTTGCCGTTCGCGGGCGACTCGTTCCACCAGGTCCTCCATCGCCATCTCCAGGACCCGCCGAACCTCTCGGGCCTTCCCGAGGAGGAACAGGCGGCCGTCGCCCGCGCCCTGGCGAAGCGGCCCGAGGAGCGTTGGCCGACGTGCCGGGCGTTCGTGCTGAGCCTCGAGGCGGCGGCGGTGGCCCAGGACGGTCGGCTCGCCCCCACGGAGGCGGCAACCCCGGCCACTGGCTCTCAGCCTCGGTCAACGAGCGAGCGCACATCGATGCCCACCGAAACATCCATGCAGTGGTCGATGCCCACGACCTGGAACGACGACGCGGGCCGGAGCGGTGGAGAGCCGGCCGCCGTGGACTCGCGCCACCGGGCGCGGCGTCTTCTCGTCGCGGGGCTGGTCATCGCACTGGTGGGTATCGGGGCCGCCGTTCTCGTCCCCCGACTTCGGCCAACCCATCGCACGACCCCGGACCGGGGACGACCGGGAGCGGCCCACGAGGTCGCGAAGGCTCCTCCGCCTGTCGACCGGCCCCCGACGATCACGCCCCCGGCATCCGAATCGGAGCACGCCACGACTCCCGAGGAGACCCACGGCGGGCCGGGAATCGATGGAGACGCCAGGCTCGCCGACGCGAGCGACACGCCGAAGGTTCCGCCAAACCGCGAGGCGGCCCTTGAGGTCCCGACCACTCCGCGCCCGGTCGATGTCCCGAACCTCGACGTGTCCACCGCGAGCGACGTTCCCGCGCAAGAAGAGGTGAACCGCGACGAGCCAACATCACCAGCCCTGGCCGCTCGAGCCCACGCGATCCTCAAGACCTACTGCCACGGCTGTCACGGCAGTCGGTTCGAGGTCCCCGGCTTCAACGTCCTCGACCGCGACCTCCTCGTCGCCGCGCCCCCGGCCGGCAAGAAGCGCAAGGCGGGCTATGTGGTCCCGGGCAAGCCCGACGACTCGCTGCTCTGGAAGCGGGTCGGGATCGAGGAGGACATGCCCCCCGACGACCCCACCCCCTCTGCCGAGGAGAAGGAGACGCTTCGCCGCTGGATCGAGGCGGGCGCTCCGTTCCCGGTAATCGAAAAACCCCGCGAGTTCGTCGGCCGGAAGGAGGTCCTCCTCGCCATCCGCGACCACCTGGAGCAGACCTCGGAGTCGGACCGCCCCCACCAGCGGTACTTCACGCTCACCAACCTGAACAAGAACGG
>Ga0182745_1005677_pt1 | contig 10150 bp, 6 predicted proteins | sample eDN3rd30CKraftBY_FD_128523 | JGI IMG/M metagenome (GOLD analysis project Ga0182745, IMG submission 128523) | Enriched backyard soil microbial communities from Emeryville, California, USA - eDNA 3rd pass 30_C Kraft BY (version 2) (version 2) | ecosystem: Environmental > Terrestrial > Soil >... | reverse complement strand
TGCGGCCGCGGCGATGGCTGCCTGCTCGGCGCGGGCCTGCTGCACTTCGCTCTGCGTCTGGGCGATGCTGCCCTGTTGCTGCTGCTGGGTGGTCAGCAGCAGTTGTACCTGCCGCTCCAGTTCGGCCACGCGGGCCTCCAGCGCCTTTTCCTTCGCCGTGTCGGCCAAGGCCATGCCCGGCGCAAGCAACGCCACGAACAACGCGGCGGCAAGTGGGCGACGGACCATCTGGGTGGTGTGTCTGTTCATTGCTCTGCCTCTCTCCGGCTGGCGTCGATGGCCGCGTCGGTGCACGGCTCCCGGCAGGGTGCGCGGCCTGCGTGGCGGGCGGCTATTCGCCATTAGTCGAAGGAATGGCCGCATTCGACCATCGTCTAACGCCGCGGGCAGCGCGACCGGGGGTGGATGCGGCACACTTGGGAAGTACCGGCCGCATCGCGCGATGCGGCTCCCCCATTGGTTACAAGTGCAAAGGTGAGGGTGTTGTCATGGCTGATCTCTATCCCGTCGACCCGCAGTTCGCCGCCACGTCGCGGATCGACACGTCCACCTACCAGAAGCTGTACCGCGAATCGGTGGAGAACCCCGACGCCTTCTGGGGTAAGGCCGCCGAGCGCCTGGACTGGTACGTCAAGCCGACCCGGGTGAGGAACGTCAGCTACAAGCTGGACGACTTCCGCATCAAGTGGTTCGAGGACGGCGAGCTCAACGTCAGCGTCAACTGCCTGGACCGCCAGCTGGCCAGCCGCGGCGACAAGACCGCGATCCTGTTCGAGCCGGACAGCCCCGACGCGCCGGCGCAGAAGGTGACCTACCGCGAACTGCACGAGCGCGTGTGCAAGCTCGGCAACGCGCTGCGCAACCTCGGCGTGGCCAAGGGCGACCGCGTCACCATCTACCTGCCGATGATCGTCGATGCCGCGGTGGCGATGCTGGCCTGCGCGCGCATCGGCGCGATCCACTCGGTGGTGTTCGGCGGTTTCGCCGCCAACTCCATCGCCGACCGCGTCGCCGACTGCGGCAGCAAGCTGATCATCACCGCCGACGAGGGCCTGCGCGGCGGCAAGAAGGTGCCGCTGAAGGCCAACGTCGATGCCGCGCTGAAGCTGCCCGGCACCAATACCGTCGAAACCGTGCTGGTAGTGCGCCACACCGGCTCGTCGGTGGACATGCAGGCCCCGCGCGACCGCTGGTTCCACGACGTGGTCGACGGCCAGCCGGCGCAGTGCGAGCCCGAACGCATGAACGCCGAGGACCCGTTGTTCATCCTCTACACCTCCGGTTCCACCGGCAAGCCCAAGGGCGTGCTGCACACCAGCGCCGGCTACCTGCTGTTCTCGGCCTACACCCACGAGGCGGTGTTCGACCTGCGCGAGGACGACATCTACTGGTGCACCGCCGACGTCGGCTGGGTCACCGGCCACAGCTACATCGTCTACGGCCCGCTGGCCAACGGCGCCACCTCGGTGATGTTCGAGGGCGTGCCGAACTACCCGAACGTCTCGCGCTTCTGGGAAGTGATCGACAAGCACCAGGTCACCATCTTCTACACCGCACCCACCGCGATCCGCGCGCTGATGCGCGAGGGCGAGGACCCGGTCAAGCGCACTTCGCGCAAGAGCCTGCGCCTGCTCGGCAGCGTCGGCGAACCGATCAACCCGGAGGCATGGCGCTGGTACTACGACGTGGTCGGCGACGCGCGCTGCCCGGTGGTCGATACCTGGTGGCAGACCGAGACCGGCGGCATCCTGATCTCGCCGCTGCCGGGCGCCATCGACCTCAAGCCCGGCTCGGCGACGCTGCCGTTCTTCGGCGTGCAGCCGGCGCTGGTCAGCGCCGAGGGCGAAATCCTGGAAGGCGCGGCCGAGGGCAACCTGGTGCTGTGCGACTCGTGGCCGGGGCAGATGCGCACCGTCTACGGCGACCACCAGCGCTTCATCGACACCTATTTCCGCACCTACCCCGGCTACTACTTCAGCGGCGACGGCTGCCGCCGCGATGAAGACGGCTATTACTGGATCACCGGCCGCGTCGACGACGTCATCAACGTCTCCGGCCATCGCATCGGCACCGCCGAGGTGGAAAGCGCGCTGGTGCTGCACCCGAAGGTGGCCGAGGCCGCGGTGGTCGGTTTCCCGCACGACATCAAGGGCCAGGGCATCTACGCCTATGTCACCCTCGTCGCCGAGGAAGCGCCCAGCGACGAACTGCAGAAGGAATTGATCGGCTGGGTGCGCAAGGTCATCGGCCCCACCGCCACCCCCGACCACCTGCAGTGGGCGCCGGGCCTGCCCAAGACCCGCTCGGGCAAGATCATGCGCCGCATCCTGCGCAAGATCGCCGAGAACGCCCCGGACCAGCTCGGCGACACCTCGACTCTGGCCGACCCGTCGGTGGTGGCTTCGCTGGTGGACGAACGCAAGGTGCGGTGAGGCGGGGAACGCTGCGGCCGCGCTGCTTTTCCTTCTCCCTTCGGGAGAAGGTGCCCCGAAGGGGCGGATGAGGGTACGGGCGAAGCCTCGTGGAGTGAACATTGCGAGGGCTTCGCCCCCGTACCCTCACCCCAACCCCCGCTCCGCGCCCCGGCCCTTGCGCTGGCGCAAGGGCGTTCATGGGGCAGCGAACCGGTGGTTCGCAAACTGCCCCTCTCACCCCGGAGGGAGAGGGGCTTCGGCAGTACTTTGACATTTTCGACTCTCGATTCCATGCCCACCCTGCTGATCGCCGACGACCACCCGCTGTTCCGCGAAGCGCTGCGCGGCGCGGTGCAGCGGGTGATTCCCGGCGTGACCCTGCTGGAGGCGGACAGCGTGGAAGCGCTGTACGCGCTGGCCGAGCAGCACCCCGACGCCGACCTGGTACTGATGGACCTGAACATGCCCGGCGCGCAGGGTTTCAATGCGCTGGTACACCTGCGTTCGCTGCACCCGCAGCTGCCGATCGTGGTGGTGTCCGCACGCGAGGAGGCCACGGTGATGCGCCGTGCGCTCGACCACGGCGCGTTCGGCTTCATCCCCAAGTCGGCCGACTCGGACACCATCGGCCAGGCGCTGGGCACCATCCTCGACGGCGAACGCTGGGCCCCGGCCGAAGCGCACAACGTGCCGCCGACCGACCATGAAGAACGCGAAGTCGGCCAGCGCCTGCGCGAACTCACCCCGCAGCAGTTCCGCGTCCTGCAGATGCTGGGCGCGGGCCGCCTGAACAAGCAGATCGCCTACGACCTGGGCGTATCCGAGGCCACCATCAAGGCCCACGTCACCGCCATCCTGCGCAAGCTCGGCGTCACCAACCGCACCCAGGCGGTGCTGATGGCCGGCAAGCTGGCGATCGACGACGACGGCATCGTACTGCCGCCGGAAGAGGACTGATCCTCGCCAACCCACCTGCTTTGGTGGCGCCCGACCGTTGGTCGGGTGACGGCGCGCAGCGCCGCCGGGGTTCATGCGGCAGAACGGCGGTGCCGACCGGCATCCGCCACCACCATGCAGGTCCCGTGTGACGTTGGGCTTCGCTGCGCTCAACCCAACCTGCGGACTGGCCGCACCCTGCAGGAGCGCACCTTGGTGCGCGATGGGGCTTCACCGGGAAAGCTTCATCGCGCACCAAGGTGCGCTCCTACGGACGATTGCGAAGGCTGCTAGAATCCGCGCTCCCTTGGGGAGTAGCCTGCTTCCGGTATCGGAAGCGCCCGCGTCAACACACTCGGCCATTGCGCCGTGGCGCGGGCAGCCAGACCCGGTTGGCGAGACCAGCGGCATGCGCGCGCAACGACAGGTTGGGCGTGTGCGCATGCCGTATGCGTCGCCCGCCCGGCCTGCAAGTCCTGTGAATGTCCCCGTTCTCCATCCTCCTGATCGGCCTGGCCATGTCCACCGACGCCTTCGCCGCGGCCATCGGCAAGGGCGCGGCGATGCGCCGCCCGCGCCTGCCCGACGCCCTGCGCGCCGGGCTGATCTTCGGCGCCATCGAGGCGTTCACCCCGTTGCTGGGCTGGCTGCTGGGCCGTGCCGCCGCGCGCTACGTGGAAGCATTCGACCACTGGATCGCCTTCGCCCTGCTCGGCGCGCTGGGCGTGCACATGATCGTGGCCGGCCTGCGCCCCGAGCCGCAGGACGCCGCCGAACAGGCGCCGGAGGATGACCGGAAACACCACCGCTTCTGGACCTTGGCCGCCACCGGCCTGGCCACCAGCATCGACGCCGCCGCGGTGGGCGTGAGCCTGGCCTTCCTCGACGTGCACATCGGCGTGGTGGCGCTGGTCATCGGCCTGTGCACGCTGGTGATGGTGACGCTGGGCATCATGCTCGGCCGCGCGCTGGGCGCATTGGTCGGCAAGCGCGCGGAGATCATCGGCGGGGTGATCCTGATCCTGGTCGGCAGCGGCATCCTCTACGAGCACCTGCAGGGCGCAGCTTGAGAACCCGCCTGATCCGCAGGCAACGGCAACGGATCCAGATGCCGGTTCCCGCGCTTTCACCGTCATGGCTGATTGCAGCACAATCAGCCCGATCTTCGGGGAAGCCGCGATGACCGGAAAACCCTACGCCGAATCCTGCGACCGCAACCGCGAGCCGATCCTGGCGGTGCTGCAACGGCACCTCGGCACTGCCCGCAACGTGCTAGAGATCGGCAGTGGCACCGGCCAGCATGCGGTGCATTTCGCCGCGGCGATGCCGTGGCTGCGCTGGCAGGCCAGCGATCACCGCGACAACCTACCCGGCATCGGCCGCTGGCTGGACGAAGCCGCGCTGCCGAACACGCCGCCGCCGCTGGAGCTGCAGGCCGTACCCGCCACGGTGCCGGGCCTGCAGCCGTTGCCGGCCTTGCCGCAGGCCGATGGCGTGGCCGGCTTCGATGCGGTGTTCACCGCCAATACCCTGCACATCATGGGCTGGGACAGCGTGCAGGCGCTGTTCGCCGGGCTGTCGTTGCTGATGGCGCCGGGCGCCCTGTTCATTGCCTACGGGCCGTTCAACTACGGCGGCGATTTCAGCAGCGACAGCAACCGCGCGTTCGATGGCTGGTTGAAGGCGCGCGACCCGCGTTCGGGCATCCGCGATTTCGAGGCGGTGGATACGCTGGCCCGCATGCAGGGGCTGGCGCTGCGCGAGGACGTGGCGATGCCGGCCAACAACCGCACGCTGGTGTGGCAGCGCATGCACTCCTGATACCGGAACAGTTGGGCAAGGATGGCCAGTACTCTCCGAGCTCAAGGTGCAGCTGAACCCCGCTTGGCGGGATTTTCGCCGCGGCACCGAAGTTCAGGTGTCGGCAGGCATTGCCGCCAATCGTTCGGCCGACGTTTGCAGGCCATTGAAAATGGGCGTAGCCACCGAATCGGGGAAGCCGGGCGGCAAGCGTGCGCGTACCGTGGCGATGGCCGGTTCCACCTGCTCCAGCAATTGTGCGATCCACGGTTCGGCGCCTTCGGCAATGCCGCAGGCGCGTGCGGTTTCGTTCCAATGGCGGCGGCGGATCTGCACGAGCTTGCGATGGCGCTTCTTGCCGGCAACCGCCATCGCCAGTGCCGCATTGTGCGGGTCAAGCTGGCCCGGGCCGCGGCCGAGGATCGGATGGACCGAAAGCACGTCGTAGATCGGCGTCAGCCGGAAGCGGCCGGCCGCTTCGATGTGGATGCTGAAGTTCTTGGCGTGTCCGTCGGTGGCCGCGAGCATCCAGAACAGCAACTGGGTCTTGAAGAAGATCGCGCGGTCTTCCGGCTGCTCCGATTGCCGCAGCAGTTCCATGATCTGCACGATGCCGGGGCCGCCATCGCTTTCGTATTTGCGTGACGAGGGCAGGCCGAAGACCTGGCACATGTCCTCCTGCGGCAGCCGCAGCCACCAGTGGCCGTTGCGGGCCAGCCGGCGATCGAAGCGTTCCACGATCAACGCACGCTGGTCGCCGAATTGGCCGATCGAGGTGTTGGCGACGGGAATATCGAACGCGGCCAGCAGCTGCAAGCACAGCCATTCGTTTTCGACCGACGACTGCATGTCGGCGCGCATGTTGCCGACCAGTCCCAGCGGCAGTTTGAAGATGTGGGTGCTGGGCGTGCTGCCGGTGGGAATGCACCACTGCTCGCGGTGCCGCAGCAGGCCGGTTTTTTCCTGCGCGCCGGCGATGGAAATGCGGAACTCGTCTTCGCCGCGCGTGCGCTGCCCCGGCAGTGCGGTCGTGGTGACGTTGCGCAGCAGCCCACCGACCTGTGCATCGCTCAGCGGTCGGCAGCGGATTTCGTGGAGATCGTCAGGGGCGTAGCCGGGCGGAAGCAACTGCACCGCGCCAACGCAATCGCGGCCGATGGCCTGCAACAGATCGAAGGCGCCGGTGGAGCGCGTGCCGAACCGGTCACGGATGCGGTTGCGGATGGCGCCGTTGTCGGGCAATAGGTTGTCGAAGTAATCGGCGACCGCTTGGCCGCGGTGGCTTTCGCCGGCCGGCAACAGTGGCAGCGACAGCGACAAGGGGCGCGGCAACGGGGATTCCAGCCATGCGGGGAGGTAGGTCAAGCGCGAACCGGCGCGCGGTTCGTCCTGCCAGATGGCGACTTCCACACCATTCATCCAGACCCGCAGTTCGGGCATGGCTTACCACTCCAGCGCTGGCGGAGAGGCGACGCGCAGGTCCGGTTGCAGGGAGACGGCCAGCCCCAGTTCGGCCCATACCCGCATCAACCGCTCGAAGGTGGCGGACTCCGGCGCGCGCTCCAGGGCGGTGATGGCTTGGCGGGAAATACCGAGGCGCTCGGCCAGTTGGGCCTGACTGAGCCCGGCCTGCTTGCGGAAGGCACGCATCAGTGGACCCAGTTGCCGGGCTGTGCGGATGGTAAATGCGGTGGATGTCATGCGTTCCATATCGGTACCCCGGCAGTGACTTGGCAACGTATGCCTTGCCGGCGGCAGATGCAACCGATAGGTTTCAACTCCAATATGCAACCCATACATTGCATTTGCGAAATGCAATGTATGGGTTGCTATGCCTGGCGTTTCAAGCCGCCTGCACGATATGCAGCGCCTTCGGGTTGCGCCACGTCGCCAGCAACGCTGCCTCACGCGCCTTGACCACGTGCAGGTGCCGTTCCTTGACGTGGCCGTAGCCGCGGATGTGCTCGGGGATGCTGGCGATCTCCACCGCCAGCGGCAGCCGGTTGGCGTCGAGCGCGGCCAGCAACTCGTGCATGGTCCGCTCGTAGTCGGCGATCAACTGGCGTTCGCCGCGTCGTTCCTCGGTGTAGCCGAACACGTCGAAGCGGCCGCCGCGCAGGAACTTCAGCTTCGCCAGCAGGCCGAAGGCCTTGAACATCCACGGGCCGTATTCCTTTTTCTGCAGCCGGCCCTGCTCGTCGCGCCTGGCCAGCAGCGGCGGGGCGAGGTGGAAGCGCACCCGGTAGTCGCCGTCGAACTTCTGCTGCACCTGCTTGAGGAAATCGCCGCTGGTGTAGAGGCGGGCCACCTCGTACTCGTCCTTGTAGGCCATCAGCTTGAAGAAGTAGCGCGCCACCGCCTCGGTCAGCGCGGTGCTGCCCGGCGCGACGCGCTGCTCGGCCTTGCGCACGGCATCCACCAGCTGGCGGTAGCGGGTGGCGTAGGCGGCGTCCTGGTAGTCGATCAGGAACGCGCTGCGGCGGGCGATCAGTTCGTCCAGCGAGCGCGACAGGCGCGCGTCGTCCAGCGTGGCGAAGGTGACGTCGCCCGGCCGTGCATCGTTGGAAGGCAGGCCGCGCACTTCCGGCTCGTTGCCCGGATTGCGCGGTGCCGACGGCGCGCCGGCCTCGCTGCCTTCCCACTCGCCCGGCGGTAGTTCCTGCAACGCACCGGGCGTGCGCTCGGCCTCGGTGGGCGCGTTGCGCACCAGCCCGGCGGCCTGCTGCACGGCCTGCGGGTCGATGGCGGTCAACCGGCCCCACGCGAACGCGCGCTGGTTCATCTCGATGGCCGCGCCGTTGAGCTCGATGGCGCGCATCAGCGCTTCCAGCGACAGCGGCACCAGGCCCTGCTGCCACGCGAAGCCGAGGATGAACAGGTTGGTGGCCAGCGCATCGCCGAGCAGCGCGGTGGCGAGTTGGGTGGCGTCGAGCAGGATCGGGTCGCGCCCGCCCAGCGCCACCTTCACCCCGGCGATGATGTCGGCGGCCGGGAACTGCATGTCCGGGCGGGTGGTGAAGGTGCCGGGCATCGCCTCGTAGGTGTTGAGCACCACCTGCGAGCGCTCGCCGCGCACCTTGGACAGCGCCCAGTAGTCGTTGACCACCACCATGTCGCAGCCCAGCACCAGGTCGGCTTCGCCGGCGGCGATGCGCACGGCGTGGATGTCGGCCGGCGTATTGGCGATGCGGATATGCGTGGTGACCGCGCCGCCCTTCTGCGCCAGCCCGGTCTGGTCGAGCACGGTCGCACCCTTGCCTTCCAGATGCCCGGCCATGCCGAGCAGCGCGCCGATGGTGACCACGCCGGTGCCGCCGACGCCGGTGATCAAAATATTCCACGGCTGCGACAGATCGCTGCGGAACGCCGGGTCGGGCAGGTTGTCGAGCAGGCTGGCCGCACCGCTCTTCTTGTCCTTGCGCAGCTGGCCGCCATGCACGGTGACGAAGCTCGGGCAGAAGCCGGTGGTACAGGTGAAATCCTTGTTGCAGTTGGACTGGTCGATCTCGCGCTTGCGCCCGAACTCGGTTTCCTTCGGCAGCACCGACACGCAGAAGCTCTTTTCGCCGCAATCGCCGCAACCTTCGCAGACCAACGAGTTGACCATCGTGCGCTTGGGTGGGTCGACCAGCTTGCCGCGCTTGCGGCGGCGGCGCTTTTCGGTGGCGCAGGTTTGTTCGTAGATGAGGATGCTGGTGCCCTTCACCTTGCGCAGCTTCTGCTGCACGGCATCCAGTTCGGCGCGGTCGTGGAACTCGACCTCGCCCGGGAATTCGTGGCGCCGCCGCTTCCACTTGGTCACGTCGTCGGACAGCAGCACGATGGTGTGCACGCCTTCCGAACGCATCTGGTGTGCGATCTGCGGCACGGTCAGCGTGCCATCGACGGGTTGGCCGCCGGTCATCGCCACCGCGTCGTTGTAGAGGATCTTGTAGGTGATGTTGACGCCGGCGGCGATGGCCTGGCGTATCGCCAGCGAACCACTGTGGAAATAGGTGCCGTCGCCGAGGTTCTGGAACACATGCTCGGTGTCGGTGAACGCGGCCTGCCCCGCCCACGTAACGCCTTCGCCGCCCATGTGGGTGAAGGTGTCGGTGTCGCGGTCCATCCACGTCACCATGTAATGGCAGCCGATGCCGGCCATCGCCCGCGAACCTTCCGGCACCTTGGTCGAAGTATTGTGCGGGCAGCCGGAGCAGTAGTGCGGCACGCGCGGGAACTGCGCGCGCGGCAGGGCCATCTCGGCTTCCTTCTCGTCCATCCAGCGCAGGCGCTGCTCGATGGATTCGGTATTGATCGAGCTGGATTGAAGCAGGCGCTGGACGCGGCGGCCGATCACGCCGGCGATGGTGGCCGGGGTCAGTTCGCCGGTCGAAGGCAGGATCCACTCGCCCTGCTCGTCGTACTTGCCGACGATGGACGGGCGCGCGCCCCAGTTGGCCGGCCAGTTGTAGAAGTATTCCTTCATCTGCCGCTCGATGAAGGCCTTCTTCTCCTCCACCACGACGATGTCTTCCAGCCCGCGTGCGAATGCGCCGATGCCCTGCGGCTCCAGCGGCCAGGTCATGCCGACCTTGTAGACGCGGATGCCGATCTCGGCGCAGGCCTGCGCATCGAGGCCGAGGTATTCCAGCGCCTGCAACACGTCCAGGTAGCTCTTGCCGGTGGTGACGATACCCAGCCGCGCGCGCGGCGAATCCATCACCAGCCTGTCGATGCCGTTGGCGCGGGCGAAGGCCTGCGCCTCTTCGTTCATGCGGGTGAGGATCGCGTCGCGGTCGCCGCGCAACAGCCGCCGTGTCACCGCCACCGCATTGCGCGGCTTGGCGGCAAGCGTGCGCGCCCGCTCGAAGGCATGCGCGTGCAATGTTTCCGGCGCAATGATGGCATTGATGATACCCAGGCGCAGCGCATCCTCGGCGTTGAAGCTGTCTCCCATCAACAGAAGCTCGCTGGCCTTCGCCAGTCCGACCCGTTGCGGCACGAGCAGAGAGGAGGCG
>Ga0182745_1005676_pt1 | contig 10150 bp, 5 predicted proteins | sample eDN3rd30CKraftBY_FD_128523 | JGI IMG/M metagenome (GOLD analysis project Ga0182745, IMG submission 128523) | Enriched backyard soil microbial communities from Emeryville, California, USA - eDNA 3rd pass 30_C Kraft BY (version 2) (version 2) | ecosystem: Environmental > Terrestrial > Soil >... | reverse complement strand
GCGGCGTGGGCTGCGTATTCATCGACAAGCTGCCGCTGGAGCCTGCCCTGCGCCCCCTGGTGGCGGCGCGCGAGGAGCCCCTGGCCCGGAATGGCGGCGAGTACCTCGGCTTCCTCCACTACCGGCTCCCCCGCGCGCTCCTGCAACTGCGCCAGGGCGTGGGCCGGCTCATCCGCTCCACCACGGACCGGGGCGTCGTCATCATCGCGGACCCGGGACACCCCAGCTACCGCTCCCACCTGATGAGCGCCCTGGACGGCTATCGCGTCGAGGCACTCGTCTGGGCCCAGGCCCGTCTCCGCATCCACGCGATGCTGAAGGAGACAGGGCTCACCGTGGAGCCGGGGCCTGAACGGTCCTGAGGGTAGCGCCGACAGGCTCAGTCGTCGAGCCGAGCCCGGTAGCGCGCCTCCAGCGCGCGCAGCTCATGGATGAGCTCGGCCGAAGCCCCCGAGTGCTCGGCGGCCAGGAGGACATTGGACAAGGTCCTCGCGTCCTCCTCGTTCTGCTCGCGGAGGCGCTGCACCATCTTCCGCGTGGCGTCGAAGAGGTCCTGGAGCTCGTCGCCATCCCGGAGCCCGTGCTGCGGCGGGCGCAGCCGGCCGTCGTGGACCTCCTGCACCATGCGGCGGATGCGGAGGAGCGGGCCCGCCACCTTGTGCGTCACCACGATGGTCCCCATTGCCACCACGGCGATGAAGGCCGCCAGGAAGCCGCCCAGCACCCACCAGGTGAGCTTCTGCTGCCGCTCCAGCTCGGAGCGCTGGGCGACGATGGCTGCACGCTCGGCCTCGTAGGCCGCGTCGATGGCCTGGGCCTTCTCGCGGAAGGTCGCTTCGAAGGCGGGGTCATCCATCCGAGCCAGCAGCTCGTTGGAGAGCGTGGCGCCGGACAGCTCCCGGCTGACCTCCGCCGCGCGGGAACGGGCCTCCACCGCTGCCGCCGTCTCGCGCATCAGCGCCTGTGCGCCGCGGACGAGGAACACGCCCAGCAGCGCCGACAGCACCAGCGTCACCGCGACGATGTAGGCCGTCAGCTTGAGCTGGAAGCTCGTGTCGAGGAGGAAGTTGCGCCAGCGCCGCTTGGCAGGCGTCAGGGGCGCCGTGGTCGTCGTCATGTCTCGCTGCTCCACTCGAAAGTCTCCGCCGCTTCCTCCACCGCGCGAGGCACCAGCGCCTTGATGAGCTCACCCGGCTGAGCGCCCGCCGCATTCACTTCCACCTGCCCCATCAGCGACAAGTCCGGATAGGTGAGGCAGACGAGCGCCACGCGCAGCCCGCCCCCTTCCGTCTCATGTAGCTCCGGCGTGATGCGGTAGCCCCGCACTCGCAGCTTCTTCAGTGTGCCCTTCGCGGCCGCTTTCGTCTCCTTCGCCGGTGCGAGCTGGGCCCCGCTGCGCACCAGCCGCGAGCGAAACCGGGCTTCGGTCGCCTTCACCAGCTCGGCGGGCAGCTTGCCCGTGCGGTCCTTCACCGCCTCGAGCTGCACGTAGAAGCGCGGCGGCCGGGCCTGGTACTGCTTCAGCTCGTTCACGGCCTCTCTCACCGCGGCCTGGACCGTCGCGTCCGCTTCGCCCTTGTGGGCCTGGAGGCAGTCAAGCGCGTCGAGTTCCAGCAGCTTCGCCAACCCCTTCGCGGCAGCCGCGCGGACGAGCTCGCTCTCGTCCTTCAGTCCCGTGCACAGCACGGGCACGGCCTCGGGGTCCTCCGTGGCGCCGAGCACCAGCGCCGCCTGCGAGCGCGAGCGCGGATCCTTGCTCTTCTGGAGCTGCTTGCCCAGGAAGGCAATACGGGAGCCCCCCTGAGCCAGGGCCGCGCCAGGCGCGAGGAGTAGCAGGACGAGGGCGGAAGAAAGCAGCTGCATGTGCAGGGAGGAAATCCGGGGGAGTCTAATGCCGACTGCCGATTGGCCGACAGTCGCATGGCCTTGCACGTGGAAGACAGTGGGTCATGTCCACTCCCACGCGGGAGGGCCTCCTCCGCCGACTCGGAGACAGGTGTCTGTTCAGACCTCGCGACGCCGGTGGCGACTGCCCCCCGAACCCGGTCGCGATCGAGCCGGGCTGTCATTCTTCGAGCCGGTCGAAAGGACCACGCGCTGGAGGACCGGCACCGAGCCACGTCCGCAGCGCCTCGGGACTGGAGTTCGGACACGGCCGCAGTGAAGTCCCAGTCCCCAGCCCTCCGGCTCCAGCAGCGCCAGAAGGCGGCCTCCCCCTGGAAACACGTCCCAGCGGTCCACAGGGCCGGTGTTCCTCACCGCCTCCTGGACAGCCGGACCGGCAGGAATCGAGCCATCGGCTCGGGGATGTGGCGTTGATGGGGTAATGTGCGCATCTCCAGGAGGGCTCACCAGGTGTCTTTCGCTTCCCGGTTGGAAGGTCTGCTCCAGAACGTGGGGCTGGGCGGTATCGTGGGTGAGGTGCGTGCGCGGCTCGGGCTCAAAGGGCCTCGGGATACATCCGCACCCCGTGACGCAGACTTCCCCTCCCCTGCGCCCCGCGCTGGCCCCCAGCAGACCGTGGTCGAGCGCACCCCACGTCCCAGGCCTGTCGATACGCCAGCGCCGGAACCGACCGTGGCCGAGCGCACTCCGCCCCGCAGTGCGGTGACCACCGACGCAGCGCCTCCTTCGGCCACGCCGACCTCGTCGGCCGAGCCCCGTCGAAAGGGAGCGGCGAAGGCGCCTCGCTCCGGTGCGAAGAAGCCGACGGCGCGACAGGCGCAGGCGGTGGCATCGAGCACGAAGGCTGAGAAGCGAACGACCCGCCCAGCCGCGAAGACAAAAAAACGAGTACGTGCCTCGAAGGTGCCCGCGTCCTCCGCGAACGGGCACGGCGGCACGGCCGTGGAACAACTGCTCGCCGCACTGCACAGCCACCCACGCCAACACGAGCTCATCTCGGCGGGCAAGCAGAAGGACCAGCTCGTGCGATCGCTCATCCCTCTCTATCTCGCACGCTCGCTCGATGCGGATTTCGAGGTGACGTCTGGAACGACGTCCCGATTCTGGGGGGAGCTCGGCGTCTCCTATGCCGCGCCCAATGCCGCCAAGGCGCTCCGCCTGCACGGCGGATATGCCCAGGACACCCAGAAGGGCAAGGCCATCACGCCCCGGGGCGTCCAGTACGTGGAAGAGATGCTCAATCGCTTCGGAGCCTCCTCCGGCGCCTGAGTTTCACGTGGTGGGCGTCCTGATGCACCGCACATTCAGCGCACTGGCTGAGTGAGCCTGTTCAGTGGCATGGCGTCGGCGCACTTCGCCCCCCACGTTCGCCAGGAAGCCCGGGCCGCAGGTGGCGACGCCCTGGCCGCCCTCGACTCCTCCTTGGACGCGTCGCCTCGTAGTTCGGCGACCACCGTCGGCAGCATCTCTGCCCTGAGTCCAAAGATGTAACGCTGGAGGGTCGGCAGTCGCCCCCTGAGCGCATCCAGTTTACCGCCAACGCGGCCCCTCTGGCTTGAACTCTTCAGCTTCTTCACACCAAGGGCAGAAGTAGTCTTGAGGAAGCTCGCGCGGTACGCAGCCTCAACACGCCGGAACCGCTCCGCGCCCCAGGGAGGGCGCGTCACGTGCCGGTACACCTGGGAGGCATCCAGATGGGCTTGCGCTTCACTGGAGTCACGCCGATTCCGGCTTCTCCACTGGCTTTGACATTCCAGCCAGGGTCCATTGCGGCCTCCACTCCTGGATGCGTGGCGCAGTAAGCAATCACAACGACCGCTACGGCGTCGGCGGCAGCGCATTCGACCTTTCACACGCCGACGAGGCCGGACGACACATGCCGAAACCAATTACACGCAGCGACCGTGACACCTTCTTGACCTCCGAGTAGCTCCTTCCCTGGCGCACTCCGATGCAACCCCATCTCGGCATCTGAGGCAGCCATACCTCCCCAGCAGCAGGCCTGGCACTCCTGCGCACCACCAGCATTGTCAGCCGCTTGACTCATGAGAGGGATTTTCAGCAAGGCTCGCAATACCTCTCAGCCGAGTCGTTGCACCGGCGTGCGTCGCCCAGGCCCCACTCGACAAGCTTGGCTGCAGGCACTGCCCGCCTTCAGTCGAGCATTGCTAGTCGCCATCAACTCATGACAAGTCCGCTCAACATGCAATTCGCCCATTCCGCCAGATGGGCGAACGCAGGCATCGTCACTAGCTTCATACCGCCGTCTGGACGAACGCGACCAGAGCTTCCCTCGGCCCGCTCCCTCGGCAGCCCCCCACCCGTGCCACCCACCGAGTCATTCCCGGGGTTCCGGGGGTCGTCCGGCCCCTCATGGAACCGCCAAGAACTCCTGCGGAGCCGCCTCTTGTGGCATATACCCACACCATGCCTTCCGCCCTGACCGCCTCCGACATCCGCGAGGCGTTCCTCAAGTTCTTCGAGGAGCGCGGCCACCGCCGTGTGGCGTCCTCCTCCCTCGTGCCCGCCAATGACCCGACGCTGATGTTCACCAACGCGGGCATGGTGCAGTTCAAGGACGTCTTCACCGGCCGTGAGAGGCGCGAGTACCGCCGCGCCACCACATCGCAGAAGTGCGTGCGCGCTGGCGGCAAGCACAACGACCTCGACAACGTGGGCTTCACCGCCCGGCATCACACGTTCTTCGAGATGCTCGGGAACTTCTCCTTCGGGGACTACTTCAAGGCCGACGCCATCGCCTACGGCTGGGAGTTCGTCACCCGGACGCTCGGCCTGTCCACCGACCGGCTCGCCGTCACCGTGTTCGATGGCGAGGGCGGCACCCCGTGGGACGAGGAGGCCTACGAGCTGTGGAAGAAGCAGGGCGTCCTGCCCGAGCGCATCTACAAGCTCGGCCTCAAGGACAACTTCTGGGCCATGGGCGACACCGGCCCCTGCGGCCCCTGCTCTGAAATCCACTACCACCAGGGCGACGACATCCCCTGTGCCGAAGAGGCCGCGGGCAAGAAGTGTCTGGGCGTCGCGTGCGACTGCGACCGCTGGCTCGAAATCTGGAACCTCGTGTTCATGCAGTTCGAGCGCAAGGAGAAGGACGCGCCCCTCATCCCCCTGCCGAAGCCGTCCATCGACACCGGCGCGGGCCTGGAGCGCATCGCCTCCGTCGTCCAGGGCAAGCGCTCCAACTACGAGACGGACCTCTTCCAGAACATCATCGCCACCGTCAGCGCGCTGAGCGGCAAGCCCTACTCGCAGGAGAGCGGCGCGTCCCACCGCGTGGTCGCGGACCACAGCCGCGCGGCGGCCTTCCTCATCTCCGACGGCGTCCAGCCCTCCAACGAGGGCCGCGGCTACGTCCTGCGCCGCATCATGCGCCGCGCCATCCGGCACGGTACCCAGCTCGGCCTGGATGATGTCTTCTTCTTCAAGGTCGTCGACCGCGTCATCGAGCTCATGGGCGACGCCTACCCTGAGCTCAAGGAGAGCCGCACCTTCGTGCTCGAGGTCTGCCGGCACGAGGAGACGAGCTTCCGCCAGACACTCAGCCGCGGACTCAAGCTCATCGAGGAGGAGCTGACGAAGCTGCAGAAGTCCGGCGGCAAGCAGCTCTCCGGCGAGGTCGTCTTCCTGCTCCACGGCACCTACGGCTTCCCGTGGGACCTCACGCAGATCATCGCCCGTGAGCGCGGCTTCGACGTGGACCTGCCCCGCTTCGAGCAGATCCTCGAAGAGGAGGCGAACAAGAACAAGTTCGCGGGCTCCGGCGAGAAGGCCACCGGCGAGGTCTACCTGAAGCTGGCGGAGCGGCTCGGGCCGTCCGAGTTCCTCGGCTACGAGGGCGAGGGTCACGAGGGCGAAGGCAGTGTGCGCGCCATCGTGAAGGAGGGCGTCGAGGTCACCGAGGCCAGCCAGGGCGACAAGGTGGAGCTGGTCCTGGACCGCACGCCCTTCTACGGCGAGTCCGGCGGTCAGCTTGGCGACACGGGCCGCATCGTCGGCCATGGCGGCAAGGCGGTGGCTCAAGTCGCGGACGCGCAACGCCCCGTCCCGGGGCTCGTGGTCCACGCGGTCGAGGTCACCCAGGGCACCTTCAAGGTCGGCGACATGGTCCAGGCCGGCGTGGACGCCGAGCGCCGCAAGGCCATCCGCGCGAACCACTCCGCGACGCACCTGCTCCACAAGGCGCTCAAGCTCGTGCTCGGTGAGCACGTGAAGCAGGCAGGGTCCGTCGTCGCGCCGGACTACCTGCGCTTCGACTTCGCGCACTTCTCCCCGGCCACGTCCGAGCAGCTCGAGCAGGTCGAGGACCTGGTCAACGGCTGGATTCGCGACAACGCGGCGGCCGAGACGCGCATCATGAACCTGGAGGACGCGAAGAAGTCCGGCGCCGTCGCCATGTTCGGCGAGAAGTACGGTGAGACGGTGCGCGTCGTCACCGTGCACCCCGAGTCCACCGAGCTGTGCGGCGGCACCCACGTGCGGCGCAGCGGCGACATCGGCCTGTTCAAGATTACCAGCGAGAGCGGCGTAGCGTCCGGCGTGCGCCGCATCGTCGCGCTCACCGCCACCGGCGCGCTCCAGTACATCCGCGAGCAGGAGCACGAGCTGCGCAAGGTGGCCGAGCTGCTCAAGTCGAACCCAAAGGAAGTCTCCAAGCGCGTCGAGGCGACCCAGAAGCGCGTGAAGGAGCTGGAGCGCAAGGTCGAGGAGGTCGCCGTCAAGGCGCAGACGGCCAGCAGCAAGGACCTGATGGAGCAGGCTCGCGACGTGAACGGCATGAAGGTCCTCGCCACCCAGGTGGACGCGGCGGACGACAACGTCCTGCGCGGCATGGCGGACCAGCTCCGTGACCGCATCCGCTCGGGCGTGGTCGCCATCGGCGGCGAGAAGGACGGCCGCGCCATCATCCTGGTCGCGGCCACCAAAGACGTGGTGGCCAAGGGCATCAACGCCGGCGCGCTGGTGCGCGAAATGGCCAAGGAGGTCGGCGGGAAGGGCGGCGGCAAGGCGGAGATGGCCCAGGCTGGTGGCCCCGATGCCTCCAAGCTCCCCGCGGCGCTGGAGAAGCTGTACGAGCTGGTGAAGGGCACGGGCGCAGCATGAACCCACGGGCCTCCGCTGCCGTGACACTCCTGACAGCCGCCCTCTTCCTGGGCGGCTGCAAGGAGGAGTCCGTGCCTGAGTACCCAGGCGCGGGTGACGACCGGACGCTCCAGAAGCTCCGCCAGGAGGTGGACCGGGTCAACCAGGGGGGACGCCCCTCCCAGGGCCCCGAGGCCACTCGCGGAGACCCGAACGCGAATCTCGCGGGCCTCGCCGCGGGCCTCAACGTTCCCACCGAACGCACGTGGGAGCTCCCCTCTCCCAACGAAGCCGTGCGCGTGGATGCCCTGTCCGTGAAACTCACGGGGCTGGAGTCCTCGCACTCGGTGAAGGGCTCGGGGAAGGTGAGCGTGACGTCCGAGGACCTGTTCTTCCGCGTCCAGCTCCTGACACACAACCTGGGCAGCACGCCAACGACGCTGGACCTGGATGACGCGAAGCTCGTCGGTGCCGGGGGCCAGTCGCATGCCGTGGCCCGGGATGCCCAGGCCGTCGCGGGCACCCGGCCCTTGCGGCGCACCTGGGCTCCTGACGAGCGCACCGACGTGGTCCTCCTGTTCGAGCTTCCTCCGGAGGCCCTCCGGGACGAGGGGCTGCACCTGCTGCTTCAGGGTTCCGGGGGGGATGCACGGATTCCCCTGAAATGAGCGGGACCGCGTCCAACCTCCTCCCGCTTCGCATCCGCCTCCCGTACACGACGGAGGAGGAGTTCATCGACAAGTACGGCTCGAACGTGGCGCGCGGCGGCGTGTTCGTCGCCACGCGCGCCATGAAGCCCGAAGGCACCGGGCTCGCGTTCGAGTTCGTCCTCGCGGACGGGACACGGCTGCTTCGCGGCGAAGGCGTCGTCGTGAAGGCCCAGGTGGACACGGTGGCTGGGCGCACCGGCATGACGGTGCGCTTCGTGAAACTGGATGCCGCCAGCAAGGCGCTCGTCGACCGGGTGGTGGCCCGACGCACCGGCGGCGCGGAGCCTCCTCAATCGCCCGCCCAGGCACATCCCACTCCGCCAGTGCACACGCCCCCGCCCGGGCTCGTTCGCCGCGCGACGGGAACCCGGCCTTCCAACACAGTGCGCGCGGCGGCGCCGTCCCCTTCGCCTTCGAGGAGAGAGGATGGACGCACCGAAGAGGCTTCGACGCTCGCTCTGACTGGCACGGTCCGGGCTGCTCCAGTTGGTGCAAGCGCGCCGTCCGTCTCGACCACCACGCCCGACGCCGAACAGTCCCCTGCGGAAAAAGAGACTGCGGCAGGCTCCCAGCCAGATGCAACGGACTCCCAGCTCGCGGCGTCTCCACCCGAGCCGAACACTGCCCCTGGGGTTGGGGAGGAGGCGAAGCCTGATGCGTCCTCCCGAGCCTCGAACGCCAGCGGCGTCGACGATGCCGCTGCGCTCCCTGAAGCAGCCTCCTCGCCTTCTCTGGACTCGGCCCCTCCGGACGAGGGCGAGCAACTCCGTCACGTCACCCCACGATTCGAGTCCGACTCCAGCGAAGGACTCGACTTCGCCATCGCCGCAAGGCTTGCCGAGACCGAGACGGATGAAGCGAACTCCGTCCCCCATGCGTCCGGAGAGCCCCTGGATGCGCTGGAGCCAGCGGCCGCCGACACCTCCAAGCGTACCCGCTCGCACGAGCCGTCTCCTCCCGGAGCGGACACCAGCGACAGCCCCAGACACGAAGCGACGCCCCTCGCGCCGAGCGCCACGACCGTCGCCACGTCACACAGCGGCGATGCACTAGACACCTCCGCGACGCCAAGCCCGCCCCCACTCGCGCCAGACCTACCTGAGTTGGAGCCTGCGACACGTCCCGTCCCGGTCGTTGAAGCAGCCAGCACGGAAGACTCACCCAGCTCTATCCCCGCCACAGTCGCGGCGACCACACAGTCAGCGCCAGTCGCCAAGCCGGGAGACAAGGCGGACACGCGAATTCCCTCACCGGGCTCCGAGCCTGACGGTGCAACGGGCGCACGTCCTCTCACGGAGGGCCTCGACCTCGACAAGGTCGGTGCCCCCTCTGGTGATACGGTCGCGCCCGCTCCGGTGGCGGTAGCAAACACGAGCACAGAGCACAGAGCTGCGACAGATACGCACGCTTCCGAAGAGGCCAGCAGCACGCGTGTTGAAACGAGCGGGGAGCCAACCGAGACCGCTCACAAGGCCATTCCACCGGACAGCACAAGCACACCAGCTCCCTCTCCCTCCGGGGTCGTTGCGGATGACGTCCCATCGGTCGCCGCGAGCCCCATTCCGTCGGGCGCGGTGACGGATGCCCCCGCGGACGAAGCGGATAAAGAAGCCGCGACACGAGGCCAGGAAGACTCGACCGGAGACGATGTTCCAAGCCAGGCCCCGGCCCAAGGCGTGTCAGCACCGGCCCACGAACAACTCCACGGCGGCGAGCACGCAGCTCCCGACACGCGGCCTCCACCCGCCACCGACACGGTGGCGCACGAACCTCCCCGCGACGGCGCAGGCGCCAGCCCTTCCTCCGACGCAGCCCCCACCGCGCCGACCACATCCGCTCGCGCCGAGTCCGCACTCGACGCGGACGCGCCTCGCAACCGCCGCCGTGCGCTCTTCGAAGTCCCCGTACCGGCCCCGGCCCCACCCCTGACGTCCCCCGAGGTCGTGCTTGGCATCGACCTCGGCACGACGCATGCGCGTGTCGCCATCGTCCTAGATGGCACGCCGAAGCTCATTCCCATTCCGGCCATCCATGGCACGGACCTCCCTGCCCTCATCGCCGTAAACGGCACCGGCGAACTCGTCGTGGGCGCCGCCGCCCAGGCCGAGGGCGCGCGCGCGCCTCGCCGCGCCGTTCCCGGTCTCAAGCGGCTGCTCGGGCTGCGGCCCCGCTCTCCCCAGCTCCGCTGGCTGACCCCGCTGCTCCCCTACCCCGTCGCGACTGACGCGAATGGGGACGCCGCCGTCGAGGTCCGAGGCCGCGTCATCTCGCCAACCCTCTTCCTGGCCATGCTGCTTCGAGAGCTGAAGCAGGCCGCCGCCGCTCACCTCGGGCGCAAGCCGACTCGCGCCGTCATCTGCGCCCCCACCCACTTCACCGACCGCCAGTGCGCGGCGCTGCGTGAAGCCGCCACGCTCGCGGGGCTCGATGCCCAG
>Ga0182745_1005673_pt1 | contig 10158 bp, 6 predicted proteins | sample eDN3rd30CKraftBY_FD_128523 | JGI IMG/M metagenome (GOLD analysis project Ga0182745, IMG submission 128523) | Enriched backyard soil microbial communities from Emeryville, California, USA - eDNA 3rd pass 30_C Kraft BY (version 2) (version 2) | ecosystem: Environmental > Terrestrial > Soil >... | reverse complement strand
TGCCGGGTGCCATGTTCGCATCGCGTCAGCAGGGCGAACATGAATCTGCGTCCTTTGGCCATACGGCATGCTCATGCGGCTGGCGCGACATGAGCATGGCACCCAGCTTGAGATCCCGTCAAACATGCCACCCCGCGCCCCCTGGACACAATTCCAACCCCAACCGGGATCGGGTCGAAGCACTGGCGGATTTTACTTGCAGAAAAGAGGGACTGGCAAAGAGGGGGGATTCTGGCACTGCTTTCATCATTTTAAGTTGATAAAGCGTTACTCTTCTTCGCCATCATCGCTGTCGTCATCTTCAAAGTCTTCATCGTCGTCCGCATCGGCCACGATTTCATCGTCGAGAATCTCCTCATCACTCTCCGGAGCCGCTTCACTGGCGGGCCGTGTCGCATCAGAAATCGATTCTTTAATGGGCTGAATGAAGTACAGCTTCTTGCTCTTGGAGCGCAACAGCGCCAGTTTTTCCTCTGCCTGACCGCGCTGGTCCCAGGGAAAGCGTCCTTCTTCCTTTAACGCCCCGCTGAAAACACCCCATAAAAGACGCTTTCGCTCTGGAGCTTTGACTTTACGCTTACGGGCGACTGTGGCTTTTGTCGTTTTTTTGACAGCCGCCTTCTTAGGGGTTTTGATTTTCCCCTGTTTCTCAGCCGCCTCGTGTTCCCGCCGCTTATCCAGAAGACGCTTGGAAGCCATTCCGGTTCCTTACAAAGTCAAATAAACCGTTTAAATCGTAACCCTGCGACAGTATTTTAGAGCGCATCCACTCTGTATCGGACGCGTTCCGCCATGTTCTGTACCCAGAATTTCGAGATGGACGCAACACGAGTCAGTCCCGTAGCGTCAATCTGGAAAGGAAGATTGTCGCAACTGCCGACCAGGATGTCAAATGGGAAGAGAGCGTGGTTTCCCGGCTGCGAAGCGAACTCTGGAGGAGGTTTCAGCACGGGCAGAAACACAGGGATTGACGGAAATGCTGCTGCAATTTTTCCGTTTCCATTCCTGTTTCGGAAATAGATATTTTTGCATTGAATTAGACATTCCCTTTGGCGATTAATGAGGTATCATCGTTGATGGATGTTTGGTAGGTCTGAAGCGGGGCTTGGTTTGGGGCAAGTCAGGGCATAGGCATCCGTTGCTTTTCGTGCTTGCGATCTCTTCCCCTACATTCTCAGTCGGTTGATGTCTTCGTGTAACCTACGACGGGATCGCGACAGCGGCCGTGTGAAGCGTATTTGGGAACTGCAAATAAGGCAAAGTGAGCCAGAAATAAGACAAAGTGAATCAGACTGGTCAATCGCACTCGGCAAGAGCTATTGGTTTCAGTTCAAACAGGTCCTCTTTTTCAGGAAGATCTCAGGTGCATCCATTTCGTCTGCGATCTCGAATCCTTTGGTTGCTGCCCGTTTGCGGGTTCACCGTCCTGGTTGTTCTCTCTTTCTCTTGTCCCACGCTTTCTGCTGCGGACGACATTGATTTCGGGCGTGAAATCAGGCCGATTCTTTCTGACAAATGCTTTCAGTGCCATGGTGCGGACGAGGGGACGCGAAGTGCGGAGCTTCGACTGGATTTACGGGAAGAAGCGATTGCTCCGCGTGATGGCACCGCAGCCATCGTCCCCGGAAAACCGGATCAAAGCCTCCTGGTCAATCGAATTTGTGCGAATGATCCCGATGAACGGATGCCCCCGGCAGAATCGAACAAATCACTGTCTCCGGCGCAGGTCGAATTGCTTCAGAAATGGATTTCGCAGGGGGCTCGTTATGCGGATCACTGGGCCTTTCAACCTGTGGAGCCGGTTGTCGTTCCGGATCGTTCCGCGTCCGGTTGGGCCAGAAATGAAATTGACATCTTTATCGAACAACGTTTGCATGCCGCTGGCTTGAAACCTTCTCCCACAGCGGATCGGGCAACCTTGATTCGCCGGTTGTATCAGGATCTGACGGGGCTGCTTCCTTCTCCCGCAGAGGCAGAGCGATTTCAGACAGACTCCGCTCCCAATGCGTATGAGAAACTGGTGGATCGCCTGCTGGAGAGTCCTCATTATGGGGAGCGCTGGGGAAGGCACTGGCTGGATCAGGCACGTTATGCAGACTCGCATGGTTTCACGATTGACGGCGTCCGTACGATGTGGCCTTATCGCGACTGGGTGATTCAGGCATTGAACAGCGACATGCCGTTCGATCAGTTTACGATTGAACAACTGGCGGGTGACCTGTTGCCTGCACCGTCAAAATCTCAACTGGTGGCGACCGCCTTTCATCGCAATACGATGATTAACCAGGAAGGGGGTGTGAAGCCGGATCAATATCGGCATGAAGCCATCATCGACCGGGTGAATACAACCGGATCGGTCTGGCTGGGACTGACAGTCGGTTGTGCCCAGTGTCATTCACACAAATTCGATCCGTTAACACACCAGGAGTATTACCAGTTATATGCCTTTTTCAATCGGTGCCAGGATGCCAACAATACCGGCAGTACCGTGAGTGTCTATCAGTCTGAGATGTTTGGTCTCGGGCCTGCGGAAATTGCCGGGCTCGAAAAGTGGCGGGATCTGAAAAAAAAGGTACGGGATCAAGAAGCGCAGGATCAGCAGGCAGAGCGCGCCCGTCTTCTGCAATACGATTGGAAATGGACTTCTGCCGAAGTGGGTGACATTGTCACCGAAGCCAACGGGACGTTTCAGAAGCTCTCGGATGGAACATTTCTGAGCGATCAAAATGGAGGTCAGAACGATACTTACCACATCGCCTTGCAGGCTCCTGCAAACGGATTGACGGCACTTCGAGTGCGTGTGCTGACAGATCCTGCGCTGCCGCAACAAGGCCCCGGACTGGGGAAAGATGGAGATTTCCTGCTGACGGGCGCCGTGCTTCGAGTGGATGGAAAGCAGGTCTCCTTCTCGCATGCGGTGGCAGATGCAGAAACGCCTTCCACTCCCGCAGCAGCCGTCATCGATCAAAACAAACGCTCCGGATGGTCCATCCCCGTTTCCAAAGAGGCATCAACCAAAAAGAAAACAGATCGGGACTCTCCAGATGCCCAGCCGGCCTTTCACGAACTGATTTTACTTCTTTCCCAGAGGCTCACCGGAAATCCAGAAATTGTTCTGGACCTAGCTCATGATGGAACTGCAGGACGTCTGATCGGTCGTTTCGGTGTGGATCTTTCATCGGCCCAGAAGGTCCCGAAAGCCGCGGGCGAAAGCGTGACGCTGCAGAAATTACGTCAGGAGATGCGAGAACTGGAATCTCTGATTCCCGGTCGAGGTGAAGCGGAATCGCAAATGATCATGGCTGATATGACCCAGCCTCCGGAGACATTCCGGCTCAGTCGCGGAGACTTTCTGCAACCGGCCAAAGAGGAGGGAGCACTCCTTCCCGGAGTGCCTGCTGCCCTGACAGCACATTTGCCCTCTCTTCCGGAATTCCACAACCGCCTGCAACTGGCACGCTGGCTGGTGAGTCCGGAAAACCCATTAACGGCCAGAGTGGTCGTGAACCGGATGTGGATGCATTACTTTGGACGTGGACTTGTCGAGACGGAGAATGATTTTGGATTTCAGGGCAGCCCCCCCACGCATCCCGAACTGCTGGACTGGCTGGCGGGAGAACTGATGCGGCGGCGATGGTCGATGAAACAGATCCATCGCCTGCTGGTGACATCGGCCACGTACCGGCAATCGAGTCAGCAACGCCTCGATGTTCAAACGATCGACCCTAGAAATCTGTTGCTCAGCCAGCAGTCGCGTGTGCGTGTGGAAGCAGAAATTGTCCGCGACATGGCCCTGGCTGCCAGTGGACGACTGGTACCGAAAATCGGCGGTCCCAGCGTGTTCCCTCCACAACCAGATGGAGTGTACAGCTTCACCCAGACCAAAAAGAGCTGGCCGGAAAGCAAGGATGCCAACCGTTATCGTCGCACCATGTATACGGCGTTCTATCGCAGCGCGCCGTATCCGTTATTGACGACATTTGACTCACCCGATTTCACTTCCGTCTGTACGCAGCGGCCCCGGTCCAACACTCCATTACAGTCGCTGACTCTGGCCAACGATCTGGTCTTTGTGGAACTCGCCCAGGGGCTTGCGGAACGGATGTACGCGGAAACATCTCCCCACGCCGAAATGGGTGAGAGAATGGATTACCTGTTTCGATTGTGTCTGACGAGAACGCCGGAAGTCGCGGAGCAGGAGATTCTTACCCGATATTGGAATACCGAGCGCGCCCGTTATTCGGGAGACGATTCTTCCATCTCCAAGTTGATTCAGGGCACTCCCCCATCCGGTGTGACCGGCGAGGATTTTGCCGCATGGATGAGTACCGCCCGCGTGCTCATGAACACGGATGAATTTGTGACCCGTAATTAGACCAGTTTGGTCTCTCCGGTGCCCGTGTCGAAAGAGCTTCACTTGATGAAAGACGGAATGCCGCGAGGTCAGTTCACCACCAGATTTACAAAAACGCACTCAAGTCAGTGGCCCTGAACAGGGAGTCTCACGTGTTTTATCAGAATTCTGCATGGGAAGCTGCCAGTCGGGACGTCACGCGGCGTCACTTTCTGCAAGATTGTCAGATGGGGCTGGGCGGAATGGCCTTGACGGCATTGCTGGCAAACGATGCCGGGGCGGCTCCCAGTGCCTCGCCCATGGCACCGCATCCCGGACAGTTTTCCGGTCGGGCCAAAAATGTGATTTTTCTATTTATGGCGGGCGGCCCCAGCCAGCTGGAACTGTTTGAAGATAAGCCGCTACTGAAAAAGTATGGCGGTGATGTTCCCCCGGAGAGCTTTACGCAGGGTCGGCGTTTTGCATTTCTGAAGCCGGACGCCAAGTTGCTGGGCAGCGTGGAAACGTTTGATCGCTATGGTGAATGCGGGATGTCTCTCAGTACGCTGTTACCCTGTCACCAACAGATCGTGGACGATGTCTGCTGGCTGCGGGGAGTGTCGACGGACGTGTTCAATCATGGCCCCGCCAAATTCTTCATGAATTCCGGATCACAAAATCCAGGACGTCCCAGCCTGGGGTCATGGGTGACTTACGGACTGGGGAGTGAATCCGCAAATTTACCTGGATTTGTGGTTCTGCAATCTGGTCCCCGTGGCCCCCGAGGAGGTGCAGCGCTCTGGTCCAGTGGATTTCTTCCGACCAGTTATCAAGGGGTCCCATTGCGCGGACAGGGACCACCCATTCTCGATCTGGCGAATCCACCGGGAATTTCCCGGGCCGCACAAGGCAGTTTCATGAATGCTGTGGGCGAACTCAATCAGCAACGTCTGCAGAACGTAGGCGATCCAGAAATCGCCACGCGCATTCATGCTTATGAAACTGCATTTCGCATGCAGACCAGTGCGCCCGAGCTCATGGAAATTTCGAACGAAACACAGGAAACACTCGCACTCTATGGAGCAAAACCCGGATCGGGTTCTTTCGCCAATAATTGCCTGCTGGCTCGCAGGCTTGTCGAACGCGGCGTCCGCTTCGTGCAGTTGTACCACACGGACTGGGATCATCACGGGGGCAAAGGAGCCGATCTGGATGTGTCACTCAAACAGTGTTGCCGGGAGGTCGATCGGAGTGCAGCGGCCCTGGTGATCGACTTGAAACGCCGTGGTCTGCTCGATGACACGCTTGTGGTCTGGGGAGGAGAATTTGGACGTACCCCCATGGGTGAAGCCCGCGGCACAGTGGGGAGAGACCATCACATCGACGCATTTACCATGTGGGTGGCCGGGGGAGGAACTAAAGCTGGACTGATTCATGGGGCAACAGACGATCTGGGATTTGGTGTCACCGAGGGCAAAGTTCACGTACATGACCTGCACGCCACGATATTGCACCTGTTGGGCTTCAATCATGAACGTCTGACCTTCCGCTTCCAGGGGCGCGATTTCCGCTTAACAGACGTCGCCGGCCAGGTGGTGGAAGAAATTTTCGCATAAGGACAGGCGGCTTCCTGCCGGAAAGCGGTTCAACTCAGCATGGATGAATGATTCCCTGCCGGTTAAAATGTGCCGCCACAAGACGTCATTCTGGTTCACAGGAAGAAGATCTCCATGTCTGCTGCTGCCACTGCAACCCCGACTTCCAAATACAGCCTGCTTTGGGATCTGGATTCCCTGTATCCCCGTCCGGATTCTGCCGAATTCAAAAAATTACTGGACGGATTCAAGGCCGACCTGGCCCAATTGGCGGACGAATCTGAGCAATTGCCTGCTCCATCAAAATCGTCAGGGCAAACCTGGGGAGACTTTCTGGAGCGCGTGGAGAAGGTCTTCGCGTACGCTTCAGACCTGGGAGCATTTGTCGGGTGCCACACCGCAGCTGATGCGGAAAATAAGGCCTATGCACAAGTGGAGGCCATGCTGAGTGCGACCGGCCCGCAGCGGAATCAGGTCTTCACCAATCTGGAGGCGGCACTACGAGATCTCAGTAACGAACAGTTGCAGGAGTTTGTGGCAGCAGATCCACGGCTCAAAAACGTCCATTTCTTTCTGGAAGATTCCCGGGCAAATGCTCAATTCCGGCTTCCCAAAGAACTGGAAATGCTGGCTGCCGAGTTGAGTGTTGATGGAATTCATGCCTGGGGACGACTCTATGATCGTGTCTCCGGAGAATTACGAATCGAATTGATGGAGAAAGGGGAAATTGTCCGAAAGTCTGCCGGCCAGGTCCGGTTGGATGTGCTGGATCGTTCGGTCCGTCAAAACAATTTCTTTGCGACGGAGAAGGCCTGGAACAAAGTTGCAGACACCTGCGCAGACTGCCTGAACCATATCGCCGGCACACGACTGGCCCGCTACAAGCGTCTGGGAACGCAAGATCATCTCGACGCACCGCTGCGCTATAACCGGATGCAGCGGCAGACGCTGGAGACGATGTGGAATGTCATTTCAGAACGTAAGCAAGTTCTACTGAAATTCTTCAAACGCAAGGCAGAGTTGCTCGGGATCGAGCAAATGGCCTGGTACGATCAACTGGCCCCCTTGCCGCAGGCTTCTGTAAGTGGAGAGACTCTGAGCTGGGAGACCGCCTGCGAGACGATCATCGATTCTTTTTCTGAATTCAGCGATGAACTGGGAGACTTCGCCCGCAAAGCCCTGAACGACCGCTGGGTGGAAGCGGAAGACCGGAGTGGAAAGCGCCAGGGAGGCTTCTGTACGGGCCTGCCCGTCAGTCAGCAGTCCCGCATCTTCATGACCTTTACCGGCAGTGCCGACAGCATGTCGACTCTGGCGCATGAACTGGGACATGCCTATCATTCTCATGTCTTACGGCAGCAGCCCTATCTGCTGCAGGATTATCCCATGAATCTGGCGGAAACGGCATCGACTTTCGCCGAAGCCGTTCTGGGCGAAAAACGCCTGCGGGCCACTCGAACCACTGGGGAAAAACTGGGAATCCTGAACGACATGCTGGCAGATTCCATGGCGTTTCTGATGAATATTCATGCCCGATTCCTCTTCGAAAATCGCTTTCATGAAGAACGCCCCGAAGCGGAACTCACTGCTGATCGGCTCACGGAAATCATGCTTGCCGCCCAGAAAGAGGCCTATTGCGATGCCTTTTGTGAGTGGTCCAGCGTCTTCTGGATCTCGAAGCTGCACTTCTATATCTCCAGCCTGCCGTTTTATAACTTCCCATATACATTCGGCTATCTGTTATCTCTGGGACTCTACTCCACAGCCAGCGATTTTGGGAAAGATTTCCCTCAGAAATACCGGGAGCTGCTGATCGCCACGGGAAATATGAATGCGGAAGAAGCAGTGAAATCGACGCTGGGATTTGATCTGACACAACCGGAATTCTGGAATCGCAGCATCGATGTGATCGATCAGCGTGTCCAGCAATTCCTGGATGCCAGCGAAGAATTCATTGCATAAAGCACATGCATCCTGCACAAGCTCGCACTCTGTCAGACGGCACCAGCGCCCTGTCAGGGCTTGGATTTGGGGGACGTGATCGCGAAACGTCCTCCGTTGTCGGACTTTGCGTGAAGACCTACCCCAAATTTTAAAGTAGACGATGCACTAGTCGAACACTGTGGGCCCGGCTCGGAGAAATCGCGGGGCAGAGATGTTATTCGATGGTGGTTCCCACGGCAGCTTGTGGTTCCGGGCTGATGGCCGGGAATTCCTTGCCATTGGGCATGACGCGGCGATTGCTGGGCGGGTTCTGTTGAATCCAATCGGTCAGGGCTTTCAATTCCGTGGCCGAAATCATGGGAATCTGTGGGCTGGTGACGCGAGATTCCAGAAATGGACGAAGCACCGGATAGGCGACGGTCCAGGCTCCTTTGACATAAGTGGCCTGGGCTCCCAGGCCGGATCGTTCCAGCTGATACAGCAGACCCCATTTCTTCTCTTTCGCCTGCTTTTGCTGGGCAGGCCGAAATGCCAGATAGAGATGTTTGAAAGAATCCCGAAGTTCCAGAGATGACGGGGCTTTATTGTACTCCTGACTGATTTCCACCAGCAATTTCATCACTTCGGATGTGATCAGCTGGATGTTGGTGGATGAGGAATAAGGAAGCTGGCTGATGGACTGGGCAGCAATCGTGCGGTTCAGCCAGACCTCCTTCCGGTCCATGATCACCCCGAGTAATGCTTCCAGAACGATGGGCTGGGTGGCAGAATTGTCGACACGATCGACCGCACCGAGAGCTTCAATCAGTCGCAGGCGAAACCACCAGATGCCATCGCTGGTATTGCTGGGATTGGCCGCCAGTGTGTTGACCAGGGCAGTGGCGATGTCGGATTTTTCATTCGAACTGGGAGCATTCTCTCCATCCCGGCAAATTCGAAGTAATCCGCGAGCAGCCAGAATCCGGTTGCCCAGAAGCTGGTCTTGATCCTGAATAACCTGTATCAAAATTTTATGGGCGGGATTAAAAGGAACGGCAGGAGTTTCGACACCTCCCTGGATCACTGCCTGTTTCACACTCATCTGGACCAGCACGGCCAGCATATTGTAGCGGATGAGTGCGTCCGCAGATTTCAGCAGATCCGGAGCAACCGCCACCACTTCATCCATGGCCACTGTGCGTGCGGCAGAGGTTGTGGAAACGAAATGCAAGTCTGCCAGCAGGCGGTCGACAACGCGGGGGAGATTTGCCGGAGTCTCATATGTCAGCTGGGAGAGAAAAGCATGAACCAGCCGTTTGATCTGCTTCACCTGATCTCCACCAGGATTTCCAGCCTTGAGTGCGTTCTTGTCCTTAAAATATTCTACGCGGAAATAGGCTTTGACATCCGCTTCGCTCATTGTCCATGAAGCAGCCCCTCCCGGCTTGGCCGGTGGCTGAGCCCGCAAAGGACGCGATGCCTGCAGCAACAGGGATAAGCCGCTCAGAAATGCCAGAAACGGCACATACATTCTGCCTTGCCGCGGAAACAAATTGGATCCCCCAGGTGTTCCGAACCATGATTGCAAGTCTGGCTCCGTTTTAGATCACTTCGCAAGAGACCCAGAAAACCTGTGCCGTCCCACGCAGTTCAATCTGTTGAGCCCCTTGAAATCGTATCGGAAGAATTGTTGTCTGACCACTCTGTCTCGACAGATCTCAGGGCAACCTGCTGTTGATTCAATACTGATGCAACACGAAAGTGTCTTTAGAGCATTTTTGTAAATCTTATGGCGAACTTGCCTCGCGGCATTCAGTCTTTCATCAAATGAAACCTTTTTGACGCGGGCACATGATCGACCAAACTGGTCTAGAGAAATGATGATCGGGAGAAAATCTCTTCCGGAGGAGTCTCTCAGACTGTGAAACTACCATCGCTGGAAAAGAGATGTCAAGCAGCCTGCGATGCGTCCGCAGACAACACCCCCCTTTCCCGCCTTCGATGTGAGTGAGAACAAAATAGAATGATTCTGCCCGAAATGCGGATTGTATTATCTTTACAGTGTGGGCAAGTCGCTGCTGGAGCATTGATCACGATCTGTTTGAGTGACCAGTCCCCTTCGAAGTTGGCCGGATTTCAAAAGCACTCTTCTGGGGCGTCTGATTGCCCGCAAGCCCGGGTCTGCTATCCTTCTTCAAGTCTGGTGGAGCCCAGACCGCACAGCGATCCGGCGTGGCCTGTTTGTTTCGGTCACAACCAAAGCCCTCCACGCACCTCGAACTTTTCTCGATCTGGAAGAAATCGGAG
>Ga0182745_1005668_pt1 | contig 10163 bp, 9 predicted proteins | sample eDN3rd30CKraftBY_FD_128523 | JGI IMG/M metagenome (GOLD analysis project Ga0182745, IMG submission 128523) | Enriched backyard soil microbial communities from Emeryville, California, USA - eDNA 3rd pass 30_C Kraft BY (version 2) (version 2) | ecosystem: Environmental > Terrestrial > Soil >... | reverse complement strand
TTGGTAACAACCGGGCTTGGGGCAATCTAAGCTGCCCTCAGAACTGGCGGTCAATGACCGGGGCTGGAACCCTCGCGAGACTAGCCGGAAATCCCACACCCTTTAGGGGTGGGAAGCTTAACACATCCCTCACTCACTCCAAGCAATCTCCCGCCCCTCGGACGATTACCCACGTAAGACCTCCACATCGACCGTACAATGAACGTTTCGCGGCCAGCCTCCATCCACCGCTGAAGCGACAACCGCACTCACACCCTCGTCACATCATCCAAAACAGCAACCACTCCAATATCGATTTATCATACATTATTCATTATAATATATTTTCAATCTTGCATATTCCATAAAACGCAATCATACCTGAAGTCAAGTTCGTCGACATTGCGGAGATCCCTTTCGATCCGGCCTTGGGTCTCTCTAACCTGATGATGCGGACGCTTCGACCTGTTAATCCGCTGGCTCCGCACGGGAGTTAGGGAATGCTAGCCGCCTGGTGATGGGGAACCATCTCGCCGAGTATCGAATAAGAGAGGGACCCTGGGCGTCAAACCTTGCGAGCTTCCGCCACGAGGTGCGGCAGCTCGGGGAGGATAATTCGTGTCATGCCCAGTTCGACCGCGGCGCGTGAGCCTGGGAGGGCGAGTACGACCAGCCGATCGACCAGGCCTCCCAGCGCACGGCTCAAGATGCACGCCGAGCCGATCTCGGCATGACTGAGCATGCGAAAGAGTTCGCCAAAGCCAGGGATCGGCTTGGTCAGGATCGCGGAAACCGCCTCAGGCGTCCGGTCGCGCGGACTAATCCCGGTTCCACCCGTGATCAAGACCGCATGCAGGTCGTCGCGGTCCGCGTACTGACGGATCAGCCCGCGGAGGTCGTCGGGCTCGTCTCGAATGATCTCACGAGCCGCCACGTGATGACCGGCCGACTCCGCCAGCTCAACCAACAAACGGCCCGAGGTGTCGGTCTCAATCGTTCTCGTATCCGAGACCGTCACGACCGCCAGGTTCAACGATCGAAGAGCTCCAGCCCGATGTCCCGTGACCGAGTCACTCATATTACGTTTTCCCGATGATCATGATTCGACCCGGCCATCTTGGCTTTCTAATCGCTAGAAACCAAGTAAAGCGACGGATTTGCTCGGCGTCTTGATCCTACTACAATTACAATGAAATGAGACGCAGCCGGCCCGATTGCGTTCCCAAAAGAGATCGCCAGCTTGCGAGGAGGGGGAACGCAATCAAGGGCCACGCGGCCAGAAGGAGGTTGCGGAAGGATGGCCAGGTTCCGGCAACGTTCTGAAATCAACAGGCCGGTCGTGCTCCTGGGGGCCGCGCTCATCACCCTCATCTGGGGTGCCTCGCCCAGCTCAGCGGATCTGATCGTGCTCCGAGGCGGAGGCGAACTCCGCGGCAAGGTCTTTCCCGACCTCGAGCATCCCAACAAACAGCTCGTCCGGCTCGAGTCGGGGGGCAAAATACCCCTGGTCTTCGAGAAAGCGCGGATCCTCAAGGTCATCCCCAAGGCCGGGCCGCTTGATGGGTACGTCGAACGCCTCGACGCGCTCAAGCTGAAGGGGCAAGACTCGGCGGAGCTCCAGTTCCAACTGGGGACCTGGTGCGGCGATCACAAGCTACACGATCTGGCCGAAGTCCATTATGAGGCGGCCATTGCGCTGGATGAAGCGTACGCCCCGGCACACGAGAAGCTCGGTCACAAGAAGGTCGGGGAACGTTGGCTCAACGCGGACGAACAGCGCGAGGCGTTGGGTTTAGTGAAGTACAAGGGCAAGTGGATGACCGTCGCCCAGCGCGAGGCCATGGAGGCCCGCCAGGAGGCCGAGGAAGAATATGCGTCCTGGGTGCGCCGGCTCCGTTTGCTTCGTAACGTCATGCTCAACGCGGCGGAAGATAAGGCCCAGCGGGCGGAAGCCCAGCTCAAGGAGATCCGCGAGCCAGCGGCGGTCCGTCCTCTGGTACGCGTCTTCGGCCGCGATGCCGATGAGCTCCGCACCCTGCTCGACCAGGTCCTGAGCTTGATTCCGGGGCCAGAGGCGGCGTCGGCCCTCGTTTCTCGGCTGCTGGACGAGTCGGACCACCAGGTTCGGAGCGGCACGTTAGCCTGGTTGGAAACGCGAAACGACCCGAACATCGTTCCCGCCCTGACCAAGGCCTTGCGATCGAAGCAGCCCGAGGTGGTGAACCGGGCCGCCTGGGCTCTTGCCGCTCTTGATGTCGCGTCGGCGGTGCCCAGCCTCGTGTCAGCGCTGGTTGTCACACAGTATCGGCCCGTCGTGATCGGCTCGAGAGCCGACCCGGGGCCAATCGACCTAGTCCCGAACGCGGCGGGGATGGGAACCGGCCCCTTTTACACGAACGGCAGCTCGATCGCCTTCCTTTCTCCCCCCGCGATGGCCCCCGGCAGCATCGCGTTCGGAGCGTCGTCTCAGCCATTCACACCCGACCTGGCAGCATCGCTTTCAAACGGGGCGATGAGCACTCATTCGGGGGCCCGCGGGCCAGGCGGAGGACGGGCTCCGCTGTTTCGGCTCGTGGCTTACTCCTACGAGAACGTGGAAGTCCACAACGCTCTCGTCAAGCTGTCAGGACAAGACTTTGGTTATGACATCGCCACCTGGCGGCGGTGGGTGAATACGAAATTCCGAATCGACCGAGCTCCCATCAGGCGCGTCCCTCAACCTTGACCTGAGCTTTTTTTCAGAATGCCGTCGGCCTCGCTCATGCGAACCTCGATACCCCACGATCGAACTAAACGAGAGGAGTGGCCGGACGAGCGACCGGCCTTGTTGAGCCAACGGTGAGCCGAGTAAAAGGCTCGCCCATCGCGGGATGGATCGAGACGCCATGTTGGATGTCAATAAACCGCCTCGAGTTGTGATCGTGGGGGGCGGCTTTGGCGGCCTGTTCGCGGCCCGTGCCCTGAAACGGGCTCCGGTCCGCATCACCCTGATCGACCGGCAGAATCATCACCTCTTCCAGCCCTTGCTTTACCAGGTGGCCACCGCCGCCCTTAACCCCAGCGACATCGCCTCGCCCATCCGGCGCATTCTGCGAAACCAAAAGAACATCGAGGTCCTGCTCGGCGCAGTCAACGAGATCGACCTGGCCCAGAAGCAGGTCCATGCCACCGGAGAGTGGGTTCCGTTCGATCTCCTGATTCTCGCGACGGGAGCCACCCATTCGTATTTCGGACACGATGAATGGGGAGCCTACGCGCCGGGGCTCAAGAGTATCGAGGATGCGCTTGAAATTCGCCGGCGCGTGCTTTACGCCTTCGAGGCGGCGGAGCGCGAGACCAACCCGGCGCGCAGGGAAGCCTGGCTCACGTTCGTCATCGTGGGGGCGGGACCGACAGGCGTGGAGCTTGCCGGCGCTCTCTCGGAAATCGCCCGGCACGCCCTGGCTCGCGACTTCCACCGCATTGACCCAACTCAGGCTCGGGTCATCCTGCTCGAAGGGACGTCAAGAGTCTTGCCGGTCTACGTGGAGTCTCTATCGACCAAGGCCCAGAAGCAGCTCGAGGCCATGGGGGTCGAGGTGCGGACCGGGGAGCTCGTCACGGCGATCGATGCCGAGGGAGTAAATCTGGGCGAAGAGCGAATCGAGGCGCGAACGGTCCTCTGGGCCGCGGGCGTCTCCGCCTCCCCCTTGGCCCGGTCGCTCGATGTTCCGCTCGATCGCGCGGGGCGCGTGCTGGTTGAACCCGACCTGACGATCCCAGGACACGATGACGTCTACGTGATTGGCGACCTGGCAAGCCTCGCGCAAGATGGCAAGTTGATCCCCGGGGTTGCACCGGCCGCCATGCAAGAGGCGATTCACACGGCGCGGAACATCGAGCGAACCGTGCGCGGCAAGCCCAGATTACCGTTCCGATACCATGACAAGGGGTCGCTCGCCACGATCGGCCGGGCCGCCGCTGTCGCCGATCTCGGTTGGACCAAGCTTTCCGGTCCAATCGCCTGGTTCGCCTGGCTCTTTATCCACATCTTTTTCCTGATCGGCTTCCGCAACCGCTTCGTCGTCCTGTTCTCCTGGGCCTGGTCGTATCTGACGTACGACCGAGGCGCCCGCCTGATCACCGCTCCTCCGTCCAAGCAACCGGTCCCGGAACCCGCTCGCGAATAACAACACTACAGGAACCCCCTTCCTCTCGCGGATAATGGATAATACAAAGAGGCTCGACTCGGATCGGCAAGAGAATCTGGCTGGGCAAACCGCCAGGGGTTCACTGGCGGCTCGTGGGTGGATTCGAGGACAATGGGTCCGTGGCCAGCCAAGGCGATCAGTCCAATAGGTGTTGGGGGAGGGGAGCAAGGCGTGACGGCCGAGAACTGGGATCAGCGAACGGAGTTGGCGAGAGCGGTGCGGATCGTGAGGCAACGGCTTGAGACGTTGAGCCGGGCGGGCATCGAACGAATCCCCGCGCCTTCGCTCCCCGCGATCTCACCCAGGGGCTCATCCACCCGGGTCAAGTCGGCTTCTCCCTCCGCGATGACCACGGCCACGACGCGCGGAGGGATGAGGCCCTCGGCCATCGAGCGGCAGGCAACGCCGCTTCGGGCGGATTCAGCCGCGGTGACGGCCGAGACGCGAGGCGAGCTGACCCGCCCCGCGGGGCCTTCCTCTCCGGCAAACTCCGGCCCTCCTCCCGCCCCCGTTGTCATGCCTCCTTCGTCCCTCTTCGGCGAGGTTGGGATTTCCAAGGAGACGGTCCCGGCGGCGGAGCGCCCCGCCCGATTAGCCGCCCTGGCCGCCGAGGTCGCTCAATGCCAGCGCTGCCCTCATCTAGCGGCCGAGCGAACCCAAACCGTGTTTGGGACCGGATCGCCCACCGCGCGATTGATGTTCATCGGCGAGGCCCCCGGAGCGGACGAGGACCGGGCTGGCGAGCCCTTCGTCGGCCGAGCGGGCCAACTCCTTAATGACATGATCACCAAGGGGATGGGTCTGCAACGCTCCGAGGTCTACATCGCGAACATCCTCAAGTCCCGTCCACCGAATAATCGCGACCCCGAACGGGATGAGATCGTCCATTGCCTCCCTTACCTGGAACAGCAGATTGCCATCGTCCAGCCCGAGTTTCTTTGCCTGCTCGGCCGGATCGCCGCGCAGACGCTACTGGAGACCGCCCTTTCGATGTCGAGGTTGCGCGGCAAGTGGCACCGCTGCCGCGGAATCCTGACCCTGGTCACCTACCATCCCTCGTACCTGCTCCGCACGCCGGCCGCCAAGAAAGATGCGTGGGCCGACCTGCAAATGCTCATGAAGCAGATGGGTCTGACCCCGCCGAGCCGCGCGAAGCGCTAAGGCTCATCGCTAGCCTCCACGTGCCTCAGCGCGGTGGAGTCCTGGTTTCGGCGGGCGGTACCCCCTTGCCGGACGCCCCGGGGAATCGGTAACTTCGGGGCGCGATATGCGCAAATTGGGATGGAATGTGAATCAGTCCGATCGAGTGACTTTTCGGGTCCAGGAGGCTTTTGCTCGTGCCAGACAACCTTGACGACCTGCTGACCCGCGCCAAGGCAATCCGTAAAGATATTCTGAGGATGACGACCGAAGCGGGCTCGGGCCACCCGAGCAGCTCGCTCTCGGCCACCGAGTTCGTGACGGCCCTCTACTTTGGCGGCTTCCTTCGCTACGACGTGAAGAACCCCCACTGGGCGGACCGCGACCGGTTCATTCTCTCCAAGGGGCATGCCGCCCCGGTACTGTACGCGGCCATGGCCGAGGCAGGATACTTCCCCAAGGATCAGATCATGACCTTGCGGAAGCTGGGTAGCCCCCTGGAAGGGCACCCGAACATGGTCAGACTGGCCGGTATTGAAGCCTCGACCGGCTCGCTCGGCCAGGGACTCTCCATCGGCGTCGGCCATGCGCTGGCCGCCCGCGTGGACAAAAAAGATTTCCACACCTACGTCTTGACCGGCGACGGGGAACTGGGTGAAGGGCAAATCTGGGAGGCCGCCGCGTCGGCCGCCAAGTACAAGCTCGACAACCTGACGGTCATCGTGGACCGGAACCACTTCCAGCAGACCGGCTCCGCCGAGGACGTCCTGGACATGGATCCGATCGACGGCAAGTTCGCCGCGTTCGGTTGGGCCACCCAGGCCATCAACGGCAACGATATGGGAGAGGTCCTCAAGGCCCTCGAGCGAGCCCGAGCCACCAAGGGGCAGCCATCCTGCATCCTCTCGCTGACCCACAAGGGGCAGGGGATCCTGAACCTGCTCAACAAGCTGGGTGATCTCAACTTCCATGGGAAGCCCCTGCCGGCCAAGTATCTGGACGAAGCGCTGGCCGAAGTCTCCTGATCAAACGGCCGGACAAAGAAACCGGATCGTTAGTTGTTGGGCTGAGCCACGGTGCCGGTTATTTCGCCGGCATCGTCCTTTAGGAAATGCCCCTCGCTTCACTCTCCACGAACAAAAGTAATCCGTGGGCATCCCCACGCCTCGCATCACCCGTCCCCTTTTGGCCTGCACCCCCCTTTTCAGCAAGGCCCAAGGCGCGACGAGAGGCCCTATCGAAGACAACGGGAAAGGCGCCGACGACAATGGCTGGAGCATCCTCCGCAGTACAATCGAAACGAGAACCAGGTAAGGCGACGCGCGACGCGTTTGGTCGCGCCCTCGAAGCCCTCGGGGCCGAGCATCCCGACCTGGTCGTGGTCGATGCCGACGTAAGCAACTCGACCCGCACCGAGTGGTTCGGAAAGAAGTACCCCGACCGCTTCTTCAACATCGGTATCGCCGAGAGCAACCTCGTCGGTATCGCTGGCGGCCTGGCCAGCTCGGGCAAAATGAGCCTGATCTCGTCGTTCGCCGCGTTCATCACCTGCAACGCCTACGACCAGCTCCGCATGGCGGTCGCCTATCCCAAGCTGAACGTCAAGGTGGTCGGCAGCCACGCCGGCATCTCGATCGGCGAAGACGGCGCCTCGCAGATGGGAATTGAAGACGTCTCCCTGACCTGCTCGCTCCCCGGCTTCGTCGTCATCGTTCCAGCCGACGACACGTCCGCCGCCGCGGCGACCGCCGCCATGCTCGAGTACAAGGGGCCGGTCTACCTCCGCGTCGGCCGACCCGACGTCCCTCGCATCTACCCGGAAGGCAAAGCGGACTTCACCATCGGCAAGGCCAACCAGCTTCGCCAGGGGACCGACGTGACCTTGATCGCCAACGGCTTAATGGTCGCCCCGTCGCTCGACGCGGCCGAGGCCCTGGCCGCCGACGGGATCAACGCCCGCGTGCTCGACATGCACACGGTCAAGCCCATCGATCGCGCCGCCCTCCAGGCCGCCGCCGAAGAGACCGGCGCCCTCGTCGTGGCCGAGGAACACCTGGCCCACGGCGGACTCGGCAGCGTCGTCGCCATGACCGTCGCCGAGATCAAGCCCGTCCCCATCCGCTACGTCAACCTGGGCGACCAGTTCGGCGAAAGCGGCTCGCCCGACGCCCTCATCGAAAAATACGGCATGACCGCCGCCAACGTCATCCAGGCCGCCAAGGCCGCCGTCGCCGCCAAGAAGGCCTGAGCGAGCGACCGCGAACATGCCCCTTTAGGGCGTCGAGCTCACCCCGACGCCCAAGTCCTGTCCAACAACAAACGGCTTCTTGCTTATGCATAAGCAAGAAGCCGTTTGTTGTTGGTCCGTTTTGTCTCTTTGAAGCGTTGCTCAGACCCAAACGGAGCGGTCGAGCGAACGGTAGCCCACGGCCTCGGCGATGTGTTGGGGCTGGATCAGGTCGCTCTCATCGAAGTCGGCCATGGTGCGGGCCACGCGCAGAACTTTGTCGTGGGCCCGGGCGGAGAGACCGAGCTCTTCCATCGCCGCTTTCAAGAGGCTGAGGGCTTCGGGCCGCATGGTGCAGAACTTGCGGACCTGCCTCGGCGTCATCCGGCCATTGACCAGCGGGCCCTTCTGACCGAACCGTTCCACCTGCCGCTCGCGCGCCTTGAGCACCTGGTTGAGAAGTTCGGCCGAGGTGGGACCGGGAGGGGCCTCGGCCAGTTGGGTGAAGGGGACCGCGGGGACCTCGACGTGCAGGTCGATCCGGTCGAGCAACGGTCCCGAGATCTTGCTCAGATACTTTTCCACCTGCTGCGGCGTGCAGCTACAGGACCGGCGCGGGTCGCTCCGATAACCGCAAGGGCAAGGGTTCATCGCCGCCACCAGCACGAAATCGGCCGGGAAGGTGGTGCTCCGCAACGCCCGGCTAATCGTCACATGTCCTTCTTCAAGCGGTTGGCGCAACACTTCCAGAGTTTTACGGTTAAATTCGGGCAATTCATCAAGAAATAGAACTCCTTTATGAGCCAAACTGATCTCGCCGGGCTGCGGTGTACTGCCACCGCCGACCAACCCCGCGTCGCTCACCGAGTGGTGTGGCGAGCGAAAGGGGCGGACGGCCATGAGGGGCTCGCCGGGGCGCAAGAGTCCCATCGCGCTGTAAATCCGGGTCGTCTCCAGGCTCTCGGCGGGTGTAAGCGACGGCATGATCGTGCCGAGCCGCCGGGCGAGCAAGGTCTTTCCCGTCCCAGGCGGGCCGATCATCAAGACATTATGAGCTCCTGCCGCGGCAATCATAAGCGCGCGTTTGGCGTACTCTTGCCCCTTCACATCCACGAAATCATCTTCGGTTCGGCTGAGCCGTCGAAAAACTTCGTCCAGTTCCACCGCGCACGGCTCTAGATCAAGCTGGCCCGAGAGAAAGCCGGCTGCCTCGGATAGGCTGCCGATCGGGTAGACCGGGATCTGGTCCACCACGGCCGCTTCCGAAGCATTGGCCTCGGGGACGAGCAGGCCGTCGAAACCCTCTCGGGCCGCGGCAAGGGCCATGGCGAGCACCCCTTTGATCGGCCGGGTCTCTCCCGTCAGCGCGAGCTCCCCCACAACCGCGAACCGGCCGGGCCGCTCAAAGCTCACCTGACCGCTTCCCACCAGCATCCCCAGGGCGATCGGTAAATCAAAGCCGCTGGCTTCCTTCTTCAGGTCGGCCGGGGCGAGGTTGATCACCACGCGATCGATTGGGCGTTTATAGCCCGAGTTCACCAGCGCGCGTTCCACCCGATGCGTACTCTCACGCACCGCGGCCTCGGCCAACCCCACCAGGACCGTTTTCGGCATCGATGCGGAGGAAATATCCACCTCCACCTCGACAGCCACCGCCTCGATTCCAACCAGCGTGAAGGAAGACAGCTTGGCGAGCATCGCGAGCCCTTAACCACCTGGTTGGTCTTTTACTGCATTTGAGGAATCCCGACATCCCTCGAACTCCTTGGTCTCAATCCCAAAAGCCCGAGGATGATCGACATCAGTTTACCATGCCTGCATCAAAGATACATCCAACCCCTTGAAAATCAGCCCGAGACCACCTTGCAATGGCAATAACGGACGCTCTCGTGAACCGGGGAACCCCCTTGTTCATTTCTCCAGATTACCGGGGCCGAAGGCTTGGGGTAAAAGCTCGGCAACGGTGGACTCGATCACTTCGTCGCTGTCGCAGACGCAAAGCACCGAGGCCCGCGGTCCGAACTCGTTGAGCACCTGGCGGCAGGCGCCGCAAGGGGCGGTGGGTTTCTTCGTGGGCGTATACACCACAACGAGCTGGATCGAGCGATGGCCTTTCGCCACCCCCTGGAAAACCGCGTTTCGCTCGGCACAGACCGTTAGTCCATAGGAGGCGTTCTCAACGTTGCACCCGGCGTCGAGCGTCCCATCGTCGTGAACGATCGCCGCCCCCACCTTGAACTTGCTATAAGGGCAATAGGCGTTCTTGCTGGCGGCCTTCGCAAGCTCAACCGCGTCTCGAACAAGGTCCTTACTTATTGATTTCAAGGAATTCTTGTTTTTTGTGTTCGCGGGCGGGTCCGGCTCCGCCGCGTGGACAACGACCAACTCCTGGGCTCCCAGGAGGGCGAGGAACAACCCGACCGCGCGGACGAGCCTCTGAAAAGAGCAACGGATTGTCCCCAAGATAGCCTTCATCAACTTCTCCCTTGGTATTCGTTTACGTCTTCTTACACGGAAACTTAGCCGAAAGCCCACACCCTTTAGGGGTGGGATGAAGGCGTGTGGTCTCGATGGATCAGCCAATTGCGGATAGCATGAAACTGCCTCGCAAGAGGCCGTTCTTTGGA
>Ga0182745_1005665_pt1 | contig 10170 bp, 3 predicted proteins | sample eDN3rd30CKraftBY_FD_128523 | JGI IMG/M metagenome (GOLD analysis project Ga0182745, IMG submission 128523) | Enriched backyard soil microbial communities from Emeryville, California, USA - eDNA 3rd pass 30_C Kraft BY (version 2) (version 2) | ecosystem: Environmental > Terrestrial > Soil >... | reverse complement strand
GGGTCGGCTCCCACGTTAAATCTTTCGAGGCCTGCTCGGTGTTCACTGCACGTTACGGCCTGACGACTCGCCGCACCGCTAAAACGGCACGTCTGTCTCAGAGGCTTCGACGATTTCGTTACCTCCATCGCCGCTCCGATAGCTTCCGGCTGGAGCGATCACCCTTGGCCGGGTGGGACTTACACCCACTGGGAAACTGTGCCTTATCACGGCGCGCAATGCATAAATTTTCTTAAATCTTAAACATTTACATTTTTCATTGATTTCAATATTGTTTGGCCGACAGTATCAGGATGCCCTGAGGGGGAACGAAGACACATCCGCGGGTGTCTCCCGAGGTTGACGTGCAAAGGGGCGATAAAATTCGATCGTTTTTCCAGGATTCAATACGTGCGGTAGCACAAATTGAGGGGAACCAAAAGGGGATGTCCCCGTAGGAGGGGATGTGTCCAGCGCGACCGTCGCGGATCTTGCCACACGGAAGTCCCGCGAATCACTCGTCTGGTCGCGATCGCACTCGGACGGACTTCGTCAGGGCGCGGCATGATTTCAGAAATCGCCAACGGCATATCCCGGTTCGGCTCGATCCGCGGCGGGTCGGCGAATTGCTGGATGAGGAGGCGGCACTGCGTTGGGGTAAACTCTTTCCGAGATATGGCCCATAAAAATGCGTGAGTGCAGCCTTGCATCGCAAATAATGTGCATGCGTCTATCTCTGTTTTCCTCAGGTGGAGCAAGATGGAACTGGATGTCCATCGGGCTCTTTTTCGATCGAACTCCTAACCTTGCCCTGATCCGTTCGTCTTCGACTCACTGGAGCATTCACTAAGGCGACGGGCCGGACCCCGGACGCTCGACCTGGCCACCACATTCCGTCTCGAACTCGAAAATTCACCAAGCGGACCTGGAATTGACATGCCTTTGACATGACAAGCTGCCAGAATCAGGTTTCGTTCTCAACGAGCCGATGAAACGTGCTGAGGCGTCCCACGCTTCCGGCCGTGAGCGAACCGGATATGACCGCGGGCTGATCCCAAGGAGATTGATTCATCATGATGAACGAGCTTGACCGACGTTCGTTTCTCCAGTCCGCAATCGGCGGGGCATCTTTCCTGTCGGCAAGCTTGCCCTTGATCGGCCAGGCACGGTCGTTGGTCAGCGCTGATGACACGCGACCCGAGATCCTGTTCTTGACCTGGCAACGCGATCCCACAACGACCATGACCGTTCAGTGGATCGTCGAATCCGATTCTAACGAGGCATCGGTCGCTTTCGCTGAGCTGCGCGAAGGAGCGGTCTCGCAATCAGTCAAGGCCATACCACGCCCTTATCCCGAAACCAACTTGCGGATCCTCCGCGCAGAGTTGACAGACCTGAAACCAGGAACGGAGTACCGCTTCCAACTCAATGGCAAGGGATCCTTTTTCCGGTTCCAGACCATGCCCGCCAAGGCCACGGACTCCTTCCAATTCATTTCGGGAGGAGACTGTGATATCAACGCTCACGCCATCGCCAATAACATTTTGGCGGCCAAGCAAGACCCCATGTTTACCCTGATCGGCGGCGACCTGGCCTACGACAATGGCGTCAGCGTGGAACGAAGTCTGAGCTTCCTGCGCAATTACAGCCAGCACATGATTGATTCTCAAGGGCGACTGATCCCCCTGGTCGCCTGTCTCGGGAATCACGAGGTCAAAAAAGGCTATGGCGCAAAGCGCGAGGAGAGTCCATTCTTCCTCGCGGTACACGATGGTCTCTATGCCGATCGGACGTTTGCGACTCTTGACTTCGGAGACTACCTGAGCCTGATCCTGCTCGACACCGGTCACATCGCCCCCATTGAGGGCGAACAAACCGCCTGGCTCGAGAAGGTCCTGGCCCCGCGTATCGAGCTGCCGCATGTGTTCGCGGTCAATCACGTACCCGCGTATCCTTCGTTCCGAAAGTTCGAGGCCACCGGAGGCAAGGCGGGGACCGGAGAGCTGAACCGAGTTCACTGGGTTCCCCTGTTCGAAAAGTACAACGTGGATATCGTGCTGGAACATCATGACCACACGTTCAAACGCACCCATCCTCTGAAGGACGGTCTTGTCAACAAGCAAGGCATTCTCTATCTAGGTGACGGCTCGTGGGGCAAACTACGTGCGCCGGCCAGCCCCGAGAAGCGCCCGTACCTTGCCAAGACAAGTGAGTCCTACCACCTTTCGCTCCACCGTCTCGAAGGAAACGAACGCTTTCACCTGGCCCTCCGTGAAGATGGAAAGGTGGTTGACATCGTTCGTTCGAGCAAGCGGCCAAGACGCGCGGTGGGCCGCTCAGCCTGACCCTCGTGGCGTGAACTTCGACACACGCCTATCGCGGTTTATCATTCAATGAGGCCTGCGCCACCTGGTTGGGCCGCTTCGACGGAATGCAGAGGAGCCAGGCCCAGCCAGCCCTTGGTTGACTTAGGTTGAGCGAGTTGAGGAACCCGCCTGCTCAACGGTCCCGTTCCAGAAATGGACGAGCCGCGCCTTGAGGCTGGATCGCTCCGGCCGGTAGAGAGAGAGGAGCCGATCCGCGATGACGCGAAGCTCTTGGGGGGTAGGCCGATTCGCTGCCGTACCGAGCGCCGACGATGTGGAGGAACCCGGCGTCGCGGTTATGCAAACATCGACCGACCTTTCAACCGGGCTGATTCGCGTCTCAGGCTCTTTCAGTAGCCTGGCGGTAAACTCGTCGAACGACTTGCTTGTGAAGGACTCGTCGACGTTATCGGTGCCGTTCCAAAGTCGATCAAAGTGCGCCGAGTCGCTCGTAACCCTCGAGTTGATCAGCTCGGCCTTCATGGCCCTGAGTTCGGCTGCCAGTTGATCGAGATCCTCGCGCTCCTCGCGGAACGCCGCCCACTGGTCCTGGTACATGGCGCCGAGGATTCGGGCCAAGGATTTTAGGTCGCGTAGCGCTTCGCTCGTTGTGGAATCCGACTCCTCGAAGGGGAGGATGGATAACTCGTTATCGAGGATCAACTGGTCCTGAAGGCTGGGAGCGAGTTGCGAACCTCGGTTTTCCACCGCGACATCCCACCCATCTTCAGCCACATTGGCTTGAGTTCCACGACCCAACAAGGGATGCGTTTGAGCCGTCCCGTAACGGATTCGAAAGCGGAACGGTCCTAAGTTCAACTCAGTCCCGTCGACCAGAAGAGCAAGCTTACAGGCACATCCATTTGCCTTGATGCCATTGGTCGAAAGTAGGTCAACCACCCAAACGCCCACCTCGGTCCGCAGCAAGGCGCAATGAATCGGCGCGATCTGTTTCGAACGCAACCGAAGCTGGCAACGGTCGGATTGACCGATCAGCGCGAGCACCGACCCCATCCGCCACGTAAACCCCTCAGAGCCAGGAGCCTCGGCTTCGAGCAAGACTTCTGCTACGGGAGCGCCCGCCTCTGGGGCCGTCAACCGCTGAAATGGTGAGCCTTGACCGGCTTCAAGGCCAGGCCGACCTCCTTCGCCGAACGTTGAACCTCCTTGAAGTCGAAGGGTCGCCCCCCCTACCCTGACTTCGCTCGACGCGTCGAGCCACGCCCAGGGGCGGCCGGAGTCGCCAATGCTTAGGTTCTGTTCGCAACTTAGATCAACGGCGAGGATCCGCCCGCCGATAACCTGGAAGTAGCAATGACTCAATGCAACCCGAGCGTCGGATAACCTCAGGTCAGCGTCGGGATGCTTACCACAGGTCACGAAAGGTTGGTGGAAAATCCGCCGTGCGCGATGTGTCGCCCCATCACCCCGGACCTCGATGACCAAGGGGCTGAGCGCGCCACATACATTGCGGAAAAGGTCCACCATATTCGAATCCATGGATCCTATCCTTTGCGAGTCCACTCACACCAACCACAGTCACTGATCTACCAGGTTGAATTCAGACCCATGGACAACGCTAAATAACACGAAGTGTGAGCTCCGGTAGTCAACCCTAACTCCAAGCGGCCTTCTCCACTCACTCCGATTTGAAAAGGCGGCCCGAGCCCCGACGTTCTTCACTCGTGTGAAGGGCATACGAGTGGATCCATTCAAGCCAATCCCGTTCCCTCAAAACCAAGGCCCCCGCATCTGGAATCGTCGCGTCTAGCGCGAGGAATGGGAGTGGATTGTTTCTGAAAGTCGCTTCGAGTGGTGTTTCACTCGACGCGAGGGTATCAACTCATGGAAATCCAGTCATCGAAGGATGCATCCACCTGGATTTCGTCGGCTCTGTTAGGTCAGAGGTATGTTATGGGCATCCGCTCTACCGAGAGTCAATAAGCACTGACGAAAATGATCGCAACTTCATCACGAGGCGCGACAGTGCTGATGGCAATCCTGTTGCCAACCCCGGGTTCAGCAAGGTTCACAGCGTCTTTCGTTCAGGATTGGCTCCTGGCTTCGCAAGGACATTACCGAACTGAACGAAGCGTCAATCCTAACTTGCTTCAAAACTAAAAAATATCATATGGAATTTTCTTGACATCAAGAGCCGGTCGAGCAGTCTCAACGGTGGTGAAACACTTGAAGTGACCTAGCTCCGCCAGGTCATTCAACACCGTTTTAACTGGAGTTCATTGTGCCAGACGACGACACCACAAGCCTCACGATTGCATGCACGCATTGAGAATCCCTATTCATCATGCTTCCACTCAAGCCCTCATCCGTCCTTTTGTCGCTTAAGAACGTATGACGAACAGAGCAAACGGGGCCAAGTGACTTAAGTCGGGTGCGGACCGAATCACCACCTCAACCTAGATCTCCTAGGTTCTCATAGAAATGGATACGTCCTGAAGTGGTTCATTTTCTTCACGTTTGCTTTCTTTTTGACGGCCGATCCGTCGCTTAGGTATCTTGTTCCATAGAATCTCTGGAAATGAGCTGGCCGAACGCTCAACGACGGACGTAGAAGTCCGAGACCACCGCGACGTGCAACGCCTTGGCCTCAATGGCCGAGACCCGAGGCCGTGACACCTGCTGACGCTCGACGCCTTGAGTGAGATTCCTTCCATGCGCCACGCATCATTAGGTCGGTCGCGGCGATCCGCCTCGGGACGAAAGAACCGGCTTCAACCTGGTCTGGAGTGTCTTGAGGGACGAGCGCTTCTCGCGGTCTTTCCGGTCACGGACAGCGGCGACAGCGGAGCTTTGGGGACGCTCCGCTGGGCGATCGAGCAGGTGAACTCGGGGCAAGGAGGCGACACCATTGCCTTCAACCTCTCGGACAGCCCAACCCAAACGATCCGGGTGACCTCGGCCTTGCCGAGCCTGTTGGTCCCGGTCACGATTGATGGACGGAGCCCGTCGGCGGACCTGGGGATCTCTCGTGTCCAGATCGATGGGTCTCAGGCGGGCGCGGGGGTCAGTGCCTTCACAATTCTGGGTGGTTCCACCACGATCGCGGGCCTCTCCATCGTGAACTTTGACGGAGACGCGATTCGCGTCCTCGGCGCCGGCGGTAACATCATCCAGGGGAACTACCTTGGCCTCACCTCGGATGGTTCCACCCCTGCTCCAAACCATGGAAATGGGATCACGATCGCCTCGCTCAATAATCTGATCGGTGGTGCTGGCAGGGGAGACGAAAACCTGATTTCCGGAAATCAGGGATACGGCATCTCGATTGAAGGGGGCGCTGGGAACCGGGTTCAAGGGAACGGGATCGGGGTCGATCTCAGCGGGACTCAGAAGCGAGGGAATCGGGCGGGGGGCGTTTTCGTCAGAGACTCCGCGAGTAACCTCATTGGAGGAGTGGAATCGCATCAGGGAAATGTGATTTCAGGGAACGATTCCTTTGGGCTGAGGACCGCTGGCTCGACCAACGGCCTCCTCGTCCAGGGGAACTGGATCGGGACGGATCCGTCGGGAACCCTCGATCTAGGGAATCGTCTCGATGGGGTTCGGCTCCAGAGCGATCAAAACACAATCGGAGGGCTCAACGCAGGCGCGGGGAACGTGATCGCCTTCAACGGGATTAAGTTGGATCGCGTTGGGGCCGGAGTTTCCCTGGCTTCGAATGCCTCGGAGAATCGGATCCTCTCCAATTCGATCCATTCCAACGCCGGGCTCGGAATCGACCTGGGCGCAAGTGGCAACATAAGCTTGCAACCCCCCCGGCTTGATGCGGCGGCCTCGAGTGCCGAGTCCACGCAAATTATCGGCAACGTGCTCGGCTACAAGCCAAATACCAGCTATACCCTCCAGTTCTTCGCGAACACGGTGGGAGACCCCTCGGGGTTCGGCGAAGGTGAAGTCTTCCTCGGGACCGCGCAGGTCACCACCGACGCTTCGGGAAACGCCACCTACAGCGTCGGCTTCAATGCGATCGTCGGGCAAGGCGCGCTTCTGACCGCGACGGCGACCGACCCTGACGGAAATACCTCGACCTTCGCGTATAACATCTCAAATCAAGGGCAGTCGGATGTGGGTGCCACGTTAACCGCCAATCCCGAGGCGGCTCGACCAGGCGATCTCATTACGTACACCCTGGTCATCACGAACAACGGCCCCATGGTCGCCTACGGGCTGTCGGCCACGCACCTCCTTCCGGCTGGATCCACGCTCGTTTCCGCGAATACGTCGGATGGCGGGATCTCTTCCGGGCCCAACTCGATTCTCTTCAAGGTAGGAAGCCTTGCTCCCGGGCAATCCGCCACGGCAACCGTGATTGTCCGTACTTCGAGCGAGAGCGGCTCGAGCGCGACCAGCACCTTGAACGTTTCGAGCATGGGGGGCGACCTGAACCCCGGCAACAACACGAGCAGTGTCATGGTCCCGCTCGGAGCCGCGGTCGATTTGCAGGTCCAGGTCGAGAGCCGACCTGATCGCGTCGCGCCCGGCCAGAATGTCACTTACGTGGTCAGCCTGCGCAACGCCGGCCCCTCCCGCGCGACGAACGTGAAGCTTGCCGACCTCTTGCCTGCTCATGTGATGTTGATTTCCGCCAGCGCATCGCGAGGAGAGGTCGTCTACGCGGATAACCAACTCTCGGTCACCCTCCCGACGCTCGACTCCAACGACGCCTCTCTTGTGCTGACGATCGTGGTCGCCACCACCGACCTGACGCCGAGCCAACTGCTCAACGCCGCGTTCGCGACCGCCAACGAACCTGATCAGAACACGCGCGATAACACGGGGACCGCCTCGACCACGGTCGTTCCCATGGCCGACCTCGCGGTCAAAATCAAGGCTGGGCCTGGTCCGGTCCTCCAGGGCCAGTCGATCGTTTACCTGGTCACGCTGACGAACCAGGGACCTTCCGCCGTAAGCAACGCGACCCTGACTCACATCTTACCGGCTGGTGTTCGGTTCCTGTCGGCGAGCGACGACTCGGGAGGGGCGATCGCGTTCCAAGACGGCGTCGTGATCGACTCGATCGAACAAATCCTGCCCGGCCAGGAGGTTGTGCTCCGCGTGGTGGCCAGGGCCGTCGCCAACGTCCCCACCACGCTGGTCAGCACGGCCAGCGTGTCGGCTCCTCAGCTTGACGACCCCAACCCTTCGAATAATCTCGCCACATTGAGCCTTCCGCTCAACCTCGCGGCCAACCTCTCCGTCTCCATGACCGGAAGCGCGGAGACGGTGGACGCCGGTCGGTCGTTGTCATACACCATCGTCGTCACGAACCGAGGTCCAAGCACGGCGACAGGTGTGATTCTCGAAGACGTCCTCCCCCCGAATGTTGAGGTGACCTCCTACACCCTCAGTCAGGGGGACGTCGAGGTCGCGGGAGGACGCCTGATCGGGAAGATCGGAACGTTGGGCCTGGATGCCTTTGCCACGCTGGTCATCGTGATTAAAACCCCCGCCGAGGGCATGCTCTCCCTTCAGAACCAAGTCGCTGTTCGATCCGACCTGGCCGATCCGGTCGCGGACGACAACACTTCGACCATCACCACGGCGCTCGCTCCTCTGACCAACCTGAAGGTCCAGATGAGCCCCTTGGCGGGCCCTCTCCTCGAACGCCAACCAACGACCTTCGTGGTGACGGTCAGCAACCTGGGCCCCTCGACCGCCACCAACGTGGTGTTGACCCAATCGATCTCTGTCGGGTCGACCATCCTCTCGGCGACTGGCTCCTCCGGCACGGTTCAGATCAACGACGATGGACAGATTCGTCTCCTGATCGATCGGCTCGCCGTTGATGCCACCGCGACCTTCACGCTAGTGGTCCGCCCGGATCGCGTCGGCACCTTCCGAACGCGAACGATCGTCAATGGCGCGGAGCCTGATGAAGATGAGGGCGATAACGCGACCAACGTGGAGGTTGAGGTTGTGCCCGCGGCGGACCTCCAGCTCGGAGTGGTGACGAGCCAGAGTACCCTCACGGTGGGCGACCGACTCACCTACACGCTCACCGTCACCAACCAAGGGCCGTCCCCCGCCTCGGGCGTCCTCCTCTCCAGCCAGCTTCCCGCTGGAGCGATCCTGGTCTCCGCCACGCCTTCCCAGGGAAGTACGGAGTCTGGAGTGGGCTGGGTGACGGTGAGGTTGGGCGACCTGGCCGTGGGCGGAACCGCGTACGTCACCTTGGTTGTGATCCCTTCCATCAAGGGACTGGGAACGGGTGTCGTTCGCGTTGAAGCACGCGAGGCCGACCCGAACCCCGATAACAATGTTCAAAGCTCAACCGTTCGCGCGCTCGAACCTCCAGGTCAGTTCCGATTTGCCTCCGCGTTTGAAACCATCGACGAGAACGCCGGCGTAGCGACGGTCGTCGTTCAGCGCGTGGGAGGAGCACGCGGGCAGGTGACCGTGAACTACTTCACGGTCCTCTCGGGAACGGCCGTCCCCAACGTCGATTTCGTCCCCGTCTCCGGAACCTTGGTTTTCCAGGATGGCGAGACCTCGAAAACGTTCGAGATTCCCATCAAGGCGAATCCCTACACGCGCGGGGACCGCACGCTCCAACTCGTGATCCGAGGTCCGCAAGGGGGGGCGAAGCTGGGGGATCAGATCGCCACCACCCTCACGATCCGCGACCTCGACCCGGACCTGACCGGTCCTTCCGTACGGGAACTGCGTCTGGCTGGACCCGCGAACGCCGTTCAGTCGGTCACCTTGCACTTCAGCGAGCCGCTCAGCCAGGAAACCGCTCTCTTCGCCGAGGGGTACCAACTCTTCCATGTCGGTGCCGACGGCCTCTTCGGGACCTCCGACGACGTGCGCATCCCCCTGCGCGCCCCGGTCTACGACCCGTCCCTGTGGACCGTCACACTCACCCCGGCCACACCCCTGGGCGCAAACCAGTTCTACTATGTTCAGGCGATGGGCATGAGAGACCTGGTCGGAAACGCGCTCGAGTCGGGCACCGACGGGGGGCCAGCACACGTGTTCGGGTCGTACCTGGCCAGAGGGACCAGCTTGCGTTACTTCGATAGCCGGCAGACGCTGGTGACCTTGGGCGTGCAAGGGGGCGGATTGCTCGACCTCACGCGGTTCGCCAATGGCGAAGGGAACCGGCTTCAGCTTCTCCAGCCCGCGCCTGGCCGAACGGTACTCACTGGCCGAATTCGTGGTCGAGGGGGCTCAACCACTTTTAATTCCATGACGGGCCTGGGCTCGTTCGGCGGAATTCGGGTCAGGATGAGTGCGCCCAGTATTGTTGTCCGGCACCTTCCGTTCAACCGAGGGTATGTCTCGCCCCCCTCGGTCGACACGGTCTTCCCCACCGCCGTCGCACCGATCCCCACCAGGCCGGCCCGATTCCGGGCTCGGCGCATCGCTCGTTAACAGGCAGACCCGCGCGAGCTGAGCTCAACCCTGGTAAGGCGCATTCTGCTGGTGCGCGGCGAGCTTTCTTAAGACATCTTTATATTCAGTATTTTCCACTCAATGGCGATCCACACCCTGACGCGCTTCCGAGGTCGTTCGGCTTCCGCGCGCGGTGTTCGCATACATTGAGGTCATCAGCCCAAATAAGGCTGAGCGCCTGCCGGTGCTGGATCGGTTCGACTTCCCTCCCCGATGCACCCGCGCGACGGTCCCTCCCCACACAAAACCCATGTGCATCGGAGTATGACTTTTGGAATTCGACTCGCTCATAAAAAATTAGCAGGAAACCCACCTCTTTAGAGGTGGGAGGAATGCGTGTTCCTTCCCGCTCCTCTTGACAAAAAATCAGTTGACATGGATAATCCACCCATCACCCGAAGGCACTCCC
>Ga0182745_1005661_pt1 | contig 10175 bp, 12 predicted proteins | sample eDN3rd30CKraftBY_FD_128523 | JGI IMG/M metagenome (GOLD analysis project Ga0182745, IMG submission 128523) | Enriched backyard soil microbial communities from Emeryville, California, USA - eDNA 3rd pass 30_C Kraft BY (version 2) (version 2) | ecosystem: Environmental > Terrestrial > Soil >... | reverse complement strand
TTAAGATATTTAATACGATTATGAAGTAGAAATAATATTCCATAGTGCTTTCTGTGTATGTTTTTAAAATTTACTAATAGCAAAAAGGCATTGACCGCACATAGTGGTCAATGCCCTTTTTTAGTTTGCAAATGGTAAACTTGCTAATACACCATTATAAAGCTTTAATACAACATATCCGATGAGAGTGGCAAAAATCGCCCAAAACAGGATTTCAAAAACGATAAGCCCTATCATTCCAGGCGTAGTTAAAAACTGACTCATCTTATAAATGTTGTAAATAAAATAAGCAAAAATCGTTAGGATAAAGATGCAAAGTAGAATAGGCAAGGATTCAATTCCAAAGATGGAAAGCAATGCTCCACCAAAGAAAATCAAATTGCCTCCTCTTGCAACACTGATCATTTCACCGCTGTTGTCCTTAGAAAAGAAGAGCATTCCTACTTCATGGATTGTTTCTCCTATCAACTTTAATGCCGCAAATAACATAAAGAAACACAGGGCAAATACAATTAATAACAAAAGACGCAACTCGAAATCCGTTAAAAACTCGCGCATTCCTGCATATACGCCGATTGATGTTAAGACATCTAATGATTCCCCTACCAAATATATTCCAAAAGTTAAACTAAACAAAATAACAGAAAATAACGGTAGATAACCATACAAATATGGATTTTTCATGACAAATTCCTCAATTTTTAATTTTTTCTACCTATTTATAATAACGGGTAAATTGCAAGAGTATCAAGTACATCTACTCACACCTAAGTGAAAATAGACATAATAAATGTTATAATCTTGTATATTCGAGGAAATTTATATATATTTTTAAATTTAAAAGGGGGGATTCTTTTTGTTTCAGGTATTTTGCATATTCATTCCACTGCTAGCTGCATTGTTTATGCCTTTCTTTTTCAAAAGAATGCATTCAATACATACAGGATGGTTTGTTTTACTAGTACCCATCTTTCTAGTTAGTTACTACGCAATGTTTATACCCATAATCTCGAAAGGGGATTCAGTGAATGCACAGTTAGATTGGATTCCATCACTTGGCATATCATTTGTGTCCTATCTTGATGGGCTAAGCTTATTATTTTCTTTACTAATCTCTGGGATTGGAGCTCTTGTGGTTCTCTATTCAATTTTCTATTTAGATCGTACAAAAGAACAGCTGCATAACTTCTATATATATTTGCTCATGTTCATGTGTGCGATGCTCGGTGTTGTTCAGTCCGATAATATGATGACATTGTATCTCTTCTGGGAGTTAACTTCGATTTCCTCATTTTTATTAATCGGTTATTGGAACAACAGAGACAAATCTCGGTTTGGCGCATTAAAGTCAACGATGATTACGATTGGCGGAGGCATGATGATGCTTGGAGGCTTTGTTCTCCTTTCGCTCATGGGCGATACATTCTCGATTCGAGAGCTAATAGCCCAAGCACCAGAGCTTGCTTCGAATGATTTATTTGTTGTTGCACTTGTTCTAATCTTGCTCGGGGCGTTTACCAAGTCTGCCCAATTTCCTTTCTACATTTGGCTGCCAGATGCAATGGAAGCGCCAACACCAGTAAGTGCTTACCTTCACTCAGCAACTATGGTTAAAGCGGGAATTTATCTTGTAGCACGCTTTACACCTATTTTTGCACAATCTGAAGTTTGGATTTGGCTAGTAGCAGGCGTTGGTTTATTAACATTATTCTGGGGTTCTTTCTTTGCACTAAAACAAACGGATTTAAAAGGGATTCTTGCCTTTTCAACGGTCAGTCAGCTCGGGCTGATTATGTCTTTACTCGGGGTCGGTGCAATTGCCTTCCATGTTGATGGAGCTGAAGACACAGTATTTAAATATGCAACTTTCGCAGCAATCTTCCATCTTATCAATCACGCTACCTTTAAAGGAAGCTTGTTCATGATTGCCGGGATTGTTGACCATGAAGCTGGAACACGCGATATCCGCAAGCTTGGTGGCTTGATGAGCATTATGCCTGTCAGCTTTACAGTGGCTTTAATCGGAAGCTTCTCGATGGCGGGATTGCCTCCATTTAATGGCTTCTTGAGTAAGGAAATGTTCTTAACAGCCATGTTATCGATAACAGAGTTTGAATTATTCAACTTTTCCACTTGGGGAATTTTGTTCCCAATCATCGCATGGATTGCAAGTGTCTTTACTTTTATTTATAGCCTTTACTTTGTATTTAAAACCTTTACTGGAAAAGGAGAGGTTGAACAATTACCGCATAAGCCGCATGAAGCACCACTCGGTATGCTTATCTCTCCAGTTCTTTTAGCAGGCTTAGTTATCACAATATTCTTTATTCCAAATGTGATTGCGGATACTTTTATCAAACCAGCAGTAATGGCCATCCAGCCGTTCCTGTACAACAGTCCAGAGGAGATTCATATACATGTTGCAGCATGGCATGGCGGGTTTACACCTGAATTGCTGATGACTCTTGGAATTATCACGCTTGGTTTGGTCCTATTCTTGCTCTTATCCAAATGGCAAAAGATTTACGATTTATGGCCATCTAAGCTAACGTTAAATCGTTTATATGATTTTGTGATCTATGAACTATGCGATAAATGGGTCGGACGTTTTTCTGCTCTTTATATGACAGGTTCGATACGCCGTTATTTAAGCTTTATGCTTGGGTCGATTGCAATAATTGTTATTGCAACTTTATTTATTCAAGATGCCTTTAAAGTTTCTTTTGAAGGGGCTTCACCAATTCGTGTGTACCAAATTATTTTAATCATCGTTTTAGTGATTGGGACGATTGCAACCGTTTTTGCAAAATCGCGAATTACTTCGATTGTGGCCTTAGGGCTTGTAGGATACACAGTTTCACTATTCTTTGTTATGTTCAACGCGCCGGATTTGGCTCTTACACAGTTAGTAATCGAAACAATCTCTGTCGCACTATTCTTGCTGGCTTTCTATCATTTGCCTAAATATAAAAAAGAAGAAGAACGTACTCGTTTTAGATTTGGACGAGCTTTTGTTTCAGTGGCAGTCGGCGCGATGGTTACGCTTGTTGCACTTTCAGCCCACTCGCAAAAGATAATTCCATCTATTTCGGAATACTACAAAGAAACGGTGCATTCTTTAGCAGGTGGAGGAAATATTGTAAACGTAATTTTAGTAGATTATCGTGGTTTCGATACATTGTTCGAAATTGCTGTATTATCGATAGCCGGCATTGCGATTTATGGCATGATTAAGCTTCGCAGATCACAGAAAGGAGAAAAACTATGAAAACAAATGATGTCATTATGCAGTTTACTGCTAAAATTGTCTTTTTCATTATTTTCTTCTATGCTGTTCATCTCTTCTTCGCAGGGCATTATACACCAGGTGGAGGCTTTGTTGGAGGCTTAGTGACAGCAAGTGCCATCGTGCTTCTCATCATTGCATTTGACTTAAAAACCGTTCAAACAATCTTGCCGATTAACTATATCTATTTGGTTGCAATTGGCTTAATCTTAGCTTTAGGTACTGCTTCGTTTTCGATGTTTACGGGCAAACCTTTTTTCACACATTACTTTGATTATTTCAATTTACCGATCTTAGGCAAAACATCGCTTCATACTGCCGCTTTATTTGATTTAGGTGTTTACTTGGTTGTTGTTGGTGTGACGATGACCATTATTCAAACAATTGGGGAGGATGAATAATGGAAATAGTAATGGCATTTGTATGCGGCTTTCTTTTTATGGCTGCTATTTACTTAATCTTATCACGCAGTCTTCTCCGAGTGATTATCGGAACAGGTTTACTCAGTCATGGCGCACATTTGCTCATCTTAACAATGGGTAGCTTTAAGGGAAGTTCACCGCCTGTGTTAAGTGGTCATGGTGCCAGCGATTTTGTTGACCCGCTTCCCCAAGCTTTAATTTTAACAGCAATTGTAATTAGTTTTGGTGTCACAGCCTTCTTTTTAGTTCTTGCCTATCGTGCTTATCATGAACTAAAGACTGACGATTTGTCGTTAATGAAAGGAAGTGAAGAGCATGAATAACTTTCTTTTACTGCCGATTATCATTCCATTTTTCTTTGCGATGATCTTAATGTTTGGCCAGAAAAAAATAGCTTTTCAGCGCATTACCACGCTTCTAGGGCTTGTAATTTCAATAGTATGCTCTTTGGGGCTTGTCCTGAATGTTTATGAAAATGGACCACAAATCGTCACTTTCGGAAATTGGCCGGTGCCATTCGGAATTACAATGGTTTCCGATCTGTTGTCGGCACTCCTTGTACTGACAACCTTAATACTTGCCTTCTTTATCGTATGGTATGGCTTTGGCTCAATCGGAAAAGACCGAGAGCAATTCTTCTATTATCCCGGGGTCATGTTCATACTTACGGGGGTAAATGGAGCTTTTACAACGGGTGATATTTTCAACCTGTTTGTATTCTTTGAAGTATTATTAATGGCTTCTTATTTGTTAATCGTGCTTGGCGGCGAAAAAGCACAATTACAGGAATCGATTAAGTATATCTTGGTGAATGTCATTTCTTCAGCTTTATTTGTTATTACAGTTGCTTACCTATACTCTGTGGTTGGTACACTGAATATGGCCGATATCTCGTTGAAAATCGCGGACATTCAACAACCGGGAATCTTGACAGTAATTGCTGTTCTGTTTTTATTGGTCTTTGGAATGAAGGCAGCCATCTTCCCATTGTACTTTTGGTTACCTAGCGCTTATACTGCACCACCTATACCTGTCCTTGCTCTATTTGGTGCATTGCTTACAAAAGTCGGTGTTTACGCTATTACACGTACATACACGTTATTCTTTACACATGACTTAGCCTTTACGCATGAGATCCTGCTGATTCTATCTATTATCACCATTATTGCTGGTTGCATAGGAGCACTTGCTCACTTTGATGTTAAGCAAATTATTATTTATAATATCGTCATTGCGGTCGGCGTCATTTTGTTTGGAGTCGCACAGATGAATGAAACAGCATTAGAAGGCGCTATTTTTTACTTAATCCATGACATGATTATTAAAGCAGCTTTATTTATGCTGATTGGGATTGTTATTTATGTAACTGGAACAACTAACTTGCGTAAAATGGGGGGCTTGATGCAAACCTACCCAGCACTTGGCTGGTTCTTCTTAATAGCAGCATTAGGTTTAGTTGGGGTTCCGCCTTTAAGCGGCTTCATAGGGAAACTGCTCATTGTACAAGGTGGTTTTGAAGCCGGCAATACATGGTCCAGCATCTTCATCCTCGCATCTAGTGTCGCGGTTCTATTATCGGTTATGCGCATCTTTATTTACGCATTTTGGGGTGAACAAGGAAAGCTTTCTAGTGATGTACAAAAAAGCAAATACAATACCCTATTCCTGCCGACAGTGCTTTTAGTTGTACTTTCTATTTTCTATGGGTTAGGAACAGAATGGCTTACTCCATTTATGGGCGATGCCGCTAAACTCTTAAGCGACCCTAGCATTTATACAGATGCGGTTATGAAAGGAGGAGAATAAATGTCCTTTCAAATATTATTAAATCTATTTTTAGCCTTTTTGTGGATGTTTTTATCTTCTAACTATTCCGTATCACGTTTTATCATCGGTTATTTGTTAGGTCTTGCGGTTATTATTGCCTTAAGGAAATTCTTTAGGTCTCGCCTTTATATTGATCGGGTTTGGGCAGTCATTCAACTGACAATTCTTTTCATAAAAGAATTAATATTAGCCAATGTGTCTGTTTTGACTCTAGTTCTGAAACCGAAACTAGATTTGCATCCTGCTTTTTTCATATATGAGACAACGCTGACAGAGGAATGGGAAATTACACTTCTTTCAAGTCTAATCACCTTAACTCCAGGTACAGTTGTTGTTCATGTGTCAGATGATTCGAAGTCATTATTTATCCATGTAATTGATAGTAATGATATTGAGGAAACAATCGATTCTATTAAAAATTCGTTTGAAAGAGCAATATTGGAGGTGAGCCGTTCATGACATCATTTATTTGGGTTTCGATTGTTATTGTAGTTTTATCTATGGTGGCTATTGTCTATCGTTTGGTGAAAGGGCCGAATCCTTCTGACCGTGTGGTAGCATTAGATACAATTGGTGTTGCGCTCATCTGCTTGGTAGGATTATTTTCTATGCTAATTGATACAAGTTTCTTTTTAGAAATTATTTTACTCTTGGCGATTCTGTCGTTTATCGGAACAATTGCCTTCTCTAAATTTATAGAGAAAGGAGACATCATTACCCGTGACAATTCTCGCTAATGTGTTGGTTATTTTCTTTATAGTAGCTGGGTTATTATTCCTTGTTGTATCAGCAATCGGCTTACTTCGCCTACCAGATCTATATACTCGTGCACATGCTGCTTCTAAAAGCTCCACACTAGGGGTTATGTGTATTTTGCTCGGTGTGTTCTTCCACTTTTGGCTGAATGAGCACCATTTTAACCCAACCATCCTTTTAGGGGTTCTCTTCCTCTTTATAACAGGTCCTGTTGGGGGGCATATTATGAGTCGTTCTTCGTATATTGCCGGTGTGAAGCCTTGGTCTGGTACCGTACGAGACGATTTAAAACCAGAGATCGAACGCATGAAAAAAGAACAGAATATCAAATAATCTTTAATAATATAAAAGCAGTGCGAATGAATTGTTCGCACTGCTTTTTCCATCTTGATTAGAATCTTCTGTAAGGGCCACGTCTGTGTGGGTATCTTGGGTATGAGTAATAAGGATATGGCTGATACGGATATGGGTACGGTCTGCCGTAAAAACCTCTGTTATCAGGAACAATTACGTTTCCAAGCAAGCCGCCTAAGAATCCACCAAGGAATGGATATCCAAAGTCAGAAAATCCACCGCCATATCCACCAAAACCACCATAATAATTTACCAATAACATCTACCTCCTTTTCACTACTAACTTATGTTAGAAATGAAAAGGTAGTTATGCTATATGCCCACTAGAATCAAAGTTCTTAAATGTTAGATTTTTAATTGTTTTGTTCGCCTAATCTTTCTACAAAAGTTGCGAGAGTCCTTACCATAACGCCTGTTGCCCCTTTTGGCCCCAAGTCATGGGCATTATTTGCATTTGAAGTCCCTGCTATATCTAAGTGAATCCATGGCGTATTCTCTACAAATTCTCCCACAAAGCCGCCACCAAAAATCATATGGCCATCACTTCCTGGTGAATTATTTAAATCTGCCACATCTGATTTGCGAATACGCTTTTTATCTTTTTCTGTTAATGGCATTCCCCAAACAAATTCACCCGTTTCAATACTAGATTCGATAAAGGCATCGAAGAATTCTTCATTATTTGTTAGTGAGCCTGTTTTATCAAAGCCCAGTGCTGTAATTACGCCACCTGTTAAAGTTGCTACATCAATCAGATAATTCGCTCCTTGTTGTTTTGCGTAAGTTACTGCATCGGCTAATACTAGACGCCCTTCTGCATCTGTATTTAACACTTCCACCGTTTTACCGCTATACATAGTAATCACATCGTCAGGTTTAAAGGCTTCGCCCGAAATCATGTTGTCAGTTGACCCGATAACGGCTACGACATTTTTGTTTGGACGGACTTCACCGATAATTTTCATGGCACCAAGAACAGCTGCTGCACCACCCATATCACCTTTCATACCGACCATGCCGGTTTTTGTTTTAATGGAATAGCCACCTGTATCATAAGTTACACCTTTCCCTACGAAGCCAATGACATCTTCCCACTTTTCAGTAGCCTGATACTTGATGGTAATTAAGCGCGGCTCTTCTACCGATCCTTTATTGACACTTAGAATCCCGCCCATTCCAAGCTCTTCTAATTCCGTTTTTGTTAAAATTTCAATTTCAAAATCATATTGCTTTGCTAATTTTTGAGCGTAATTTCCTAACTCTGTAGCTGTTAATAAGTTTGGCGGTAAATTAACTAGATTCCGCGCTTCATTGACAGCATCTGCATAAACTTTCCCTACCTCGTAAGCTGCTGCAATTTCATCAATATCTGTATTTGTTACAAAATGTACCGCATCCATATAAATGTCGGCTTCATTGGATGTTGTTTTATAGTTTGGTGTTTGGTAGAATCCTAGACCTGACCCTTCAGCAAATAAGAAGGCGATGGATTGTTCATCGATTGGGGCTGCCGTAAAAGATTCTAACCAAATAGAGAATTCATTTACTTTTAAAGCTCGCAATTGCTTACCAACAATCCCAAACGTCTCTCTTAGTTCATTTTCCGTTAAAGTTTTTGTATCACCTAATCCAACGAATAAAACACGTTTCAAATGACTATTTTGACCTGTATAAGGTATTTTCGTTAGCTTCTTGCGATCTGTATCAATATCACAAGTACGAATCCAATCTTCAACACTTTCGCCATAGAAGGAGACAAAATCCTTCCATCCATTAATATGATCACAGTTTTTCTGAACTCCTACGATTAGAAGCTCGGTAGTAATTTGTTCAAAGTTTTTTGGTTCTTTTACAATTTTCATTTTCAATAACCCTCCATTAGGTAATACGTGCTTATGTAATGGCATCTAGCTGCGTATAATAAATCTGTTCTAGCATTTCATTCCTAAGCAAGATGTCACTTCTCTTATTATTAAGATACATACATTATAGTACTGATATGTCTATTTATCGAATATTTCAAATTACGAATCGATTATAAATTGAATTCGCCCCATTCGGATATGCTATACTTTAAACAAAGCATAAGAAAGGTAGGGATTGTTTATTTTGGCACTCCTTCAAAATACACCTATACTTTTATCTATTTTTTCAATTCTATTTGCTCAATTTGTAAAAGTGCCGATTCATTTTATCGCGACAAAGAAATTAGATTTTTCTTTAATGACTTCAACTGGCGGTATGCCTAGTTCCCATTCGGCAGCCGTGACAAGTCTTGCTACTGCGGTAGGTTTTGAAACAGGGCTTGACTCTCCCATCTTTGCAGTAGCGGCAATGTTTGCAGGGATTGTCATGTATGATGCTACAGGGGTTCGCTATCAAGCTGGCCAGCATGCTGTAATTATCAACCGAATCCGCAACGAATTATCGATTTTTTTCCGTGAAGCCAAGCATTGGCCTGAAAAAGATGAAAGCGAAAAGATTCAAGAGTTAAAAACACTTTTAGGGCATAAACCAAGTGAAGTATTAATGGGGGCTTTAACGGGAATTTTAATAGCTGTTTTGTTTTATAATTTGTTTGTATAGGTGCCATCATTTTGGCGTTATAAAACCATTAAAAAAACTGACTCGAAATTCGAGTCAGTTTTTTCTTTAGAACATACGATATCCTGCTTTTCGAAGATATATCATCACAATTCCTGCAACAATCGCACCTGCAAATCCACCCAGTAGAATCGAAATATCTACAGCGTGCAATGCTTGAACCTTGTCCAATAATGCAGGAAAGGCTGTATTTGCCTTGAAAATATAATCTAAAAAACTTACTTCATCAATAATAAATATAACCACGATTGGGTAAACGATTGCCATTAACCAAGTCATTCGCAGCAACATGTTTAATAAGAAACCGATTCCAAAAAACATGACGAAGAAAAGTACCACAGAGATGATTAACTGCACTAACGAAACTGAACCACTCATTTTATGTATAACCTCCGTTTTCCTCTCATTAGTTTACATGATAAAAGCACTCCTTTCAAATATAAATGACGCTAAACCGAGCTCATTTATATACACCAGCCGAACATTTTTGTTCATTAATTTTACTCGAGCTCGCCTACTTATTAAAAAATAATCGATAGGATGAATATTCAAAGACATCGCCTGGATTAATGCCGTCTTTTTTCATCAGCTGATGATGGATTAACTCATGACTGGCCATCTCTACTAACATCACAGAAGCATCGCTGCAGTCCACAATTTCCTCAACTGTTAGCCAACACGCATCCGATAATTCAACTTCCTGAATTTGAATTGTTTGCTCTTGAGTCGTGGGTGTACAACAGAAAATCGCCATATTATCACTAATCTCTTCTCGGATGACACCAGTTCGGAAGCCGATTAAGCCAGATACCTCACACTGAATACCCGTCTCTTCCTGCACCTCTCGAACAACCGCCTCATCAGCTGTCTCACCAACCTGCACAAATCCTGCCGGCAATGACCAGACCCCTTTTAACCCACTATAC